>Ga0302287_10000025_pt1 | contig 162937 bp, 143 predicted proteins | sample III_Fen_E2_4_FD_200452 | JGI IMG/M metagenome (GOLD analysis project Ga0302287, IMG submission 200452) | Peat permafrost microbial communities from Stordalen Mire near Abisko, Sweden - III_Fen_E2_4 | ecosystem: Environmental > Terrestrial > Soil > Wetlands > Permafrost | place: Sweden... | reverse complement strand
TCCTGCGCATGAGGATACGGCCCAAAGGCGCCGACTGCGCCGACCTAACGCCGCTACAGTGGAAAAATCGCGCAAAGTAGCGTTTCGGAGCGACGAGATATAGAGGGGATCACCGAGCACTTACGCTAACCACTCCTTCAAAATTTTTCTAAGAATTACCGTCATGAGGATTCCTCCCCCTCGTGAGGTCTGTTCCAAATTCCCTAAGGACTCGTAGATGCAACTCATGAAACGGCTGGCCGCACTGGGCCTTACAGTGGCGCTTTCAGCCTCGGCAACAACCATTAACCTTTCTGGTATCGTCAAAGATTCCGTGACAGGAAACGGTCTATCCGGTGTCATGGTTTCGCTGGCCAAGGGCGGGGTATCTCCAACGACTACGCTGTCGGACGGCTTCTGGGCGTTAAGCGGTGCCGTGACGGGAATTGCAGGTCGTCACGGTACGGCAGTGGTTTCCGGTACGTCGCACCTCTCGGTTCAGGATGGTCACGTTCTGCTGCGCTACGAGGGTCATGACCTTCTCGGTCACTCGCAGCCTGGGACATTTGCTGCGGCGGCCTCTGCTACCGCACTGGCTCGCAGTTCCAGCGTGGCATTGGACACGCTCGGCACGCTTTTGTTTTCGTGGCAGGGCACGGTTCGTCTCCGCAAGCCGATCACGAGCTATGAGCAGAGCGGGATCAACACGGTTCTCGACACGTCAAGCACATCCTCAGCGGTCACAGTCGATTCCGGTACGTTCATGGATAGCCGCGATGGTCAGGTTTACAAGTACGTGAAAATCGGCACCCAAACATGGATGGCTCAGAATCTGAACTACCGGAATACGACAGGCAAGAGCGACACTGTAGGCGTGTGCTATAACGGTTTGTCTTCCAACTGCACGACGTATGGCCGTCTGTATACTTGGTCTGAGGTAATGGCGGGTTCGTCGTCTAGCACGTCTATTCCTAGTGGTGTTCAGGGCATTTGCCCAAGTGGCTGGCACGTCCCGAGCGATGCGGAATGGGGTGCCCTGCTTACGTATGTCGGTTCTGACAGTGCTCGTATCAAGCTCAGTTCCACGAGTGGTTGGGACAGTTGTAGCAGTTGTTCATGGCCTCACGGACACGGCACGGACAAGTACGGCTTCACGGTTCTGCCGGCGGGCAGCCGCATCGACGTCGGGACGGTCGACGTCCTCGGCATCAACGCTAACTTCTGGTCGTCTTCCGAGGACGATGCATCCTACGCCTGGTACCGGTACTTCTACTACAACCTCGCCTACGTGTACCGCAGCAACTACTACAAGACTTACGGCTTCTCGCTCCGGTGTGCTGAGAATTAGCACCATCGCTCTGCTCTGCGCAGCGGGCAGGGTGATGGCCGGGGCCGTTTTATGGCTCCGAAATCGTTGACCATTTCCGCTGTAGGCGGGTCGTTTTTTCACTCAAGCGCCTGCTCTCCCCCTCATCCCCTAACCCTTCTCCCCCCGGAACGGGTGGCGAAGGGAGCCTTGCGTCGGCATTCCATGTTGCCCCCTCTCCTGCGGTTGCCGTAGGAGAGGGGTGCCCACCGCTCCCTGAGTGGCGGCGAAGCCGCTGTATCGAAGGGAGCGGTCGGGGTGAGGTGAGCATTGGCACCAGATGTTGCTGGGTGATTCGTTGTGCCACATTGTAGGGGCGATTCACTTGTGGTGAGCTGCGCCGAACCATGAATCGCCCTGCAACACGGCGGGCGGCGGGTGTCCCGGCCCTGCGCTGCGGCATCCCTGGCGCTTCCTCTGCGTTTAGTGCCGGTTGGTCAGGATCCAGGCAAGCGAGATGCCGGCCGTGAGCGCCCATTGGATGCTCCCTTGCGCCAGGATCCTCCAGCCGCTCTGACGGATTTTGTCCAGGTGGACGCCGAGGCCCACCAGGAAGAGCGCGAGGGTAAAGCCCGAGCGGGCAAGCGTCGCGAGCAGGGGCGCGGCCTCGCGCACCGGCGGGAAAAGCGTCGAGAGGAGCGAAGCGGCCACAAAGCCCAACAGGAAGAGCGGCACCTTGGCGCCCTTGCCCGCCTTGGCGCCGCTGCGCCGTGCCGTGAGATGGGCTGCCGCGAGGCTGATGGGAATGATCCAGAGGGTGCGGGCAAGTTTTGTCGCGATGGCCACCGGCAATGCCGCCGGATTGAAGGCGGCAGCCGCGCCCACCACCGACGAGACGTCGTGGACGGCCACCCCGGCCCAGGTCCCGAAGGCGCGCGGATCCATGCCCAAGAGGTGCCCGAGCGGCGGGAAGATGATGAGCGCCACGGCGTTTAGCAGGAACACGGTTCCCATGGCGGTGCCCACTGCGTCGTCGTCGGCGCGGGTGGCCTGGGCCACAGCCGCGATGGCCGAGCCTCCGCAGATGGCGGTGCCGGCCGAGACGAGGCGCGAGGCGCTCCGCTCCAGGTGCAGGAGTCTTGCCAGCAGGATCCCGGCGGCGAAGGTGACGGCCACCGTGAGGGCCGAGAGCCCAAGTCCCTCGAGGCCGGTGCGCAATAGCACGTGGATGTTGAGCCCAAGGCCCAGGGCGACCACCGAGACTTGCAGCAATATGCGCGAGAGGCTGGCGCCGTGGCGGATCTTTGGTCGTCCAGGGAGGGCTGCTACGGCAATACCTAGTAGCAGCGCGGCGGCCGGAGGCATCCTCGGGATCAGGCAAGCGGCGGCTACGGCTATGGGCAGGAGCGTTCGGGTAAGGTTTGGCGTTTTCATGAAACAACGATAGGGGGAGAAATACCATGACACAAATACATCATTTTCATAGATCCCATATCCATGGGATATGGACTTAACCTGCACCATCTGGAAGTCTTCCACGCCGTAGCCGTTTCGGGGAGCCTCACGGCCGCCGCCCGGGAGCTTGGCACCAGCCAGCCAGCCGCCACCAAGCAGTTGCGGCTCTTGGAAGAGACGCTTGGCACCGCACTTCTGGACCGCTTGCCGCGCGGTGTCCGCCTTACGGCTGCAGGCGAACTTTTGGAACGTCATGCCCGTGCCCTCTTCGCGCAACGTGACCGGGCCCTCGCGGAGCTTGCCGAACTCAAGGGCCTGCGACGCGGGCGGCTGGAACTGGCAGCAAGCCTCACCGTGGGCTCTTACCTGCTGCCGGGCATCCTGGCGCGCTTTCATGGCCTCTATCCCGACATCGCCGTGCGGGTCTCGGTTGGGAACACCCGGGCGGCCCTGGAGCGGGTGCGCGACGGCGAGGTAGACGCGGCCCTGGTGGAAGGGCCGGTGGAGCTGGATGGCGTGGAGGCCAGGGAATTCGCCCGCGACGAGCTGGTGGTGACGGCCCCGGCCGGGCACCCACTTTCGCGGCGGCGCGGCCCGGTGCCGTTGCGACGGATTCTGTCCGAGCCGCTGGTGGAGCGCGAGGAGGGATCGGGCACGCGGGAGATCCTGGAGAGGGAGCTTTCCCGGCTGGGCGCAGACTGGAAGCCCTCCCTGGTGGTGGGCGGCACCGAGGCTATCAAAGGATTGGTGGCCGCCGGGATGGGGCTTGCGGTGCTCTCGCGCCTGGCCGTCGCCGCCGAATGCCGCGACGGAAGGCTTTCCGTGCTGCGGGTGCCGGAGCTCTCGCTGGGGCGCGCCCTCAGCGTGGCGCAGCCGGCGGGGCGCACGCCTTCGCCGGCGCTGGCTGAGTTTCTGTCGCTGCTTGCTTGAATGGCAATTAAGCGTTTTCTGTCAAAATGCCGTTTCCTTGGTGCGATGCGGGCATGAGCAGAACTGTTCCGGAGAGCGCCAGGAAGGCTCCGAAGGCGTGCAGCAATAGCCCGCCGAGCGCTCCGGCCAGGGCTTGTCCGAGATAGACTGCGGAGCTGTTCCAGGCCAGGACGGCTCCAGAACCTCCCGGTGAAAGTTCGAGCAGGCGGTGTTGCTGAGCGGGATTGAATGCTCCTCCGAAGAGGCCCCACAGCGAAAGGAAGGCCGCCGCCCCGGCAAAGGGAAGCCTTGGTAACGAGAAACCGGTCAGGGATAGCGAAAGCACGGCGACGGCGGCGATAAGCAGCGAACGAGATCCTATGCGATCGACGAGCATACCTCCAAGCCAAGTGCCGACAACCGAACTTACCCCGAAGATGGCAAGCAGTCGGGCCAAGTCGCTTCCGCGATAGCCGGAACCGAGCACCTGCGTGAGGTAGGTGTAAATGGCGTACACTGGCAAGAGCACCGCCACCGTCAGCAGAAGTGCCCGCTGCGTGCCGGGCTTTGACAGCACTAGAAGCCGTTCCCGCAATGGGGTTGCCGGAGGCGGCTCCACCTCGGGGAGCAGGATCCGTACGCCGATCGAAACCAAGAGGGCAAAGAGCGCAAGGACCCCGAAGGTCCAGCGCCAACCCCAGGCATTGGCGATCAGAATCCCGGCCGGAACCCCGAGCAAGGTTGAGACGTTGAGTCCGGCCATCACTGCCGCCAGCGCCTGCCCTCGTCGTCCGGGAGCCGCGAGTCGAGCGGCCAGGGCCAGGGCCGTAGGCAGGAAAAGACATCCCGAAAGGGCTGCGACGGCCCTCGAGACAAGAAGTGTCCCGTAGCTGGGGGCGAGTGCGGCCATCAGATTCGCCATTGCGAAGGCAAGCATGGCAAGTGTGAGCAACCGTCGCCGCGGGACGGATCCTGTCGCTGCCGCAAGAAGCGGAGCTCCGACCGCGTAGACGAGAGCGAAGAGGGTAACGAGTTGGCCTGCCACGGAAATCCCAACGCCGAGGTCCTGGGCGATGCGCGGAAGAATTCCGGCGATGACGAAGAGTTCGGTCCCCTGGACAAAGCCACCCAGAGTGAGGAGAAGGATCGGATTCATGCGAGGGTCTTTGTTTGTTTCATAGTTCGAATATATTCGAACTATGAAACAAAGGCAAGTGGGATGTTATCTTACAACCATGGCAACGCCTCTTACCTTCCAGCCGCGCCGCGAGGATATCCGCCTGGAGGCGGTGCTCTCGGCTCTCGGGGATCCGACCCGCCTGCGCATCGCGGCGGCTCTGAATGCTTGCGGCGAGACCTCCTGCGGCGGACTTGGGCTAGAGATGCCCAAGTCTTCGGTGTCTCACCACTTTCGAATTTTGCGAGAGGCGGGGGTGGTGACTTCGCGTCAGGAGGGGACGCAGCGGATCCTCAAACTGCGTCGCGAGGACCTCGAGGCGCGCTTTCCCGGTTTGCTCGCGGCAGTTCTCTCTGCCGCCGACGGAGCTGTCAATTTCAACGCGCGAGAAGCAAGGCCATGAAGCTGGCTTTGGTGCAGATGGCGATGGCCGAGGGACTTCCTGAGAACCTGGAGCGTTCCGTCGCATCCATCGCTCAAGCGGCCCAGGCAGGAGCCGATCTCGTCCTCTTTCCCGAACTGCAGCTTTCGCCCTTTTTCCCCCAGTACGAGCACGGCGAGGTCGGGCGCTATCGCCTGGAGCTGGGCGACGAGCCCATTGTGCGCCTGTCCGAAGCTTGCCGGAAGTACGGCATTGCGGCATCTCCCAACGTCTATCTGCGCGAGGGCGGCCGGGACTACGACGCTTCCCTCTTTATAAACTCCCTCGGACAGATTCTGGGCGTCTCGAAGATGGTCCACATCATGCAAGGGCGCCACTTCTACGAGCAGGACTACTACGCCCCGTCCGACGACGGCTTCAAGGTCTACAACACCTCGCTAGGGCGCATCGGCGTCGTGATTTGCTTTGATCGCCACTTGCCCGAGAGCGTCCGCACTTGCGTGGCGCGTGGCGCGGATCTCATCCTCATTCCCACCGCCAACGTCCTGGGCGAGCCGCTGGAGATGTTCGCCTGGGAAGTCCGGGTCCAGGCCATGCAGAGCTGCGTTCCCATCGCCATGTGCAACCGCGTGGGCAGCGAGGGCCAAATGACCTTTGTGGGCCAGTCGCTGGTTGCGGATGCCGAGGGCGGAGTGATTGCCCAGGCCGACGGGGCGGCGCAGATTCTCTACGCCGAGGTCGATTTTGACAAAAATCGTTCCAGCCGAGCGGCACGTCCCTACTTCGGCCTGCGTCGTCCGGAACTCTACCTGTAGCCTTATTCCTTGAGGAAGCGGTTGTCGGCGTGCATGGCGCCTTGGCGCACCGTGGAGCTTTCCAGCCAGCCGCGCTTGGCTTCGGGGAAGGCGTCGTATTCCGGAATGTAGGGCTTGATTTCCAAGAGCGGTGAGCCGTCCAGGATGTCGAGTCCGGTGACGTGCACCAATCGGCCGCGCACCGAGAGGAGCTTGACGCACGAAACGCCGATGGGGTTGGGGCGTGCCGGGGCGCGAGTAGAAAAGAGGCCCCGCTTCACGGTGTCGCGGTAGGGGAGGACCTTCGGCACGGCGGGTTTGCTCAGGTGGATCCAGAAGTAGACCCAGATGTGGGTGAGGCCGTCGAGGTCAGCGAGCGCCTCTTCCCACTGGGGAACGATCTCCAGGCAACCGCGCCCGCCCTTTTTCGAGACGAAGACCTCCTCGCGATCATCTTCGGGGCCTCCCTGCCAACCGCCCTCCTCCAGCCAGGCCGCGTAGGGCTGCACCGGCGTGCCTTCGGGCACGAGCCAAGGGCTGTGGACGGTTCCGATTGGCTCAAGCGTCATGGACATGGAGACTCCTGTTGCGAAATGAGGGCTTCAATAAACCATAACATGCCAAATCGCTGAACGGGCTCAATGCCCACAATGGCAAACGTGGCCTTCTTCGTGCTCGTGGGCGCTCTCGCCGTCGTGGCCTTGGCACAGCGCTTCCCCGGGAGCCAATTCCACTACCTTGGCGATTCCCGAGAGGAAGGACTCCAGCACCTTTTCTGGGTTCTCTTCCTGCACTCCGGCCAGCACCTTGATGCCGTGCTTGGCCATGCCTTGGGCGGCGCCTCCCCCCAGGCCTCCGGCCAGCAGCACCTCGACGCCTTGTTCTGCCACCCAGGCCCCGGCCGAGCAGGTGCCGGAATCTGGATACGGCCGCTCGCCCAGGCTAGTGGCGATGCCTTTATCCTGGTCGATGTCGTAGAGGCGGAGCGCTTGGGCGCGGCCATAGTGAAGACTGAATTTGCCGTCGGCGATGGGAAGAGCGATGCGCATGGTTTTTCCGTTGGTTCGATGAGTGTGGGTCTTCGGGTTCCCGAAGGATTTAATAGATGCAAAATACATCTAAACTCGTTTTCGTGAGTCTGGAATTGAAATGGGTGTCAAAAACATCTTATTGGCCTAAATTTTTCTCATGGAATACGCCAAGGCCTGTTTCGAAGACCATTCTCAGCCGCTTCAGGAACGCATGTCTCGTGAGGTGATCCGTCGGCTCTATGAACTCCCGCTTCCCGAGCTCTTGTTCCGGGCCCATTCAACCCATCGGGAGCACTGGAACCCCTTGGAAGTGCGCATGTCCACCCTGGTCTCGGTCAAGACCGGCGCTTGCCCCGAAGATTGCGCCTACTGCGCCCAAAGCTCCCGTTACGAGGATTGCGTTCCCTTCCAGCCCATGATGAAGGTCGAGGAGGTCCTGGAGACGGCGCGGGCTGCCAAGATCGCCGGATCGACGCGGCTTTGCATGGGGGCTTCGGGGCGGAGTCCTCGCGAAGGACGAGAATTTGAGGCGGTGCTGGCCATGATCCGCGGTGTGAAGGCTCTGGGAATGGAGGCCTGCGTGACGCTGGGCATGCTCTCAGACGACCAGGCGCAGCGCCTAAAGGAGGCCGGCCTCGACTACTATAACCACAACCTGGATACTTCGCCGGAATACTACGCGAACATCATTTCCACCCGCACATACCAAGATCGCCTAGACACCTTGGAACGGGTGCGGGCCCACGGCATCCGCGTCTGCTCCGGTGGCATCCTGGGCATGGGGGAGACGCGCGAGGATCGCGTGGGCCTTCTGCATGCCTTGGCAAACCTTGCCCAGGCTCCCGATTCGCTTCCCATCAACCGCCTGATGCCCATGCCGGGAACGCCGCTGGCCGAAGCCGAGCCTTTGGACGAACTGGAATTTGTCCGCACCGTGGCGGTGGCGCGCCTGCTCTTTCCCGCCACCCGCATCCGTCTGGCGGCTGGTCGCGTCGACATGGCTCCGGCCGTGCAGCTTCTGTGCTTCTTCGCCGGGGCAAATTCCGTCTTTGCCGGAGAAAAGCTGCTCACGGCCCCGGGACCAGGAGAAAATGCTGACATGTCCCTCTTCGCCTCGCTTGGGCTCAAGGTGGATGTGCGTGCCTATCGTTCGGAAAGTCGTGCCGAGCATCTGTAACTTTGGGGGTACGACGAACGTCGTACTCCAAAAGAAAGGGAGTCCACCGTGAAACGCTTCTTCGCTAGCCTTTTTCTCTCCGCTGTCGGGGCCTTTGCCGGTTCGCCCGAGGCGCTAACTCCGCAGGCCGCCGACAGTCTCGTCAAGGCCTCCGCTAAGGCGCCGGGATCGCTCGTGCTCCTGGACGTGCGCACGCCCGAGGAGTTTGCCCAAGGGCATCTGCGCGGGGCGCTGCTCTACGATGTCAAGTCCTCCGAATTCGAGGCCAAGGTGGCAAAGCTGCCGCGTGCCGGCAAGTACCTGCTCTACTGCCGCAGCGGCCACCGCTCGGGAATCGCCCTGGAGCGCATGAAGGCGATGGGATTTGCTGACGTGCGCCATGTGGCCGGAGGCATCCAGGCCTGGAGCGCCGCAGGGCTTCCGGTGGTCAAGTGAGCCTCCCGACAAAATTTGACAGCCTAGCCGCCGGCTGGGAGGGAAATCCCGTCCACCTGGAGCGCACCCGCGCCATCGCCGCCGAGATGCGCCGCCGGATCCCCCTTGTCAAGGACTGGAAGGCCCTGGAACTGGGCGCCGGGACGGGACTGCTTTCGGTGGCCCTGTGCGGCGAGCTGGGCGCCATCGACGCCGTGGACCTCTCGCGCGGCATGATCGAGGTGCTGGAGGCCAAGGTCCGCTCCCTGGAAATCTCCAACGTGTGGCCCATTTGTCAGGATCTGTCTCAGGGAAATCTTCCCCCGGAGCGCTACCACCTGGTCTTCTCGCAGATGGCGCTGCACCACATCCCCGACACCGCCGCCATCCTCTCGCGGCTTCATGATCTGCTCTTGCCGGGTGGACGCCTAGCCATCGCCGACCTTGACCAAGAGGACGGCTCCTTCCACGGACCCGAGGAGCAGGTCCACCACGGCTTTGGCCGTGAGGCCATGCTAGATATGGCGCGTGCTGCCGGCTTTCAGGAACTTGTCATCGAGACAGTATTTGTCATCACGCGGGCCGGGCGGGAGTACCCGGTCTTCCTGCTGACGGGCCGTCGCGAAGGCTAGAGGGCGCGCACGTCGGCGATGAAGCCTTCGAGTCCTTGGGCCAGAGCGCCCAGGAAGGCGGCCCATTCGTCCAGGTGCTGGCGGCCCTTCTCGGTGAGTCGGTAGGCCTTGCGCCCGGCTCCGCGCGCGGAGGGGGTCCACTCGCAGCAGGTCATTCCCTGGGTTTCCAGAAGGTTGAGCGTCCGGTAGACCGCCGCCTTGTCGATGGTGGTCTTGGTGAGGGAGTGCGCGGCCAGGCGCTCCAGCAGGTCGTAGCCGCTGGCCTCGGGGGCGCGTGCCAGTTCCAGGAGGATGAGCGGCTCCACGAAGCGGTAGAGATTTCCCATCGCGCAGCCGCAGCCGCCTTCGGGATGTCGCAGGCAGACGCGTCGTGGGCACTTCTTGACAGGCATGGGCGAATGATACTTCCTGAATCCGAAAATCCCGTTCGGGGCGGTGATCGAGACGGCGCAAGAGCTATCATGGGCGGACATGGTCGCATCCGTCGTCGTCTATCCCATCTCGCCGCGCGTGGTCGCCGAGGCCGCCGCTCCTGAGAACCTGCCTCACCGCCATGACTACCAGGAAGTGGTGGTGCTCACGAACGGTCGGTCGGTTCACGAGATCGACGGACAGGAACTGGAAATCATCGCGCCTTCGGTGCTCCTGATCGCCCAGGGAAAGATCCACCGCATCCGCCTGGAGGAGGACGCCCAGGGCTGGGTGATCCGCTTTGGGAACGAATTCGTGCCTCCCGCCTCGGCTCCGCTCTTCTCGCAGTTCATGGACGCCTCGGACATTCCTCTGGACAGCGAAGAACTGTTCGCTTCGGTGACAGGAATCGTCGAACTGCTTCACGGCTCTACCGACTGCTCCAGTTCCGAGGTGCGCCGCCATCTTCTCGGGGCCTTTTTGGCGATGCTCCTGGACGAGAGCCGCCGCGTGGCCGCCACCCGCTCGGTGGGCTCCGAGGAGTACGTGCTCTTCCATCACTTCCTCAAGCAGTTGGACCGCAGCTTCGCCATCCACAAGGATGTCGACTTCTATGCCGCCGACCTGGGGCTCACCTCCAAGCGACTTTCGGCGCTGTGCCGCGCCATGTTCGGCAAGACCACCTCGCAAATTATCGAGGAGCGCTCGGTGATCGAGGCCAAGCGGCTTCTCACCTACGGCTCGGAGGACGTGCGCCAGATCGCCCTGGCGCTGGGCTACGAGGATCACTCCTACTTTTCGCGGCTCTTCCGCAAGGCTGTCGGGCTCTCGCCATCGGCCTTTCGCGAGCGCCATGCCTTGGCGGCCTAAAAGTCCCAGCATCCGGCCGCTGCGTCCTAACGGTTGGCCTTCGGTTTCCGGTACGTTATGAGTGTAGACAGAATCTGACACTCAAACGAAAGGAAACACCATGAAACTTCGCACCTCCCTCCTGGCTGCCTTGGCGATCGCCGCTGCCGCTCAGGCTCAGAACTGGACCATGGACCCCGCCCACACCGCCGTCGAATTTTCAGTGAAGCACTTGGCGGTAAGCACCGTGCGCGGACAGCTTGACAAGTTCGAAGGGACTCTCACGGGAGACCCGAAGAAGCCGGCTAGCCTCAAGGCCGACATGACCATCCAGGCCGCCTCGGTGAACACCAAGGTGGAAAAGCGCGACGAGCATCTGCGCACGCCAGATTTCCTGGACGTCGCCAAGTATCCGACCATCGTCTTCAAGGGAGAGCGCACCGAGGTTCACGGGAAGAAGCTGAGCTTGATTGGCGTCCTGACGCTCCACGGAGTCTCTAAGAAGATCGCCATCCCCTTCACTTTGAACGGCCCGGTGGTCGATCCTTGGAAGAACAACCGCATCGGCCTGGAAGGGCGCTTTGTGGTCAAGCGCCAGGATTATGGTATCGTAAGCTTTCCCGGCGTGGTGGGCGATGACCTGACGATCGATGTCTCGGCGGAGTTCACCGAAGCCAAGTAGGCGTTCTGGCACACCGGAACCCCCAATCCAACAGGAGACAAGATGACGGACAAGCACACGAACGACGGCCCTCTCGCGATCGAGCTCGAAGCCGGAGAGCACCTGTGGTGCGCCTGCGGCGGAAGCTCGACCTTCCCCCTGTGCGACCGCTCGGCCCACAAGGGAAGCGGGGTCGGACCGCTCCACTTCAAGCTCGAGGAGAAAAAGACGGTCCACCTGTGCAAGTGCGGCAGGAGCGGCAACAAGCCCTTCTGCGACGGCTCGCACCACAAGGCCTAAAGTTTTACAAAGCTTTGCAGAAGGCCCAGTTCTCGAAAGGGAGCCTGGGCCTTTGTGTTTCTGGAAGGATTTGCGGCTTGCCTAGTCGCGCAGCCTGCGCCGCCGGCCGCCTAGGAGCCAGCCGAGAAAACGCAGGTCCCCAGGGGCTCGATAAGCCGTCAGGAAGGCCATCCCGCCCAGGAAGACCAGATGGAAGCCGCTCCAGAAGGCGCCGCGGGCATCTTCCGGGGCAAGAGGAGCGCCTGATGCCGCCAGGATGCCCTGGAAGCCCGTCGTTTGCAGCATGACATGGATGGCGTAGAGGGAAAAGGCACCGGAACAGGCGACCAGGTACTGGCGTCCGATGTCCACCAATTGTTCCAGCAGCCATTCTTGCGACGCAATTTTACGCATCCGCGAGCGAGCGCGGGTAGCCACAAATCCCATGATACACCTCCAGACAGGGGTGCATTGTACCCATTCTTTCGCCATTTGGCACCTAATTGGCAATTTCTTAACAGATGCCTGAAAGTCCTAGCCTACGGCTGATTCCGCCTAACGCAGCCCTCTCTCTTTCCGGTACCTTCTGAGAGTACCAACGGAAGGAACCTCCATGACAAAGCAACCGGTCCTGTTCCTGGCTCACGGCGACCCCATGAACGCCCTCTACGACAACGCCTTCACCCGCCGCATCGCCCGGCTTGGGACGGAAATTGTCAAACCTGCCGCGGTGGTTGTCGTCTCGGCCCACTGGCTCACACGCGGTACGGCGGTGGGAGCGGCGGCTGAGCCTGAGACCATCCACGACTTCGGCGGTTTTCCGGAGGCGCTTTATCAGGAGCAGTATCCAGCTCCTGGCGATCCGGTTCTGGCCTCGCGCATCGCGTCGCTCTTGCCGGGAAGCGCCTTGGCCCCCTCGCGCGGCCTTGATCACGGCGTCTGGACGGTGTTCAAGTTCCTCTTTCCGGCGGCCGACGTGCCGGTGGTGCCGGTGAGTTTGGACATCGGGGCCTCGCCTGCGGAGCTCGTGGCGCAAGGAAAGGCGATAGCCGGCCTGCGGGAAGAAAATGTCTTGATCGTGGGCAGCGGCAACGTGGTCCACAACGTGGGGATGTACTTCGCCAAGCGCGACGAGGCGCCTTTCCCATGGGCGACAGTATTTGACGCCTACGTGCGCGAGGCCTTGGCCAAGGGCGATCCCGAGGCTCTGGAGCATTACGAACGTGCAGGATCTGCGGCGCGGTTGGCACAGCCTTCTGACGACCATCTCTTGCCGCTTTTCCCCTGCCTGGGGGCGGCAACGGATGGAGGGGTGCCGACCTTTCCCTACGAAGAGGTGGTGCGCTCCATGAGCATGCGCTGTGTGCGCTGGGGATGAAGTCTTGCAGAAGAAAAACTATTTGCATAATCTTGCAAGTATGCATAGATTAAAGGCATGAGCTGTAAGACTTCCGCCTGCCGTGCCGTACCGGCCGTCTTTCGCGACAAGGCCTGGTATCAGGATCGGGCCCGCACCTTGGCGGCGCTTTCCAACCCGGCGCGTCTCAAGATGGTGGTGTCCCTGGCCGAGGGGGAGAAGTGCGTCTGCGAGATGGCCGCCGAGGTGGGACTCGACATGTCTACGGCTTCGCGGCATCTGGTGCAGCTTCGCCAAGTGGGACTGCTAGAAGATGACCGCCGCGGCAACATGGTCTTCTACCGGCTGAAGGCGACCTGCCTGCCCGCTTTCCTCGACTGCCTGGACGGGATCTCCGCCTCGTGATTTCCTTTGCCGCAAGCTTGCAATATTTCACAATTCCACAAATGAGGACGACGTGAATTCCCGCAAGGCAAGTCTGCTTCTGATTGCCGGACTGGGGCTCTGGTGGACCTTGTATCACTTCCTCGCGCCCCTTTCCGCCTGGGCAGTGACTCAGCTCGGACTCGATCACGCTTCGCATCTAGGGGCCTCGCTCGAGTTCCTGCTCTTCGAGGTTCCCAAGGTGCTGATGCTCCTGGTGATCATCGTCTACGCGGTGGGCGTGTTGCGCTCCTTCTTCTCTCCAGAGAAGACGCGGCGGATTCTGTCGAAATTTCCGGAAGGTGTGGGCAACGTGCTGGCGGCGCTATTGGGCATCGCCACACCGTTCTGCTCGTGCTCTGCCGTGCCGCTCTTCGTGGGATTTCTCACCGCAGGCGTGCCGCTGGGCGTGACCTTCTCCTTCCTCATCTCGGCCCCGATGGTGAACGAAGTGGCCTTGGCTCTGCTGTTTGGAATGTTCGGATGGAAGGTCGCCGGATTGTACCTGGTCACCGGACTCGTCGTCGCCATCGTGGGCGGCTGGAGCATCGGCAAGCTGCGCATGGAAAGCGGTGTGGAAGACTGGGTGATGAAGATCCGCAGCGGAGAAAATGCGGCGGACGCAGAGCTTTCGTGGGCGGAACGACTCGGGGCCGGATGGGCCGCCGTGAAGGAAATCGTGGGCAAGGTCTGGCCTTGGGTGGTGGCGGGTGTGGGCGTAGGGGCCTTCATCCACGGCTATGCGCCTACCGGGCTCCTCTCGTCCTTCATGGGGCGCGGCGCCTGGTGGAGCGTGCCCTTGGCCGTCGTGATTGGCGTGCCCATGTACGCCAACGCCGCCGGGATCATCCCGGTCGTCTCGGCGCTTCTGGAAAAGGGAGCGGCGCTCGGTACGGCGCTCGCCTTCATGATGGCCGTCACCGCCCTCTCGGCCCCGGAGGCGATCCTGCTTCGCAAGGTGCTGAAGCCCCGCCTGCTTGCCATCTTCTTCGGCATCGTGGCCGGCGGCATCCTGCTTGTGGGCTGGCTTTTCAACCTGCTTTTGTGATCAAGACAAATCCTGTCAGAAAACCCTTAGCGAAAGAAACGACATGATCCTCGAAGTCCTGGGCACCGGGTGCTCCAAGTGCAAGTCCCTCCACGCCGCCGTGCTGGAGGCCGTGAAGGCCGCGGGCGTGGCCGCCGAGGTCCGCAAGGTGGAAGACATCGCCGCCATCATGGAGCGCGGCGTGATGAGCACCCCGGCGCTTTTGAAGGACGGCAAGGTGCTGGTCTCCGGTCGGGTCCCCTCGGCCAAGGAAATCGCCGCGTGGCTTGCCGCGTGATCTCCTGGGTTCTTGGGATGGCGGCCTTGGTCTGCGCGACGCCCAAGCCGCCGTCCATCGTCGTCAGGGCCAACTATATGCACCTGAACTACCGCTGCCCGAGCTGCTTGAAGCTGGAACGCTGGTCGTCGCTTGCGATCCAGCGTGACCTTCGGGATTCGGTGAAAGCCGGCCGTTTGCAGTGGTCGACGCAGAACATGGAGACGCCCGAAGGCTCGGCGCTTGCCGATAAGGTGGGCCTTACCACTAAGGCGCTGGTGCTGATGGAGATGCGGGGCGGTCGGATGGTCCGCTTCAAGGAACTGAAGGACACCTGGAAAAACCTGCGCGATTCCACAGCATTTGCCGCCTACGTGAAATACGAGACTCTTCTGTTCCTGAAGACGGCGCGATGAGTCTTGCCGAGCTTCCCGTGGTCGCGGCTGTGGGGCTCGGGCTGCTCACCTCTATCTCCCCGTGTCCGATGGCAAGCCATGCGGCGGCGGTTTCCGTGTTGGTTCGCCAGGCGGGAGATTGGAAGCGCGGGCTGTCGGCTGGGGCGGCTTATGCTCTAGGGAGAGCGACATCTTACGCCCTCGTCGCCTGGGTTGCTTCAGAAGGAATCGTTCGGATGGGACCGCTGGTGCGCAAGGTGCAGATCCATGCGGAGTCCGTGCTGGGATGGGCGTTCCTGGTCGGAGGATTGCTACTTGCCTTGTCGCCTTGGTTAAATCTTTCCGGGCGTGGCCCGGACGCCTCGCGCTGGAAGCAACGTTTGGATTGCCTAGGTCCCATTCCGGGAGCCTTTGCTTTGGGAGCTGTTCTGGCCATGGCCTTCTGCCCGGTCTCGGCGGGCATTTTTTTTGGTTCGGTAATCCCTTTAGCTGCCGCTTGCTCTCCTTCGTGGGCCGTCACGGTTCCCTACGGACTGGCCACGGCGGTTCCTGTCTTGGCTCTGACGCTTGCGGCGGGTTTTGGAACGATGCAGGTCGCGCGTCTGTTTCGCGCCAGTCAGAAAGTCAGCCCTTGGCTCCATCGAATTTCGGTGCTGGGCATGCTTGGGGCTGGGACGTGGCTAGTGGTGCGCTCCCATCTTTGAATGCCATGGCTGATAGAATTGTCGATGTGGAATTGACGCATTTCGCGCGCTTGCGCATGTTTTGGGCAATGGATCTCTCTGTGGAAAGGCATCGGGCGCAGAACCTGCGACGACGATAAGGCCGAAGCCTCCGTCGTCCTGACAATTTCTGCCATACCACCTTTTTGCAAGCGAGGCCGCCATGAGCGCCGCCATCTCAGATCCACTGTCCGCATCTTCCGCATCCTGGGCCCAGCGGGGCCGCAAGGCGTTTCTTTTCACGGCCAACCGCCCTGAGCCCACCTTCGTGCGGGGCGAGGGCATGTACCTCTGGGACGAGAGCGGTCGGTCGTTCCTCGACTTCGTGGCCGGCTGGGCCGTGTGCTCGCTGGGGCACAGCCCGAGGGCGGTGCGCGAGGCGCTCACGCGGCAGTCGCAGGAGCTGGTCCACTCCAGCCCCGGCTACTGGAACCGGCCCGCCATCGAGCTTGCCGAGCGGCTGGGAAGCCTTTCGGGGCTCTCCAAGGTGTTCCTCGGGACCACCGGCGCCGAGGCCAACGAGTGCGCCATCAAGCTCGCCCGCAAGCACGGCGAGCGGAACCTTGGGGGCGCCTTCCAGATCGTGTGCGCGACCAACGGCTTCCACGGCCGCACCCTGGCGACCATGAGCGCCACCGGAAAGCCCGCTTGGCGCGGCCTCTTCGAGCCCAAGGTGCCGGGATTTGTCCACGTGCCCTACAACGACGCGGAGGCCCTGGAGCGGGCCGTCGAGGCGGCGCCGACCTGCGCCGTGCTCTTCGAGACGGTGCAGGGGGAAGGCGGAGCGATTCCCGCTACGACGGAATTTGTCCAGGCGGCGCGGGAGCTGTGCGATCGCCGCGGGGCGCTTTTGATGCTCGACGAAGTGCAGGCGGGGATGGGACGCTGCGGGAGGCTGTTTGCCTTCCAGCGGCACGGGATCCTTCCCGACGTGCTCACTCTGGGCAAGGGACTGGGGAGCGGCTTTCCCGTCTCGGCCTGCCTGACGCGGCCGAAGTTCGATCTCTTCGAGCCCGGGGACCAGGGTGGCACCTACACCTTCTCGCCGCTGGGCGCCTCCGTGGGAAACGCCGTGCTTACAGAAATTGTCAATCGCGACCTGCCGGCTCACGCTGAGGCCATGGGCGCCCTGGTGCGGGAAGCCTTGGAGCGGCTGTCGCAGCGCTTCGGCCTTTCGGGACTGCGCGGCCAGGGGCTTCTCTTGGCGGTGGACCTGCCGCGCCCGTGCGCGCCCGAGGTGGCTGCGGCTGCCCTGGACGAGGGGCTCTTGGTCAACGCCCCGCGTCCGGCGACGCTGCGCTTCATGCCCCCGCTGATCCTGGAAAGGAGCCATGTGGAGGAGATGGAGGAGAAGCTTGCGCGCACCTTGGGGCGTGCGCTGGCGTAGCCGTTCTGAAACACCGATCGCTTGCGCTCCGCTGCGGTTCCAGGTATATTTCGATGAATGACGAAATGTAAGGCGAAGGCCTCTCCTGAAGACTTGGCGGAACTGGCGACGGCGCTCTCGGAGCCGCATCGCTTGCGCCTGCTGGGCATGCTGGTTCAGGGGGAGCTCTGCCTGTGCGACCTCACCGCCGGGATCGGGCTCGTCTCGTCCACGGTCTCGAGCCACATGGCCCTCCTCAAGCGGGTGGGCCTCGTGGACTCGCGCAAGGACGGCCGCTGGATGTTCTTTCGCCTGACCGACACGGCCGCCGGCACACCGGCCGCGGAGCTCCTGCGTTGGGCTCTGGAGAATTTGCCAGAATCTGATAAACTGCCACCTGAGACCGAGATCGGAGCCTGCTGCCCATGAAGACCAAGATCCTCTACCTCTGCACCGGGAATTCCTGCCGCAGCCAGATGGCCGAAGCCTGGACGCGCGCCCTCAAGGGGGACCTCTACGAGGTCTACAGCGCCGGCATCGAGACCCACGGGCTCAATCCGAACATGGTGAAGGTGATGAGCGAGGTCGGGATCGACGTCTCGGGTCACACTTCCGACAACGTCTCGCGCTACCTCAATTCCGGGATCGATGTGGTGGTGAGCGTCTGCGGTCATGCCGACAAAAATTGCCCCATCTTTCCGGGCCAGGTGCGCCGTTTCCACCAGGGCTTCGACGATCCGCCGGCCCTTGCCCGCGAGCTTGCTGCCCAAGGCGTCACCGGCGATGCCCTGCTGGAGCCCTATCGGCGGGTGCGCGACGAGATCAGGCAATGGGTCGAGACGCTTCCAGAGGCCATCGCCCCGTGAGCGCCGCGCGACTTTCCTTCCTGGACCGCTGGCTTACCCTCTGGATTGCCCTGGCCATGATCGCTGGCGTGCTGCTGGGACGATTCCTGCCTGGGGTTGCGCAGGCGCTTGCCGGATTTTCGGTCGGCTCCACTTCCATTCCCATCGCTGTGGGACTGGTGGCCATGATGATCCCGCCCTTTGCCCGCGTGCGACCGCGCGAGCTTCCTACGGTCTTTCGCGACGGCAAGGCGCTTGGACTTTCTGTAGTTCTCAACTGGGTCGTCGGGCCGCTTCTGATGCTTGCCCTCGCCTTCCTCTTCCTGCGCGATCGGCCTGATCTCTTTGCCGGACTGGTGCTGGTGGGGCTCGCCCGCTGCATCGCCATGGTGGTGGTCTGGAACGGGCTTGCCGGCGGCTCGGCCGAAGCTGCGGCGGGACTGGTGGCCTTCAATAGCCTTTTCCAGGTCGCTACCTACGGGCTCTTCGCCTGGTTCTTCCTGTCGGTGGCGGCGCCTCGGCTGGGGATCCCGGCTCAGACGGTTTCTGTCTCGGCCGGCCAGGTGGCGGCCTCGGTGGCGCTTTACCTGGGGCTTCCCTTCGTGATCGGCCTGAGCCTTCGACAGATCCTGTCGCGCAGCCGCGGCGAGGCTGCTGTGGATCGCTTCAATGCGCGGCTGGCCCCGCTCACCCTGGTGGCGCTTCTCTTCACCATCGTGGTGCTCTTCGCGCTGCAGGGGCGCCGCATCGTCTCCGATCCTTTTGATGCGGTGCGGGTGGCGGTGCCGCTTCTGATCTACTTCGGGGTCATGTTTGCGCTTTCCTGGTGGAGCGCGCGAAAGATCGGCATGGAGCGCAGCCGCACAATCACCCAGGCCTTCACCGGGGCCTCCAACAACTTCGAGCTGGCCATCGCGGTGGCCATCGGCTCCTTCGGCATTACCTCGGGGGCGGCCTTCGCGGCCACCATCGGACCGCTGGTGGAAGTCCCCGTCATGGTGGCTCTGGTGCAGGTGGCACGGCGGCTTTAGGGCGTCATGCGCTCGATCAGGGCCAGCACGTTGTGGCGCTGGACGCGATCGTCGATGCGGTGAAAGGGAGCTAAATTTCCCTTTTTGATCGGGTGAGACACAGGCTCTGAGCCTTGATTTCCCCTCCGAGCCACCCCGGAGCGAAGATGAGCGCTGATCAGACATCTAAAGCCTCGGTTTCCAATTTTTCCCACCTGGGGAGCTTGGATGTACAGCTTGCGCGATTGGGGCGACTGGCCGAGCGGTACTTCCCCGATGATCCCAATACTGCGCTCCTGAAGTTGCGGCAGTTCGGGGAAGTCTTAGCCCAGTTCACTGCCGCGCGGATCGGGATTTATGCCTCTAGCGAGGAAAAACAGAACGACCTGCTGCGTCGTCTGCGCGAGGGCGGAATCCTCGAACGCGACATCTTGAACCTGTTCCATGACTTGCGCCGCGCCGGCAACCAAGCAAGTCATGCCGGTCAGAACGACTATGGCACGGCGCTTATGGCCTTGAAGACCGCGAACCAGCTAGGATTGTGGTGCCAGCGCACCTTCGGAAAGAGCGACTTCAAGGGCGGTCCGTTTCTGCCGCCAACCCCTCCCCAGGACGAGAGCGCAGAACTGCGCCAGGAACTGCTGCGGCTGCAGGCCATGGTGGACGCGGCGATGGACGAGCACCAGCAGGTCGATACCTTGCGCGCCTCCATGGAAACACGCCTGCGCGAGACCGCCGAGGAACGTGCGGTGTGGGAGAGCCTGGCCCGGGAGGCCGAGACTGAAAAGACGGATCTTGTCAAGCGGCTAGAGGTTGCACAGGCCGCTGCGGCCAAGGCGGCCAAGGGCGCCTTGGAGCCCTTTTTCGAAAGATCTCGGATGGCAGCCGGTCACGTGGAGCTGGACGAAGCCCAGACCCGCGAACGGATCGATGCCCAACTGCGCGAGGTCGGCTGGGAAGCCGACTCTAAGGCGCGCACCTACGCAAGCGGTACTCGTCCGGCCCAGGGCGTGAATCAGGCGATCGCCGAATGGCCCATCGCAGGCCGGCAAGCGGCCGACTATGTGTTGTTCCAAGGGCTTGTTCCGGTCGCGGTGGTGGAAGCCAAACGCGAGAACGTGGATGTGGCCGGCAAGATTTCCCAGGCCGAGCGCTATGCCCGTGGATTCTCCCTGGAGCGGGGACTGGTGCCCGCGTGGGGCGAAAGCTCCGAAGAAGGCTGGCCCGATGGCGAAGGCGGACGGTTCCGCATTCCCTTCGTCTATTCCTGCAACGGACGCCCCTATGTGAAGCAATTGGCCGAAAAGTCGGGAACGTGGTTCCGCGACCTGCGGACCCCGCACAACTGTGCCCGCGCTCACGACGGGTTCCATGGCCCCGAAGGCCTTGCGGATCTTCTTTGCCGCAATCTGGAACGGTCTCGCGAGATCCTCACCAGCGAGAGCTTCGCCTATCTGGGGCTGCGCGACTACCAGATCCGGGCCGTGCAGGCCGTGGAGCAGGCCATCATCGAGGGACGCCGCGAGATGCTTCTGGCCATGGCCACCGGGACTGGCAAGACCCGCACATTGATCGGGCTGATGTACCGCCTGCTCAAGGCCGAGCGCTTCCGCCGCATCCTCTTCCTGGTGGATCGTACGTCACTGGGCATCCAGGCTCAGGAGGCCTTCGACGATGCGCTCCTGGAGCGAAACCTGCCACTCTCGAAAGTCTACAACGTGGCGCTCTTGGGCGACATGGCCCCTGAAGTGGAAACACGTATTCAAGTGGCCACGGTGCAGGCCATGGTCAAGCGGCTCTTCCATTCCGATACCCCGCCGGGCATCGACGAGTACGACTGCATCGTGGTGGACGAGGCACACCGAGGCTACACGCTTGATCAGGAAATGACCGATGGCGAGATCGAGATGCGCGACGCCTCCCAGTACCTGTCGACCTACCGGCGCGTGCTGGAGCACTTCGATGCGGTGAAGGTGGGACTCACGGCCACGCCTGCCAAGCACACCACTGACATCTTCGAAAAGCCCGTCTTCACCTATTCCTACCGCGAGGCGGTGGCCGGCGACTGGCTGGTGGACCACGAGCCACCGGTGCGCTACCGTACCATTTTGACAGAAAACGGCATCGATTTCGCGAAGGGCGAGGAGGTCACTCTCATTCGGTCTGGCACTGGCGAAGTCGAGACTGCCGAGCTTGAAGATGACCTGCACTTTGACGTAGAGGCCTTCAACCGAGGCGTGATCACCGAGGAGTTTAATCGCGTGATCTGCCGGGAGCTCGTCCGCGAGCTCGACCCCTTCGGTGAGGAGAAGACGCTTGTCTTCTGCGCTAACAACCTGCACGCCGACTTGGTGGTGCGCCTCTTGAACGAGACGTTTGGAGAGCTCTATGGCGATTCCTACAAGTCGGCCGCGGTTCAGAAGATCACCGGATCTGTGGACAAGGTCGAAGAATGCATCCGGCGCTTCAAGAACGAGACCTTCCCCAATATCGCGGTCACGGTGGATCTCCTGACCACCGGCATCGACGTGCCCAAGATCTGCAACCTGGTGTTCCTGCGGCGGGTCAAGAGCCGCATCCTCTACGAGCAGATGAAGGGACGCGCCACGCGGCGGTGCGACGAGATCGGAAAGACCGTCTTTCGCATCTACGATCCGGTGGACCTGTACGCCTCGCTCGAGGCAGTGGACACCATGAAGCCCTTGGTGCACAATCCCGACATCCCCCTCTCGCAGCTTTTCGACGAGCTTGCCGACCTGGCCTCCCGCACTGCGCCGGGAACTGGCCTCGGACGCAGCCATGCCGACGACGTGCTCGATATGGTCTCCCAACGGCTGATGCGGGTGCTGCGGCGCGCTGGCCACAAAGCCCAGACCCGCTCCAACGTGCGCGCAAAACTTGACGAACTGGAGACCCTCTGGGGCGTGGATCCCGCAAAGCTCCACCGCCACCTGGTCGAGCTTGGGCCCGACGGCGCCGTCGGGTTCCTGAAGATGCACGGCGGTCTAGAACGGCAATTGACGGATCTTGTCACCATGATTGGATCGGACCGCTCGCCCGTGATCTCCCACCACCCCGATGCGCTGGTGGCCAAGGAGCAGTTAACGGAATGGGATAGCCCTGACGACTACCTGGAGAGCTTCGAGGCCTTCGTGCGCCGCTCCCTTAACGAGTCGGTTGCTCTCTCGGTGGTGGTCAACCGCCCCCGCGATCTGACCCGCAAGCAGCTGCAGGAGCTGCGGCTGTTCCTTTCCGAAAACGGCTACTCCGAACCCAACCTCAAGGTGGCCTGGAGGCGCAAGACCAATGTGGAGATCGCCGCCGGCATCGTAGGCTTTGTGCGCCGCGCCGCCCTGGGCGAGGAGCTGCTCCCATTTGCCAAGCGGGTGGAGCTTGCTGTGGAGAAGATCCTTTCGGCCAAGGCCTGGACCACAGCACAAGCGAAGATCCTGGATCGGCTGGCCAAGCAACTGACCTACGAGACGGTGCTGGACCGCGATTTCGTGAACCAGGCCTTCGCGACCGAGGGCGGGGCCAAGACTCTCGATATCCGGTTGGACAAGCAGCTCGATGAGATCTTGGGGCGCCTAGCCGAATCGCTCTGGGTGGCCTGAACCTGAAACAAGGATCGGCCGTATTTTAAGTTCGGCCCGAAGTTGAAACAACGCGTCTCCAGGGGTGGGCAGAGCCTCCTCCGCAGCGCCTTTCCGGAAGAGTGACCATGTCCAACAACGAGATCGTCCAGAAGCTTTGGAACCTGTGCGACGTGCTGCGCGACGATGGCATCAACTACAGCGACTATGTGACAGAACTTGTCCTGCTCCTCTACTTCAAGATGGAGCACGAGAACCGCGAGGCGGGCGTCCCCAACGTCCACGAGCTGCCCAAGGGCTGCCGCTGGTCCGACCTGCGCTCCCTCTCGGGACACAACCTGCTCGACCACTACAAGTACGTGTTGGGCAACCTTTCCAAGAGCGCCGACCGCCAGATCGCCGCCATCTACGCCGACGCGCAGACCTCGATCCGCGAGCCCAAGCATCTGGAAATCCTGGTCAAGAGCCTGGACGGGATCGACTGGTTCAGCGCCCGCCGCGACGGGCTGGGGGACCTCTACGAAGGACTCCTTGAGAAGAACGCCAGCGAAACCAAGTCCGGGGCGGGGCAGTACTTCACGCCGCGTCCACTGATCGACAGCATCATCCGCACCATCCAGCCCGCGCCGGGCGAGACGGTGCAGGATCCGGCCGCCGGCACCGGGGGCTTCTTGATCGCCGCCGACACCTACATCAAGAACAAGACCGACGACCTCTTCGACCTCACTGAGAAGAAGCGTTCCTTCCAGCGCCACGAGGCCTTTTCGGGCATGGAGCTGGTGCCCTCCACCCGGCGCCTGGCCCTGATGAACGGCCTCCTGCACGGTATCGTGGGCGGCGACGAAGGCTACGTACGGCAGGGCAACACCCTCTCGAACGACGGCAAGGAGCTCTCGCGCCGCAAGGTGGACGTGATCCTCACCAATCCCCCCTTCGGCACCGCCAAGGGCGGCGGCGGACCCACTCGCGACGACCTCACCTTCCCGACCTCCAACAAGCAGTTGGCCTTTTTGCAGCACATCTACCGGGCCTTGAAGCCGGGTGGACGCGCCGCCGTAGTGCTTCCCGACAACGTGCTCTTCGAGGCCGGCGTGGGCACCGAGATTCGCCGCGACCTGATGGACAAGTGCCGTCTGCACACCATCCTGCGCCTGCCCACCGGTATCTTCTACGCCCAGGGCGTAAAGACCAACGTCCTGTTCTTCTCGCGCGGCACCCCAGAGAACAAGAGCCAGGAGGAAGGCTGCACCCGCGAGGTCTGGGTGTACGACCTGCGCGCCAACATGCCCAACTTCGGCAAGCGCACCCCCTTCCACGAAGGCTACCTCAAGCCCTTCGAGGCCGTCTACGGCGCCGAACCGCACGGCACCTCGCCCCGCACCGAGGGCGACTGGAGCCACACCCCGGACGGCACGGCACAGACCCCCGAGACCAGCCGCTGGCGCGTCTTTTCCCGCGAGTGGATTCGCACCACCAAGAACGATTCGCTCGACATCTCCTGGATCAAGGACGACCAGGCGGTGGACGCCGCGAACCTTCCCGAGCCATCTGTGCTTGCCGCCGAGGCGATGACGGAGCTCACCGAGGCCCTGCGCGAGCTGAGCGCCTTAATGGAAGCGTTGGGTAGCGGGGACGAGGCCAAGGTCCAGCGCACTCTGCTTGGCGAGGCGCTTGGGCTGGGGGGGAAGGAGTGAGGGCGCGATGGGGGAAGTTGTTTCAAGGCGTTGACGAAGGGTGCAGGGGGTGGTATGTTGGACGCAACACACCTGCCGCACCTCTGACTCAAGTGCAAACCGGCGGGTTTTTCGTGTTTTCTGGCGCGCTTGCTCGGACTGAAGTCCTCGCAGGATCCCTGAGCAAGGATGCGCCGGAGTGGCTTCAACCAAAGCAGGAAATGGCTAGCAGGCCTTGTTTGCTCGGACTAAAGTCCTCGCAGGGCCTCTTAAAAGGAAATCTGCCGGGGTGGCTTTATGGAACATTGCGAGGGTTTCAACCCGAGCAGGGTTGTCCCAAGCAACTAGCCGTGATGGGTGCGCTGAGTGCGGATGTATTGGGCGACACTCTCGACCCCGTCGGGGTTCACGCTGAAAGCTCCATAACCATGTTGCCAGACATTTCCTGTCAATGCCGGCCAAGTCTCGCCAAGCCAGCGAGATGCGCCGCCCTTGACGTGCTTGATCAATCCTTCGAGCGCAACCTTGGGGTGAAGCTTGATGAGAAGATGCATGTGGTCTGCAGCGCAACCTCCTTGGACCAAGACACAATCCAGGCTACGGACAATCCCGCCGACATAGGGGACAAGAAGGGCCTCGATCTCTTCCGAGATCCAAGGGGCATTCCGGTGCGTGTGGAACCAAATGTGGGCAAACATACGGACATCGCTGGACATCAATGGATCGTACCAAAATCGGCATGGGCTCGGAATAAGAAGACATCAGGGTGGCTTCAATCTAAGCCGGACAGGGCAAGCAGGCCTTGTTTGCTCGGACAAAAGTCCTCGCAGGATTCCTTAAAAGGGAATGGGTCGGGGTGGCTTAAAGGAATATTGCGAGGGTTTCAACCCGAGCAGGAGCTTCTGGCATGAGCGGGGAGGAAAGGAGCTTGCCGGAGGGGTGGGCAGAGGCGACGATTGGTTCAATTGTCGATTATGGAAAGACTATAAAGGCTGAACCAAGTGAAATTCAAGATGATGAGTGGGTTCTTGAACTAGAGGATATTGAGAGAGATTCTTCGAGAATTTTGAATCGTGTGAATTTTGTGAATCGCAAGTCGAAGAGTGCAAAGAATCGATTCAAGGCTGGTGATGTGCTCTATGGGAAATTGCGGCCGTATTTAAATAAAGTTGTGCTCTCTGATTCGAATGGGGTTTGTACAACTGAAATCGTTCCGATTGATGCGATGCCATTCGTATTTAATGCGTATCTCTTCTGGTGGCTGAAACATCCAGAATTTCTCGATTATGTCGCGAGAGTAAGCTATGGCGTGAATATGCCACGTCTTGGCACTGAAGACGGCAACAATGCGCCCTTTGTTCTCGCCCCCCTCGCCGAGCAGAAGGTCATCGCCGATACGCTGGATGGACTGCTGGCCCAGGTGGACACGCTCCAGGCACGGCTGGACGCGATCCCCGCGATCCTCAAGCGCTTCCGCCAGTCCGTCCTCTCCGCCGCCGTGACCGGCAAGCTGACGGAGGAGTGGAGGGGGGAGCGCTGCTCTCGAAATGCGTGGGAAGTAGGTATTCTCGGGGATCTTCTTCAAGAAAAACCACGAAATGGATATTCTCCTAAGTCGGTTGAATATGAAACATGTGTGAAGTCACTTTCGCTCAGTGCGACGACATCTGGAATATTCAAAGGCGAGTTCTTTAAGTATATCGATGAAAATATTCCGGATGATTCATATCTTTGGCTAGAGCCTGGTGATATTTTGATTCAGCGCGCAAATACTTTGGAGTATGTAGGGATTAGCGCAATTTTCACTGGTGATGTGAAGAAATATATTTTTCCTGATTTGATGATGAAATGCCGCGCTAATTCTCGAACCACGTCGAATTTTCTTCACCTGACGATTCTTGGTGATAATGTTCGTCGATATTTTCGCGATAATGCTACTGGGACGGCAGGAAATATGCCGAAGATCAATCAGCAAACTGTATTGAATGCGCCGGTGGCAATCCCCCCCCTCCCCGAGCAGCACGAGATCGTGCGGCGGGTCGAGGAGCTGTTCGCGCTGGCGGACCAGATCGAAAAGCGGGTGGAGGAGGCGCGCTCGCGGGCCAAGCACCTCACCCAGAGCATCCTGGCCAAGGCTTTCTGTGGCGAACTGACCGCCCAGTGGCGCGCCGAACACCCGGAACTGGTCTCGGGCGAGAATTCGGCCCAGGCCCTCTTGGAGCGCATCCGCGCCGCCCGCGCCCAGGTACCCGAGAAGGGAAAGCGGGGTCGCAAGGCGGGGACAGACTTGGACCGAGCGGAGCCGAGGTCTTCTGTTAAAAAGGAGACGGTCGCGGCGAAGGGGACGAAGCCCCGCAGGCGGGGGAGACCGAAGAAGGTCTGATCCAAAAGCCTTGGGAACCTATCCGGCCTACGGTGCCCCATCCCGGGAGGGTGGGGCGGTTCTCCTTTCATTCTAGCTCACCACAATGCGGCCATTTTTTTACCATCCTTTCTGGATAAGTAAACAATTTGCTCATTTTCTTTACTTTCTTGCGGGGCAAGGAAAGGAAATGCATGAAATTTGAGAGCTTTGTGGCTGGTAACTGGCAAGAACGGTACCAGTATCGCAGCTTCGAGCCAACTTTGGTCAACCAGGCGTGGAACTGGGAAGATGCCGGAATTTCGGTGCTTTTGGAGGATGCGAATCGGGCTTTGGGCGAACTCAACGCCTTTTCTCTGATCGTGCCGGACATAGATCTGTTCATCCAGATGCATGTGGCGAAAGAAGCCCAGACCTCCAGCCGCATCGAGGGAACGCAGACCGAGATGGACGAGGCGCTGCTCTCGGAAGAGATGATTGCGCCGGAAAAACGGGATGACTGGCGAGAGGTGCGCAATTACATCGATGCCGTCAACCAGGCCATCGAGGGGCTGGCTCACTTGCCGCTCTCCATTCGTCTTCTCAAGGAGACTCATGCGATTCTCCTACAAGGCGTGCGCGGGGAACACAAGCAACCGGGCGATCTCCGGACCAGCCAGAATTGGATCGGAGGATCGAGTTTGCGCGATGCCGCCTTCATCCCACCGCATCCGGATGGGGTGGTGCATCTCATGGGTGATCTGGAGAAGTTCTGGCACAACGAAGAGATCGAAGTTCCCCATCTCATTCGCATTGCCATCAGCCATTACCAATTCGAGACCATCCACCCGTTCCTGGACGGAAATGGCCGCATTGGACGGCTCCTCATTCCACTCTACCTGGTCGATCACGGTTTGTTGGCGCGCCCGTCCCTGTACTTGTCGGACTTTTTCGAGCGCCATCGAGGCAGCTATTACGATGCCCTGACCCGAGTGCGCGCCTCCAACGATCTGATCCACTGGGTCCGGTTCTTCTTGCAGGGCGTGGCCGAAACGGCACGGAAGGGGCGCGATGTTTTCCAGAAGATCTTGCGCCTGCGCACCGAGACGGAAAACTCCCTCCTAGACTTGGGCAAAAGAGCGATCAAAGCGCGTGCGTTGCTCCTGCATCTCTATCGCCGTCCTATGGTCACCGGCCCAGAAGTGGAAACGCTGCTGAAGGTGTCGCGGCCCACTGCCAACGCCTTGATCAAGGATCTGGTTGATCGGGGAATCCTGGTCGAATCGACGGGGCGCTTGCGCGGCCGCCTCTATGCGTTCGAACGCTACCTCAAACTTTTCATGGAATAAGGATCTCCCGCAAGAGCCTGCAGCGCCGCTCCTGCGGGAGAGCGAGACGGCTGGATCCTAGGACTTGCTGCGCCAGGGACGGTTCGGCACAGCTCACCGTAAATGCCGGCGATAGCCCGGGACACCCGCCCCCAACGTAGGGATCGGGCACTTGTGGTGAGCGCAGCCGAACCATGTCCGATCCCATAACGGTAGGCGGGGGCCCGGCAGGCAGCCCGACCGCGGCCCGGACGCGGGCCAGCGGGGGCGCCCAATCTTACGTCCTGCTCCGGCGCGCTTAGAACGAGGCCTTCGGAAACAAGGCGGTCGGAAACAAGGCGGCCAACAGCGAGTCCACCGGGTTCAGCGAATCCCAGGTGGCGGATGGAAGCTGGGTGTCCTGGTGCAAGGCCACGGAAACTGTACGACCGTCCGCATAGATGCTGCTGCGGGTGATCGTGCTGCCTCCGACGGGAGTGGGATACCCGTAGAGCGTGTCGCCCTTTGCGGTGATCATGGTGTCTTTCTTGAGCGGTCTTGGAAGGACCGCAAGATGTCGGGCGGCAGAGGCTTCCAGGAGCTGGCGGGCCTTGGCCAGGGCGGTGGCACCGAGCGTAGCGCGCAGGGTGTCCGTAACAGTCTGGCCGTTTACGTAGCTCGTGACAAGGCGGGCGGCATCTCCCTGCGTATTCAGGGTGTAGGCGTAAGAGCCTGGATAGTCGGGCTGGGTCGTTGTGGTGTAGAACACGAAGCTCGAATCGGTCGCGATGGACGAAGAATCGAGGACGACATTGACGCGGATCGATCCGGTGGCCTTGTGCAGCACAAGCGTAGCCTGAGCCTCTTCTCCCGCGCTGACTTGGACGGTGTCGCTCCCGGACCAGCGGATGGTTCCGTTGCCGCTGAACAGGTAGGCCTGGAGGACGCAACGGCCCGTCGGCAGACTGGAGAAACTCAAGGGGCTTCCAAAAGGCCCGCGCACGATGAGCGTGTCGTTTCCGGAGATGGCCTTGAGGAGGATCGAGTCCACGGTGCCGGACACGGCCGCGGAGTCAGCCGACGACAGCCGAAAGCTCACTCCTCCGGTGGATCCGGAAGCCAGAGCGGAAGGCGCGGACGAGTCGTCGCAGGCGCTCATCAGGGAGGCGAGGGAGACGATGGCTAGGGTTGCGAGCAGATGACGGATGCGCATGGGCGACTCCCGGAGAGATGAACGAAACACCTCTTTAGAACTTAAGCAAACGGCATTTCATGGAGTGCTTTTTTGGGCCGGGAGCATTTGGTGAATTAGCAAAAGTGCGGTGCAAAAAACGGGCAGAGGATTCCCCCCTGCCCGTCTCGGTGCGACAAAATGATGCTATCGAAGAAAATCAGCGCAGGGTTGGAAGTACGGCGCTGTAGGAGGCACCGGCGGATTCCAGCACCACAAAGCGCAGGCCTTGGCCGGAAAGACCGAGGCTGCCCGAACGGCTGCCGGCAGCTACGGAAGTGCGGGAAAGTTCGCGGCCCTGGGCGTCTAGGATGCGCAGGGTGCCGTTTGAGCTCAAAGCCGAAGGCAGGCTCCAGGCGAGGAGGCCGCCGCGCAGGGAGGTGGTCATCGAGGTGCCGCGGTTGCGAGAGGCCGCTGCGATGGCGGAGCCGCCGTCTTTCTTGACCAGCGAGACGTTGTCGAGAGTCACGGTGCCGGTGGTTCCGCCCAGGTTGAACTGGAGGGTGGCCGCCGAGGCGGTGGCGCTGGGCGTCAGTTCGACGGTGTAGGTCGAGGTGGTGGCGGTGAGAGATGCCGTACTTCCACCGAGCCAGGTCCAGTCAGGGGCGCCGCTCGAGAGGTCGATGGCGATGGAACGCGCCGCGCTCGCAGAGGCTTGGAAGCTCAGGAGGTAGGTGGTTCCCTTCGTTAGGGAAAGGTTCGACTGGGTGAGCTGGACGTGGTAGGTGGTGTCGTCCTGGGAGCTCACGGTCACCACGGCCTTGCCGGTGGTGTAGCTGACGCCGGCGGTGTTTCCCTTGGCGGCATAGAAGCCCCAGGAGGCGGAGGTGGCGAAGTCACCTTCCTTCAGCAGGTTGGTGCCAGCGTCGGGAGTGAAGTTGGCCGTCAGCGACCAGTCTTTGACGACCGAGGGGATAATCACGGTGGTGGTGGTCGCGGTGGTGTCGCCGGACCAGCCGGTGAAGGTGTAGCCGGTCGCAGGCACGGCGGTCAGGGTGACGGACTTGGTGGAATCGATGCGGCCAGTGGGGTTTGCCGTCACGGAGCCGCCCACGCCGGCGGCGACGGACACGGAAAAGGTTCCGTTGCTGGTGCCAGAAAGCTTGATGGAACTGGAGTCGTTGAGGTAAGCCAGGCGGATGGAATGCCCGAAGGTGGCAAAGCCCTTCATCCACGGATCGCCCGCGTCCGGCTGGTATTGCCAGCCCATGCCGCCTGCGTAGCCGGCGTTGTCCAGGTAGGTGAGCAAGGTGTCTACCTTGCCGGCGTCCTGCATGGTGCTTGAAGAGGCGGTGGACTTGCTCCAGTCGCTGGAGGCGTATTCGCCGATCACTAGGGGCTTGTCCAGGTTCCAGCCTGCGTAGGCCTTGGTGAAGGGGCTGTTGGAGGTGCCGTTCCAGCCGTAGTAGTGGGCCATATAGAAGTCGAGCTTGCCGGCGGTGTCGCCGCCGGCTGCGATCAGGTTGGCGTCGGTGTACCAGCTCAGGGTTCCGGCGGTGGCGGCGCCATTGGAGACCAAGACTCCGGGCACTAAGGTGTGGATGGTGCCGGCGATGCGGTTCACCGCCTTCTGCACCTGGGCCTTGGTGATGGTGTTTGCCGGTGAGGACCAGCCGTCCACCATGCCTTCGGGTTCGTTGAAGACTTCCCAGCACAGCAGGTTCGGATCATTGCCGATGGCCGAGACGACCGGTTTCAGGTAGTTCTTGAGGTAGGCCGAAAGACCGCTGTCGGTGGTCAGCATGGTCTTGTTGTTGGCCAGGATATTGGCGCTGATGCTTTTGTTCACCCAGTTGTGGGTGAGCAGCACCGGGACCAGCAGCATGCTGTTCTTCTTGGCCAGTTGCAGCATGGTCTGGATGTTGGCGATGGTGCTGGTGCCGGGACCCGAGACGTAGCCGTTCGTGTAGATGGGATCGTTGGTGCCGTCCGTCGAAAGCCAGATGCGCATGGTGTTGCCGCCAGAATCGTGTACGGCCTTGAGAGCTGCGTCGATCTTGGTGATGCTCGAGGCGCTCAACGGGGTGTTGCCCACATCGCCGGCATAAGAGATCCAGGCGAGGTTCATGCCCGAGACGAAGATCTTCTTGCCCGTGGGCAAGGTCACCCGGGAACCTGCTGGCATGGCGGTCGAGAAGGATGCGGCCGCCAGGGCGGCGACGGCGAGCAATGGCTTGATCAAAGGTGCTTCCTTTCTGTGTGTCTCGACGACAACCGCAGTCGCCTGGGAGAGCGCGGGCCTTCCGCCACTTCCTTGGGAAAGAGGATAAGGCGAAAGAATGAAACAGACAGTGCGTGTTTGTGCTATTATTCATTTATTGTATCATTGATTTGGTGAGCAAACGCTTTCTGGAAGCCTTGCGCAGGCTTGAAGATGCCAGCAATTCGGCGCAGGGGTGCCAATTGCCTGCGATTCGGACGCTGGCAGCTTCGTGGGACATGAGCGCGCGCACGGTTCAGTTGGCGGTTGCCGAAGCGGTTCGGCAAGGGTGGCTAGAGACGCGGCAAGGTTCGGGAACCTGGCCGCGAGGGGCGCGACCGCGGGTGCAGGCGCTGCCCTCCAAGATGGATTGCCGTCGCTTGGTCGAGGTGATCGGGGCCGAAATTCGGGATGGAAAATACGCGTCGGGGCAAGCGCTGCCGGCTCCCAAGGTGCTCGCCCAGTTGCACGGAATTCATCCCGCCACCGTCCGCAAGGCCTTGGCGATGCTTCAAGTGCAGGGCCATGCCGAGCGCCACGGACGCGCCTGGACGGTCAGCGTCCCGCGCTCTCAGGCGGGATTGCGGTCCTCGGTTGTCTTGTGCATCGGAGCGGCCGATGTGGAGGGAAACCTTCGGATGGACACCGACCGGGAGTGGGACTTCTGGCGAGAGATCCAAGTGGAAGCGATCCGCTGCGGGCTGGAACCGCGGTTGGTGCCCTGGAATGGTGCGCTTCCGGACCTGGACGGTGCCTTTGGGACGGTGGTCTCGACTTGGCATCTGACCGACAGCGCTCCGCTTCTTGATGCCTTGCTGCGGGCACGTTTGCCGACGGCGGTGTGGATTGCCAATCACGAGCATTTGCCGGGAAAGCGTTATCGCCAGGCGCACTTGCTGTGGTTTCACGACCAGGCCTTTGGCAGGGAGGCGGGGCGGACCATGGCTCGACATGTGGTCGGCTGTGGATATCAGAAGATCGCCTGGATCTCGCCATTTCACGGCAGTACTTGGTCGCGCAATCGGCTGGCCGGCCTTCAGGAAGGGCTTCCCGAAAACATCGAACTGATCGAGGCCAACCAGGAATGGGTCTCGGAATGGGACGTCCAGAAGGAGGTCTTCCGCGATCCCGAGGTGCTGGCGCGGCTCGATCTCTCCGGCATCGACCATGGCGGGAACGTCGACCCGCTGGCACGGCCCATGGTCGAGGCGATCACGCGGGATCGCTGCCTGGGAATCTTCGGCCCCGCCCTGGCAAAGGCGCTGGAATTCGGCGCGAGCCTGTGGGTGGTGGCCTCGGACATCGCGGCGTTGTGGTGTTGGCACTGGTTGCGCGCCCGAGGCGTCCGGGTCCCGGAAGACTTGGCCATGGTGGCCTTCGACGACTCGCGCGAGGCTTCCCGCTTTGGCCTCACCAGCCTGCGCTTTGACGTGCAGGGAATGGCGCGGGCGATGGTTAGACAGATTCTGTCAAGTCGCCAGCCGCATCCGCTCCTCACGCGCTACGCCGGAGCCGTCATCGGGCGGCATTCCAGCTCCCTGCCGCCGCTTCGCTGAGCCTCAGCCCGGGCGTCCGATCTCCCGAATCTTGCCCGAGAGCAGCACCTCGCGCCCGTGCGCTTCTGGGACGCGCCGGGCTAGCGTCTGGGCCACGCTCGCGGCCGGCACGGGGCTCCAGTTCGCCGGCAGGAGAATCCCGAGAAATGGTGACAAAATCTGTCCGCACCGCTCAGCGTGCCGGCTGGGCTGCCCCAGGGCGGTGCGGTTACCCGTGAGCAGCGAAGGGCGGGCGATCACCAGGGCCTCGAAGGGAAGGGCGACCAAGGCGTCTTCCAGCTCTCCCTTCACGCGGTTGTAGAAGATGCCGGAACGGGCCTGGGCCCCCATGGCGCTGACCACCCCACAGCGCTTGGCGCCTGCGGCCGCGGCGGCCCGGGCCACCGCAAGGCTTGCCTCGAAGTCGACGGCGCGGAAGGCGGCGCGGCTCCCGGCGACCTTGATGGTGGTGCCCAGGGCTAGGTAGACCTCGTCCAGGGAAGGGAGCTCCAACGGCGCGGCAAAGTCCACCACGTGCCCGATGAGCTTGGGGTGCGAGAGGTCTGGCAGGCGTCGGCCGATGGCGTGGACCTCCGCGACCGATGGATCTTCCAGGAGCAGCCGCAGAAGCTGGCTCCCGACCAGCCCGGTGGCGCCGGCCACCGCCACGCGCCGGCCTTGCGGTTCGGCTTGATCTTCCGGCTTCCTTGAGGTGCTGTTTTCCATGGCCAGTAAAGTAAGGGGTTCGGGATTCCCCGGCGAACTTTTGCCGGGAGCCGTGGATTTATGGCAGTTTTGACGGAAATCGTTTCACCCGCGGAGATTTCCATGAACACCAAGACGTTTCCCCTCCTTCTCCTGGCGCTGGACCTGGCCGTTTGGACCTGGTCCGGCATCGCCCCGGCGGACACCCGGCTGACTTGGGTGCTCGAGACCGCGCCGATCATGGTCGCGCTTCCGATCCTCCTTTTCACGGCCCGGCGCTTTCGCCTCACGAGCTTGCTCTACGCCCTGATCGCCGTGCACGCCGTGATCCTCATGGTGGGCGGCCACTACTCCTACGCCAAAGTGCCGCTAGGGTACTGGATGTGCCAGGCCTTTGGCTGGAGCCGCAACAATTATGACAAAATCGGTCATTTCTTCCAGGGCTTCGTGCCGGCGCTCCTGATGCGGGAAATCCTCTTGCGCACCTCGCCGCTTCGCCGCGGGAAATGGCTGGCCTTTCTGTCGGTGGCGGTGCCGCTTGCCTTCTCGGCCCTCTACGAGATCTTCGAGTGGGCCGCCTCGCTCTCCAATCCCGCCGACACCGAGGCCTTCCTCGGGACGCAGGGCTACGTGTGGGACACCCAGACGGACATGCTCGCCTGCCTCGTCGGCTCCCTGTGCGCGGTACTTTTCCTGAGCCGTCTCCATGACCGGTTCCTGCGCGCAGAAGCTTCCGTCTGACAGGACCGGGCGCCCCCCGTCCCAAGGGAACGGGGCCGGGCTGCCTGCCGGGCCCCCGCTTCCATTTTGGGATGATCCCTACGTCGGGGGCGGGTATCCCGTCCCTGCGGGCGGCATCCCTGGCGCGGCTTAAATCCCGACCGGAAGCGCCAGGACCTGCTGGCCGGCGCTGGAGCGGACCCGCACCCAGCGCCCGCCTCGCGTTGCGGGTAGGGCGTTGCTGCCGGTTTGCAGCGGCATGCGCTCCAGGTGCCGCCCCGCGGCGTCCAAAATTGTCGCGTAGGCGCCTACGCATTGGGAAGGGATCTCCACCGCCCATCCCGAGCCTGTCCGCACTAATCGCGCCGATGCCGCAGGAATGGATATCCTGGAATCGACGGACGTGGTCGTCTCGGACCATCCCAGGAGGCTTCGCAGGTAGGCCGTGAGCTCCTTGGCGTTGATCCGGGCCTGGGCTTGGTTGGGGTGAAAGTCCGAGCCGTAGCCGACCGCCTGACTCGATGTGGTGAGGGAAAAGCGCGACGCGGAAATCCCCTGGGCCAGCACGGTGTCCAGGATATTTTCCAGATGGCCCTGGAGCGAAGTTAAGGTGGCCCAGGAGAGCATGGGGCCGTCCAAGAGGACAAATTTTGTCTTCGGGTACTTGGCGTGCAGCGTATCGATGAACTTCACAAAGGCGGCTTCGAAGGCGGGACCGCCCTCCGTGGGTTCTGCTTGCCACTGCCAGTAGTCGTTGGTGCCCAGGTCGATGACCACGGCGTCGGGGACCCAAGTGGTGGGGAAAGACCAGAGGTCGGTGCTGTCGCCGTTGACGATCCAGTTGTAGATAGAGGGAAGCGGGTTCGAGGAGATCGTCGAGGAGCCGCTATTCACCAAAATCCCCTTGCCCGAGTAGCAGACGGTGTGGTGGTCGGTTCCCAGGGAATCGGCCGTGAGCCCGGCGTAGGCTCGGCCCTCGTCGGTATTGGCTGCCGACACGGGACTGCCCTGGGGGGCTAGGACTCCGTAGCCGCAGGTGATGGAGTTGCCGTAGAACTCGATCTTGCGAGTCGGTGCTGGCGAGGCCGCTACCGGCGTCCCGGAGAGGATGAAGCCCGAAAAGACTCCGGTGGAGTAGTAGAGTTCGCTGCGCGCCGTCACTGTCACCTCGTGAGTGTCGGTGGCCGAGAGGTTTGACGCGACCACGTAGCTGCCGGTGTAACTGGTGCGCAGGTCCAACGAGTCCTCCACGCCGTCCACCCGCACCCGGTAGAAGCCGCCTGGAGCAGAAAGCTTGATGGTGCAGCCGGTTCCCACGAACCGCACCGCCACGCCGGATCCGGAAAAGCCCCACTTCACCGTGGTCCCGGACACGAAAGTGCGTCCGATGTAGCGCAGAGCAGGGCTTTCGATCCCGATGGTGGTGTCGGTGGCGGCTTGGATGCAAAGCGGGACAGCCAGGAAAGACAGCAAGAAAAGAAGACGTTTACGCATGAGAGGGGCTCCAGAGGTATCCATTCACTCGGCTTATGGTACCTCCGTGTCGGATTTTCGGATCCCGGTTGCGATTCAGTTCTGTTCAGCAGCGCTGAACCATCGGGCTGCGTCGGGGCTGCGCTTGTTGCATAGCGTCAACGGCAAGATTCGCCAATTCCGCTCAGGTTCACTTTGAATGATTTGCTGATTTGGAGGATCGTGTCAAAGATCAGGAGCTTCAGGCAATTTCTTGTGCCCTGCAACCCCTAAACTATGCATCAGGGTCCTGTGGCAGGGAATCTGTACAACATGGGAATGAACATTCATCAGGAGTCGCAAGAATGCTGGTCGCATACTTCTCGCATTCGGGAAATACCCAGGCAGTCGTATCGGAACGCGCCGTAAAGACGTGGCTCGATCGCCTCGGCATCCTTGCCGGCGCAAGGTGAAGGATATGGCGGAAAACCTCGCGGCGCAAGCCGGAGGTAGCCCCCGTCCTTTCTCGGATGCGGCTCTCTTCGAGCTCTTCTGGCCGCTGGTGGTTGAGCAGGGCTTGGAATACCTGGTGGGCTTCACGGCCACCTTCTTGGCATCTTCGGTGGGGGAATCGGCGGTGTCGGGCGTGTCGCTCGTGGACACCGTGATGATGCTTCTGATCGCCGTATTCGCGGCCCTGGCCACTGGCGGCGCGGTGGTCGCCGGGCAGCACCTGGGCAACCGTCGCCCTGACCTCGCAAATTCGGCTGCGCGCCAGCTCGTGGTCGTGGCGGGGATCGTTTCGCTCGGGATCGCCGTCCTGTTCTACCTCGGTTCGCCCTTGCTTCTGGGCGGGCTTTTCGGGGAGATTTCCCCCGAGGTACGGCGCCACGCCTCGACCTACCTGATGCTTGTGAACGCTTCGGTGCCGGCGATCGCCCTCTACGCTGCCGGTGCCGCGATCTTCCGCACCGTGGGCCGCACGCGCACCACCATGCACGTCGCGATCCTGATGAACGTGACCAACATCGGGCTCAGTGCCCTGCTGGTCTACGGTTTCCGTCTCGGGACCATTGGGATCGGCATCGGTTCGCTCGTCGCGCGCGTTCTGGCGGCGGGCGTGATGCTTCTGCTCGCCACCGGCAAAGACCTCCCCGTGCGCTTTTCGCTTTCGGGGCGTCCCCGGACCTGGCTCGACCGCTCCACCGTGGGGACGATCTTGCGGCTGGGCACTCCCTTCGCACTTGAGAACGGGATCTTCCACATCGGACGAATTCTGGTGCTGGGCCTCATCGCCACCTTCGGGACGGCCTCGATTGCCGCCAACGCCGTGGGCTCGGCCCTGGTCCTCTTCCAGGTGCTGCCGGGCATGTCCATCGGCCTCGGGCTGACCTCGGTGGTCTCTCGGCTGGTCGGGGCTGGGCGCTTTGATCAGGTGCGCTTTTACACCCGACGGATTTTGGGCTTCGTCTACGTCTCGCAGATCTTCCTGAGCCTTGCGATCCTGGCCCTTTTGCCAACCCTCCTGCGCGCCTATGCGCTCTCGCCTGCGACGGCCGCGATGGTTTGGAAGCTCCTGCTTCTGCACACGGCAGGGGTTTTTCTCATCTGGCCTTTGGCCTACACCCTGCCCGTGACGCTGCGGGCCGCGGGCGATGCCCGCTATCCCATGCTGGTCTCGATCCTGTGCATGTTCGCCGTCCGCCTCAGCCTCGCTTGGGTCTTGGGGCGCATCCTAGGCTGGGGCGTCGTCGGGGTCTGGGTCGCCATGGTGATCGAGTGGATCCCCAAGACCGCCTTCTTCGTGCATCGCTATCTCGGGGAGCGCTGGATGCGCTTCCGCATCGTTGTAAACTGAACGCCAAACCGCTAATCTCTTAAATCCAAACAACAAGGAGACATCCATGTTCGACTTTGAATATCAGAATCCCACCCGCATCATTTTCGGCAAGGACCGCTTGGCGGAACTGGATCGCTTGGTTCCCAAGGGGGCCAAGGTCCTCATCACCTACGGCGGCGGCAGCGCGGTGCGCAGCGGTTTGATCGCAAAGATCAAGGCGGCGCTGGGAGGCCGCGTCGTCCACGAGTTCGGCGGCATCGAGCCCAATCCCCAGTACGACACGCTGGCAAAGGCCGTGACGGTCGTGCACGAGCACGAAATCGACTTTTTGCTCGCCGTGGGCGGCGGTTCGGTGATCGACGGCACCAAGTTCATCGCCTTGGCTTCGCGCTACCAGGGCGACGGCAAGGATCTTCTTCATTTCGGCTTCCAGGGCGTCTCCGCGGAGTTGGTCCCCGATCCGCTGCCGCTGGGCACGGTGCTGACCCTTCCTGCCACCGGCTCGGAGATGAACAGCGGAGCGGTCGTGAGCCTCGGCCACGACAAGCTGCCCGTCATGAGCGCTCTGATCTTCCCGCGCTTTTCGCTCCTGGATCCGACGCTTACCTTCACGCTGCCCAAGGTGCAGGTTGCCAACGGCATCATCGACGCCTTCGTGCACACCACCGAGCAATATTTGACATTTCCTGTCGGAGGGCTGCTGCAGGACCGCATGGCTGAGGGAATCCTGCAGACGCTGGTAGAGATCGGCAAGACCGCGCTCACGGAGCCGGAGAACTACGAGGCGCGAGCCAACCAGATGTGGTGCGCCACCATGGCGCTCAACGGGGTCATTGCGGTGGGCGTCCCGCAGGACTGGGCCACCCACATGATCGGACACGAACTGACGGCGCTTTTCGGGATCGACCACGGGCAGTCGCTGGCGATCGTCCACCCGACGCTGCTTTCCTTCCGCAAGGAGAAGAAGCTCAAGAAGCTCGTCCAGTACGCCGAACGGATCTGGGGAATCACCACCGGAAGCGATTCGGAAAAGGCCGATGGAGCTATCCGCGCGACGCGGGAGTTCTTCGAGTCCCTGGGTGCGAAGACTCGCCTCTCGGAGTACGGAGTGACTGCCGAGCGGATCCCCGAGGTGATCGCCCAGCTCACGGCTCACGGCATGGTCGCCCTCTCGGAGACGGGAGACCTCACGCCCGAGATCGCCGAGGAGATCCTGCGGGCCTCGCTGTGAGGTGAGAGCATTTCCACAATGAGGAAAGGACGACGCATGATCGGATGGATCCTTGCCGGGGTGGTGGCAGTGCCGACCCTTTCGGGCTACCTGTTCCTGCACCAGGAGAAATTCGGTGCCCTGCCCGAAGGCAAAAGGCTGGAACGCATCCTGCGTTCGCTTCACCAGAAGGACGGAGTCTTCCAAAATCTCGAAGCGACTCCGACCATGACCAGTAACCGGGGGCAGGTCGGCTCGCTGGTGGACTTTCTCTTCACGAAGCACCCGCGCACGGTGCCGAAGGATTCGATCCCTTCGGTGAAGAGCGATCTCAAGTCGCTCGGCAAGGAGCGGGACTTGGTCGTCTGGTTCGGACATTCCTCCTACCTGCTCCAGCTGGGAGGCACGAGGATCCTGGTCGATCCCGTCTTTTCAGGGCACAGTTCTCCGTTTCCCTTCGGTTTCGGTGCCTTTCCCGGCAGCGACCGCTATCGGGTGCCGGACATGCCCCCGATCGACGTGCTCGTGATCACCCACGACCATTGGGATCACCTGGACTGGGCAACCGTGAAGGCGCTGCGTTCCCAGGTGGGCAAGGTCGTGTGCGGGCTCGGAGTCGGCGCCCACCTGGAGCGGTGGGGATTCGACACCTCGAAGATCGCCGAACTCGATTGGGGTGACAGCCTGGAATTGCCGGGAGGAATCGAACTGACCGCGCTTCCGGCTCGTCATTTTTCGGGACGCGGCCTGCACCCGAACCGGAGCCTCTGGTGTTCCTACGCGCTGCGCTCGGCCGGACGCCGGGTCTTCCTGGGAGGCGACGGCGGCTATGGGACTCACCTCGCGGCCATCGGTCGGGAGCACGGCCCTTTCGATCTCGCCATCCTGGAACAGGGCCAGTACGACAGTGCCTGGCGTTACATCCACATGTTGCCTCCGCAGCTTGCTCCGGCCATGCGGGACCTGCGGGCCGCGCGGCTGATGCCGGTGCACAACTCAAAGTTCAGCATTTCAAACCACCCTTGGAACGACCCCTTGGAGCATCTCGAGGCTTCTGCCCGCGAGGGAGGCTTTTCGCTCTTGACGCCGCGCATCGGCGAGGTGGCCTTTCTTGACGACACGGCGGCCAAAGCCTCTTGGTGGAAAGGTTTGCGGTAAGCGTCGCTTTGGATTTGTGCCCAATCGGCTGAAATTCTGCCTGCAAACCGGAACGGCTGGCGAAGAATGTGGGTGGAAGATCGGGCAAGCGCAATGGCCCTCTTGAGTGGTTTTGGGCGCATTGAAATGATGATCTGCAGGAATGAGTCAAAGATCGGGAGCTTCAGGCAACTTCGCCTGGAACCAGTCCCCTACACTAAGGACAGCTCCTGCGAGGTCCGCAGAGAATGATCGGAGAGTGGATGCAGACAAGAAAACTGGGAAATAGCGGTCTAGAGGTCTCGGCGATCGGAATGGGTTGCATGAGCTTGAACCCCGTCTACGGGGCGACCTTGAGCAAGGAAGAGGCGATTGCGCTGCTGCGCTCGGCCCACGATGAGGGCGTGACATTTTTTGACACCGCCGAGGCCTACGGTCCTTTGACCAACGAGATCCTGGTGGGCCAGGCGCTCTCGCCGATTCGCGACCAGGTGGTGATCGCGACAAAATTTGGTTTTGACATTGATCCGGTCACGGGCAAGCGCGGAGCGGGGGTGAACAGTCGCCCCGAGCACGTGAAGGCCGCCGCCGAGGCATCGCTCAAGCGCTTGGGCATTGAGACCATTGACCTTCTTTACCAGCATCGCGTCGACCCCCAGGTGCCCATCGAGGACGTGGCCGGTGCGGTGCAGGACCTGATCCGCGAAGGCAAGGTGCGCCACTTCGGCCTCTCGGAGGCCAGTGCCCAGACCATCCGGCGCGCACACGCGGTGCAGAGGGTGACGGCGGTCCAGAGCGAGTATTCGCTCTTCTGGCGCGAGCCGGAGCAGGAGGTCCTTCCGCTCCTGGAGGAGCTGGGGATCGGCTTCGTTCCCTTCAGTCCGCTGGGGGCCGGATTTCTGACCGGTACCATCGACGCCGCCACGAAGTTCGGGGGATCGGACTTCCGTTCGATGGTTCCCCGGTTTTCTCCGGAAGCAGTGCAGGCGAACATGGCGCTGGTGGAACTGGTGCGTGCCGTTGCAGCCCGCAAGGGGGCCACTCCCGCCCAGGTCGCCCTGGCCTGGCTCCTGGCGCAGAAGCCCTGGATCGTTCCGATTCCCGGGACCTCGAAGCTCTCTCGGGTGCGCGAGAACCTCGGAGGAGCCCAGGTGAAGCTCGATGCGGCGGATCTCCAGGAGATCGAGGCGAAGGTCTCGGGGATGGAACTGCGCGGAGCCCGCTTGCCCGAGGTCGCCCTGAAGATGACGGGGCTCTGAGGACGATCGCTTAGTGGACAGAAACTGACAAAAGATTGAATGGCGTCAAGCGCCTGAAGGAGCAAGGAATGCAGACACGTAAGCTTGGTAACTCTGGATTGGAAGTCTCGGCCATCGGCCTTGGCTGCATGGGCATGAGCTTTTCCTACGGGCAGCCGGCCGACAGGGGCGAGATGATCTCGCTGATCCGCTCGGCCGTCGATCAGGGCGTGACGTTCTTTGATACCGCCGAGATCTACGGACCTTTCGTCAACGAGGAGCTGGTCGGCGAGGCGTTGCAGCCGGTGCGCGAGCGGGTCGTGATCGCGACAAAATTCGGCTTCAAGGCCGGCGCCCTGAACGGTGGCCTAGATAGCCATCCCGCGCACATCCGCGAGGTCGCAGAAGCTTCGCTCAAGCGGCTGCGCACCGATGTCCTGGACCTCTTCTACCAGCATCGCGTCGACCCCCAGGTGCCCATCGAGGACGTGGCCGGTGCGGTGGGGGACCTGATCCGCGAAGGCAAGGTGCGCCACTTCGGCCTTTCCGAGGCCGGAACGCAGACCATCCGCCGCGCCCATGCGGTGCAGAGGGTGACGGCGCTGCAGAGCGAGTATTCGCTCTTTTGGCGGGAGCCGGAACAGGAGATCCTGCCGCTTTTGGAGGAGCTGGGGATCGGCTTCGTGCCCTTCAGTCCGCTGGGAAAAGGATATCTCACGGGCAAGATCAACGCGACCACGACGTTTGCCGAGAACGATTTCCGCAGCCGCGTGCCGCGCCTTTCGCCGGAGAACCGCAAGAAGAACTTCGCCCTGGTGGAAATTCTGAAGGGTATTGCCGAGCGCAAGCGTGCGACTCCGGCCCAGATCGCGCTGGCCTGGATCCTGTCGCAAAAGCCTTGGATCGTGCCCATCCCGGGCACCACGAAGAGCCATCGCCTATCGGAAAACCTGGGCGCGGCGAGCGTGGAGCTCACCACGGAGGACTTGCAGGAGATCGAGACGGCAACCTCCTCGATCGAACTCTCGGGAGCGCGCTATCCAGAGGCGCTGGCCAAACTGATCAACCGCTGAACGGGAAAGAAAGACAGAAAATGACAAAGAAGAACGTGCTGGTGATCTCCTCGAGCCCGAGGAAGCGGGGAAACTCCGAGCTTTTGTGCGAGCGCTTTGCGGCCGGGGCCGAGGCTAGCGGGCACGAGGTGGAGACGATCCGCCTCTCCGAGCAGAAAATCGGCTTCTGCACGGGTTGCGGCACCTGCTTCGAAGGCAAGCGCCCCTGCCCCCAGAAGGACGACATGCCTGCAATCTTGGAGAAGATGATCGCCGCCGACGTGCTGGTCCTGGCGAGCCCGGTGTACTTCTACACCATGGCGGCGCAGATGAAGGTGCTGATCGACCGGACCTGCGCCCGCTACACCGAGATTCGCGGCAAGGACATCTACCTCCTGGTGACGGCTGCCGACGGGAACAGCGCCTCTCTGGAGCGCACCGTGGATGGCTTCCGGGGATTTCTGGATTGCCTGGACGGATGCCGTGAGGCGGGCGTCGTCTACGGGGCGGGAGCCTGGCAGAAGGGCGATATCGAGGGGACTGCGGCCATGGACGAGGCCTACAGTTTTGGGTTGGGAGCTTGAAAAACCTGCAAAGAAAGAGGCTTGGCATGAAGATCAAGGCGATGATCGTCGGAGCGGTGGCCCTTTGCGTGCTGTCCTTGGGATGGGCGTGGGCCGGGCCGGAAAGCAAAGGCGCGCCCGTGAAGCTGGGCGGGAAGAAGGTGCTGGTGGCTTACTTCTCGCATACCGGAAATACGCGGGCACTGGCGAGCATGATCCACAAGTCCGTCGGCGGCGACGTCTTCGAGATCGTCAGCGCCGTGCCCTATCCGAACGATTACGAGGAGGTGAAGGACCGGGCCCAGAAGGAGCTCGAGTCCGGAGCGCGCCCGAAGCTCAAGTCGCACCTCGCCAATGCTGCCGGCTACGACGTGATCTTCGTCGGGTACCCGAACTGGTGGGGTACCCTGCCCACGCCGGTGATGACATTTTTGACAGAAAATGCCTTTGCCGGCAAGACGGTCATTCCCTTCTGCACCAACGAGGGCAGCGGTCTGGGACGCAGCGTCGGGGATCTCGCCAAGCTTTGTCCGCGCGCGAAAATCCTTTCGGGCCTTGCCGTGCGGGGGCACAGCGTGAAGGAGGCCCAGGGCGACGTCTCGGCCTGGCTGCGGCGGATCGGCTTCTGAGATGTACCGACTTGGCGGCACCGGCGTCCGGAGGCTTGTCGATCTGCTTCTGGTGGCCCTGTTGATTGTCCTGATGGGACATTCGTTGACGGGAAATACGGTCCACGAGTGGCTCGGGTTGGTATTCGGGGCGGTGCTTGTGGTGCACAATCTGTTCAACGTCGCCTGGTACCGCAGAATCCTGGCGAACGGCATCGCTGCCCGTGTCAGCTCCGTCGTCAACGTTCTGTTGCTGGCTTCGATTGCGGTGCTGCTTGCAAGTGGCGTGCTGATCTCGCGGGCGGTGTTTCCCTTCGCTACGGGCGAGGGGAGCTTTGCGGTCCGTCAGCTCCATGTTTCGGCGGGGTGCTGGTTCCTGGTGCTTGCCGCGCTCCATTTCGGGATCCATTGGCGGCGAGCTGTTCCGGTGCCGATTCGATGGCAGCGGGCCCTGCGCAGCCAAATCGGCCTCACGCTGGTGCGGGTGGCGGCCTTGGGCATCGTGGCCATCGGGTTGAAGGAGTTCTTCGCCGGGAGCTTTGTGCCGCGAATGTTCTTTCGTGACCTGTTCGGGGACTTTGTCCTAGGGGAGACGTGGGGAAGATTTGCGCTGCGGTATGTGGTCATGATCGGAGCCTTCGCCATTTCTTCTCATTATATCGCCGGGAGCCTGCGAAGGTGTTCGACGCAAAGTAAGGGAGACAAGACATGAGGACCGAGGAACAAAGCCGCGGTGCGGGCATGGCCGTCTTGGCCGAGCGGATTTCCCGCTTCACGCCGCACGACGGTGGCTTCGATATGCGGCATCCGGGGCTGCATCTCTACCGAAGCTCGCAAGCCAGCCAGGAATTGCACCACGGGGTGCAGAAGCCGGGGCTGTGCTTGGTGGCACAGGGGGCCAAAAGCGTGCTGCTCGACAAGGAGCTTTTCGAGTATGACGAGACCCGGCTGCTCGTCTATTCTGTGGACGTACCGGTGGCTTCGCGAGTTGTGCGCGCCTCGCCTGATGAACCGTATCTCTCCTTGCGGCTAGATCTCGATCCGCAACGGATCACCGAGCTGTTGCCGAAGGTCCAGCCTCACGGCTTGCCGCGTCCTCTGGAAGATCGGGCCATCTGCGTTTGTGATATCGATCCCGATTTGGTCGAAGCGGCATCGCGCCTGCTCGGGCTCATGGCTCGCCCCGGGGAGGTCGAGCTCTTGGCACCTCTGGCCGTGGACGAAATTCTCATCCGCTTGCTGCGCGGACCTCTCGGGGCGCGGGTGGCTCAGATCGGCCAGGAAGACTCCCGGCTCCAGAGGGTCGGAAAGGCGGTCGCCTGGCTGCGCGAGCACTACGACCAGACGGTGGAAGTCGAGACCTTGGCTTCCATGGTTCACATGAGCCCTTCCGCGTTCCATCAGCACTTCAAGGCGGTCACGGCCATGAGTCCGCTGCAGTACCAGAAGACGCTGCGGCTTCAGGAGGCGCGCCGGCTCATGCTCTCGACCTTGGCGGATGCCGGCATCGCGGCTCGCCGCGTGGGCTACTCCAGCGCCTCGCAGTTCAGTCGCGAGTACGCTCGCCATTTCGGGAACTCGCCCATGAAGGACATCGCGCACCTGCGCGAACAGGTGCCGGCAAATCCTTATGGGAGCGAAGACGATTGAGTTTTCTCTGGCCATAGAAAGCAGCTTTGCAGATGTGGTGTTTTGTGGACTATCCGGGTGGAGTCTCATCGCCAAGGCGAGGCTGCGAAGAAAATGGCATCCTTGAAGACTATGGCTGAACTTGGGGCGGATGAGATGCCAGATGTCCTGGAGTACCTGGATTACCGAGCCTACCTGAAGGACTGGTACGCCGCGCGCAAGCGCCAGGAGAAGAGCTTCTCGTACCGAGTCCTGGCTCGCGAAGTGGGCTACCGCTCGCATGCCTTCTTCAGTCTCGTGCTGCAGCGCAAGTCTAACATCTCCATGGATGTGGCGCTGGGCTTTGCCGGCTGCATCGGCCTTTCGGGGCGCGAGCGCGAATACTTCCTGCTCCTGGTCGCCTGCAACCAGGAGGATGTTCCTTCTCAGCGCTGTGCCCTGTTCCAGCGCCTGCAAGAACTCAAGGGCACCTCTGCCCTTCGGCTGCGCGAGGACCAGGACGCCTTCCTCGCCTCGTGGCGGCATGCGGCCCTGCGCGAGATGTTGGGCATCGATCCGTTCCAGGGCGGCGAGGCGCAGTGGGGCGAGAGGATGACACCTCCGGCCACGGCGCAGGAGGTCCGAGCTTCGCTCGATCTGCTGCTTGAACTAGGGCTGGCGCATCGGACAGCCCAGGGCATCGTGCGCACCGATCCTCGCCTGGTCACCGGGGCCACCTATACGGAGGCGGCTACGCGAACCTTCATGCGGCAGGTCCATGAGCTGGGGGGCGAGGCGCTCGATCGCTTTCCTCGCGGTGAACGGCACCACGGCTGGGCCACGCTTTCGGTTTCGGCGGCGACGCTGGAGACTATGCGGGCCGAGCTGCGCGCCTTGGTGGAGCGCTTCTTGGAACTCGCCGAGAAGGACACCGCGCCGGATCGCGTGATGCAGCTCAACCTCGAGCTCTTTCCACTGGCCTACGGAAGGAAGAGCGCATGAAGAGGGCGTGGCTTGGGGTGCCTGCGCTCCTTGTGCTACTGGGAGCCTGCGCCTCAGAAGACATGAGCGCGGGCGGCGGCGGCTTCGGCGGCGAGACGCTTTCGGGCGTGGTGGTCGGGACTTCTGGCAAAGGTATTTCCAGTGCCTCGGTGCGTTTGCACGCTAGCGGATCGCTTGACGCGACGGCCCTGCGCGAAGGTTGGACCGACAGTACGGGGCATTTCCACCTGGATCTGCCGGACGGGATTGCGCTGCGGCTGGAGGTGGCGGGGCGAGATAAGTCGGATTCTGTCCGAGCCTTGGTGGACCTCGATCCGGGATGCTCTCCAGGACGGATTCTGGCAGAAACCCCGGTTTCCCGTCTGGTGCGCCTGCGTGACTCGGCAGGGCGTCCGGTGGCGGCGACGCTCAATGCCTACGGGTTGGGGAGGACGCTTGCGACCGACGACTCGGGACGGGTGGACCTAGCGGGCTGGCCGATGGCTGACCTGTGGGTGCGCGCGATGCTGAAGAATGGAGACGCGCACGATCTCTTCGTGCCTTCAGTGGGCGGTGAACTCAAAGCTGAATCGGGATGGCTGGTGGACGACTTCGAGGGAAACCAGAGTCGCACGCGCCTGGGATCCCTGATCGGAGGCGGATGGTGGTACGTCGCTGCGCAGGGAGCAGACAGCCAGACGGCGCACGACATTGGATCGATGCGCGACTCCTCGGATGCCCATGCCGGAAAAGCCTGCCTGCGCGCGAACTTCGCCTTCGCCTCGGCCAGTTCCGGTTACGGGTTGGTGGGATTTCATTTTGGCCTCACCGAAGCTGATCCCGTGGATCTCTCGGGACTCGACAGCCTGGTGTTCTGGGCCAAGGGCAGTGGGAGCGTGCGCGTGGAGTTCGTGGCCGACACGGGCGGCGGCGTGGCCAGCCATGCGCTGGTCGTCCAGCCAGATTCGACTTGGCGACGCTTCGTGGTGGCGGCTTCGGCTCTCTCTCCCATCAATGCTGGCCGCTCTTGGACCATAGATTCCAAGCGGGTGCGCTTCCTGCAGTTCATCGTCTTTCAGAACGCCGACTTTCGGTTGGACGATCTGCGCTACTACGGACGCGCGTTGCCCTAATCCGGAATCTGGTCATTCCACAAAACGCTCGCGATCCGAATTCCTCCGTGCGCAGCCAGGGGCGGCCACAGATTGACAAAACACCTGCAATTTCGGGAGGAATTACGTGCGAACCGTCTCACTGTCCTTGATCGCCTTGGCCGGATTGGCCTCCGCTGCGCAGACCATCCGCGTGCATGCCGACGCACCGGGGCACGCCATCAGCCCGGCTATTTACGGAATCAACTGCCTAGCTAACGGAAAGGCTCCCTACCTGGCGGCGGATTCGGCGATGCTCGGCTCCGACCGCATGGGCGGGAATCGCATGACCGGCTTCAACTGGGAGAGCAATTTCTCCAACGCGGGCTCGGACTGGCAGAACTCCAGCGACTCCTGGATGACCCAGAACCCGGTTGCCACCGCCACCGGCATCGGCGGCGCCGTGGGAAGCTTCGTGGATCGCAATTTGTCGCTCGGGCGTCTGCCCATCGTCCAGCTCCAGATGGCCGGATATGTCGCGGCTGATGGCAGCGGCACCGTCACCGCGGACCAGGCGGCCCCCTCTTCCCGCTGGAAGAAGGTCGTCTTCGCCAAAGGGTCTCCCTTCACGCTGACCCCATCTACGACGGACGGCTCCGTCTACATGGACGAGGAAGTGAACTTCCTGGTGCAGAAGTTCGGCCGCGCCGACCAGGGCGGCGTTCCTTACTACTCGCTGGACAACGAGCCCGCGCTCTGGACCGTGACGCATTCGCGCATCCATCCGCAGGGCCTTACCATGCAGGAGCTCTTGGACAACGGCGAAGCGCTTTCCAAGGCCGTCAAGGCCGTCGACCCGTCGGCCAAGGTGATCGGGTCGGAGAGCTTCGGCGCGATGGAGATGTGGACGTGTGGCTACTCGAGCAACAACTCCTGGGCAAACTGCGCCGACTGGAGCACCTATTCCGCCAAATACAATTGGGCTGTTGCGGCTTACCTGGGCGAGATGAAGAAGCGCTCCGATGCGGCGGGCAAGCGCCTCATCGACGTGCTGGGAATCCACTGGTACCCTGAAGACAAGGGCGATTCCCGCATCAACGACGGAAGCGTCATGAATGGCGGCACGGCCAAAGACATCGAGGCGCGCCTACAAGCTCCGCGCTCGCTGTGGGACACCGCCTACCTCGAAAACAGCTGGGTGCCCGCCATGACGGGCAACAAGCCGGTGTACATCCTGACCCGCACACTGAAGTCCATCGACACCGCCTGGGCCGGGACTCGCCTAGCTGTGACCGAGTACAACTACGGTGGCGAGCATCACTGGTCGGGCGCGCTGGCAGAGGCCGACGTGCTGGGCGTGTTCGGGAAGTACGATCTCGAAGCGGCCAATCTGCACACCACCTTCTCGGGTCCGCTGGCGGCGGCCTTCCGTCTCTATCGCAACTTCGACGGCAAGGGCAATGCCTTTGGCGACACTTATGTGGCCGCTGACAGCCCCGATAGCACGGTCTTCTCGACCTACGCGAGCCTCGACTCGAAGAATCCCAACCTCTTGCACGTGGTGGCGATCAACAAGTCGTCCACGGCCAAGTCCGTGACCATCGCCCTTTCCGGCAAGGCATGGCAGTCCGCGGTGGCCTACGGCTTCTCGACAGATTCTGTCGTCGCCAAGCTCGCCGCCCCGACCGGCGTCGCCGCCTCGGGTTTCGACTACACCCTGCCGGCCACCTCGGCCGTCCACTTCGTGGTCTCCACCGATGCGCAGGTCTTGCTGCCCTCCCCTGATCTCGTCGCCTTGCAGGTCGAAGTCGTCGGCCAGGGCCAGGTCAACCGCTCGATCCGCACCGCTCTGCTGCCGCGCGGCACCGTAGTCAAGCTGGCCGCTGTGCCGGCCGACGGCTGGGCCTTCGGCGGCTGGGCGCAGGACGGCACCGGCAAGGACTCGCTTCTTTCGGTGACGATGGATGCTCCGCACACCGTGCAGGCGATCTTCCTTTCTTCCGCAAACCTGGTCGTTAACGGCGACTTCTCCGATGGCACCAGCGGATGGACCCCATCGGCCTGGAGCGAAGATGGCGCAGCCGCAGGCACCGCGAAGGTGACCGACGGCGTGCTCAACTACACGGTGACCAACGGCGCCACCGCTAGCTGGAATGTGCAGATCTTCCAGACCGCCATTCCCTTCATGAAGGGTGTGAGCTATACGCTGTCCTTTGATGCCTCGGCCAATCAGGCTCGCGACATTCAGGTCTACGCCAATCAGGGAGCCTTCAGCAAGGCCGTGACCTTGGGCACCGCCAGCAAGACCTACAGCTACACCTTTGTTTCGGACTCCACCGAATCGGGCAAGGTCTCCTTTGATATCGGCGGAGCGGGCACCAGCGGCACGTTGGTGAAGCTGGACAACGTGTCGATCAAGGCCGTGCTTTCTCCGAGCGATGTGCATGCCTCGGCCTCCGGTCGGGCGGCAAGGCTTGCGCAGAGCGGCAACCGCCTGCTGCTGCAGGGCGATGGGCGTCTGGTGCTGTGCGACGCGCAGGGCCATGTGGTGCTGCGCCGCGATATCCGTGGTGGCGAGCGCGTGGACCTCTCGGCGCTGCCGCACGGGCTCTACCTCGCTCGCTTCGGTGAAGCGACCGCGATGGTGCGTCGGGTCGACTGACCTCTTCGCTTTGGTTTGATATTTGCGGCCTCCGTTCCGGCGTTCCCGGGGCGGAGGCCTTTTGCGTTTTGTCAGGACACTTTCGGCTGCGGGATGTCGCTATGGCGCACCAGCAGGAAGGCGATGGAGGAGACGATCATGAGCGGGATCATCAGCTCGTAGCCGCCGGTGATCTCGGCGATCAGGAAAATGGCGGTGAGTGGCGCGCGCATCACTCCGCTCAGGACTCCGGCCATGCCGACGATGGTGAAGTTGCTTTCGGGCAGATGCATGCCCGGGATAAGGTCTACGGCCCGCGAGAAGGCGGCGCCTAGGAAGGCTCCCAAGAAGAGCGAGGGCGCGAAGTTGCCGCCGATGCCGCCGGCGGCGTGGGTGAGGGAGCTTGCCAGCGTTTTCAGGAGGAGCATGGCGGCGAGCAGTGCCAGCAAGGTTCCCGGACCGTGCGAAAGCTGCAAGGGACTCCCGGAGAGGATTCCCCAAGGGTCGCCATCGGCCAGGGTCTTGATGCTGCCGTAGCCTTCGCCGAAGAGGGCGGGAAACAGGATGCACAATCCTCCCAGCAAGAGGCCTCCTACGAGCGCTTTTGGCAGAAAATGGGAAATTCGCTGGGAGAGCATCTGGGCGCGCGCCACGGTGCGGGAAAACAGCAGCGAAATCGGCCCCGCAAGGAGCCCCAGCACCACGTAGTAGGGGACGTTGCCGTAGTTGAAGTGCTGGCGCAGCCGGAAGAAGAAGAGGATGTCCTCGCGCAGGGCGATCTTGGAACAGAGGGCCCCGCAAACGGCGGCGATGATGACCGGGATGAGGTCAGAGAGGGCCACCTCGGCGAGAAGCACCTCGGCGGCGAACATGACACCTGCCACCGGGGCGTTGAAGACCGCCGCGATGCCGGCTGCGGCGCCGCTGGCCAAAAGCACGGTGCGCTTCTTGGGCGAGAGCCGGAAGACGTCTCCCAGGTTGGCGCCGATGGCCGAACCCGTGACCACGATGGGAGTCTCCAGGCCGAGCGAACCGCCAAGGCCCACGGTGAGGGTGCTGCGCAGCAGGTAGGAGAAGGTCTTGGTCTTTTCCATGCGCGCGCCCTTTCCCGGCATGGCCGCCAGCACTCCGGGGATGCCCTTTCCCTTTTCGCGAGAGAAGAGAAAGCGCGTGGCCAAGGCGGTGAGCAGAATGCCCAGGACGGGAGCGGCAATCAGGACGGCAGGTCCCAGATGCGGCAGGGTGCGCTCGGTCACGAGAAGGTGGAGGGCGTGGACGACGGTCTTGAGGAGGATGGCCGCCGTCCCGGCCAAGAGGCCTGCCAGGATGCTCGCCAGGACCAGAAATTGTCCCGAAGCCTTGCGGCGTCCCCAGCGGAGCGTTCCTCGCGCCGTCTGCCGCGCCGTGCCAAAAGGGCGGATGGGGCTCTGTCGCAGGCCTGTCCGTTGCGTGTTCAATTGCCGTTCCTGGTTCTTGCCGGAGATTTCCGGACGGGACAAAGGTAGGCGCTGAGGGCTTTTGAGAGATGCCGAGCATTCCTCAACGCTGCTGGCTGGCATGTTGTGCTGCCGGCTACTTGAAAGTTATTGACTCGCGAGTTAATTTCGCCGCATGGTTGAAATGGAAAAGGAATGCGGCGCTCAGCCATCTCCTTCGTGTAAGGGATGGCATCGCCGTTCGGCGCAGCGCCCGACCGAACTCTTCGACGCGGCCCTTAGGGTCTTCGCCGATAAGGGCTTCCGGGCGGCGCGGCTGGAGGACGTGGCGCGCGAGGCGGGCGTCACCAAGGCGCTCATCTACCACTACTTCGAGAGCAAGGAAGACCTGCTGATCCAGGCGCTGGATCGGCGCATGCACACCTTCCTGGACGGCATGCGCGAGGAGCTCTCGAAGCTCTCCGGGACCGCCGTCGAGCGCATCCGCCATGTCATGGAGATCTACCGCAAGCGCTGGAGCGGCCCGGAATGGGGGCGTTTCCACCACCTGATGATGGGAGAGCTCGTCAACGAGAATCGCGACCTCTTTCGCCAGTGGATGCAGCACGGCATGGCTCAGCGCTGGGAGATTGTCGAGAATCTGATCCTGGACGGCCAGAAGAATGGCGAATTCCGCCCTGAAGTCAGCGCTCGGGCGGTGGCTCGCTTCCTTGTTTCGGGACTGGCCCACGTGATCGCCCTGGAGCGCCACTATGGCGTCTCGGACTTTTCGCCATGCTCCTCGGACGCCACCTTCTCCGAGAACTTGGAGCTAGTGCTGCGCGGCCTGGCTGCCACCCCTCCTTCGCGAAAGAAGCACTGATGACAGTTTCCTGCACACGGCTGGCCCTATGGATCGCTTTCGGCTCCGGCTGGGCTGGCGCCGGGACGCTCCGGCTCTCGCTCTCCCAGGCTATGGGCTTGGCGCGCGACTCGGGGCTTGCCGCCCAGACGGCTGACTCCCGCCGGCTCCAGGCCGAAGACCGCTCGCGCCAGGCGCTTGCGCCGATGCTTCCGCGACTGGACCTGCAGGCCTACCACATGGTCCGCAGCTACAACCTGGCCTCGACCGGCCTCTATCCGAGCCAATACGTGCCGCTCTTTGGCAACGAGGACGCCCGCCTTGCGGCGCGCTGGACGCTGCTCGACCTCTCCAGCCTCTCTCACTGGAAGGCTGCGCAAGTCTCGGCCCAGTCCGCCACGGCGACCCATCGGGCGGCTCGCGACCAAGCTGCCTTCGATGCGGGCCTGGCCTGGATCGATCTTGCTCGTGCTCGTGCGCTATTGCGCTCGCGAGACTCGGCGGCGGTGCTTGCCAAGCGTCTGCGCTCCATGGCCGAGGAGCAGTCTGCGGCCGGCAGCGCTACCCGGCTGGACGTGATCCGCGCCCGCAATCAGGAGGTGCTCACGGCCCGCGCCGTCTCGCAGGCCCGGCTTGCCGTGGAGACGGCCCGGCTGAACCTGCGCGACCGCCTCGGACTTTCTCCAGAAATTGTCCCAGAGGCCTCCGACACCCTGCCGCTGGCCGCCGATCCGTCTGACACCGTCTTGGCCGCGGGCGATTCCCGCGATCGCCTTCCGGAGGTGCTGGCTGCTCGCAGCGCGGCCGAGGCCGCCGCCTTGGAGGCGAGGGCCGAACGAAGGACGCTGCTTCCCACGCTTGGGATCTCGGGAGACTACGGTCTTTCGGGCTATCGGCTCAACTCTGCGGCCGAATGGACAGGATCTGTCGCCGTCACGGCCACCTGGAACCTGTGGGAAGGTGGATCCCGCCAGCAGAAGCTGCGAATCGCCGCCGAAACGGGACGCCAGGCCGAACTCGCCCTGCGGGCCCGGACGCTGCGCGCTGATCTCGACACTCGCACCACCAAGGCCGCGGTGCGCGAGGGAGCCATTCAGGTGGAATGCTCCTCCCAGGCCGCGACACTTTCTGACCAGGAACTCGAACTTGCCATGGAGCGCTTCCGCTCCGGCGCCAGCGGCAACGCCGACGTGGTGCAGGCCCAGGTAGAGGCAAGCAACGCCCACGCCGCCTGGGTGGACGCCGCCGGGGCCTTCCAGGCCGCGCGCCTCAAGCTCCTCTACGCCACCGGAAACCTCGATCGTCTAGAAACCAAGGATTGACCCAATGAGCGAAGCCCAACCCAAGCCCTCCGGTGAGCATATTCCTGCCCCCAAGCGCCGCCGTCGCAAGCGCTCCCACACCGCCATTCTGATCTTCGTAGCCGCGGTGGTCGTGGTCGGCGCGGTCGTCTTCCTGTGGCGCTACCAGAACCACGTCAGCACCGACAACGCTCAGATTGAGGGCGACGTGGTGCCTGTCCACACGCGCGTGGCCGGCTACGTCCAGCGCATCCTGGTGAAGGACGAGCAAGAGGTGCGAAAGGGAGACACCCTGATGGTGCTCGACCAAGTCGACTACGTGCTCAAGGTCCGCCAGGCCGAGGCCGATCTTTGGGGCGCGCGCGCCTCTTCTGGAAGTGGCGTGGCGGGGGCCAGCGTCCACCAGGCCCAGGCCCAGCAGGCTGTCTCGGTCTCGAACCTGGAAGCCGCCCAGGCAAACCTGGAGCGCGCCCGCAAGGAGTACGACCGCACTCGCGAACTGCATGCCCGCGAGATCACCAGCCAGGCCCAGCTCGACGCCGCCGAGGCGACCTGGCGCTCGGCCGACGCCGCCGTGCGGGCCGCCACCGAGCAGACTCACGGATCGGACTGGGGAGCCATGGGCGCCAGCGCTCAGGTGCGCCTTTCCGAGGCCCGCATCGCCGCCGCCCAGGCGGCCCTGGACGCGGCCCGCGCCCAGCTCGGCTACACCGTGATCCTGGCCCCGGCCTCGGGGCACGTGGCCAAGAAGAACGTGGAGCCAGGACAATTTTTGTCAGCAGGTCAGGCGCTCCTCTCGGTGGTGGAAGACCGCTCGGTATGGGTGGTGGCCAACCTCAAGGAGACCCAGATCCGCCGCATCCGCGCTGGCATGCCCGCTGAGGTGCGGGTGGATGCCTTTCCGGGGACGCCCGTCGCCGGGCGCGTGCGGGCGGTGCAGTTCGCCACCGGCTCGCGCTTCAGCCTGCTTCCGCCCGACAACGCTAGCGGCAACTTCACCAAGGTGGTGCAGCGCATCCCGGTGAAGATCGACCTCTCGCCAGATTCGTTCCTGCGCGGCAAGCTCCTTCCCGGCATGTCGGCCGAGGTCTCCATCGACCTTTCGAGCCGATGAGCGCTGGTCGCTCGGGCCGCAAGGCCGGCATGGGGTGGGAGAAGTGGATCGTGGTCGCCACGGTGGCTTCGGCGGCCATGCTGCAGCTCATCGACTCTTCCATCGTCAACGTCTCGCTTTCCCAGATGATGGGAAACCTGGGCGCCACCCTCTCCGAAATCGGCTGGGTGGTGACCTCCTACGCGGCCGCCAACATCGTAATGATCGCCCTTTCCGGATGGTGCGCCCAGCGCTTCGGGCGCAAGCGTTATTTCGTGGCCTCGATCCTCATCTTCACGGCCGCCTCGGTGGCTTGTGGCCTTTCCACTAACGTGTGGGAGCTTGTCTTCTTCCGCTTTTTGCAGGGCCTGGGTGGCGGCGGCATCATGACCACGGCCCAGGCGATTCTGGTCACCACCTTCCCGCGCGAGGAACTGGCCTTCGCCATGTCGATCTACGGACTCACGGTGGTGATGGGGCCCACCATCGGGCCGACCCTGGGTGGCTGGATCACCGACAACCTCAACTGGCACTGGATCTTCTTCGTAAATATCCCCTTCGGCATCGCGGCCATGGCGCTTTCGCTCTCCTTCATCCCTCCGGAGCGAGAACGAGGAGACTCGCACCCTATGGACTGGTGGGGCGTGGCCTTCCTGGTGACGGGTGTCGGCGCGCTGCAGATCGTGCTGGAGCGTGGCCAGGAAGAGGGTTGGTTCGATTCGGTCCAGATCTGCCTGCTTTCGGTCATCGCCGTGGTGGGCGTGGTGGGCTTTTTGCGCCATGAGCTCAATACGCGCTTTCCAGTGGTGAACCTGCGGCTCTTCCGCAGCCGCTCCTTCTCCGTGGGGGTGGCCTTCTGCTTCATTCAGGGCCTCGGGCTCTTCAGCTCTGTCTTTGTGGTGCCGCTCTTTGCCCAGTCGATGCTCGGCTTCACGGCCATGGACACTGGCATGCTGATGCTGCCGGGAAGTATTGCGACCGCCTTTGCGATGCCCTTGATCGGCAAGGCCATGGGGCGCGGTCTTTCGCCGCGTCTGCTAGTTGCGACAGGATTTGTCCTCTTCTTCATTTTCACGCGCATGATGGGAAACCTCACCGCACTTTCCTGCGGCGACGACTTCTTCGTGCCGCTTTTGGTGCGGGGCTTCGGCATGGGCATGCTCTCCATCCCCATCACCACGCTTTCCATCGCCGAGCTGCGCGGAGCCAACATTCCGCAGGGCACCAGCATCACCAACATGACGCGCCAACTGGGCGGCTCCTTCGGCATCGCCATCATGACCACCTTTATCCAGCGGCGTAGCCTCTTTCACCGCTCGGTACTCGCTGATCACGTCACCGCTTTCTGTGACGCCTCGGTGGCCCGCCTGGAAACCTACTCGCGGCTCTTCCTTTCGCGCGGTGCCGGGGCTTGGGATGCGCACCAGCAGGGGCTTCGACTGCTCGACGGCGTGGTGACCAAGCAGGCGGCCGTGCTTGCCTACCTGGACGCCTTCTGGGTGGTGGGCGTCTTCTTCCTGGTCTGCTTGCCGCTCATCGTCTTTTTCAAGGCCAAGGATCCGGCGGTGAAGTGAAGCCCTTGGCGAAGCCATTTCTGTCCTACAGAATAGGCACGCCTCTGCAGTTGTGAAAGTCATGAAATGCCATTATTGTTGGCTTATGACTCGACCAAATATCTACGAATTCCATGATTTTCGTGTCTGGCTGGGGGAGTGGCAGACCTTGCGCCAAGCTGAGGATTCCGGCTTCACCAAGACCGAGGTCTCCCATCGCCTGGGGCTGCCGCGCACCCGCGGCTACTTCTCCGACGTGCTTGCCGGCAAGCGTGTCACCGACACCTTTCTGGAGCGCTTCTGCGAACTGCTCGACCTCCCTAAGGCCGAAGAACGCTACTTCCGGACCCTGGTGCGCTTTGATCAGGCCGAGACTCCCGAGGAAAAGGAGCTGGCGCTCGATCAGTTGGTTGCCCTGAACCGCGCCCCCGGGATGGAATTGGACCCCGGATCCTGGAACTACTACCGCGATTGGCGTCACGGTGCCGTGCGGGCGCTTTTGGAATCCGAGGACCTGGATGAGGAATCCCTTCCCAAGGCCGCTGCCCGCTTTCGACCTCCCTTCACGCCGGGGCAGGCGCGCGCTTCGCTGCAGCTTCTTCTGGATCTCGGATTGGCGGCCAAAAATGCCGCGGGGCACTTTAAGCCCACCCAGAAGACCCTGGCGACGCCTCTCTGGGCGCCGAACGAGGTGTTCCGCCTGCTGCAGGCGCAGCAGCTTGAACTGTTGCGAAATGCGCTTTCGAGTCCTGGCACGGGTGAGCGCGCCGTGGCCACCAACATGATCTCTGTCTCGGCTGCCGGTGGCCAGAGGATCCGAGATCTGCTTGAGCGCTTCCGCAGCGAGCTGCGCGCCATCGTCCATCGCGATCCCGATCCCGCCGATCGCGTCGTACTCGTCGTCAATGCCCTCCTTCCCCTCCACGAGGCCCAGAAATGAAAATCCAGATTTTGTCCGCGACCCTCGCTGCCATCCTTCTGTGGGGTTGCGACGATTCCAATGTGTCGGGAACCAACGACGAGACGACCAGCACCGTCGCGGTGATCTGCCGTCCGGACGGCAGGCCCGCCGCCGGGGCGCGCGTGCTGCTCTACGCCGCCTCCGATACCCAGACGGCGGCTCGCGCCGTGGGCGTCGTCGACCAAGCGGGACACGTGGTGCTGCCCTCGGCCCAAAGCAGCGGATGGTACAACATGATCGTGCGCGGCGATTCCGGCACAGCTCTCTTTCAGGACTCGCTGCTTTCGGACGGCAAGACCTTGGCTGTCTTTTCCGACACCTTGCGCCGCACCGGGACGCTCAAGGGGCGCGTCACAGTGCAGCCGCAGGACAAGCCCACCATCGCCTGGGTGCAGCTCCTGGGTGCCGGGCGTTACGCCAATGTGGACGATTCCGGCAACTTCGTCCTCGATTCGCTGCCGTCCGGACGCTTCACCCTGGTGGTGCGCACCCTGGCCACCGCCTACACGCCAACCTTCGTGGCTGCTCACACCATTTCCGACAGCGTCGTGGATCTGGGAACCATCTCCCTCGTCTACACGGGCATCAAGATGGTCCCGGGACTCTCTGTTCGTTGGGATTCCCTGGGCGGTACCGCCTCTCTGAAATGGACCCCATTGACAGATTCTGGCATTCTCGGCTATGCCGTCTACCGAGGCTCCACGAGCGATCCTTCGGCGGTAAGCCGGGTCGCCTACGTGACCTCGACGCACTGGACCGACACGCTTTTCGCGGGCCGCATGGCGCACGGCTCCCTGGGAGGTCTTTACGATTCGGTGCAGGCCCGTGTCTTCTACCGGGTGGTGGGCGTGACCAGCCAAGCCGAAGGTCCTATGGGAAATGCCGATTCCCTGGACGTGCGCAGCCCAATGCTGGTGAATGCCCTTGCGCCGACTTGGGCGAAAGGCTCCCTTCCTTCTGGAGCCAATCCCGCAACCCTTGATTCGCTTGGCTCGGGGCTCGGGGTGCTGGTGTCGCAGGATAGCTTCCAGACTCTATGGACCAGCGCCGACGGCGTGTCTTGGAGCCGAGGACGGACGCTTGCGGCGCGTACCGGCGCGGTCTTTTGGAAGGGAAAACTCTGGTGGACTTCGGCCAAAGACTCGGGAAGCTACCTCGCCCGCCGAAACGACAGTTGGGAAAGCATGTGCGGCAAATATGTGAACGACACGACACCGAGGGTCGCCTCGGTGGAGATCCACCGCTACGACGGTTCCTCAGAAGACTCGTCCATGCTGGACATAGAATCTGATACGGCGAGCAACGTAGTCCTTGTCCCGGGGGCGAACTCTATCGTTTTGGTCGCGCAGAGACGTTACGTATCCAATGCTACTTGCTTCAGCTATCACGTTCCGAGCAAAGACTGGAGCTCTGTCGATGGAGTGCAATGGAGTCTCGATGCCGACAGCAGCGCAAGTTGGTGGTACCGCGCCGTGCATCCTCCCTACCTCACTTTGAATGGGACGGACAACAGTCCGGACATCAGGGGGGACAATACGGCGGCCTCAATCCTTGTGGTCTTTGGCGGCAGCAGATCTCTGCTAGTCATGAATGATCTAGATGTAGTAGGGAATTCTAGTCGTGTGGCGGCTCCTTCCGACCTCTCCCGTCCGGCAGACCTTCATTCCGATGCACTTGCCTCGGAGTTCCAGTTTCAGACGGTTCCCGCAATCACCGACGGAGTTGGTGCCGACAGCACCTTCTTCCTGCTGGCCGGTGGCAACATCCGCCGTTGCGTCCTTGGCTCCCTTGCCGACTGGCATCAGGTGCAGGCCCCGGCCTCTTCCTTGGCGGCGCTGCGCATCTGGCGCGGACAATTTTTGGCAGCCAGCGCCAGCGGTCTGTGGATGACGCCTCTGCCACGCTAGCTGTGCCATCGCATCCGGCATTTGCCACGGCAGTGGCTATGCCGGATGTTCAGTGCAGGAGCGCGAAGATCCCTGCCTGGGCCAGTCCCACGATGCCCCCTAGCACCGCGCCGCTCCACTCGATGAAGCCGAACTCCTTCTTGAGGATGGCAAGCAGCAGGCCTTCCACCCGCTCCACCGAGAAGTCCTCCACCTTGGAGCGCACCAGGTCTTTGAACGAGAGGTTGGCCTCTAGGCCGTCGGCGATGGACGTGCTTATCTGCGGGATCAAAGCGTCGAGCTCCTGCGTAAGGAGTTCGGCGACTTTGTCTTTCATGCCCTGGGTCAGGAACATTCCCACCATGGGGTGAAGCGTGGGCAGGCGTTCGTCAGCGAACTTGCGGGCCTGGGCGGCGGCCTCCTTGCGAAAGCCATCCATCACCTCCGGGGTCTCCAGGGCGGTGCGGATGTCCTCGTGCGAGACGAGTTCATTTTCCACCATCTCGCCAAGCTTCGCGGCGATGTCGAGCTTGCGGCGGGGGATGACTCCCTGGAATTTGAAAGGGCCGCAGCCGACAGGGTGCCGCGGATGGAAGAGCATCTTGAGGGCGAGCCAGTTGGTGCCCCAGCCGATCAGGGCGCCGGTGGCGGTCGGAAGAATCCAGTCAATCATGGAAGGGGAATGTAGTCCCTGTGCCGAGGGATGTATGGCTCCTCCAAGATCGGCTACGTGATGATGGTAACATTCGCCACTAAAAGACGGAATCTGTTAAATATTTATCGACATGAATGCCTTCTTCGAATCCACAACGAGAGCATCAAGACACTTATTGAAGTTGTTCGAGGATCGGGTCCATGTACTTCGCAACTTCCTGAACCACAGCGGGTAATTCGCCCACTGGAAGAACAAGCTGATTGCGATTCACAAAGCCTTTCCATTGGCTGATCTTGCGGGCATCACTCCAGAAGCTTGCCGTCAATCCCACGGGCATCCGTTCCGGAATGGGAAGGCGACGCGCAAGACAAGAATTGCGGATTGCCTGAGCACACATGGCGCTGTCTAATTTCTGCCGCCTCCCCAACACCAAGAGGTCGTAGTAGTCCTTCATTCGAGTATTCAAGAGGCCCAAACTGGCGATCGCCAAAAGTTTCTCAGCGATGACAGTTTCTGGTGGATATGCTCGTACGGGAAACGATGACCGTTCCAAAAGACATGGAAACATCGCCGTCTGGGCAGTCGGTGTAACGGCGTCGCCAAAGCCGATGTCCACTTGCAGCGGGATGCGCGTGCGATCCAGATGTACAACTAGCTTCACCCGGATTCCCTCGTAGAACTGACCCTCTTTGATCCTGTCCGCCTGTACGGAAGAAGGATCAAACGTCAGCCCATCTGCCAAGACGGTATCTTCCCGGCAAAGGTTCTGGAAGGCAACCTCCATGGCGGTGATATCTGTGGATCCGAATCCCAGAAGATCAATGTCCCGTGTAGCTCGGAACCATGTACCTTCCCAAACCAGGAAGAGTGTTGCGCCCTTCAAGATGAATTCCTTCAAGACCGCGTGATGCGCCATGCGATGGAGCAAACGCTCCGAACCGTAACGCACCAGCAGGAAGTGGTAATCCTCGTTGCGACTGCGTGATATTTCCAGCAAACGTGTGGAAACTGAATGGGCCAAATTCACGAGGCGGCTTCCAGTTCCAGGTAAGGTTGCACGACACTGTGAATGCGCAGCTTGCGCGATAGGCTATCCAGCTCATTGAGAGTCGTCTTGCGCATGCGGAGACCGTCGCGCAGCGCTTCTAGGGCAACATCCAATCCAATTTTGCTGCGGAGCCGGAAACAATCGAGGATGGTCTTTGTTGGCCCGTAGATGCGCAGGCGCACTCCGGACACAACATGCTCCTCGATGCCTTGATGAAAACCGGCTGCCGTGAAACGATGGAACCGAACATTGATGCCCGTTACCTTCGGGCGATGACTGCGACCTTCCAATGCCACCCAAACCTCACGTGGGATTTGAGTCGTTAGGCCGTGAAACTGCAAGGCTGACAACAAGCACACGACCCCTTGGGATACTTGGCGCATGGCCAGGATCAAGCTGTAATGCTCATCAGGATGTTCTCCTGGAAGAACGTACAGACCTCGTGCAAGGCGCGTGAGCTTGCCGGCGGCGACCAAACGGCCAAGCTGATTGCGAGAAAAACCAAGCTGTACCAACTCACTCGTTCGCATCGGAGATTTGGCCAAGTGCCGGAACAGATCCGTTTTCGGCTTCATGGTACATAATGTAGATAGATGCGTTCATCTGTCTATGTTATGTCACGCCATTCTTGCCTGCGCGTTGCCCTGAGCTCCGTCGAAGGGGCGAGCAGGAGAGGGGTGCCGGCGCAATGCGCCGGCGGGGTGAGGTGGGTTTCGGTGCAGTGGCAATGCACAAGGCCGTGGTGAGGTCTGAATCGGTATTTCTTTTCTAGCCGCACCTTCGGGAATTTTCTAGGAATTGTCGTCATGAGGATTCCTCCCCCTCGTGAGATCCGTTCCAAATTCCCTAAGGACTCGTAGATGCAACTCATGAAACGGATGGCCGCACTGGGCCTTACAGTGGCGCTTTCAGCCTCGGCAACAACCATTAACCTTTCTGGTATCGTTAAGGATTCCGTGACAGGAAACGGCTTATCCGGTGCCAAAGTCTCGCTAGCCAAGGGCGGGCTATCTCCAACGACCACGCTTTCGGACGGCTCATGGATGTTAAGCGGTGCCGTGACGGGAATCTCTGGTCGTCACGGTACGGCTGCGGTTTCCGGTACCTCGCACCTTTCGATTCAGGATGGTCACGTTCTCCTGCGCTACGAGGGTCATGACCTTCTCGGTCACTCGCATCCAGGGGCATCTGCCGCTACGGGTTCTGCTACCGCTCTGGCTCGCAGTTCCAGCGTGGCGTCAGACACCATCGATACTCTTCTCTTTTCGTGGCAGGGTACGGTTCGTCTCCGCAAGCCTCTCACGAGCTATGAGCAGAGCGGAATCGCCACGGTTCTCGACACAACAAGCACTTCTACAGCGGTCAGGGGTGATACGGGTCATTTCACGGATAGTCGCGACGGTCAGAGCTACAAGTACGTGAAGATCGGCACCCAGAGGTGGATGGCCCAGAATTTGAATTACCGGAATACGTCCGGCAAGAGCGACACTGTGGGCGTGTGCTACAATGGTTTGTCTTCGAACTGCACTACATATGGTCGTCTGTATACTTGGTCCGAGGTAATGGCGGGTTCGTCGTCTAGTACGTCTATTCCTAGTGGCATTCAGGGTGTTTGCCCTTCTGGTTGGCATGTTCCCAGCGATGCGGAGTGGACCAAGTTGACGAATACGACGTTAAGTTCAGCTACGGCAGGAACTGTTTTGAAGGCCAACAGTAGTCTTTGGAGTACGAATACGGGTACGGATGCCTACGGCTTTTCGGTTCTGCCGGCGGGAGGCCGCTTCAACGTCGGGACGTTCTACAACCTCGGCGACTACGCCTTCTTCTGGTCGTCTTCCGAGTACGATGCGTCCTTCGCCTGGTACCGGTACTTCTACTTCGGCTACGCCTACGTGTACCGCTACAACCTCAGCGAGTCCTACGGCTTTTCGCTTCGGTGTCTAGAGAATTAGCACCATCGCTCTGCCCTGCGCAGCGGGCAGGGTGATGGCCGGGGCCGTCTTACGGCCCCGAAGTCGTTGACCATTCCCGCCGTAGGCGGGCTGGTCTTCTTTCGCAAGCCCCCCTCATCCCCAGCCCTTCTCCCCCCGGAACGGGTGGCGAAGGGAGGACCTCACCCCCCAGCCCCCTCTCCGACAAGCGGCGAGGGGGAGTCTGGTGCTGCGTTGCTGCTGCTGCGAGCCCCTCTCCACTTGTTGGAGAGGGGTGGCCGCTTCGCGGCCGGGGTGAGGTAGGAACCGGCACCCGGTGTACTACACTTCCGTCAATGCCTGAGACAGATCGCAATGCCTCATTCCATCGTCTTGCACCCCGATTCCGCCAAAATTCGACAACTTCGGAAGAGTTGCTGTGGCAAGTGTTGCGCGATCGTCGTTGCGACGGGCTGAAATTTCGCCGTCAGCAGCCCATGGGACGCTTTGTCGTCGATTTCTATTGCGCCGAGCTCAAGCTCGTGATTGAAGTGGATGGCCCGATTCACGAAAGCCAGCGGCAACGAGATGCCGAGCGACAAGCAGTTTTAGAAGCCACAGGGCTTCGTTTTCTGCGCGTGACGTCCGATCAAGTGATCCATGATCTACCAACTGTCTTGGCGTCCATTCAGGCATTCGTCTAAACGGTCCCCGCATCGCATAGATCTGCTGTTGCGAGCCCCTCTCCACTTGTTGGAGAGGGGTGGCCGCTTCGCGGCCGGGGTGAGGCAGGAACCGGCACCAGATGTTGCGGGGTGAGGGAGTTGTTGCTGCTTCATGCCGGTGGAATGACGTGCTTCTAAAATTTCATTAAAATGAAATTTGAATGTATTTTCTATGCGCAAAGCTTAAAAATTATACGTAGATTTCGTTCTAATGAACTTTAACCCAGAATCTTTGGGGGCAATGATCCGCGAGCGGAGGCGAGTCCTTGGGCTCGGCCAAGCTGATGTCGCCCAACTTGCTGATATCAGCATCCATACCTTGGTGAATCTCGAAACCGGCAAAGGAAACCCTTCCTTACGGCTGGCAACCAAGGTCTTGGAGGTGCTGGGGATGGAGATACGCATCCAAGTCCGCACCACCACGGAGGCGACATGAGCCTGACGACTCAAATCACCGCGCCGGTGAAACGGCAAGCGCAGGTGTTCCTACATGGCCAAGCCGTTGGGATTCTCGAAGAACTGGAGGGAGGCTTCCGCTTCACCTATCGGCCAGAGTGGCTTCGGCCCGGGAGTCGCCCGGTGAGCGCGAGCTTGCCTGTGCGAGCCGAGCCGTACTGGTCAAAACGGTTATTCCCCTTCTTCCAAGGCATGCTTTCGGAAGGAGAGTTGCGGCGCATCCAAGCGCGCAACGCGCGCCTCGACGAGACGGACGACTTTGGGTTGCTGCTAGCGACTTGCACAGACGATGCCGCCGGTGCGGTGACGGTGCGTGCCGAGGTCAAGGCATGACCTACCGATGCCATTCCAGCCTGGTGCCGCTTCCTGAAGAAGGTTACTCGGTACGGGCGCGTCGCCAGCTCTCGAACGGAAAGGCCGTCTTTCCTTTTCGCCTGCAACTGCGGCGCGAAGACCTGAACCTGCACCGCGTCCAGGGAACGCCGCGCATGTCCATCTCGGGCGTGCAAGACAAGGTCCAGCTCAAGCTGCGCCGTGGACGCCTGGAACTGGTGGGCGCCGGCGGCGACTTCCTGCTCAAGCCAGTGCCCTCGACGCCGTTACCGAAGGTCGAGGAGATCCCAGCCAACGAGCACCTGTGCATGCAGATCGCAGGGCAGGTTTTTGGCATTGAAACGCCACCCAATGCTTTGGTGCTCCTAGCCGACGGTGAACCGGCCTACCTGGTGCGGCGTTACGACCGCGATGCCGCGACAAGCGACGGGAAACTGCACCAGGAAGATCTGGCGCAAGCACTGGGACGATCGACGGAGCGGCAGAACTGGAAATACGAAGGCGCCTACGAAGACATGGCCGAAGCAATCCGATCGGCATGCCCGGCGGTACAAGTGGCGTTGGAACGGTTATGGCAACGAATCGTCTTCTGCTATGCCATCGGCAATGGCGACGCCCACTGGAAAAACTTCTCGCTCTTGGAAGACCCGGCCGGCGGATATCGGCTGGCACCGGCCTATGATCTGCTCGCGACGTCCTTGCACTTTCCCAGCGAAAGCCCACTGGCACTGGACCTGCTGCATAACGGAGAAACGACGCCGTCCTTTGAGGCACGAGGTTTTTGGTTGGGAAGTGATTTCCTGGAACTCGCGCGCCGTTGGCAGTTGCATCCCAAGCGATGCCGTGCGTGGCTAGGACGCATCGAAGAGGCCGATGAAACGGTAAGGGGGCTCGTGGCGGCATCGTTTCTTGGGGAGGATATGCGGCAGGCTTTTTTGCGCTGCTGGGATGAGCGACGACGCGCACTTGCTGAAGTCCAAGCCCTTGCGGTCGGCTAGAGGGTAAGCTCTTCTGCCTAGATGGCAGCTATGTTTGACCAATGTCCTCCCTAATTCTGGCCCTTTGGGGGATGCTGGCCTTGCATGCGACGGCTCCCTCGCTTCCCGTCGGGGCTCCCGATACGGCGCTCTGGACAGAACTTGACTCCCTGGTCGATACCGCCTTCACCAAAGGCGGACAGTTTTCGGCTTGCGCGCTGCGGGTGCGCGACGGTGCGCTTCTGTGGGGACGCCTTCCTCAGGCGCGACAGATGCCGGCCTCCACCGAGAAGATCTTCACCACCGAGGCCGCGCTGCGGGTGCTGGGGCCCGATTTCCGCTTTGTCACGAGCCTCTACGGACGCGGCAGCCAAAAGGGGAGAGACTGGATCGGCGATCTGGTGCTGGTGGGCGGCGGCGATCCTACCCTGGGAAGCGAGTGGGGGGCTATGCTTACGCCCCTAGCCACTGCGCTTGCCAAGCTCGGCATCCGCCACGTGACAGGGCGACTCATCGCCCTCGACACCTTGGCCGGGCCAGCGCCGTGGGGCATCTGGCCTCCCGACTGGACCTTTGGCAACGCTCGCGACGCCTACGGGGCGCCCATTGCAGGACTCAACTGGAATCTCAATCGCGACGGCTGGAAGCCCACCCAGGAGCCGCGCGAGCTTGCTCTCAAGGCGCTGCGACAATTTCTGTCGCGGCGCGGCGTCACGGTCGCCGGTTCTGATACCATCCTGGTGCGCGGCGATTCGGGAGCCGCCCTGGGGCGCAGCTGGACGCTGCTCGGGCAGGTGCGCAGTCCGGCTCTGGGCGCTACCCTGCGGCCTTTTTTAGCCGAGTCCATCAATCAGGTCGGCGAGGCTTTGGTACTGCGCATGGGCGCGGGCTTCAACAAGCCGCGCGAAGAGCCGCGCGATGCCGGCATGCGGCGGCTGCGCAGCAACTTGGTGGCGGTCGGGGTGCGGATGGCGGTACTGGACATCCACGACGGCTCGGGGCTTTCCCGCTACGATGCCGTCACCACCGGCGAGATGGCGGCGCTCTTGCGCCGTTCGTGGCTGGCTGCGGGAACAAGCCGCACGGTGGATTACCTCGCGGCCGGCGGACAGGGCACCTTGCGCAAGCGCTTCCGCCGTCTTCCCGACCCTTCCTGGGTGATCGCCAAGACTGGAACCCTGAGCCGCGTCTCGAACCTCGCTGGCATTTTGCGGGTGCCGGGACGCGACACCGTGGCCTTTGCCATCTTCTGCCAGAACTACCTGAGCGGGGCCGCCTCTATGCGGGTGCTGCAGGACAAGATCGTAAGCCTCTTGGCTGGCGTGCCCATTCGCGCCTCTATCCCAGAAGAGGAGGAGGACGATTCGCTGCCTGCCCGCCCTCGCGAACCGATCTGGCCGCGCCTGGAATCTGAGACTGGAATCTCGCCCTTTTCGGCATGGCGCTGGGATCCCGTCTTCCCCTAAAGAATGCTGCCTTGTGGACGGAAGTCCAGGGAAATCAGCGACTTGCGTGAGGATTCGGCTTGATCGGGAATGTCTGGGAAACTATACTGAAGCCTCGTTCTATTCCACACTATGGCAAACGTCACGAAGAAAGAAATCGTCGAGGAAATCTCTCGTCGCACGGGCATGACCCAGGCGGAGACCAAAGAGGTCTTTGAGAGTCTCCTTGAGGCCATCGCCCAGTCCTTGCGCGCCGGTCGCAACATTGAGCTGCGCGGTTTTGGCCGTTTCAAGGTGCGCTCCCGCAAGGCGCGCACCGCCCGCAATCCCCGCACCGGGGAAGTTGTCGAGGTTCCAGGCGGCCTGAAGCCAGTCTTCGAGGCCTCCAAGGAACTGCGGGAACTGCTCAACGCACCTGACCACGATCTGGAAACCCTCCAGAAGGCCATTGGGGGCTCTCTTTCGTCGGCGCTGGTGGAATCGGCCGGACCGTCCGAAGAATGAAGGAACGCCGGCTTCCCGAGATCGAAAACCGCAAGGCCCGCCATCTCTACTTCATCGAAGAGACCATGGAAGCGGGCATCATGCTTTCGGGCACCGAGGTCAAGAGCATTCGCGAGTCGCGTGTTCACATCGGCGAAAGCTATGTGGATTTTCACGCCGGTGAGGCCTGGATCTACGGCTGCCGCATCGAAGAGTTTCTGCAGGGAAACCGCTGGAACCAAGAGGTGGGGCGCCGCCGCAAGCTGCTGATGCACAAGCGCGAGATCGCCAAGTGGGCCAATGCCGCCGACCGCAAGGGCTACACCATCGTGCCCCTGAAGATGTACTTCAAGGACTGTCACGTGAAGGTCGAGATCGGCATGTGTCGCGGCAAGGCCGAATACGACAAGCGCCAGACCAAGTTGGAGCAGCAGAGTAAGCGCGAAGTGGACCGGGCGCTGAAGAACGCCCAACGGCGATGATCCGCTCGCTGCTGGTGCTGGCGCTCTGTGCCGCGGGGCTCTCTCTCGCCGGCATCGCCGTCTCCGACACGACCATCAACAACGCCGACTGGCTTTCGCTGCGCTCCCAGGGCAAAGGGAAACCGCGCCTCACCATCGCTTCCGGCAAGGCCACCTTGGAGCTTGCTGGAGGGCAGCGGGTGGAATTTCGGGCCGGCCACGGCGAAGCAATCGTGGCGGGCCACACGCGCACCCTCAAACCGACTCCGCGCATTGCCGAGGGGCATCTGCTGCTGCCGCGCAAGGCTGCTCAAGATCTTTTGGAAGGGGAGTTTCCGTCCCAGTTCCTCTGTGAAGAGGATGGCTGCCGCTTCACTCGCGCTGGCGGACCCGCAACTCCCGAAAAGCCTGCGGTAGCAAGGCTATCAGCGGCAAAACCCGAGAGCGTGCGGGTAAAAGACTCTCCTGTGCGTCCTTCGGCACCAGATTCTCCGTTGGTGCCGGTTCCCGTGTCGGCCAAGCAGCGCGCAGCGCGGCGGGGCTTTACCGTGGTGGTGGATGCTGGCCACGGCGGCAAGGATCCGGGTGCCCATGGCGTTTCCTCTGACGGCAAGACGGTGCGCGAGAAGGACATAACCTTGGCGGTGGCCAAGAAGCTGCGGGACGATCTCAAGAAGGCGGGATTCCGGGTGGTGATGACCCGCGACGATGACTTTTTCGTGGAGCTCAAGGGGCGCACCGAGATCGCCAACAAGGCCAAAGGGGATCTCTTCATCAGCCTCCATTGCAACGCCGTGCCGGCGCGCAAGGAGCAGGCCAAGGGCTTTCGGGTCTACCTGCTGCGCGAGGCCCAGAGCGAGGTGGACAAGGCCATCGAACGGCGCGAGAACCAGGCCATTCGCCTAGAGTCTTCGGGCAAGGAGCGCAAGCAGTCGCTCTCGCCCATCGAATGGATGCAGATCGACCACCAGCTCAACCTCTACACCAAGGAGAGCGAGCGCTTCTCGGAGCTGGTGGTGGGCAATCTCCAGAAGCACGGCCCTGTCAGGAAGGAGTTCACCGGCGCGGGTCAGGCTGGCTTTTTCGTGCTGGTGGGCGCCCTCATGCCTTCGGTGCTGATCGAGATGGGTTACGTGAGCCATCCCCAAGAGATGCTCACCCTCTCTGATCCCGACGAACAGGAGCGCATCGCTTCCGGAGTCGCCCAGTCAGTGCAGGCCTTCTTCCAGAAGCGCGGCCAATAGCAGTCGGGCCTTTGCCCGATCCCTGTGAGCTCAATCTTTCCGCACCGTGGCGGCCGAGAACTTGCCGTCGCGATAGTCCTCGAAGGCCTGGTGGATCTCTTCGGTGGTGTTCATCACGAAGGGGCCGTAGGCGGCGATGGGCTCCTTTAGAGGTGCCCCTGCCACGAGGATGATCCGTGCCTCTTCGCTGGCCTTGATTACCACGGTTTCGCCATCCCCAAGCAGCGCCAGGGTGCGGGAGGAAACGAGGCTTTCGCCCACTCGGACGGATCCGCGGTAGGGCACCAGAAAAGCGCTTCTGCCAGAAGCGATGGGCTCCTCGAAGCGGCTGCCGGCCGGCAGGTGGATGTCTAGGAAGAGCGGCTTTGTGACCGGGCGAAGAAGAGCTCCCGCGACGCCGTGGCTTTCCCCGGCCAGCACCCGCACCCGCACGCCCTCGTGGACAAATTCCGGAATATCTGCGGGGGCGAGGTCGCGGTAGTGGGGAGGCGACAGCTTGTCGCGAGCCGGCAGGTTGAGCCAGAGCTGGAAGCCCTCCATGAGGCCCGCCTCCTGCTCGGGCATCTCGGAGTGGATTAGTCCGCTTCCGGCCGTCATCCACTGGGCCCCGCCCGAGACGAGCAGGCCTTGATTGCCGGCGCTGTCGCGATGGCGCATGCGCCCTTCGATCATGTAGGTGACGGTCTCAAAGCCGCGGTGGGGATGGTCGGGAAAGCCGCCCAGGTAGTCGCCGGGACGGTCGCTTCCGAACAGGTCGAGCATCAGGAAGGGATCCAGACGCCGCTGCAGGTCCGAAGTGAGGAGACGGGTCAAGCGCACGCCGTCCCCGTCGGAGGTCTCGCGCCCCTGGATCAGCCGTTCCACGCGGCGCTTGGCCGTCGCGGTGCCCATGGTCACAACGCCAGGGCGTCGATTTCGGTGTGGGCCTGGGCCCATGCCGTCTCGGCGACTTCCGGAGAGATGTTGAGGCCCTCGGCGTGCACGAAGGTGACGTCGGTCATGCCCAGGAATCCGAGCACCGTGCGCAGGTACGGGGTCTGGGTGTCGAAGTCGGTGCCGGCGTAGAGGCCGCCGCGGGCCAGCGCCACGAAGACCTTCTTGCCGGTGACAAGACCCACCGGTCCTTCGGCGGTGTAGCGGAAGGTGGTGCCGGCGCGGCTCACGGCGTCGATCCAGGCCTTGAGCTGCACCGGCACGCTCAGGTTGTAGAGCGGCACTCCCAGCACCAGCACGTCCGCCGAGAGGAGCTGAGCGATGGTGGCGTCGTCCACCGCCACGCGGGCGGCCTGCTCGGGAGTGCGCTTTTCTGCGGGCGTGAAGAGCGCGCCCAGGGCCGCGGCGTCGAGGAAGGGCTGGCTGGAAAGGTCGCGCACCTCGAGAGTTGCCGCGGGCGAGAGGGCCTGCAGCTTGGCCGTGATCTTGTCGGCGAGCTTGGTGGAGTTCGATTCGGCGCCGCGGATGCCGGAATTGACTTGCAGGATCTTCATGGTGGTCTCTCCTTGTTTTGCGGTTTTTGACAAATTCTCAGCTATGGATGCTGTTGGAAACGGCTTCGCGCAGGCGGTCGAGCAGCCTCGACAGGGCCTGGGCGTCGGCGTCGGAAAATCCGGGAGCAAGGCGGCTCCAGGCGTGGCCGCTCGTGTCGATGCGGGAAAGTAAGGCGCTTCCCTCGGCGGTGAGGGTGACTTCCACGGCGCGGCGGTCCTTGGGACACACGATGCGGTTGACAAGCCCTTTTTCTACCAGGCGGTCGACGATGCGGGAGGCGTTGCTCGACTTGTCGAGCATGCGCTCCACCAGGAGCTTGATGGAAGCGGGCTTTCCCTTCTGGCCGCGCACGATGCGCAGGATGTTGAACTGAGCGGCCGTGAGATCATGGACTTCGAGGACGGCGGCGGTGGCGGCCTCCAAAGTGCGGCTGGTGAAGAGCACGTTGATGACGGCCTTCTGCTGCGGACTCTCCCAGCGGCTCTGCTGGATCTCTTCGTCGATGGTCATGGGGATAATATATGTCTCTACATTAAATGTAGCAACATCTAAATCTTCATTTTGTCACATCGCCTCGCTGTCGGAAGCGGAGGCCGCTTCGCGACGCGGGCCGCTGAATCCTTAGGGCACGAGGACTTTGAACGTCCGGGTTTCGCCTTTGCCGATGCCGGTAACGAGGTAGGTGCCGCTATGTCTGCTTCCGAATTCGAAGCTCTGGTCGGTCACGGTAGCGGTGGCGATCAGCTTTCCTTGAAGATCCGTCACGCGCACGGCCTCGATGTCGCTGGCTTCCGGCAGATGGACCTTGCCGTCGTGGAAGCTTGCCACGGCGGCGAAATGGAGTTCCGCTGTCGCCGAATGGATGGTGGTGGGTAGGGGAGTGCTGGAAAGGGAGAACTGCTTTAGGAAGGCCCAGACTTCCTCGGTGGTGTTCACCTTGGTTACGGTGTCCATGGCCCATTCGTGCGGGCCACCGACCACCGAATCAACCATCACCGCGCTTCCTTGCGCGCAGCTGTAGGTGATTCTGGCCACTACCGAGTTCTTGCGCGTGGCAGGATAAGGGCGCACCTCCTTCTTGGAGGAGAGGTTGCAGCTGTCCAGCTTCAGCCAAGTGTTGAGGTCCGTCATGAAAGAGGCCACGTTGGAGACGTCGTTGGTTCCGAAGGTCAGGAACATGGGGACGGGGCGCTTGAGGGGCGCGCTGGTCGAGAAGGAGGGGATGTGACCTGAGACGGGAGCCACCGCGGCAAAGACTTCCGGATGCTTGTATCCGACGCCGAAGCTGATGAATCCTCCTTGGGAGAAGCCCGTGCAGTACACCCTGTTCCGATCGAGCTTGTACCGGGCGTCCACCGTGTCTAGCAGCGCCAGCAGGAAGGGATAGTCGGCGGTATCGTACATGCTCCAGGACCCCGAGATGGCGCTGGGGTAGATGGCGATGAACTTTTCGCGGTCGGCGACTTTGTCGCCCTTGGTGTCGTTTTCAAATCCCGCGCCGCTGCCTCCGTAACCGTGGACGAAGAAGACGACCGGCGGCTTGCTGGTGCCGCTGGGCACATGCACGACGCCGCTGCGCGTCTTGCCCGCCACGTTGAACGTGATCGTCTGGGTTGTCTGGGCAAAGCCTGCGGTTTCGAGCAAGAAAACGACCGCGGCGGTGGCAAGAAGGGTGCGAGGCGTCATGGAACTTAACCTAGGCGCAGAAAAATGATCGTGGAGGGCGCTTTTCTGGTACCGCTTTGACGTATTGACAATAACGGTGCCTTCTTTGGTCAAGGTGCCCTATGAAGCTGCGTTTTCCTGAAACTTGGCTCTGGCCGCGCGCACCTCGGCGTGGTGGTTTTCGGCCCAGTCCACCAGCGCTTCCAGTGGCACGAGCAGGCTGTGTCCTAGCGGGGTAAGGCGGTAGTCGACCCGCGGCGGCACCGTGGGGTGGACGGTGCGCTCTAGCAGGCCGTCTTCTTCCAGGTGCCGTACCGTCTGAGCCAGCATGCGCTGGGAGATGTCGCCCAAGGCTCGGCGCAGTTCGGAGAAGCGCAGCAGCTCGACATCGCGCAGGGTCACCAGCACCAGCACGCTCCAGCGGTCGCCGATGCGATCGAGCACGTCGCGGATCGGACAGTTGCGCAGGTTGCCTTCTATCGGCTTTCGCATCGCCATGATCGGTCCTCCATTGCAATGGTTCCTTTAGAGTAACCTAGTGCGGAAAAATGCCCCTCTTGTCTCTGCACCAGCTTCTCCGTAACTTATCAAAAGTTCTTTGAAGGAAGTAAGTGAATTCAAGGAACTTAAGCGATTTACGACACATCCGCCGAATCTCAGCAAAGGAAATCAGCCATGTCCGCACGTACTCTTCTTGTCACCGGAGCCTCGGGCCATCTCGGCCACCGCATTGTCGAGCTTTTGCTGGCTCGCGGCGGAGGCGATCAGATTGTCGCTGGCAGCCGCAAACCCGAGTCCCTGGCCGACCTAGTGGCCAAGGGAGCCCAGGCGCGCGCCGTGGATTTCGACCAGTCTTCCGAGGAATTGGCCAAAAGCTTTGCCGGAGTCGATCGCCTGCTGATCGTGAGCACCGATGCCGTAGATCGCCCGGGGCATCGTCTGGAACAGCACGAACGGGCCGTGGCGGCAGCTAAGGCTGCTGGCGTGAAGCACATCCTCTACACCTCGATGGTGCGGCCGGCCCAGGCCAATCCAGCGCTGCTGGCGATTGACCATCGCGGCACCGAGTCGGCGGTGGTCCACTCGGGCATCCCCTACACCCTCCTGCGCAACAACTGGTACCTCGAAAACCTCTTGGGAGACTTCGCCGGAGCCCGGGCCACCGGAGTTCTCGCCACGGCCATTGGAAGCGGACGGGCTGCCTTCGTGAGCCGTGAGGATTGCGCTGCCGCTGCCGCCGGAGCGCTTGCCTCGCAGGAAAAGAAGAGTTCCGTGCGCGAAATCTCGGGGCCGGAGCTCCTGGGACTTTCTGAGATTGCCGCCGCCCTCTCGGAGCTTGGGAAAGAGGTCAAGCCCAAGGCGATCAGCGAGGCCGAGCGCACCGCCAGCCTTGAGGCAATTGGCCTGCCTGCCGGATTTGCCGCGGTGCTCGCTAATTCCGACGCTGCCATCGCCCAAGGGTGGTTTGCCGTCCTGAGCGATGACGTGCGCACACTTTCGGGAAGTGCGCCCCGCGACTTGCGCACCTTCCTGCGTGATCACCGGGCCGAGCTGGGCTGAGTGAAACCTCCCGGAGCCTTGCGCTTCGGTGGCGGTTGAACAAAAAGGGCACCTTTCGGTGCCCTTGCTCAAAATTCAGATGGATGGAGGCGTCCGAGACGCTTACGGCAGCGTGTACTTCTTGAGGAAGGGCCAGCCGACGGTCGCGTTTCCGTACTCATGGCTACCGCCCTGCTTGGTGCAAAGTGTGACTTGTACGCCGTCTTTGCAGGTTGAATAGGTGGCGCAACCGTTGGCGTCTTCGGCCGAAGGCGATCCTGTGCACTGGTTGAGTTCGGCCCACTTCGTGAATGTGCCCTTGGCACCGAGGAAGTCGATGGCCATCCCAGGCACAAACGCTGAATGTCCTCCGGCGTACGGCACGGTGCCGTCACCTGTGCTGCGGAAGATCATCAGGCTGATGGGACGGGAGGGCTTGCAGGCGGCCACGTTTTGCTCGAGCAGATCGAAGGCTGCCGGAGCCGCTGCGGCAAAGATGTCCGCGAGGTGGCAGGCCGAATAGTGGGTCATGCCACCGCCCATGGAAAAGCCGACCGCATACACGCGTTTCTTGTTGATGCAGAGGACCTTCTCCACGTCGGCCACGACGGCACGTGCGAAGGACGTGTCGTCTGCCGTGGTGCAGCAGCCCTGCACGTTCCAAGCCTGCATACCGCTCGGGCCCTTCAGGCCGTCTGGATAGGCCGTGACCGCGCCCTCCTGGTCGGCATAGCTCTTGTAGGGAGAGGAGCCTTCCTCGCCGGAGGCGGATCCGCCAATGGGGTGGAAGTCCACGACCAGAGGAACGCCTTCGGTTCCCTTGTAGCTTGAGGGGATGTGCAGGATATAGGAACGGCTGACGCCGCCGGCCGTGACGGAGCGGGTGTAGTCCTTTCCGCTGGCAAGCGTGTTGGCGGGGCAGGTGCTGGTCACAGCGGTGGAGTCCGACATGGTCACGGCAATTCCCGACTGGGAGGCGGCGGTCATCTGGAACGAAGTGTCGTGAGAGCCGGCCTTGTGGAAGAGAAGCACCGGATAGTTGGAGGGAATTCCCTCGGAGCGCGCCGCCACGAGGTGCGGGGCCACTTCGACGCCTTCGGCTCCCGTGGTCACGGCCTGTGCAAATTCACCCTGGGAATGGCGGACGCGCAGATAGGCCGCTCCGTGACGCAAGCCGGAAGGAAGGTCAGCGCGGGCAACACCATTGGTGGCTACGACCGTTGCGCTCCAGAGTGTTCGCCCAGAGCCATCGACCAGGGAGAGCCCCAAGGGCCCGTCCATGGGCGAGCGCACCTCAAGTTGGTTCCCACCTACGACGAGGATTTTCCATCCGGAAGCCGCGCGCGCCTCCAATTGCAGGGGCGTTGTGTTGATGGCAAAGGCTCCGGAAGCGTCCGTGGTGGCAGAAATCCCGGTGGAATCCTTTACGGTGACGGAAACCCCCGAAAGGGCCGCCCCGGACGGATTGCGCACCGTTCCTGTGGCGCTCCAGCCAAAGGCTTGGCATGCGGCGCCTGCAAAAAGAAGGGAAAAGACTGGAAGCAGACGTCTTCTCCCGATGGAAACACTTGTCTTGCGCATAGGGATCTCTTTCTAGTAAGAATGGCTCCGAACTCGGCCGCATGCTGATCGCGAGTCGCGATCATCTTATGGCGAATGTATCCGAGATGTTTTCGTTTCCTGATCGCTTTTCAGAGAAAACTGTTGCGAAAATGGCAACGAATGAATAAGGGACTGCGGGCCCGTGGGGCCTGAAACTTGGTCCAAGCTTTGTCATTTCACCAATATGGCGGTGCCGAAACGTGACGTAGCGCAAGCGTTTTGTTGAGAAATTCGATCCATCAGACCAGTGCTTGGAACGTCACCAAGCTTCACCACCTCCCAGAGGCCAAGATGTCCCGGACGATAGGCTTCCTTATGTCGTTCCTTGATTCCGCAGTCCTCAGCAAGTGCGAATGCCAGAATCTGCGCCCGCAATGGCGTGCAACAAGGAGGAACTATGTTCCTGTGCAAAACGTTGGATAAGAAGGGGGACGCACCCCTCCACGAGGTGATGCGAGTCGTCTGCGTGGCGGTGACGGGACTTGCTGCGGCGTTCCTTTGTCTGCCGCAAGGGGCAAAGGCTGCGGACGCGACGGTCGACCTGACTTCGCAGAAGCAAGTCATCGATGGTTTCGGTGCCTCCAGCGCTTGGTGCGGGACAATCAGTGATGCTGTGATAAATTCACTTTACGGCGATTTGGGATTCAGCATCCTGCGCGTGCGGATTGAGGAAGGAATCGGCGACAACTGGAAGAGCGGCCCATACACCAGTTGGGCGCCCGAACTTGCCAACGCCAAGAAGGCTACCGCCAAGGGTGCCATCGTGTTCGCGACTCCATGGAATCCTCCCAGCAGCCTCCGGTTGAGTACGGGAACCTCCAGTGCCAAGTATTCGACGGATCCCACCAAGTGGTCGGATTACCGGGATTATTTGAACGCCTACGTGAAGTACTTCAAGGACAATGGCGTGAATCTCTACGCCATTTCCGTCCAGAACGAACCCGATTACGCGGGGGATTGGACCTACTGGAGTGCGACCCAAGATCGCGACTTTATCCTCAACTACGGCGCTTCCATCAACACCAAGCTGATTTCGGCGGAGTCGTTCTCCTACAACAAGAGCTATTACGACCAGATTCTCAACGATTCCAAGGCCTTGGCCAATGTCGCGATTTTCGGGACCCACCTCTACGGGACTTCGGTGAGCAACTACGCCTATCCTCTCTTGCAGCAGAAGGGGGTTCCCGCTGGCAAGAAGCTCTGGATGACCGAGCACTACCTCAATTCGGACGATGACATCACCAAGACCATCATGCCGGTCGCCAAGGAAATCCACGATTGCATGGTCACCGGGAACATGAATGCCTACACCTATTGGTGGATCACCTGGGCTAACGGCCTGGCCACGTCCTCGGGGACCATCTTCAAGCGCGCTTATGTGATCGGGCAGTTTTCCAAGTACATCCGTCCTGGTTACTACCGCGTAGATGCGACGGCGAATCCGACGACAAACGTCTATGTGAGCGCCTACACTGGCGACAGCAAGACGGTGATCGTGGCCATCAACACCGGCACCAGCGCCGTGAGCCAGAAGTTCAACCTTCAGAACGGGGCGGTATCCCAGTTTGCGTCATGGCAAACCACGTCGAGCAGCAATATGGCCGCCGGCTTGACGCTTCAAACATCTGGAGGGGCATTCACCGCAAACTTGCCTGCACAAAGCATCACGACTTTCGTGGGCACACGCTCCGGGACGACTCCGACCTCCATGGGCTCGACAACGGCTGGAACTGGACGCTTGGATCGTGAATTTGTCGCCAAAGCCTTAAATGGACGAATCGTTGTTACGCCAAAGAATGATGACAAGGCATACAGCATTTCTGTTCGCATGCTGAATGGACGAAATGTGGCAACGGAAACGGGACGCCGCGGCATTTCGGAAATATCCGTAAATGCCAGGGGGATGTATGTCGTTGATGTGGAATATAACGGGTATGCTCAAAGGGAAATAGTGCCATTCTTGAAGTGAGGTTGCCTCCTTTGTGCATTCGTGACATTCAGACTATGCGATAGAATAAAATGTCCCCGCAGCACGTTGCGGGGTATTGAATCTGAAAAGATTCAAATCCTTTTAAAAAAGGAAACGCCAATGAGATCCTGGAATATTCCCTTGCACGGATGCGATTTCGCATCAAGTCGTCGACTTTTGCAAAGGCTTGCACCCGTGGTGTTGGTGCTTGCCACCTTTAGCTTTGCCAATCTGACCGAGCGGCGCGAGGCGCGATACCTCCAAAGTCGCACCAAGGTCCGCATCGATGAAGGGTGGAAGGTGCTCGTGGGAAGCGATCCCAGTGGGGCGCAAAATGCGAGCTTCAACGACGCGGGCTGGACCAGCATCAATGTTCCGCATGACATGAGCGTCGTGGACGTGGGCGTGACGGGAAAGGGGATCGATCCCGGCCAGAAGGGCTGGTACCGCAAGCACTTCACGCTGCCGGCCGGTGCTGCGGGCAAGCAGGTGTTCGTCCAGTTTGACGGCGTCTACCACGACTCGAAGGTCTACATCAACGGAACGCAGGTCGGGGCGCAGGAGTACGGCTACGTGAGCTTTCAGGTGGAGCTCACCAAGTACCTCAATCCCACGGGCGACAATGTGCTGGCCGTCTTTGTCGACAACAAGACCGTGCAGACCTCGCGCTGGTACTCCGGTTCGGGAATCTTCCGCCACGTCTGGATGATCACCACCGACCCGGTCCACGTCAAGAACTGGGGCACCGCAATCACGACGGCCGGTGCCACCGCCGCAAAATCGACCGTGAAGATCAATACGGAGGTTACCAACGGATCGGCCGCGTCGGCGACGCGCACGCTCCGCACCGTCATCTGCGACAGTACGGGCGCCCCCGTCGATTCGGTGTCGTCTTCCATCACCGTCGCGGCCGGCGCCACCACCAAGTTCGCGCAGTCCATCGATCTCTCCGGCGTGAAGCTCTGGTCTCCCGAGCATCCCTACGTGTACAACGCCTACACCGAGGTGCTGGACGGGAACGTCAAGAGCGACGACTACGTGACGCCGTTTGGCATCCGCGACGTCCAGATCTCGGCCGCCAAGGGACTGACCATCAACGGCGTCTTCACCAAGCTGAAGGGCGTCTGCATCCATCACACCATGATCCCCACCGGCGCCGCGGTGCCCGAGCAGATCTGGGTCCGCGTGATCAAGGAGCTGCAGGCCTCGGGGACAAATTCCATCCGCACTTCCCACGCCCCTATGGCGCCAGAGTTCTACGACCTGTGCGACCAGATGGGCATGCTGGTGTTCGACGAGTGGTGCGACAAGTGGAAGGACTGGTGGGCCGGCAGCTATTACCAGGATTGGGACAAATATTGGCAAGCTGACCTGCGCCTGTTCCTAGAACGCGACCGCAATCATCCGTCGGTGATCATCTGGAGCTACGGCAACGAGGTTGCCACCAGCGCCACCGGCGGCGCCATGCCTCAGTACGAGTACGACATGTCAGCCCTGATCGTCCCCTTCGCTAAAGCCATCGACAGTTCCCGTCCCTACACCCACGCCGTCGCCAACGGGTTCTCCGGCGACTGGGCCGGCTACGCCAAGCTTGCGAAGTACGAGGACATCGTGGGCGTCAACTACAACGACGGAGGCTACGGCAACATGATCAACCTCGCGCCCAACGCGGTGTTCATGGGGACCGAACAGTATCCGTTCGGGATGAGCTGGAACAACTGCAAGAACCGCAATCAGGTCCTGGGCGAGCACATCTGGACGGGCATGGACTATCTGGGCGAAGTCTCTCCTTTGGGCGAGGCTTCCGGTTTCCTCGACGCTTGCGCTTTCCGCAAGACGTGGTTTTACTTCCGCAAGGGCGTCATCGGCTCCGATCCCGTGGTCAAGCTCGGCATCGGCAATCCCAACGGCACCGGGGCGTGGGCGCCTCCCATCCTGTCTGAAAGCTGGAACCAGTCGGGATCGCAGAACGTCGCGGTCTACTCGAACTGCTCTTCGGTGGAACTCTACCTGAACGGCAAGAAGATCGGGACGGCCTCTCCGTCCGGAAACATCGCCCAGTTCAAGGTCGACTGGGCTGCTGGCACGCTCAAGGTCGTGGGACTCAACGGCGGTCAGCAGGTGGCGGTGGACAGTCTCAAGACGGTCGGCGCTGCCTCCAAGATCGTGATCCGCTCCGATCGCACCCAGCTCTATGCCGACGGGGACGACGTGGCGAACCTGGACGTCTACCTTGTGGACGCCGACGGAAACCACGTCTGGGGAGCCAAGAACACCCTGACCTACTCGATCAGCGGGAATGGACGGGCCTTCGGCATTGGCACCGGGGACCTGACCAACGCCTCCAACTTCACCGGCAACAGCCGCGCCGCCTACGAAGGACGCGCTTACATTCCCGCCCAATCTACTACCACTCCGGGGAGCTTCACCGTGACGGTATCCTCGCCGGGGCTTGCCTCGGGATCCGTACTCCTCAGTACGGTTTCGCAATTCTCCGGTGGCACGACGGGACTTGCAGAGCGCGCCATTTCCCGTGTGGGGTCGCACATCGTGGCGCTAAAGGCGGGCATGCACTCGCTAAAGATGGACTATCGTCTGGATCGGGCGGCTCCAGTACAGATCTCTGTTCTTCTTCCTTCCGGGCGCATGGTCGGAGAATTCAATGAGGGCGTGAAAGAAAATGGCCTTCATTCGTGGTCTTGCGACGCGATTTCTGGAGGTCACGCCTATCTCGTCCGACTGAAGGCTGGGGAAACATCTACGACAAAGATGGTCGTCGTTCCTTAAAGAGGTAACGGTTGCATAAAGAGGTTTTGTGATGTATAACTCAATTCGCTATCCATTCGGTGCCGTGGCGATCATGGTGATTGCTTTCGGCAAGGATGCGCTGGCTGCCCAATTTGCTTTGTCTGTGAATCTGGGTGATAGCATTCGACCGGTGACGCATGTGGCTTCCGGTTCTCTGTATGGCTTGACGGAAAGCTTGCCCAGCGATTATGCCAATTTGGTCGCGCCTCTCAATCCTAATGTGTTTACCCAACCGGCATTGAGCGGCAACGGACATCAGCAGGGGGTTGCCGCTGCGGCTATCCCTGTTTCGGCAAAACTTGCCGCGACGACTGGCAAAGTGATGATTCGTTTGGCCGATATCTTGCCTGGCTGGCCTTATACATGGCCAGGCCAAGCCAGTTGGCTCAGCAGCGTTACGTCCGTGATCAACAGCAAGAAATCTTCTGGAAGAAGCAATTATTATGGCTATGAGATTTACAACGAGCCCAATGATACTTGGAAAACCGCGAATGGGGATTTTCATGCCACATGCTGGAAACCCACCTATGATCTGATTCGCGCATCCGATCCTCAGGCGAAAATCATAGGCCCATCGTATTCTTATTACAATGCCACCAGCATGAAGGCGTTTCTGACGTATTGTAAGGCCAATAACTGCCTTCCAGATATTATTTGTTGGCATCAATGGGGTTCTGGCAGCCTTAGCAGTACAATAGATAGCTATCGGGCTTTGGAAACTAGCCTAGGCATCACTCCGCGAGCCATCAGCATCAACGAGTATTCTTCGACGACGCACACTTATGAAGGAAGTCCTGGCGTTTCGGTGCCGTTCATTGCCAAATTTGAACGGAAAAATGTGGAAAGCGCCTGCATTTCCTGGTGGTTTACCGGTCTTCCTGGACGGCTGGGCAGTTTGTTGACTTCTGCCAATGCCAAAGGTGGCGGGTGGTGGCTGTACAAATGGTATGGCGACATGACTGGAGCCATGGTCAACGTCACGCCGCCCAACGACAATAGCGAGGGAGTGGATGCCTTTGCGGCTCTTGACAAGAATGCCAAATATGCCAGCATCGTTCTTGGCGGCAATAGCATTGGGACAGTCAATGTGAGTATAAGTGGAATTCCAAGCGCATTTGGCGCTACGGTCAATGCGAAATTGGAATACATTACCTGGAGCGATAAAGATACGCCGGTGAATGGCGCAACGGTAGTTGCTACGAAGAGCTATGCTGTCACCAAGGGATCGATATCTGTGCCGGTTGATGTGACAAATCAATTCTATGCCTATCGCATATACCTTACTCCTGCGAGCTCTGTGGGAATACGGCAAACAGGTGCGGAGATGCTGGAGCCTAGCACATATCGCATCTTCGATCCGCAGGGCAAGAGGCTGGGAGAGGTGTCCACCCTCAATCATCAAAATCTTCGCGCCGCAATTAAAGCAACCTTTTCGCACCCCGGCATTTACCTGGCGCAGCAAGTCGCGCCAGGAGCGACGGTTCAAAAGATTGTCGTAGGCTTGCCATAGACTTTGGCCTGAGATTGGTTTGCCAATGTGAAATGCGGCATCAGTTTCTGGGATTGGATTGAGCTTTCCGCAGGACCTTTGCTGTTCCAACAAAAGGCAAGTGGAGATGTTGCACCCATCGGAAGCAATGTCCTCCCATATTCGACAGAGTTAGGCATAGGCTTGGGAGGCGATATGAAGTGCAGCTGGACGAATCTGATGGCTAAAGTGCGGTTTCTTTTGCTGGGGCTTCCGCTCATGCCTTGCGGTGGTGCTGCCTATGCTGCGGCGGTGCAGGCGAGCTACTACGTGTCGCCAAGCGGAAGCGATGCCGATCCAGGAACGCTGTATGCGCCGTTTCGCACCATCAAGAAGGCCCGCGATGTCGTGCGCACCGTGAACGGCTCCATGAAGGGCGACGTCGTCGTCTATCTCCGCGGCGGCACCTACGCCCTGGACAGTACCGTCGCCTTCGGCCCTGCCGACGGCGGGACGAATGGTTATTACGTCAGGTACGTCGCGTACACTGGCGAAACTCCGCTTTTGACCGGTGGCGTTCCCGTCACCGGATGGAGCGTTTCCGATCAGGCCAAGAATATCTGGAAGGCAACCGGTGTAACCTCCCGGTTCCGCCAATTGTACGTGAACGGGACCAAGGCGATCCGCGCCCGCTCTCCAAACCTGGGCACAGGCGGAGCGGCGAATTTCTACCGGCTCACCAAGGTCGACACGACGGGGCGCGCCTTGAACGTCGCCAATTCTTACGTCGCCAACTGGAACAATTTCAACAAGGTGGAGATGCACCTGATGATCGCCTGGGCCGATGCCACTCTGCGATTGGCTTCTGCAACCAACATGGGCGGATACACCAAGCTTTCGATTCAGGATCCCGAGAGGACCATGCTGTTCAACCGGCCCTATCCCATGCTGGGCACCACCTTAGGTGACAAAAACAAGCAGCAGGCCTTCTACTTCGAGAACGCTTTTGAGTTCCTCGATCAGCCGGGAGAATGGTACCTCGACGAATCGACGAACACTCTCTACTACATGCCCCGAACCGGAGAAAGCATGTCGACAGCGACCGTAGTCGCGCCGATCCTCGAGAACTTGATCACCGTGACCGGTCCGAGCACCTCAAACACCGTGGGCTACTTGGCGTTCCAAGGTTTGGCGTTTGCCCATACGAATTTCCTGCGTCCGAGCAAGTCGGGGCTGCTTGACTTGCAGGCGGGGCAGTTCAATACCGCGGCTCCCGGCGGCAACAAGTACATGCTCTGGCGGCCCGCCGCAGGCGTCACCGTGACCAATGCCCACCACATCCTTTTCGAACGAAATGTCTTCACCCAGATGGCGGCGACCGGCCTCGATTTCATCTCCGGAACGCATGACGACAAGGTCGTCGGCAACGTGTTCACGGACCTTGGTGCTTCGGGAATCTCTCTTGGAAAGTTTGCCCAGGACACCTTGACCGAAATCCACATCGCCTACAATCCCACCGACAAGAACGAGATCAGCACCAACGACACGGTGAAGAACAATCTGGTTACCAAGGTGACGACCGAAATCCAAGGTGCGGTTGGAATTGGCGCAGGCTATCCGCGAAATGTCGTGATCGAGCACAACGAAGTCGCGTACATGAACTACTCGGGTATTTCGGTGGGCTTTGGGTGGACCAAGAGCCCGACTGCGATGACGAACAACCACATCAACTGGAATAACGTCCACCACGTGGCCCAGTTGCTCGCCGACGCCGGTCCCATCTATACGCTCTCCAACCAAGGCACGGGTTCCCAGATCCAGTACAACTACATCCACGACATGGCGGCTTCGCAGTGGGCTGACTACTGGATCGTCGCAATTTACCTCGACGAGGGGACCAGCGGCTACGACGTCAGCCACAACGTATTCTCGAATGCGCCTTCGGGAGTGGCCTGCAACAGTTGCGGGGCCTATTCGGCTTCGGACAATACGGGTTCGGCGGCCTCTACCATCAGCGGCGCCGGAATCGAATCGGCTTACAGTGACATCAAGAGCAAGACGACGATTCCGCTTCCGGTCTTTTCCACCGCATCGACAGGGGTCGAAGAGTCCAGGAATGTGGCCTCTGCCGCAAATGTGAGATTCTCTGCCAGGGTTCGCGGCGATGAGTTGACCATCGAGGCGCCGCTTCTCGGAGGTGCAGAAACGTCGGGACGACTGTCCGTATATGATCCGCAGGGAAAGCTCGTTGCCCGTTATTCCCTCGAGGCGGTCGCAAGGGGAACTCGCACATTTGCCTTCCCCGGCAAGCCCGAGGGGAGATATCTCGCCGTGCTGGAGGCTGCTGGTTCTCGCTATTCAACGCCCTTTATCAATTTGCACTGATGCCAATTTTGTGAAAGCAAGAATCCTGCTCGGGATTTGCTTTTCCTGAATTGTCGATTTGACAAAAGCGTCGGGATGGAACCTCCTATCTGCGCTGGCCTTGCGCGCGTATTATAAGCTCAGATCGCAGGAGGAGGAAATGAGAGTGAATCGACTCATTTTGAGAATAATCCCGTATTTGATCGCCGTTCCCCCAATTGGCGCGGTAGCAAATCCTATTACCACGGTGCCTTGGAATGGCTATCCGGGGGCTGTTTCGTTCACGTTTGATGATGCATGTCAGTCGCAATTGAACAACGTCGTTCCCGAACTGAAGAAACGAGGCATTGCGGCCACCTTTTTCCTCTACAACTCCGGGAATGCCTTCACCGCCAACAAGGCGGCGTGGGTTGCCGCCGAAAAGAACGGAAACGAACTAGCAAACCACACCCTGGATCACTCAGATCTCACGAAGGCCACCAACGCTGCCACGGAAGTATCCAGCATGGCCACCTTGCTGCGTGCTGCCGACACCTCCATTCAGGCGGTGACGTTGGCATATCCCGGCTGTGCCGTGGGCTCCGAGACGGCCGTGGGCGCCGAAAATTTCATGGCTCGCGGATGCCTCTTTTCGGCACCTTACCTTCCTCTGCAGTGGAAAACCCAACCCTCGGATTGGCTGAGGGTGAACGCGATCTACGTGAGCGATGATGCCACCGCGACCGGCCCAACCATGACGGCGATTGATGCCGCCAAGAACGGGGGCTGGATTGCCACCTTGAATCACGGCGTAGGCGGGGATTGGTTGACCGTGACTCCCACCAATGTCGCGGCGATGTTCGACCGCGCCATTAAGGATGGTCTCTGGATCGGAACCTTTCAGGACGTTGGCGCTTATTGGCGCGCTTCGTTCTCCATGGACAAGGCGGTCCTTTCCGGCTCGGGCCCCTGGACGCTCACCTGGACGTCTCCCCACCCTAAAATGCCCAAGAGCGTGAAGCTTAAGGTGAGGCTCGATTCCGCTGTGTTCGGAAGCTCGTTCACGGTCAAGCAGGGGGACGTGACAATTCCTGTCAACAAGGACGGCTCCTACAGCGTCGAGTTCATGAAGCTTGCGCTCAGCGTGGCCAAGACCACCAGTCCTACGGGAGTGGAGGTGCCACTTCGTTCCGAGGTCAAGGATATCCGCTGGTCGCAAGGCGTCCTTTATGCCACTGGCGTCGAATCCGGGAAGCTCTTGATCGTGACGTCCCAAGGGCGACATCAGATCGTGACGATCGTGAACGGCCAGGCGCGTGCCGACAACTTGCCCACAGGAATCTACCAGGCTCGTCTCCTGGGGCGAGGGAATGGCGAAGCCAGGAGTTTCACCGTGCTTCATTGAAGCGAGCGAAACGGTGTGGTCTGTGATGATGCAGAGAGAGAATGAACGCAACGGAGAGGCGGGAGCCATGAAGGCAAAGAAATCAATTCAGTGCAAAATTTCGGGGCCGATGCTGTTGGGAGTGCTGTGCGTTTTGACGGCGGGAGAAAAATCTCAGGGCGCGACGCTCGTTTGCGACATCTATGCGACCGGTGGCACTCCGTGCGTTGCGGCGTATAGCACGGTTCGAGCGCTGTATGGCGCCTATTCGGGAAGCCTCTATCAAGTGAGACGTGCAGACAATACGACCAAGGATGTCGGTGTCTTGGCGGCTGGAGGTGAGGCCAATGCGGCCACTCAAGATGCGTTCTGTGCCGGTTCGACCTGCACCATTTCGATCATCTACGACCAGTCCGGCAAAGGCAATCACCTGACCAAGGCCCCGGGGGGAAGCAAGGATTACGGTCCCGCTCCGGATCTCGAAGCCGTCGCTAGCGATCTGCCCATCTACCTCAACGGTCACAAGGTCTACGGGGTTCATATCACTCCAAACAGCAGTTGGACCGGTACGACGCAAGTCGGTTATCGCGACACCAAAGCCAATGGCATTGCCAAGGGGGATAATCCGGAAACCATCTACATGGTGACCGATGGCACCTATTTCAATGGACAGTGTTGCTTTGATTTTGGCAATGCCGAGATGCAGCCGGTCGCCGGAGGATATGGCACCATGGAGGCGCTTTATTTCGGCAATAACAATTGGTGGGACAAAGGCGTAGGCACAGGGCCGTGGATCATGGCGGACTTGGAAGTCGGCGTCTACAATATGGGCGGCTCCAGCAACTATTCGGACGCCAACAAGAACGGGAATAAGACCAACAACAACGACGTCTCCTTTGCTTATCCGTTTGTCACGGCCATGCTGAAGGGCAATTCAAAGAATGCGACCAATGGCGGTCCCTTCACGCTCAAGGGTGGCAATGCGCAATCGGGAACGCTGGCCACGGTCTGGGATGGAGCCTTTCCCGTAGGCTATTCCCCCATGAACCGGCAGGGAGGAATCGTCTTGGGCGTCGGCGGTGACAACAGCGGCCAATCCAGGGGGAATTTCTTTGAAGGCGTCATGACGACCGGTTACGCCTCCACGGCAACCGATAATGCCGTTCAAGCCAGCATCATCGCCGCCGGCTACGGAAAGACCACGACGACCGCCATTGGCGCGGTTGCCGCAAAACGTTCCGGCATCCGGGAAATTCGCTGGCAGAAAGATGCCTTGAGCGTCGAAGGCCTTGAATCCGGCAAGCTCCTGATGGTAACACCTCAGGGCCAACGCAGAATCCTGAACGTGACAGGAGGACAGGCGTACACCGGTCGCCTGCCTGCAGGAACCTATTTCGTTCGCTCCCTCGGCGAAGCTTCCGAAGCGACTCAGCGTTTCGTGGTGCTTCCGTAAAGGCCGTAAAGCATCGCTTGTTGCAACACCAGGAGGGTCTATGAATAATGAACGTTTGAATGTGTCGCGTGCCAAAGTGGCGCTCCTGGGACTGTGCCTTCTCGGAGGGGGAGCGAAGGCGGCTTCTTCTAATATGCCCATGATGGGGTGGGCGAGCTGGAACAAGTATTACGAGAACATCACCGAGTCGATCGTCAAGAAGCAGGCTGATGCGATCGTCTCTTCGGGGCTTGCGGCGATCGGCTACAACTACATCAATATTGACGACGGTTTCTTCAACGGGCGTGCCGCCGACGGCACCTTGCTGCTCAACACCACTCGCTTTCCCAACGGCTTCAAGCCCGTGGTGGACTACATCCACTCCAAGGGACTGAAGGCCGGCTTCTACTCGGACGCCGGCGCCAACACCTGCGCCCAGATGTACGGGAGCGAAACTGGCGGCAAGGGAGCCGGTCTCTTCGGGCACGAGCAGCAGGACATCGACCTTGCCTTCAAGACCTGGGGATTCGACTACATCAAGGTGGACTACTGCGGCGGTCGCCAGCAGGGGCTGGACGAACAGACCCGCTACACGGCCATCGGAAACGCCCTGAAGGCCACGGGGCGCAACGACATCGTGTACAACATCTGTCGGTGGCAGTTCCCCGGCGGCTGGGTGACCGAGGTGGGCAATTCCTGGCGAATCGCTGACGACATCGGGACCGCTTGGTCGCACATTCCCCGGATTCTGGACACCAACACTTACCTGGCGGGCTTTGCAAGCCAAGGCCACTACAACGACATGGACATGCTCGAAGTGGGCAATGGAAATTCGGCCGATCAGGATCGGGCCCATTTCGCGCTCTGGTGCATCCATTCTTCTCCGCTGGTGTTGGGAAACGACATGAGCAACATGAGCTCCACGACCTTGAACATCTTGACGAACAAGGAAGTCTTGGCGCTCAACCAGGACACCACCGGCCTGCAGGCGATCCGGATTGGCGACGACGGGAATGGCGGCCAGGTGTTCGCCAAGCGCCTGAACGGACTGGCGAGCAATGAACGAGGCGTGGTGCTGTTCAATCGCTCCTCGGCTAGCAGGACCATCACGGTCAACTGGAAGGATCTGGATCTGGAGGGGACGGCTACGGTCCGGGATCTTTGGAACAAGAAGGACCTTGGCTCCTTCACCGGTTCGTATTCCGCCTCCGTGCCCGCGACGGGCTGCGTGGCCCTGAAGATCGTGGGAAGCGGCTCGAAGCTCCAGGAGATCTTCGAGGCGGAGTATTCCTTCATGAACAACTTCAAGTGGACCAAGAGCCTGGCCATCCAGGCCAACCAGGCGATGCCCACCTTGGATGCGGGCTGCTCCCGTGGCGCGAAGGTGACTCACCTGGGGAACAGCGCGGCCAACTACATCGAGTTCCGCAACATCTGGGCAAACGCCGCAGGGACCTATCACGCCACCATCTATTACCTGAGCGCAACGGCCCGTTCTGTCACCGTCAGTGCCAATGGCCACGACACCTTGCTGAACGGGCTGAATTCGGGAAGCGCCTCCAAGCGCGATTCGATCCGGATTCCGATTGCGCTCAAGATGGGGAGAAATGCCATTCGGCTCTCGAACTCCACGGGCAGCATGCCGGACCTCGACGCCATTCGCGTGGACGTGAACAGCGCCATCCCCACGTCCGTGCAGGAAGCTGCCGCGGCTCGCCGCGCTCCGGAACTGGCTCTGCGTCTCGTTGGTGATCAGCTTGAGATCCAGGCAGAAGGGCCGCTTGTCGAGGCGCGCCTCTACGACATGTCGGGAAGCCTGCTGGCAAGCTCCTCGCAAATGTCGATTTCTGTCGGCAACCTGAGGGCGGGGGCTTATTTCGTAAGGGCCCGCACCGCCGACGGAGTGGCGACGAAGGCCTTTACCAAGCTCTGAGCGACGCCATGCGCCAGGGATGCCGGCGATAGCCCGGGACCCCCGCCTATTCACCGACGTAGGGGCGAGACATGCCTCGCCCCTACAACGGGATGGGGCGGAGGCCCGGCAGGCAGCCCGGTGCCCCGGCAGGGGCAGGCGCCCATGGATCAGGCTTCAGGCGACGTCTTTGAAGTTCGGGACGCTTCGCGGCTTGCGCGAGGCGTTCATCGAGGGGAACTTGGCCCTTCCGAACCGCACGAGCTGCTCGAAATGCTGGGTGGATTCGGTGTCGAGTTCCAGGTAGGCCGTGAGCCTCGGGATCGCCTCCAGAGGCAGGTGGAGCTTGCTGTTGAGGATCCTGTGGAGCTGGGAGGTGTCCATGCTCACCTTTGAAGCGAAGAGTCGATAGGAGAAATGCGGGTTCGCTTCGCACTTCTTGTGGTAGAAGTCGAGCAGGAACAGGCGATAGTCCAGAAAGTCTTGGAGGCGGGACGTCAACGTCGGCATCGTTCTTAGCGCGAAGGCTGGAAAAGTTTTGCCGTGTGGACGCTTCCGCCTTGGATCACTCGGGCGAGGTAAATGCCGTCTCCAGTGGGGAACCCCAGGAACGCCTCGCTTGCCCCGACCGGGATCGCCCGGGATTCCAGCAGGCGTCCAGAAATTGTCCGAATCTCCACGTGGCCGGGCTCCTGCGAGGGGAGCACGGCCCAGAAGCCGTCGGGCCGGCGGACGACCACGAGGGAGCTCGGCGCCGAAGCCTGGATGTCCACGCCCGTGGAGGCCGACGGATCGATGACAAAACTTGTCACGCTCTTGCGCGGCAGGGAGTAGGTGAACGAATTGCCGGAAATTGTCACTGCCGTTTGCGCCGCGAGGGACCGCGTCGTGTCGGTGACGTAGGGCGTCGCCTTAGCTCCGGAGAAGCCGGAGAGGCTAAAGGCTTGGCTCGTGGCGGCGGTGTTGGTGTTGATGGCGACGATGACCACGCGCTTGTCGGTGGCGCCGTAGAAGGCTGAGGTGGTGACGCCGCCGGTTGGCGCTACGGTGGCCGAGACCCGGACGTAATCTGGTCGCACGAAGCGGGCGTAGTTGCCTTCCACCCACAGGCGCTTGGTCGCCTTGTTGTTGGTAAAGAGGCCGCCGCTTCCGGTGGAGTACACCCACCAGTAGTGCCAGGCGTTCACGTTGGCGATGGTCAGCGCCTCGTGGATCAGCTTGGCGACCCGAAGGCCGCTGGTGATCCCGGTGTCGGCGTCCTTACCGTCCATGTCGTAGATCTCGGTCTCCCAGAAGTCCTTGCCGGCCGCTTGGATCTCGGGATAAGCCTTGGGGCTTCCGCCGTACTCGTGGGTGGCCACGATGTCGGCGTACTTCATGAAATCCGCATCGGCCTTGAGCGTCGGCCAAAAATTGGCAAATCCGTACCAGTTCTGGGTCTCGGGAGCCATGACCTTGATTCCGGTGCCCGCAAAGGCTGGCCCCATGGACTTGCCCACCCAGGTCGCCATGGTGGCGCCGGTGTAGACGCAGGACTCGTAGTCCACGTTGGCGTCCGGTTCATTTTGGGCCGAGACGGCGTAGAGCGAGACGCCCTTGGACTTCATGGTCTTGGCGAAGTTCACGAGGTAGGTCGCGTAGGCCGAGGGGTTCGTCAAGTTCCCCATTACGGTGTTGTTGTTGGATTTGTCGGCGGCCGGCGGTGTCCAGGGCGTGGCCCACACGGTGACGCCGTAGGAGACGGCCTTTTGGGCGATGGCAAGCTCGCTCGTGCTGCCGCTGGAAGGATCGATGCGAATTCGGTGCAGGGAAAGGCCAGCGCCCTTGGTGGTGGACCACAGCAAGTCCGGGTCTCCTGCTGAACTGAACGAGGAGCCCCAGGCGGTGGAGGCTCCGAAGCCGCGGATGGTCTGGTACTTGGTGCCGACGTCGATGGCAGCCGTGGCGCCTTGGGTTTGCGCCGTCGCGAGAAGGGCGAAAAGGATTCCCGTTGGGACTGCCCGGCTAAGGAGTGCAAGTTTCATGGTTCTTATCCCCATCGATGTGGCCTTTTCGAAAGGTATCAGAAGATGACGTGGATGCGATGGGCTTTGGCTTGCGCGGAGACTTTACGATGTAGATGCCCGGCTTCGAGACGAGTCTACGCAGCCCTTCCTGGGAGACGCAACGTTCAAGCGGTTCTGGCACTAGAACTTTGCCATTTCTTCTACGCTACGATAAGCAGAGAAAACAACAACGCGCCGCGCTTTGTCGGCGCGACGCATTGTTAAAAAGACAATTTTGCAATGCGCTCGCGTTTAGGGCGTGATCATCAGGCGTCCGGTCCAGAGCTCGTGTCCGTTGCCGAAAAGGCGCAGGAAGTAGAGTCCTGCGGGGACTCCCGAGACGTTCCAAGTTGCCGATTGCTCTCCACCGCGAATCGCGGCCACGCGACGGCCGGAGGCGTCGAGCACCACGAGCCTTGCCTCTCCCGCGGGAAGCGCTGCGTATTCGACTACCGCAAGGCGATCTGATGGCGAGAAGCGTGCGTGGATTCCCTCGGATTGGGTACGGAGCGCTACGAAGGTCGGCACCACCACGCTGCTGCCGTATCCCGCCTTCACGATGTTGGCCTGGACCTTGTTGTCGATCGAGTCGGGAGGATTGCCGATGGTCATGGCACCCTCGTAGAAGGTTCCGGTGCCACCGTTGCTGCCGTCGCCACCCGTGCCGAGGATGATCGCACCCTGGAGCTTCTTGGGGCTATAGCCGGGAGTGGGACGGACGCTGTCCCACATGGTGACGAGTTTTCCGTTTTGCGCATCCCCGGCCTTGATCGCGTAATGGTTGGTGGACGGTCCTTTCAGGATGAGCGTTGCGTAGTTGGCGTTCACCGTATAGGCCGTCTTCCACGGCGTCTTGTGGGTGTCGCCGTACTGCCAGCCGCCGGCGTTGCCCTTGAACATGCCGTTTTCCAGATCGGCGGCGATCCAGGGGCCGTTCCCCTGTCCGTTGCCTCCCCAGCCCACGTCGGTGCCCCAGTAGATGGCCTCCATGGTGCCGTTGCCGTCGTCGTTGCCGGTGGTTTCGGCGTTGCCGTAGTCGAAGCAACAGTCCTTGCTGTAGCGCTTGCCGTCGACCACTGCGTACATCGATTCGGCCTGGTTGTCCTTTGCCACGCCCTTGGTGGCGTTGTTCCGATAGGCGACATTGCCGCCGTAGGCGGTGACGTAGATCCCGTAGGCGGTGCTGCCGCCGATCTTGATCTGGCCCTTGGAGGCATCGGCCTCGTTGCCGCCGTTAGCAAGCCAGTGCGCTACTCCCGACTTCTTGAGGTCGTTGTGGTAGCTCGTCTGGTCGTAGATGATCGAGATCGTGCAGGAAGTTCCTGCGCAGAACTGTTCCTGAACCGAGGCGTTCACATATCCGCCGGGAGATTTGACCGGGATGTCCTTGGTCGCGCCGTCCTTGCGCCGTACCTGATAGAGGGCGCCGGCGTAGGCGGAAGACAGCGCGCGGGTGGTGCTGTGCGCCGCTACGCAGGGCGTGTTGGCCGAGGCGTAGATGTCGCACGGGCCTTCCATGCCCGAAGCGGGCATGGCAAAAGCCGCTATGGCGAAGGCAGGCAGGAGGATGTTCAGATGGATGAGTCTTCTTCGCATGATGCGACTCCTTGGACCAGATGACTTCCGGTCAGTTGCGGACGAATTTCGGCGAGCACTCATGGCCGGCCGACCACGACCTTGCGTGTCTGGACGCCTTCGGGGGTGCTCTGGCGGACGAGATACACGCCCGAGCGGGAGACGGCCTTCGCCACGGCCGAGGAAAGGCTTGCGTTCCCATCCAGGAAGGCTGCGGCGACCGATCGTCCCTGCGCGTCGTAGATCTGCACGCGTCCGCTTCCGGGAAGAAAGGCCGTCCGCTCTTGTCCCTTGCCGTCGATTCCTGTCACGGGCGATACGGGATGAAGGTTGATCGTTGCGCTTGCGCTTGCGCCGATTCGGAACCAGTCAAAGTCAGCGGTTCCTCCAGCGGACTTGGTTGCCCATTCGAAGAGGCCGAAGCGGTAGCCCATGAACATGCCCAGGGTGTAGGGCATCGACAGAGTGGAACCAATGGGATTCCAAGTCGTGCTGTCCAGGCTGTAGAAGAAGGTCGCCTTGTCGGTGCGGTTCGTGAAGTCCATGTCGATGCGCAGATAGACGCGCTTCTGGGAGAGCGCGACGCTTGCCTGCTGGGTCTTGCCCTTGACCTGCACCAGGGTGAGGCTTCCGCCGGAGTTCTTCACAGCCACGTAGCCGAGGCTATCCTGGAGGGCCACCAGTCCCGCGATGTCGCCATCCTTGAGGCCGCTAGCGTCCAGGGCAATGCGCCCCGAGCACTTCGCTCCGAAGGAGCGCTGCGTCAGGACGTTGCGGACCATGCGCAGCTCGGCGTCAGTGCGCCCGGCTGTGATTCGCAGGTAGCCGGGATGCGCAGAAAGAGACCAGTTGGCGACGTCTGGATTGTGGTTCCACTGCCATTCGAGCGGGAGCGTGGTGCCGGAAAATTCATCGGAGGTGATGATGCCGCTGCCCACGGTGTCCGACGAGAGGGGGGCGGTGAAGCTCGTGGGGGCCTTGCCGCCGTTGAAGGATGGCCAGGAGTCCGCCCAGCTCACCGGGAAGAGCCACGGGGTGCGGCCTACGCCGCCGTGATCCTGGAACAGGTAGCCCATCCAGCCGTTTTCCTTGGTGTCCACCAGGCTTCCCTGCGCTACGCCCTGGTCGCTGTTGACGACCTTGCCTTCCCAAGGGCCCGAGAGGCTCTTGCTGCGATGGACGATTTCTGTCCGCGAGCTTCCGGAGGGCCAGCAGATGTTGAAGACGTAGTAGTAGCCGTTGATCTTGTGGACCTGCGTCCCTTCCGCGGCCAGATTGATGTTCGTGCCTGCGGTCGAGGCAGCGTTGGCGATCAGCGTGCCGTTCCGACCACCGGATTTCAGGCCCGAGAGGTCAGCGGTGAGCTGCACGATCCTGATGTCGCCGCTACCGTAGAGGATGTAATTGTTCCCGTCGTCGTCGAAAAGAAGCGAGGGGTCGTGGTACATCGAGTTGTAGGTCGCGAGGAGCTTCCACGGGGTCGCGTGAATGTCCTTCGTAGTGTAGAGGTAGGTCTTGTTCGTGGTGTAGGACGGGAAGAGGCAGTAGAATGTTCCATCCTTGTAGCGCAGGCTGCTTGCCCAGGAGCCCTTGCCGTAGGCACTCTTGCCACTCGCGAGGTTCAACTCGTCGACGTTGGCCATGGTCTGGTACACGTAGCTTGCCATCTTCCAGTGTACGAGGTCGGGGGACTCCATCACGGGAACGCCTGGGGCCATGTGCATGGTGGTGCTGCTCATGTAATAGGTGTCGGCGACTCGGACGATCGAGATGTCGGGGACATCGGCCCAGAGGAACGGGTTCTGGACCGTACCCGCCTGCGGCTGGACCGTAGCCATTCCCGCAAGGACGAGCGCTGCGGCCAGCAGGCGGTTCGTTGATCGGTACATGTCTGTTCCCTCCAAAGATCATTTCGCGTGTCAGGCGGCGGGGTTGGCAAGGCCTCGGCATCCTTGCTGGCAAAGATGAGATGCGATGGCGTTTGGGGGGTGCGGTTCGTGAAGCGCATTGTTGGCGAAACGACAAAGCGTGCAACGACATTGGCTTTGTAAAAACAACAAAGCGCTAGCTTCGGATTCCTTCCCTCGATAGGATCTGCGATCCCATCTTCATGGTTGTTGGGGAGGATATGGCGCCACAATAGCGCTATAATGGAGGAGACATGCGCCCGATCTTCGAATATCTGGATTATCGCGACCTCCTGAAGGACGCTTTCGAGGACCACAAGGCCCTAAATCCCCTCTATTCTTATCGCATGGTGGCGGAGTTTCTGGGGCTGGACACCAGCAACGTCTTTCGCATTCTCGAGAAGGCAGCTCACCTGCCTGCCAGATGCCAGTCGCGGGCCATCGACTACCTGGGACTTTCCGGACGTTCGGCGGAGTATTTCGTGCTCTTGGTCGCCTACTCCAGAGAACGCAACGCCAAGGCGCGCCAGGAGATCCTGGAAAATGCCATGGCCTTGCGCGACGTGGTGCGGCGGCAGCTCGCCGAAAGTGAACTCGCCTATTTTCGCGAATGGTGGGTGGTGGCTCTGCGCTCGATGCTGGAGCTTGTCGGAGGGCGCGCCGTTCCCAAGGAACTGGCCTCCCGCCTGAATCCAAAGGTTTCTGAAGAGGATGTGGTGCGGGCGCTTGAGCTGCTCCAGAAGCTGGGGCTAGTGAAGAAGGCGAGTTCTGGTCGCTTGGTCCTGGCCGATGCCCACCTGACCGCGGGCACCGAGCCGGAGAAGATCCAGGCCCTGCGCCACTATCAGAGGCAGGTCCTGTCCCTGGCCTCCGGTTCCCTTGAGCGCTTTTCTCCCGAACTGCGAGACATCTCGACCCTCACCCTGACCGTGGACAGCAATGCTTTCGAGGAGGTGCGCGGGCATCTCCGCGAGTGCCGCCGCCAGATTCAGAAGTGCGTCGAGGGCGTGCAGCATCCCGAGCGCGTCATGCAGCTGGCGATGGCCTTCTTTCCCCTCACCAACGCGGAGCGTGAATCGTGACGGGTCGTTGGAAATGCTTGGCTGCCATCACTTTGGCCTGCCTTGTGCTTTGGGGCTGTGGGAGCGATCGGGTCTCGGGAAGCACCACCGAGACGGAAAACGTCCTGACCGCCGTGGAGTTCCGTGTGGACTCCCTCTTGCCATCGTGGAACTGCTGGACATGCACTTCCACCGTGGTCACGGTCCGGGTGGATTCCTCGGTCCTCGACTTCGCAAAGACGGATTCCCTCGGACACGACTTGGTCGTGGAGCGTCAGGACAGTACCCCCGTGCCCTTCGAGGTGGTGTTCTGGGATCGGCACGCTGCCAGAGGGCGGCTGCATGTGCGGATCGATCCGTCCTTGATGATTCCCGGCGCGCGCATTCGCTTGCGTTGGGGGAAACCTTTGCAGGTTCGGAGCGATCCCGGGGCGGTGTGGCATGCGATTTCGGCAGTTCAGAAGCTCTTGCTCAATTCCGTGCTGGTCGACGACTTCGAGCAGGGGACCACGCGCTCGCTGCTTCCTGACTCCGCTTCGTGGTATACGAGCCATGCGGACTCTGCGACGGTTTCCTCTCCAGCTCTCGTGGCAGCCGGAGCCGGACGGCGTGGGACGGCTCTGCACATTTCCTACAACGCACCGTCAGCCACTTTCCGTTATGCACTGACCGGGATACGCCTTGGGAAAGCGCCAGTTTGCCTGCGTAGCCTAGATTCCCTGGTTGTCTGGGTTCGCGGTTCCGGGACATTGGGAGTGGCCTTTGACCACCTTGGCGACAGTACGAACAGCGGCAAGGCATGGTTGCACCGGCCCCTGGATTCGTCTTGGACTCGCCTTTCCATTCGCCCGCAGGATCTGGATACGGCGAATGGCGTTGGCGGAAATGTCGGGTGGAATCTGATGCGTGATTCCGTATCCAACCTCACCTTTTTCGCCTCGGGCGGCAGTGACCTCTGGATTGACGATGTTCGCCTCTACGGCATCGATCGGAACGACCTCAAATAGCATTGTTCTTTTTACAAAGTCGCTGTTTGCAATTCGCCGGGGCTTTGGACGGGGTGAGGCTACTCTAAAGAATGTGGTCGTGGTGATACCGAGTGGAGGCAATGCTTCACTCGGCGAGGCGCCTCCGGGCATCTGCCCGGAGGGCCTTTCGCCGCCGAGTCGGGAAGGATTCTATGAAGACGTTGCTCATCTCATCACTCAAGTCCCGCCCCTTGGCCGTTCTTTTGGCGCTTTCTCTCGGAGCGGCAGCGAATGCCGTGGCCTGGAGTGCCTCTGGCACCGTGAAGAGCGCTTCCGGTTCCCTGCTTTCGGGAGTCGCCGTCACCGTGAAGGATTCTTCCCGTTATGTGACGACGAGCGATGCAAGTGGCGCCTTCGCCTTCCGTGAGTCAAGCACCGGCATCTCGAAGTTTGGTGCGGCAAATTCCTTCATGGCCCGCGTGGCGGGAAACAATCTGGTCGTCCAGTGTCCCGTGGATGGTCCGCTGGATCTCTCCCTAGTGGATGTCTCTGGGCGTTCTCTGTGGGATGCGCACCTCGTTGCAAGCCAAGGAGTGGCTCGTACCTCCCTTCCTTCTGGTCTCGGCCATGGAGCGGTGTTCTTGCGCATCCGCCATGCTGCAGGGGCAGAGTATCAGGCTGTGGTGGCCAGCGCCGCCGGACTCCAGGTGGCGGCTCCGCGTGCGGCGGGCATCATCTCCTCCTATCCCGTGCTGGTCTTCAAAAAGGCGGGCTATCGGGACACGACCTATGCCATGACTTCCACGGCCCAGACGGGAATCGCCGTCACGATGGCTGAATCGTCCAGTACCGTCTGCCAGCTTCCCACTACGCTGAAGTGGCAGTCCTCGGGCATCCTGGTCTCTCCCAAGCCAGACGCCAAGCATTCCAATGTCTATTCTGTCAAAGACCCTACCATCCAGCGCTACAATGGCGAGTGGCTGGTCTATGCGACGGTGTACATCGGCTCCTGGAGCTTCGAGTTCCTGAAGTTCTCCGACTTCAGCAAGGCCGCAAGCGCGACGCCGACCTACATGGATCAGATCACCGGCTTCAGCGGCTACAAGTGCGCTCCGGAGCTCTTCTACTTCGAGCCGCAGAAGAAGTGGTATATCCTCTCCCAAGGCGGGCCCTGGTATTCCACCACGACCACTCCAGACGTCCCCACCTCCTGGAGCGCTCCCAAGACCTTGTTCAACATGCCTACCGGTCAGGCGAACATCGACTTCTTCCCCATCTGCGATAGCAAGAACTGCTTCCTGTTCTTCACGGGCGACGACGGTAAGCTCTACCACACCTCGACCACTGTCGCGAACTTCCCGAACGGATGGAGCAACACGGTCGTGACGGACTTGACCTACAAGACGAACGTTCTCTTTGAGGGCAGCTCACACTACAAGCTCAAGGGGCTCAACAAATACCTGACTCTGATTGAGGGAATGGGCTCCAGAGGGCGCACCTACAGCGCCTGGCTTGCCGATACCTTGGCCGGACCCTGGAAGGAATGGAAGGTCGGCGATAGCAATCCCTTCGCTTCTGCGTTGAACGTGACCTACGCTTCGGGCGTGACGGACTGGACCAATGACGTGAGCCACGGGGAGTTGCTGCGCGACAACCCGGACCAGACCCAGACCGTCGATCCGTGCAATTTCCAACTCTTCTACCAGGGGCAAGATCCGAAGTCCGGCGTGTCGGATTACGGCCAGCTTCCCTATCGGCTGGGACTGCTCACGGCCCAGTAGTCATGATCTTCGCCGCAGTCCTGGCGGCGCTTTGTTCCGGGCTTCGACGGGAGCCCTCCGTTCCATGTCTTACCGGTTTTCTGTTCATTTTCGGCCTTAGCCTCTGAGGTTGAAACGATGGAGAACTTCTGCTGCGATGTCCACTCCTCTCTCTCTTTCAGGTCATCGTTGTAGGGGATTGAAACGGTAGGGTCTCCCGTCGTTCTGGTGCAAGTAAGCCTGGTCCGAGTGCGTCAGTGCATCCACACCGGAACGATACGGCTCTTCGCGCCTTCCCTCGAAAGGATAGCGACCGCGCAGCGATCATGGATGGAGAAGGGGATCGTCATGCTTTCTGCGCCCGTGGAGTGTATTGAGATGCGTGAAAGAAGAGCACCGGAGAGGCTGCGAAGGTCCAGTGTGTAGGATCCGGAAGGAAGGCCAGAAAGTACTAGGCCGGCGGCGCTAGTGCGGATGGAGGTCGGACTGGTGCTATTCTCCATGAGGCCTGTGGTGGCGCTTTTCTTGGCGACGGTCATGGTCAGCTTCATGAAATCGATGGTATACGAGTTGTCGCTATTGCGGGCGATCACGTTTCCGCCTTGGGTGACCACGATGGAATCGCCGAAGGTGGAGGCGGCAAGATTGACCTTGAGCATCACGCTCTTGGGCATCTTGGGGTGTGGTGAAGTCCAGGTGAGCGTCCAGGGGCCGGTTGTTCCAGAAGCGGTCACCTTGTCCATGGTGAAGTGGGCGCGCCAGTAGGCACCCACAGTGGCGTACGGTGCGATCCATACCTTCGCTGAGATCGCGTTTTTCAGCATGGTCTGGTTGTCCGTGGGCGTGAGGTAGTAGATGTCGGAATTACTCGTGGTGACGTCGTGGTTGATGATCACCGCCCATGCATTTCCCGACTTGGCCGAATTGATGTTGGACGTGACAGGTGCGATGTTGGAATTGGTTACGATCAGGCCTTGGATGTTCATCCAGTCGGAAGGTTCGTTTGCCCACGCATAAGTGGTCGACGAGCATCCCCGCGCCATGAAATTCTCCGCGCCGACGTAGCTGGTCCCACCTTCAGTACAGTTGGGGTAGGCCAAGGTCACGGCTTGGACACTCGTGTCGAGTTTTCGCAGGGTCGTCGCCATAGAGGAGACGTTTGTTGAGCTGGGCGTACTATGGTCCGATGTGTGGTTGGCCAGTTCGTGCCCCTTCTTGGCCTGGGCGGTCCATTGGGATTCGTTCGAAGCGAAGTTGTACAGGTTGCCGGCTAGGAAGAAGGTCACCTTGACCCCCAACTGATCCAGTTGCGGAACCAGATTGGTCAATTGGCTGGGACGGCCATCGTCGTAGGTGAAGCTGACGGCGCCGGGATAGCCATTCCAGGGCACCGTTGTCACAGGACCTGCCTGCGTCATGGCGGCACTGGCCAACATCAACGTTGCAAGGAACATTGACTGGATTTTTGGATACATGTTTGGACTTTCTGAAGAGGCCGTCCCGGAACCGGGCGCGGCGCGTACTGCTAAAATGTGGCCGCACCCCCGATGCTGGTGGATCGTTCTTCGTGGCGCCTGTTGATGTAATGCCAACGGCCTCCCTCATTCCGGCGTGACGGCGCATGGCGAGGGCGCGCCTTTCACTGCGGTATCGGGTACACGTAGGGAACCCGCGGCGCCTCCACAGGCCGGACCTCCAGCACCGTGAGCACCGGCACCGGGCGAGGCGAGTCCCATCCGGTGAGCTTCGCCATCGAGACGCCAATCCGGCCGGCCAGGGTTACCCACTCTCCTTCGGGAAGCTGGACCTTTCCCGGCAGGCAGTAGAAGCCCACTGGCATGCAGTCGGCGGCGCAGCAGACCATCAGCATGCGCGTGAGGAAGAAGCCCCCAGGCCCGAAGGTGGCGTCTGGTGAAATAAATCCTGTCAAAAGGACCGTCTTTCCGGAGAATTTTCCGGGGCGCTTCCAAATCCTAGAGACCTTGAGCGCGAACTCGGTGTCGGCGATGGTGTCGAGGCCCTGCTGCCACTCCTTGGCCTCGGCGGTAACAGGTGCGGCGAGCTTGGGCATGCGCATTGATGGCGGCGGGATGTCGGGGAGCGAGTCGCCCTCCTCGCGAGGAGGGGCGTAGGCCGGCTGGGCCCCAGGATCGGGCTCCAGAGAGGGAGCAGCCGATACCGCCGAGAGGCCGCGGGAAGCGGCATTCCCGGCCGAGAGGCTGCCGGCGAAGGGAAGCGCCAGGAGAGGCAGCGTCCAGGCAAGCTCCAGCGGGCGCGGGCGCCTGAGGGAAGGTGGTGCGCGGAAGGCCTGCCAGAGCTTCAGGAGGGCGAAGGCGAGCAGGACCCAGGCGGAGGCGTACAAGAGGGGAAAACTCTTGGGGCTTACGAAGAGCCCGATCCGGCCTCCGTGGATCAGCCAAAAGAGGACGCCCGAGCCGAGTGCCCATGGAAGGGGGAGGAGGATGCGCATCAGCCGGCTCCCAGGTTGCGGAAGAGGAGGGCGCACAGGAGGCAGGCAAGGAAGGTCCCGAGGGCGTATCCCAGGGCGAAGCGCCGCGGGAAGAGGGCGAGCAGGGGAAAGGTATTCTTGAGGTCGAGCATGGCCCCGAAGGTCATGAAGGAAAGGGCCGCTCCAGGGCCCAAGGGCCCCAAGAAGGAGCGCGCCACGAAGGCGTCGGCATTGGAGCAGAGCGAGATGAACCAGGAAAAGCCGAGACTCCCCAGGATGGCGGCAAGCGAGAAGCGCCCTTGGGAGAGAAGCAGGGTGCGCGGCACCGCCACCTGCACCAGCGACGAGATCGCTGCTCCCAGGATTACCCAGCTCAGGTTCTCGGCGAATTCGCTGGCGGCCAGGGACGGGAAAGACTTCCAGTTCGGCTTACTTGTGTCGTGATGGTGCCCACATCCGCATACCGAGTGCTCGTGGCATCCGCAAGGCTCTTCGTCTTGGCGGGGAGATGCCGGCGCGGCGGGAAGCCGCGGCAGCAACACGGTGACAAATCCTGCCGCAAAGAGCGCCGCCAGAAGCCCGGTGAAGATGCGTGCTGGCACGAAGTCGGGAGCGTCGGAAAAGGCCCAGACGGTGGAGGCAATGACGGCGGGGTTGAGGATGGGGGCGCTGGCGAGAAAAGCGGCGACGTGGGAGGCCGGGACGCCGCGGGAGAGGAGGCGCCGGCCCAGCGGGAAGGTGCCGCAGTCGCAGAGGGGGACGACGAGCCCAAGCAGGCAGGCGGCGGGGAGGCCGGCGATGCCGCGCGCGGGGAGCAGGCGCTTGAGGCGCGCCTCGGTGAGAAAAAGCCCGGCCATGGTCGAGAGGAGGGAGCCCAGCAGCACGAAGGGAAGCGACTCGAGGCTAAGCGAGAGGAAGATGGTGGCGGCGTCGGACAGAAACTGTCTCATGCTTGGCGCTCTCGGAAGATTTTGACAAGAAGTGTTGCGAGAAAAGCCGCGAATGCCGCCAGCACGATGGTGGCGCCGGTGGCGGTGGAGAATGCGTAGGAGGCGAACAGCCCGACCGCCCCGGATCCGAGGCCGACGGCGACGGAGCCCCACAGGAAGGCGGCGGTGGAGCGGGCCAGATTGCGAGCGGCAGCGGCAGGCAGAATCACCATGGCTTGGATCACCAGGATGCCGATCCACTGGAGGCTCGCCGAGACCGTGACGGCCAAGAGCAGCGCAAAGGCCGTCTGGATGCGCCCGGGCGAGAGGCCACGGGAGCGTGCGAAGGACTCTCCGAGGCTTGCGAGCAGTACGCGGCTGAAGAGAAAGGCAAAAAGCGGCAGGAAAATGCCCGTGGCGATGGCCAGCCGCGTCAAGTCGGCGGGGGAGACGCTCAAGATGTCTCCGATCAGGTAGCGCGAGAAGCGGGCAAAGCCGCCGCCCCGGGAAAGCAGCACCACCCCGAGGGCCACGGCGGCCGACTGGAAGATGCCGATGGCGGCGTCGGGCGGGGCGGCCGAGCGGCGGCGCGCCAGCGTGACGGCGAGGGCCAGCAGGACCGAAAATCCGGTGAGGCCCACCAGAGGATCCGAGAAGCCTAGGAGCGTCCCGATGGCGATGCCGGAGAGGCCTGCGTGCCCCACGGCGTCCGAGAAGTAGGTGGTGCGCGTCTCCATCACAAGGCACCCGAGCATGGAAAGGCTTGGGCAGACAAGCAGCACCGCCAGGAGCGCCCGGCGAAAGAAGCCGTACTGGAGGGCTTCGACAAAAAATGTCATGAATGCTCTCGTCCTTTTTCGAGGCGAAGCCTGCGGTGAGGAATGCGAGACAGAGTCTCCGGGGCGTGGGTGACGAGTACGATTCCCATGTGGCAGTGAGAGCAGAGGTTTCCCACCACGTGGTGGAAGAGCTCTAGCCCCTCGATGTCGATGCCCGCCTCGGGCTCGTCCAGGAGCAAGAGGTCGGGAAGCGGCGTGAGCGCGAGCGCCAGAAGCACCCGCTGCCGCTCTCCTCCCGAGAGCCGTCCGAAGGGACGCCGCAGCAGCTCCTCCGCCCCGATGCGGGACAGGGCCGCGCGGGCGGTCTCTCGAACGCCTTTCGAGATGCCAAGCCAGGGCGGACGGCGCGAGAGGCTGAGCGCGAAGAGGTCCAAGACGCTCGCGCAGGAAGTGGGGTCGAAGGCGAGGCGCTGCGGCACGTAGCCGAGACTTCCCGTGCGACTCAGTTCCCCTTCCCAGGGAAGCTCGCCCAGAATGGCTCGCAAGAGCGTGGTCTTGCCGGCTCCGTTGGGGCCGGTGACGGCGAGGACCTCGCCGCGGCGTACCTCAAGGTCTATCCCCTCGAGCAGCGTTCGCCCGTCGGCCAGCACCCGCAGGTCCTTGGCGCACAGACAGACGGAATCCGTCGAGACGAATTCTGTCATTTTTGCGAGAGGGCCTCGCGCAGCACTGCGAGGTTTCTCTCCATGGCCTTCAGGTAGGCGTCGGGCGCGAGCGGACCGCTCACCGCCGGGTCCAGCGTGCGCACCGGGATGCCCGTCTCGCGGGCGACGGTCTGGGCCGCCTTGGCGGGGTACTGCGGCTCGGCGAAGAGCGCCTTCACCTTGTGGCTTTTCACGATCTCCACGGTGCGGGCGAGCTCGGCGGCGCTCGGTTCGCTTCCCGGTTCGCGCTCGATCACGGCCGCGATCTTGAGGCCGAACTCGCGGGCGAAGTACGGGAATGCCTCGTGGAAGGTGATGATCTCGCGTCCCGGCAGCGCGTCGAGCTCCCTGTGCATGCGCTGCCGCAGCGCCTCGAGCTGCGCGAGGTAGCGCGCTGCGTTGGCGCGGTAGAGGGGCGCGTGTGCGGTGTCCGCGGAGGCGAGCTGCGCGGCGATGTTCTGCACCTGGGACATGGCTCCGGAGATCGAGACCCACACGTGGGGATTGTCTCCTTCCTCGCCGTCCCCCTTGATGAGCGGGATGTCGCGGCTGGCCTCGATCACATGGAGGTTCGGTTGCTGGCGCGCCACGTCTCCCAGAAAGGATTCCATGCCGCCGCCGTTGGCCACGAAGGCCCACGAGGTCTCGATGCGCTCCATGTCGCGGGGCGTCAGTTGGTAGTCGTGCAGGCATCCGGTCTGCGGGCCGGTCATGTCCTCCACCTTGACTCCTGGCACTCCCTGGGCGATGTTGAGGGTGGCGATGTACATGGGGTAGAAGGAGCAGAGGACGACCTTCTCCTTGGCGGCTTCCGGCGGCTTGCAGCCGGCAAAGAAAAGTGAGAGGCCGGCGAGAAGCGGACAGATGGTACGCTTTGGGAGGGTGTGGTAGCGGCAGAAGGGCATCATCGGATCTCCTTGATGGATGCGCGGCGCATCGTGGTTGACCGCAGGACGGACGGGGCGCACGTCAGGACTTCCAGCGCAGGCCCAGGTAGAGCTGGCGTCCGCGCAAGGGACCCCAGATGTGGGACACGTCGTAGCCGCCGTCCTTGTCCCAAAAGAGCGGGCTGTCGCTGCCAGAAACTGTCTGGGTGTAGTCAAGCAGATTGTCGGCGCCGGCGTAGACTTCCAGTGGCCCGCGGACCTGGCAGCTTGCCTGCAGGTTCACCACCGCAAAGCCCGGGGCGTGGGTGCGCTTGGGGCTCGATGCCGTGCCGGTGGCGTCGTCGTAGACGTTGTATTGGTCGCTATAGCCGTAGGCCTTGAGATCGCGCGGGGCCGTCCAACTGGCGTCCAGGTAGAGCTTGGCCGGTCCGGCCGTGAGGCGGAGGTTTCCGTCCATTCGCGTCTCCACGGCGGCCACGGCGGCATGGGACTTGTAGCGGTCGGGCAGTTCCTGGTGCTGGATGCCAAGGCCCAGTTGCAGCCACGTCCAGGGCTGGAAACCGCCTTCCAGGTCCAGCGAAAGGAACGGTAGCTCGGCGCTGTCGTTGCGCAGCACAGGCATGTCCCCCGCGTCGTCGATGTAGGCGAGGTTCTGCACCATGGTCCCGTAAGCGCCGGCCTGAAGGTTCCAGTTCGAGCGCTCGTAGGCGAGCGAGAAGCCGCTGCCCCAGGCCTTCTCGAGCTTTTTGACGTCGATGCCGTAGCCGTTGTCCAGGAGGCCGTGGTCGCTCTCGAAGAAGGTGAGCGGGGCGCGCCAGCCGCGTCCGGCCGAGAGGCGGGCCGTCAGGCCCTCCAGAAATTCCCAGCGCAGGCTCGCCCGGGGACTTATCAGCCAGTCGTCAATCTGAGCTTCATTGCTCTTGGCGGTCCACTGCACCTCGGCCTTGTCCAGTCGCGCGGCCAGCGACAGATCGCGCTGGTGTCCGAAGTTCCACACCTCCTGGGCGTAGCCTCCCAGGAAGGTGGCGTTGAAGTCATCGGGAACCATGCCTAAGTTCTGGTAGTAGTGGATGGAGCTCGAGGTCATCTCTTCGTAAGTGCCGTCAAATCCCACGGTGAGGGTGTGGGCCCCGGCGCGCCCTTGCCAACGGGCGTCTCCGGTCGCGAGGTGATCGCGATTGGCGTAGTCGGCGTCGTCCTCGTAGAGCGATGCCTGGCGGCTTGCCACCCAACCTCCCCGCAGTTGCCACAGCCCAATGTCCTCGGGACTCCACGAGAGGCTTCCGGCGGCTTCGTCGCGGGTCGTCTCCACCCATTCGGTGGTGGCGGCAATGCCTCCCGCGTAGGCGTTGCGGACGTCATTTCCTGTAAAGACAATTCCTGTCGTGTCGGAAGCGGCCACGCTCTGGGGCGAGGCGCCCAGGACGCCGCCGAAGACCTCGCTCCTGCTGTGGAGCACGCGGGCGTTCCAGTTCCAGTCCCCGAAGACGCTGCCGTTTAAGCGGATCATGCCGCTTTCGTCCTTGAGCGAGGGGGACTCGCTGAGGCCGTTGCCGTCGGCGTCCCTCTGGCCTTGTCCGTAGAAGTGCCCGGCCACCAAGATGCCCAGGGAGCCGTCCTCCAGGGGGGAGCTGGCGGCGAAGGAAAGGCGCCGCCAGTCGTGGTCGCCGGCGGCGAGGTCGGCAGAGACGAAGGGCTTTGCGGGATTCTGCAGGCGCACGTCCATGGTCCCGCCAATGGCGCCGGGGGCAAGCAGCGAGGCGCCTGGACCGCGCGCCACTTCGATGTCGGCAAGGCCTGCGGTGGTCAGGCCGTCGAGCCCGTAGAAGCCCGAGATGGTGGAGTAGAGCGGCAGGCCGTCCACTAGCACGGTGGTGCGCTCGGGGCCGAGGCCGTTCACCTCCACCTGCTTGAAGCCGCACATGGAACAGCCGGTGAGCACGTCCACGCCCGGTTCTCCGGAGACGGCCTGGGAAAGATTGGCCGCGTTGCGGCACTGCAGGATTTCCTGGGTGACCACGCTTGTTGGCTGGATGGCCTGCGAGAGCATGCCCTCGCGCTCGAGGTTGCGTCGCCTGCCGCGCACCACCGTGGTCTTAGAGGCGTCGATGTGGGGAATCGCGGCGGCGGAGTCGCGGGCGGTTGGCGGCGCTGCAGATTTGGCTGGTGCCGCCGTGAGACTGGCCGAATCAGTGGCGGGCAAGGTCTGAGCCCAGGGCAGGGCGGCGGCTCCGAGCAGGGCAAGTGTGAATCGTGCGGCTTTTTTCATGGCGTAAGCTCCTTTTGTGATAATGATAATGCAAGATCAAAAAGAAGCAAGCCTATCTTTAAAGAATGGCCGGATCTACACCTTCCGAGAACGCCCCGCTGGGAACGCGGCGCACCCGCCAGCGCGAGGCGCTGGTCGAGCTCCTGGAGAACTCTGCGGGGCCGCTTTCGGTGCCGGAGCTACTGGAAAAGGTGAACGCGGGGGAAGAGACGGTGGGGATCGCCACCATCTACCGCACCCTGAAGCTTTTGACAGAATCTGACCGCATCCGTGCAGTCACCTTCGCCGACGGCACGGTGCGCTACGAGCGCGCCGAGCTCGGGCACCACCACCATTTCCACTGCCGAATCTGCGACAAGGTCTTTGACCTAGAGGGGTGCCCGTTCCATCTGCACGCTGAAGGCCTGCCCCAGGGCTACGTGGTGGAATCCCACGAGATCACCTTCCAGGGGCTCTGCCCCAACTGCTCCGCTTCCGTCAAAAAACGCCGCAAGGCCTGACTCGGCACCCGTCGCGCTAGGGATGCCGGCGATAGCCCGGGACACCCGCCCATATATTGGCGTAGGGATCGGGCACGCCCGATCCCAATATTAGCGGGCGGGGGACCGGCAGGCAGCCCGGTGACGCCGCAGGCGGCAGGCGCCCCCCTGCACAATCTGGTCGCCGTGCATTAGGTTTGTGCCCGCCTTCGGGTCTGCATGATGCAGGGTGTGTTCGCGTTTAGGACGCGGGCAAGCCCGGGAATGCCGTGAAAATCGGCAGCGGACCAGCCACTGTAAGGGGCGCGACGGAAGTCGCAACCGATGTCCAGAAAGCCACTGGGAGAGATCCCGGGAAGGCGGACAGCGGACCCCGAGCCAGGAGACCTACCCGTCGGTGCCATCGCAAAAGCGGTGGCATGTAAGCCATGCCTCTTGGAGTGGGCGATGGGATCTTTGGTGGACATGTGCCGAAAAATGGCGTGGTGTCACTTGCCAGCAAGTGATTTGCCTTCGTTGTGCGCTTTGTCGATTCCCCTGCCGCTCTCGCCGGATGCGTGGATGCCTCGAGCCGAACGGGAGGATGAATGAAGAGAATCAGCGCCATGGTGCTGTGCGGACTTGGACTGTGCCAGGTCGTCTGGGCCGCACGGCCCTTCGAGACTGACGATGCCGGGACCGTCGCGCCGGGAACCTTCGAGTCCGAACTGGGCTCCGAGTCCTGGAGCGACAAGGGAGCCTTTTCCTTCGGTCTGAAGCACGGCCTCACCGAACGGATGGACCTCGGGGTCTCGATGGGATACGCCGCCTGGCCCGAGGCCGAGCGCAGCTTCGAGAACGCCGAACTTTCTGCCAAGTACTCGTTCGTCCCAGAGCTCCTTTCGGCATCCTTTGCCACTACGCTCGGGACCTCCGAGTACAGCCTCAACGGCATCCTCTCCAAGGGTTTCGGAGATCTTGGCGTCAACCTCAACCTCGGCGGCGACTTTGTGGGAGGGGAGCGCCATGCCGACCTCTCCTGGGGCGTCAATCCCAACTATGCGCTTGGCCCTCTGAGCCTTGGAGCGGAGGTGCGAGGCGACCAGCGTGCGGCCCAAAATTGGAAATTCGGCGGGCAACTGAAGCCTGTCGAGTCCTTCGCAATCGATCTCGGCATCGGCTCGACGATCGCAAGCGATCCCGACTGGCGCGCCACGGCCGGTCTGTGGTTCGCGTTCCCTACCCTCGAGAAGAAAGGTTCCTGATGCACATCATGGAAGGTTATCTGCCAGCCAAACACGCCATCGGCTGGTTTGTCGTGTCGACGCCCTGCGTTGCCTACGGCCTTCACAAGCTTTCTCGCTGGACCCGCGAGAACCCCTCCGGGAAGCTCTTCCTGGGCGCCTGCGCGGGCTTTGCCTTCGTGCTCTCGGCCATGAAGATGCCCTCGGTCACGGGAAGCTGCTCGCACCCCACCGGCATCGGCCTAGGCGCGGTGCTCCTGGGGCCCTCCACCATGTCGGTGCTGGGGACCATCGTACTGCTCTTTCAGGCGCTGTTCCTGGCCCACGGCGGGCTCACGACGCTCGGGGCCAACGCCTTCTCGATGGCCATCGCCGGGAGCTTCACTGCCTGGGGCGTCCACCGTCTTTCGGTCAAGGCGCGCCTGCCTTCTGGGGTCGCGATCTTCCTGGCTGCGACAATTTCCGACTTGGTCACCTACATGGTCACCTCCTTCCAGCTGGGGCTTGCCTTTCCGGCGGCCCAGGGCGGGACGGCGGCCTCGGCAGCCAAGTTCTTCCTGATCTTCGTGCCCACCCAGGTGCCGCTTGCCATAAGCGAGGGGCTTTTGACGGTATTTGTTATAAACCTGCTCAGGAGCCACCTGGGCGAGGACAAGCGCTTCGCGGTGCTGGGAGGAAAGGCATGAACGGAAAGCTCAGAAACGGACTCCTGGTGGGCGGAACGGTGGCCATGGCCGTATTTGCGCTTGCCTTCTCCAAACCCGCCACGGGCGAGGCCTTCGGGGGCAGCGACGACGAGGCCCGCGAGGCCATCGGTACGGTCGCCCCGAGCTACAAGCCCTGGTTCAAGCCGCTCTGGGAGCCGCCCAGCGGAGAGATCGAGAGCCTCCTCTTCGGGCTGCAGTCGGCCATCGGGGCCGGAGCGCTCTGCTACGCCTTGGGCTACTGGCGCGGCCGGCGCCAGGGCAAGGACGGCAATGCATAGCATTCAGGAAAGCGCCTCTCTCTCGCGCCTGCGGGAGCGCACGGTGGAGACCTGCGTCTTGTGCGCGGGCCTTGGCCTCTGCGCCCTGGCGATCCCCTCGCCCTTGGCGGGAATCGCGGTGCTCCTGGTGGCGCTCTTGATCGCGCGCCTTTCCGGAGTTCCCATGGGCGGCTACCTGCGTCTTCTTTTTGTCGCATCAGGATTTGCTGTCACCTCCCTTTTGCCACTTTCTGTCGCCGTCCACTGGCGTCCCCTTGCGCTTGCCTGGGACACGGCGGGATTCCGCGTGGGAGTGCTTGCCGGCACCCGCGCCGTGGGGACGCTCTCGGCCACTCTGCTGCTGGTGTTCACCACCCCGTTCCCGCGGCTCCTCATGCTCTTGCGGCGACTGCGGACTCCGGTTGTCCTCACCGACCTCCTCGCGCTGGTGCACCGCGAGATCTTCCTCTTGGACGATGGCTTCGGGAAGCTCTTCCGGGCGCTTGCCTGCCGCGGCGGCTGGAACGGGCTCCGCTCCGGGATGCAGTGCCTCTCGCTCGGGATGGCTGCCCTTTTCGTGCGGGCGCTGGAGCATTCCCGCCGCCTGGAGGCGGGACTCGCCTCGCGGGGCGCCCTGGAGGGCGAGGTGATCTACTGGGACGAGGCCTTGGCTGTCCGTCCGGCGGCGCTGGCGACGGCCATCCTGCTGCCGCTGCTCCTGGCTGCGGGCATCTTTGGTCTGAGGAGGCGCCTTGGACTCTGAGTTACTTGCCTTCGAGGGGGTGGGCTACGCCTACCCGAACGGCGCCCGGCTTTCGGCGCGCTTTCCGGCCCTGCGGGAAAATGCCGTGGAGGCTGTGACGTTTTCTGTCAAACCGGGGGCGGCCATCGCTCTCCTGGGGGGGAACGGCTCGGGCAAGTCGACGCTGCTGCAGCTTGCCGACGGATTGCTCGCCCCCGATCGCGGCGAGATCCGCTGGCGCGGCGTCCCCATGGACCGCTCGCGCGCCGGGCTTGCGCGGCTCAGGAGCGAGGTGGGGCTTTTGTTCCAAGATCCCGACGACCAGCTCTTCGCCGGCACCCTGTTCCAGGACGTGGCCTTCGGACCGCTCAACCAGGAACTGGGCCGGGACGAGGTGCGCGCGCGGGTGGAGGCGTCGCTGGAGATGGTGGGCTTGTCGGGGTACGGCGACCTGCCGCCGCACGTCTTCAGCCAGGGGATGCGCAAGCGCGCCGCTTTGGCCGGGGTGCTGGCGATGCGCCCGCGCCTCCTGCTCCTGGACGAGCCGACCGCTGGGCTCGATCCCGAGAGCGAGGAGCGCCTCCTGGAGGTGCTGGAAAGGCTGGTGGCCTCCGGGACCTCGGTGATCCTCTCCACCCACGACCTGGAGCTTGCCGGAGAGTGGGCGCGCGAGGCGCTGGTGCTTCGGGCCGGGCGGCTTGCGGCCTTCGGGGAAATCGGACAGATCCTGTCGAATGAGGCGCTGCTGGTGGCTTCGGGGCTTCGTCGCGCGGGCCGCTCTGCGGAGGCGCGGCGATGATGTGGCTTGTCGTCAAGTACCTGGTCACGGCGGGAGTGGTGGTGCTGGTGAGCGAGGCGGCCAAGCGGAGCGATCGCCTGGGAGGCCTAGTCGCGGCGTTGCCGATGGTTACGGTGCTCACGCTTGTCTGGCTGCGGCTGGAGCGGCAGCCGCAGGCGAAGATCGCCGCCCACGCCTGGTACACTTTCTGGTACGTGGTCCCGACGCTTCCCATGTTCCTCGTTTTTCCGTGGCTCTTGACGCGGCTGGGTTTCTGGCTGTCGCTGCTGGCGGCGACCGTCTTCACGGCGCTTTGCTTCTGGATCTTTTCCCTCCTGTCGGCGCGCTTCGGCATCCGGCTCCTTTGACACCTTCGGGTCGAGGCCGCCGCGGGAGGGGAGAGGTGACAAAAAATTAGGCGTAGGCGTCAAAATTCTTGACACCCTTGTTTCGCTGTGGGATGATATGTGATGTCGCCAAGCGCCCCCGCGCAAGACGGAGTGGAGGCTCCTCAACCTCCAGGAAGGGCTACCCGAAAAGGTGGCTCTTCTTTTTGTGTCCAGCCCTCATGGCTGCGCTCCTGGTCGCAAGCCTTCATAGGGCGCCTCCCGCCCGTTCCGGGCGGGCCGGGCTGCCTGCCGGGCCCCCGCCCAATCCCGTTGTGGGGGCGAGGCATGCCTCGCCCCTACGTTGGTGAATGGGCGGGTGTCCCGGGCTGCCGCCGGCATCCCTGGCGCATGGTGTGCTGGCCTAATGTGTCCCTTGGCTTCAAACGCCGCGGCGTTCCATCAGGAGGGCCAGGTCCACCAAGCGGTTGGAGAAGCCCCATTCGTTGTCGTACCAGGTGAGGATCTTCACATGGCGGCCGCCCAGCACCAGCGTCGAGGGAGCGTCGAAGATGGAGGAGCGCGGATCGCCCTGGAAGTCGCTCGAGACCAGCGGCTCTTCGCTGTAGCCGAGGATGCCGGCAAGCGGCCCGCTTTCCGAGGCTTCCCGGAAGGCGGCGTTCACCTCCTCGGCGGTGACGGCGCGCGCAAGCACCACCGTGAGGTCCACCACCGAGACCACCGGCACCGGCACCCGCAGCGAGTAGCCGGTGAGCTTGCCGTCGAGCTCGGGGATCACCCGGCCGATGGCCTTGGCCGCCCCGCTCGAATGGGGGATGATGGAAAGGGCTGCCGCCCGGGCGGCTCGCAGGTCCTTCTGGGGCTCGTCGTGCAGCGGTTGGCTGTTGGTGTAGGCGTGGGTGGTGTTCATCAGGCCCGACTCGATGCCGAAGGCGCGGTGCAGCACCAGCGCCGCCGGCGCCAGGGCGTTGGTGGTGCAACTGCCGTTGCTCACCACGCGATGCCGGGCCGGGTCGTAGCGGTCGTCGTTCACGCCCATCACCACCGTGAGGTCGTCGCCCTTGCCTGGCGCCGAGAGGATCACCCGCTTGGCGCCGCCTTGCAGGATGTGCTTTTCCGCTTGGGCCTTGTCGGTGAAGCGCCCGGTGGACTCGATCACCACCTCGACTCCGGCCTCCCCCCAAGGGATTTCTCCGGGGTCGCGGCTCGAGAAGACGCGCATCGCATTTCCGTTGACGGTGAGCGTTCCCTCTCCCGGCTCGACGGTTCCCGGCAAGGCGCCCAGGATGGAGTCGTGCTTGAGAATGTGCGCCAGAGTGCGGCTGTCGGTGAGGTCGTTGATGGCGACCACCTGGAAGTCCTCGCGGCCCAGGGCCGCCCGCACGACGTTCCTGCCGATGCGCCCGAATCCGTTGATGCCGACTTTGATCATCTGATGTCCTCCGTGTTGAGAGCTATTGCCTTCCCAGAAGGTATTCCGGAAAGGCTGTGTCTCATAGGACATCAATGGATCAAATTAGGACACTTGCACGATGGCGCGGCAGCGGAAGCGATCGCGGTATTCGGAAGGGGTGACCTGCAGCTGCCGCTCGAAGGTGCGCCGCAACGTGAGGACGCTTCCGAAGCCCACTTCCCGGGCCACCTCCTCGATGGCCTGGGTTCCCTGCTCCAGGCGGGCGCGCGCCGCCTCCAGCCGCAGCTCCTCCACGTACCTGGCGGGCGGCGTGCCGGTCTCGCGGGTGAAGACCCGGGTGAAGTTGCGGGGGCTCATGCACAGGCGCTCGGAGAGCTGTTCCACCGAGAGGTCCTGGTCCAGGTGCTCGTGGATCCAGCCCTGGAGCTCGTGGACGGGGCTTCCGGCCGGGACCTGGCTGGACAGAAAACGGCTGAACTGCGACTGGCTGCCCGGGCGACGCAGGTACATCACCAGGTGCTGGGCCACGTCGCGGGCCATCTCGAAGCCGAGGTCGTCCTCCACCAGGGCAAGCGTGAGGTCGAAGCCGGAACTCGCTCCGGCCGAGGTCCAGAAGGGGCCGTCCTGCACGTAGATGGGGCCTCGCTGCACGCGCACCTCGGGGAAGCGCTCCTGCATCTCGTCGAGCTTCTTCCAGTGGGTGGTGGCCTGCCGCCCGTCCAGGAGCCCGGTCTCGGCCAGGATCAGGGCGCCGGCGCACACCGAGGCCATGCGGCGGGTGCGCGGGGCCGCCTGGCGCAGCCAGTCGGCCACGGCGGTGCGCTCGGCGGGAGAGGAGCCGCGACTCGTGACGAAGACGGTGTCGCGCTTCTTCCCGGGGTCGAGGTCGACGAGGCGTTGGTCGGCAAGCAAATTGAGCCCGGCGCGCCCGTGCACCACCCGGTGCGGCTGGGTGGTGGCGATGGTCACCTGGTAGGCCGGCTTCTGGGCCGCCTCGCGACGGATCTCGTTGGCCTGTCCGAAGATGTCGGCGATTCCGGCGGCCTCGAAGAGAAGCCCTTCCTCGGGCACGATGATGAGAATGTCGCGCATGTCCTAAAGATTACAAAGGAATCACAATGAGACAAGCAAGCTTGGTCTTGGACAAAAAACGGAAAATCGTGCGCCAGGGATGCCGCCCGCAGGGACGGGACACCGCAATCCCCAAAACCGCCGTAGGGATCGGGCATGCCCGATCCTGGAACCGATTTGGGGGTGAGGAGGCCCGGCAGGCAGCCCGACCGCAGGCCACGGGCCCTGCGGGGGCGCCCCCAAAATGTATCGTCCTTCACCACAAGGGAGGAATGCCGAATGCCCATGAATCCACAGACCATCGAGAATCTGATCGAGCACGCCGGCGTCTCGCTCATCGGGTCGACCGACGAGGACGGATTCCCCAATGTCAAGGCCATGCTGCCGCCGCGCCGCCGCGAGGGGCTGAGTCGTTTCTGGTTCACCACCAACACGTCCTCGATGCGCGTCGCCCAGTACCGCAAGGACGATCGCGCCTGCATCTACTTCATGGACCGCCGCTTCTTCCGGGGCGTGATGTTCGTGGGACGCATGCAGGTGCTGGAAGACCGGGAGAGCAAGGAGCTGATCTGGAAGGAAGGGGACACCACCTACTACCCGCTGGGCGTCGAGGATCCCGACTACTGCGTCCTGCGCTTCGAGGCCCACAAGTACCGGGAATACCAGAATTTCCGCTCGCTCACGACGCTGCTGGAGGAATGATCCCTGGCGGTGGAGCCGGCGTCGCGGCGAGCGATCCGGCTTCCCAGGCGTGATTCGGATTTAGGGCGCGTCGGGGATCACCGGCTCCACCAAGCGGGCGAGTTGCTCCAGCGATTCCTGCCAACCCAGGTAGCAGAACTCCAGCGGGATGGTTTCCGGGAGGTCCGCCTGTTCAATGTGGATCTCAGTGCCGCACAGCACCGGCTTCAGGTCTATCGTGACCGTGATCACGCCCGGCAGGTTCGGGTCGTCGAAGGCGTCGGTATGGCGGATGCGCTCATTGGGGGCGAGCTCTAGGAAGGTGCCGCCGAAGGTCTCCTCTTTGCCGGTGCCGAAGTTGGTGAACGACATGCGAAACGTTCCGCCCACTCGGGCATCCAGTTCATGGACGCTTGCGACAAAGCCGTAGGGAGGAATCCAGCGCGTGAGCGCCGAGGGTTCCAGGAAGGCGCGGTAGATCTTCTCGGGGCTGGACTTCAGGACGCGGTGCAGGCGGACGGTTCCCATGGCATCTCCTTCGCGAAGGTTTGGACAGAAATTACAAGGGGCGACGCAGCTGGCGCAGGCGATCCTGTCCCAAGGCCTGGATGCCAAATTCTGTCAATTTTCGGGCGTTGTCACTCCGGCGTGGGCGAGTGCTCGACGGCAGGCCGGGCAGAACTTTCCTGTGCTGCGATCTACCGTGGCGACCTGCCCCGCGGCGTCTTCCATCAGGCAGCCCCGAGTCTGGCAGTGCTCCAGGCCGAAGGTGTGCCCCAGCTCGTGGGCCACCACCCACGACAGGCGCCGGCGCAATCCGGCCACATCGGTGTTCTTCCTCAGGCGGAAATCCGAGACCACGCAGGCCGGGCCTGCGATGTTTCCGAGCCCGAAGATGCCCCAGTCCGGATGCGGCCCTTTGGTGGTGGAGATGTCCTTGGTCGTCACCCCGATGATCTTCTGCGCTCCCAACGGCTTCCAGACGGCAAGGGCCGCCAGGAGCTTCTCGGCCCTATAGCGGCTTCTGGGCGCATACCAGGCCGAGGCGGGCAGCTCGCGTGCGGGCAGTCGCATCACTTGGCTACCGGGATAGGCCTCGCGGATGCGCGCCGCCACGGCTTCCAGCTCCACGCCGGGCACGTCCCCCAGCGGCAGCAGGGCGATGCGAGGCGATGCGCCGGCAGGCAGGGCAAAGGCGAGCAGAAAAGCCATCCAAGGCGCAAGGCGGCAGCGGCTGGTCATGGCCATAGAATCGCCTCGTGTTCGAATTCTCGCTGGCGGATTTTGGTTCCTTGGAACGTTTCGGAAATCTGGGCTCCAGCAGGCGGGTTGCGGCTTGGTACTCGGGAAGCTAGGAACGGTGGAGCATCCTTTTCTTTTGATGCAATCTTTCGGCGCTCTTGCCGTCTTTCAGAGCAGGAGGTGCAAGCCGGGCCGCGCCAAGCGGATCCGCACCGCACCTTGGAAGGATGGCGCCAATGCGCAAGATGATCGAAGAATTGGGACGAACGGAAAAGCTTTGGAACTGGCCGGCGGCATGGACGCCGGATTTCGGCCCGCTCTGGGACGAAGGACTTGAGCTGCGGAGCTTTGCGTGCGGCGGCGGCAAGGACTTTCGCTTGTGCCAGGGCGGCCGCGAGGTCGGGCGCTTGCGGATCGAGGGCGATGTCCCCCGGATCGAAGCCGAAGCCGCCTGGACCGAGCTCCTGCTGCGGGAAGTGTTCGAGGAATGGCTCCGGCAGAGCAACAAGGCTCCTGTCTTTGCGCTGGCCGCATAAGGGGCTTGTGGCTTATCCCACCAGCACATCCGTGGGAATCCGAAGGCCCTTGTGGAGGTTGCGCACCATCGCCAAGGTCAGGCCCCGCTTTCCGTGCAGAATCTCGGAAACGCGGTTGGCACCGCCGACCATGGGGGCGATGTCGCTTGCAGAAAGCCCCATTTGCTCCATCCGGAAGCGGATGGCTTCGAGAGGATCGGGGGGCAAGATCTCCAGGTGCCGATTTTCCCAGTCCTCGACTAGGGTTGTTAGGATTTCCAGGCGATCCCCCTCGGGCGATCCCTTGGAGGCATTCATCAAGCCTTCGATTTCCTTCAGAGCCGCGCGATGGTCCTTGGCGGTGCGGATAGGGTGGATGTCCATGGTTCAGATCTCCTGCACGTCGATGATGTCGTATTCGCGGTGCGTCCCGACGAAACGGACGTAGACGACCCGGTATGGATAGTTGATCCAGACGACCAAGCGGTACTTGTTGCCCGCGATGTTGAAGACTGCCCGTCCGTCGCGAAGGATGCTGGCGTTGCTGAACTGGGCCTTGAGTTCGGCTGGACGACTCCAGTCGGCGACTTCGACTTCGGCGAACCAGGCGCGCAACGGCTGCTCGGAGTCCCGCCTGTCAGGCTTCATCCAGTGCTCGATCAGCGTCTTCCTCGAGATGATCCTCATCTGCTTAGAAGATACGGTTAATTTCCCAAAATGGGAAATGAATTCCCGTTTTGGGAAATCAAAAAGGCCGATCCTAAGACCGGCCTCTTGGATAATCCAAGAAAATGGAGGTTTCTTCAGGCGGCGGTGCGGACGATGGTGCCCACGTGCTCGCCGCGCAGGGCCGCCGTGAGGCGCCCCGGCACCAGGCCGTTTAGCACCTGCACGCTCTTGATGTGGCGAGCGTTTCCCATCACCTCAAGCAAGGCCTTGTCGAAGGGAAGCGAGCCCTCGATCTTGGCAAGCTCGGCGAAGCTTGCCTCGGCGATGAGCTTGGCGCTCTTGCCCTCGGTGCCGTTTGGGTCGATGTCGTAGACGCCGTCCACGTCCTCCACGATGGTGAGCCCGGCGGCGCCGAGGGCGTCGGCCAGCAAAAAGGCGCCGGTGTCGGAGCGGTGGGTCGGGATGCGGCAACCCGGAAATTCGTGGCTGTGGTAGGGCGGGAAGGCGCTGCTCACCACGGCACGGGCGGCCTCCAGGTGGATCGCAAGCTGGCTCGAGACGGTGGGACGGTCCACGTAGGAGACTCCCACCGACGCCAGGAGAGACGCCAGGATGTGGCCGTTCTGTCCGGCTTCGCTGGCGGCAAGCGGCGCGAGGGAACCGACCGGAAGGCCCAGGTCCAGTCCTACGCTCATCACGTGGCGGGCGCGGATGCCGGCGCCGGTCAGGATGAGCAGGCGGTGCTCGGGAAGGATCTTCTTGAGCTCTTCCACGAGCGGGAGGATGGCCTCGGCGCCGCGGTCCAGGATGCGGCCGCCGATCTTGACCACCTGGAGCCAGGGGAGAAGGCGGATGGGCTTCTTGCCGGCGACGGGGCTGGTGAGCGAGCCGTCGAGGAGGGTCTGGGTCGCGAGCCCTGAGGCGATGTGCTTGATGCTGCTGGTCATGTCGTGCTCCTCAGGCGGCGGTGATGATGGTGCCGACGTGCTCTCCGGCGAGCGCGCGGGTCAGGTTGCCGGGGACGAGGCCGTTCACGATCTGCACCTCGCGGATGTGGCGGGCCGACTTGAGGAGGTCGAGCACCGGGAACTCGAGAATGGAGTCGTGCAGGCCCTTCTCCTTCATCTCGTCCACCGAGATCTTGGGAATGAAGGTGGCGTTTTTGTCGGTCTTGGGGTTGGCCGTGTAGAGTCCGTTCTCGTCCTTCACGTAGATCATGGCCTTGCAGCCGAACTGCTCGGCCACCAGGAAGACGCCGGCGTCGGTGCGGTAGGGCGGGATGACGCCGTTGGGAGAGGGGCGGATCCAGAGCTGATAGGGGGGCATGCCGCTGAAGATGGCGACGTTCACCTGCTCCAGGTAGAGCGGCACCGCCGAGAGGCCGGCGCTATCTACCACGTTGATGCCGTACTTGGCCATGAGCTGGCCGAGCATGGCGGCGTTCTGGTCGGCCACCGAAGCGCCGAGCTGCGAGAGCACGCCGGCGGGAAGGCCGAGCCCGGCGGCGATGGAGTAGAGATGGCGGGCGCGGGTGCCGGCGCCGGTGCCGATCAGCATCTTGTGGTTCTTGCGGGCGGCGACGATCTCGTCGACCAGCGGGTAGACGGCGGCGCGACCACGATCGATGAAGCTTTGCCCGCCGACCTTGAGCACCGTGACGTCCGGCAAGATGCGGAAGTCCTCGGCGGCCTCGGCAGCCTTGAGAAGCTGCGGGTCGGTCAGCGACTTCTGCATAAGGAGCTGCTCGAGCTCCGTGGTGGTGTTGGCCATGTGGTCTCCTCTCCATTGTCTCGTGACTGTGGCGCGGTTTTCTGCGTCGGCATCCGGGCATTGCCCAGGCGCTTTCGCTTCCGCTCAAGCATCGCATATCCCGCAAGATCCGGCATCGGCAGCGCTCTCTGCCACATACCAGTACACAATCGCAGACGCCAAGGCAAACGAAATCTTAAGTTTCCAGAAATTGTCATAAAAAGGGCATATCGCCCGGAAACCCGCATGGCAAGCGTGTTGCAGCGCCTTGCCGTTCCGAAAAGCCTTCGTATTTCCCCGCGCGCCAGGGATGCCGGCTTCGCCCGGGACACCCGCCCACGGCGTAGGGATCGGGCATGCCCGATCCCCACAAACGGGATGGGCGGGGGCCCGGCAGGCAGCCCGGCGACGCCGCCGCATCGCGGCGGCGGGAGGCGCCCTGTCCGGCTTAGCGCGAAAGGTGCAGCAGGGGAAGTACGCCGCTTGCGTCTGCGGAACGCCAGCGCAGCAGGGAGAGTCCGGCGGGAAGCTCCAGGGAACGGTTCCCCGAGGCTTCGGATGCGCTTCCCGAGGCCACCACTCGTCCGCGGGAATCGAGGACCTCGAAGCGCAGCGTCCCGGTAAGGCCGCTCCAGCGCAGGAGGCCGGTGCGGGGATCCCAAAAGAGTCGTGTCGTGCGGCCAGTTGCTGCCGTGGTCCGGTGTCCGATGGCCACCGGAGTTTGCGAACTTTGAGCCGAAAGCAGGGTGGTCGGGACCAGGAAGCTGGTCGCGAAGTCGAGGCAGGCCTCGGTGTTGTCGTACTTCGACCACTCGTCGCGAAGCAGCGTGGTGCTTGGGTTGCCGCCAGCCAGGAGGGCACCCACTGGGGTGCGGTAGGCCCAGTTCACGGTGGTCATATTGCAGCCGTCGGGATTTGCGCTGCGGTGGTGGATGTGATTGAGGTTCCGCGAGCCGATCCCCTGGAGAAAGGAGATGCTCCACGGGTTTGTTCCGAGCAGGTAGTCCATGCCGCGCACGGCCATGGCTTCGAGGCTGTCGGCCCCGAGATCCGTCCCGGCCGGGTAGTGGGGGGTGGGCCGGGACGCCGCGTCGCGGGCCATCTCGGCGCACAGGAGCATCTCGCCGAGCATCCCCGTGAAGTAGCGAGAATAGCTCCAGGTGATGGCGGGCACGGGGACGCGCCAGAGGCTGTCGACGCTAAAGGTGCTAACAGAGAGGGGCATGCTGCGGTTCCCGATGGACATTTCTGCGGTGTTGCGGAGCATTCCGTAGAGCGTCGCCTCGCGCAGGCTATCGTATTGCGCTGTCGCCACCCCGTAGCGCAGGGCTGTGTCGGGGTCAGGAAGGACGAGCTTTGCGAAGGCGTGGAGCGCGAGGGGATGGGGATCATCGAAGTCCATCGGCCAACCGCCCTTGCCCAGGGGGATTTGGGTGCCTCCCTTGCCGAACCAACCGCCCAGGGAGTACCAGAAGAGGGGACTGCGCTTGGAGAGGGAGTCGTTGCGCACGAGGTCGTGGAGGTAGGATGTGTCGCGGGTTGCCCACAGGAGTGCCACGGCTGCGAGGGCGAGCTTTGCGGTGCTTTCGCTCGAGATGTAGATGGAGAGGGCGTTTTTTTTGGCGGCCGGGTTCGCCTTGCCCCAGGCGTAGAGTCCCTTCGCCGCCACGAGGGCACGGGCCGCGAAGTCGGGGTCCGTGGCGGCCTCAAGTCGAGCAGAAAAGGCGAGCCCTGCTGCCCACGATCCGGCAATGTTGCCGCCCATTTCCTTGCGGGCGGTGCGGCTCCCCGGGCCACCCTTTGCGGCGGGCAGCAGGTCCGTCCAGACGTCGTGGATCCAGGCCAGGTGGTCGGCGGACGAGCCCACCGAGGTGATCATGTCTGCCGGATTCCCTCCCGAGAGATCCCATGAGGCGAGGGCGTAGTCGGCACCGTGACGGAGTTCGCGAACGAGGTCCGGGACGCCGTCGGGCGTTTCCAGATCCTGGCGGTAGGAGGTGCGGTCTGGATCTCGTTCCGGGTGAGTCGCTGCGAGCTCTCCGAGTACTTCCAGGGCATAGCCCTGGGTGATACCCTCCTTGAGGCGGTCACCGCAGTCGTACCAGCCGCCGGGGATGGCGTCGCCGGCAAAGGAGGCGGGGTGGAACCATGAGGAGGAATTTCCGGAGCGTTGGACCCCGAAGAAACGTAGTGCGGCGTCGCGGAGCTTGCCGTAGATGTCGTCATCCACCCGGAAGGGGGCGGAGGTGTCGGAGGCCGAGACGATGCGGTAGGGACCTCCGGCGGGAAGAGTCTTCGGAAGCGGGAAGCCGTAAGCGTCTCCCGAACGCGTGTCTCCGAGGCTATCGCGCAGCAGGGTGATGCTGTTTGCGTACTCGCGGATCAGCAGCGCGCCGCTGATCGGGCCGCCGAGGGGGGCGGCAGAGCCGGATCCGAGGACGCGCCCAAGTGTGTCTACGAGGTTCCAGTCACGCAAGCCCACCCCGAGCACGCGGGTGCGGCCCGCCTGCACATCCGAAAGCCGGTAGCCTGCCTGGTTCACGAGCCAGGAGCTGAGATGCTGGTTCGCGTCGTCGCGCTGGACGACAGGTATGGTGTCGGAGGGGACATGCACGAGGGAAGCAAAGGAGGAGCGAGATGCGTTGAACAGGGGCCAGTCGGGACGCTCGAAGGATTCTCCGGGAGCGTTGCCCCACACCCGGGTGCCGTCGGCGAAGAGTTCGATGCGGGTGGCGCGCTGCTTGGAGCCGAGGTCGGTGGCGGGAGTAGCCTGCGCGGGGCCGAGGTTGGAAAGGCTCCAGTCGCTCAGGCGGAAGGGTCGAGAAGGCGGTTCCCATTGGAGTGCCCCGCCGGAAATTTTGGCTGGTCGCAGTTCGATGGTGAGTCCTTCCAGCGGGGCAAGCGAGACGGTACCCAGGGAGACAGAGAGGAGATGCGAGCAGGTGTCGCCGGTACAGCCGGCCCTTTCAAGAACCGGAGGCGTTGTCACCTCGGGGAGGGAGAGCATTGCGGAGCTCGGGACTCCGGAGGCGTCGACCTGAGTCATGTACAGGGGGCGCAGGCCGAAGTCGTCAAAGCTCCCGGGCGCTCCATTCAGGTGGAGGCGCAGCACGAGGTTGGTGACGGTGCGGTGCGAGGGATTCCAGACCCGCACCGCAAGCGATGTGTCGACCGACGAGGTGGGCGTGCGGCAGGCCTGGACCACGAGTCCGGTGTCCATGGGTTGAGAAGAGACGAGTAAGGAGAGGAAAAGCGGCAGGGAAAGCATGGAAATAATGTAACCGCAGCAATGGCGATTGCGCGCGCCAGGGATGCCGGCTTCGCCCGGGACACCCGCCCACACGTTGGCGTAGGGGCGAGGCATGCCTCGCCCTCACAAACGGGATGGGGCGGGGGCCCGGCAGGCAGCCCGGCGACGCTGGCCCCCGAGCGGAGCCGAGGGGCGCCGGCGGCGGGCGCCCTTTGCGATTGGGAAGCCGTGCATTAACTTATGGGCACCATCGGGTCTGCAGAATGCAGGGTGTGCTCGCGTCGCGGACGCGGGCAAGCCCGGGAATGCCGTGAGAATCGGCAGCGGACCAGCCACTGTGAGGGATGCGACAGAAACTGTCGCAACTGGCGTCCAAGGGCCACTGGGGAAATCCCGGGAAGGCGGACGGCGGATCCCGAGTCAGGAGACCTACCCGAAGGTGTCGTCGCAATCGCGGCGGCTTTTTGTCCATGCCTCTCGGAACGGGCGATGGGACGTCCCGGCGGAAACGCCAGGGCACGGCGGAGGGCCTATGGCGCACTCCCGGTCCGTTCTGGTCGGCAACATGCGGGGAATCTATGCACGCATCGCGCCTTCTGGTGCTCACTGGGGACGGCAAGGGGAAGACCACCTCGGCCGCGGGGATGCTGCTGCGGGCCGTCGGCCACGGGCAGCGGGCGGCGCTGGTGCGTTTTGTCAAATCCCGTCCATCGGGCGAGGTGGCGGTGCTGGAACGGCTCGGCGTGGAGATTGCCGGAGGCGGACGCGGCTTCTTGCCCGCCAACAAGGAATCGGACGCCTTTGCGCGGCATGCCGCGGCGGCGCGGTTGGCCTGGGATGATGCCGAACAGATTCTGACAAATATGGAGGCGCCGGCGCTTCTGGTGCTCGACGAGATCTGCATCGCCTTAGGCAAAGAGCTGCTTCCCGAAGCGCCGGTGCGGGCGCGGCTTTCAAGCCTGCCGTCTGGCGTCTCGGTGGTATGCACCGGACGCGGGGCCCCGGCGTGGCTCTGCGAGCTTGCCGACACCGTGTCGGAGGTGAGCTGCCAGAAGCACGCCTACCGGCAGGGGATTCCCGCCACCGAAGGGATTGAGCTGTGAGCGCGAGCCGCGGCATCGTGGTGGCCGGCACCGGAAGCCATACCGGCAAGACCTCGCTTGCCTGCGGGATCCTCGTGGCGCTGCGCCGTCGCGGCATTCTTGTGCGCGCCGCCAAGTGCGGCCCCGATTACCTCGACCCCATGTGGCTCTCCCGCGCCTCGGGAAGGCCGTGCCCCAACCTGGACCCGTGGATGGCAGGCTTTGATGGGGTGCGGCAGCTCGCCCAGGGCGACGGGACCTTGGTGGTGGAGGCGGCCATGGGACTCTATGACGGAATCTGCCCTGACTCCGACGAAGGTTCGGCCGCTGAGGTGGCGCGGCTCCTGGGGCTTCCGGTGCTCCTGGTGATCGACGCCTCGGGATCGGCCCGCACGGCGGCGGCCGTGGTGCAGGGAATGCGCGACTTTGGGCCGACGGAGATCGCCGGGGTGGTGGCCAACCGCGTGGGAAGCGCCCGCCACGCCGCGCTGATCGGGGAGGCACTTTCCTCCCGGGGGCTGCCGCCGCTTCTCGGATACCTTCCCAAGGACGCCTTTCTGTCGCTTCCCGAACGGCACCTGGGACTTGTTCCGCCTGAGGAAGATGGGACTACGGTGCTTGCGGCCATGGGCGAGGCGGTGGCCGCCACGGTGGACCTCGACGCCCTGCTTGCCCGCTGCGCGCCGCTTCCTGAGCTTCCGGCGGCGTTGCCGCCCGCGGCCACGGGAGCCGGGCTGCGTCTGGGACTTTCCTGGGATGAGGCCTTCTGCTTCGCCTACGATCCCGTCGTCGCGGCGCTTGAGGCGCGCGGGGTGGAGATCGTCCGATTTTCGCCGCTTTCTGACAAATTGCTGCCCGAGGGCCTCGACGGGCTCTGGCTCTGCGGCGGCTACCCCGAACTTTTCGCCCAAAGGCTTTCGGAGAACCGCTCCCTGCGCGGTTCCGTGGCGGACTTCTGCGGCAGCGGGGCGCCGGTGCTGGCCGAGTGCGGGGGGATGCTTTTCCTTGCCCGCGAGATCGTCGATTCCGAGGGCAAGGCCTTTCCCATGTGCGGGGTGGTCCCGGCCGCGTGCCGCATGGGACGGCGCCTGAGGAGCCTCGGCTACCGCACGGCCACGGCTACGGAGGAGCTCTTCGTGGCCGGGAAGGGGGAGCGCCTGCGGGGGCACGAGTTCCACTACGGAGAACTTCAGGGGGAATGGCAAGGAGCGTGGCGTCCGGCCTTTTCGCTGGAGGGATCGCGGCAGGCGGCGGCGCCCGAAGGCTGGTGGAACGGCTCGGTGCTCACGACCTGGCTGCACGCCTGGCTCGTAGGGAACGAGACGACGCTTGAGAGATGGATCGAGGCCATGCGCGCATGGCGCGAAAGGAGGATGTGATGGCGACATGCCTGGGACGGCAACTGATGGATAAACCAATTTCTGGCGAAGAGATCGAGCGGATGAGCTTTGCGGCCATCGACCGCGAGGACGTGCGCGAGAAGCTCCCGGAGCTTGAATGGAAGGTGGCGCGGCGCATCGTACATGCCTGCGGGGATCCTTCGGTGGTGCGGGCCCTGCGCTTTGCGCCGGGTTGGCTGGAGGCGGCGCGGGCGGCCCTGAATGCTGGCGAGCCCATCTTCTGCGACGCTTCGATGGCGCGGGCGGGCCTTTCCAAGGCGCGTTTCCAGCGGGCCACCGGGAGACTTCCCGAGATCCATTGCGAGATCGCCAATCCAGAGGTCGCTGCCCAGGCCGCCGCCTCGGGGCTGCCGCGCTCGGTGTGGGGTGTGCGCAAGGCCGCGGATGCCATGGGCAGCGGCGGCATCTGGCTCTTCGGGAACGCCCCCACCGCGCTGATGGAGCTGATGCGCATGCACCTGGAGGACGGATTCCGTCCGTCCCTGGTGATCGCCATGCCGGTGGGGTTCGTACACGTGGTGGAAAGCAAGCAGGAGTTCCTGGACACCGGACTTCCCGGCATCGCCGTAGCCGGGCGCCGCGGCGGCACGCCGCTGGCGGTGGCCACCCTGCACGCCCTGCTTGGCCTCCTGGAGGAGGCGGCATGAAGGCCGTGGTGGTGCTGGGGCACGGCAGCCGTGCCGAAGGAGCCTCGAACGCCATGGAGCGGGTGGTGGAACTGCTTCGCAAGCGCCATGAGGAGCGCGTCGAGCCGGCCTACATGGAGCTCGCCGAGCCCTCGCTGACGGCGGTTCTGAGGCGACTTCATGCTGACGGAATCCGTCAGGTGGTGCTGGTGCCCTATTTCCTGCACTTCGGCATCCACTTGCGCGAGGACATCCCCGGGATCCTGGAAGCGGCCTGCGCCGAGCTTCCCGGCCTGGAGGTGGTGACGGCTCCCAACCTCGGTTACGACGACGCTTTGGTGGAGGTGGTCGAACGGCGGCTGTCGCAGGCGCCGCCCTTCAAGGCCACGGCCTGATGGGCGAGGGGGCGACCACGGGAACCTGCGCCGCGGCGGCGGCCAAGGCGGCGGCCCTGCATGCGCGCCGCGCACTACTCGGGCGCCGCCTGGAGGTGCCGCTGCCGCGCGGCGGGCGGGCCGAGGTGGAGCTCTTGGCCTGGGGGGGCGGGCGCATGCGGCCGTGGGCCAGCGTGCGAAAGCCCCGCACCGAGGACCCCGACGCCACCCGCGAGGCGGTGGTGGTGGTCTCGCTAAAGCCTTCCGAAAAGCTTTGTTTCCGAGCCGGAAGCGGCGTGGGCACGGTGACCCGGCCCGGCCTGCAGCTTCCGGTGGGGGAGCCGGCCATCAATCCCGGCCCCCGCGCCCAGATCGCCGCGGCCCTTTCCGAGTCGGGAGGTGGCCCCTGGTGCGTGACGATTTCTGTCCAAGGAGGGGCGGCGATCGCCGCGCGCACCTTCAATCCTCGCCTGGGCATCCAAGGGGGGCTTTCCATCCTAGGGACCACCGGCATGGTGCGGCCCTGGTCCAGCGAGGCATTTCTCGCCTCGGTGGAGGCGCACCTCGGCGTGGTGCGGGCCCAGGGACAGACGACGCTCCTCCTGGTGCCGGGCCACATGGGCGAGAAGGCCGCCGCCAAGCTGCTTCCGGGGCTTGAGCCGGTCGAGGTGGGAAACGCCTGGGGAGAGGTGCTAGACTTGGCGCGGCGCCACGGCTTTGCCGAGCTCGTCGCCCTCGGGCATCCGGGAAAGCTCGTCAAGATCGCCCAGGGCCAGTGGGACACCCACTCGTCGCAAGGCTCCTCGGCCGCCGCCTGGGCCTTGCGCCTCTTGCGGCGGACGCTCCCCGGGGCGGGCGCTCCGCTTACGGATCTTGCCTGGGCGCCCGACACCCTCGAAGGTTTGCTTACGCCCCTGGCTCCCGAACTTTGCCAGGCCGCCGCCTCGCTCTTGGCGCGGCGGGTGGCGCGGCGCCTTTCGCAGCGCGCAGGGTTGCCGGCGCGCGTCCTCTTCACGGATCTCAAGGGCAACCTGCTCGGGGAAGGAACGCCATGACAGGAATTGTTCATTTAATCGGTTGCGGGCCCGGCGGGGCCGAATGGGTGCTGCCGCGGGCCCGCGCCGTGGTCGCCCGCTGCGCCGTGGTTTTCGGTCCTGCGGACCTACAAGCCCTCTTCCCGGAGGCCTTGGCGCCGCGCCTTGAGCTTCCGGCTCGTCCCGAGACGGCGGCTCCGCTGGTGCGGGCCGCCTGCGAGAAGGGGCTTGAGAGCGCCGTGCTGGTGCGTGGCGACTGCGGGCTCTACAGCCTTGCCAAGGGGTTGCAGGCGCTCTTGCCCGCAGGCACCTGCCGACGTGTTCCGGGGCTCAGTTCGGTGCAGGTGGCCTGCGCCTGCTTTGGACTCGACTGGGAGCGAGCCGTGATCCTTTCGGCCCATGGACGCGAGCTGCCCGAGCTTGTTGGTGCCGAGGCCGCCGCTCCGGTGCTGGTGCTGCTGGGAGGTGGCGAAGGCTTTGCGCCGCGCCTGGAGCGGCTGCGCACCCGCCTCGGGGCCCGACGCCTGCACCTCGCCTGCGACCTCACGCTGCCTGGGGAACGGCTCTTTTCCCTGGAAGCCGCCGAGCCGATCCCGACCGACCTTGCTTCGCGCACCATAGCCCTCTTCGAAACGGCATTGCCATGAACACCTTGTACGGCTTGGGCATCGGTCCTGGCGCCCCCGACCTTCTCACCCTGCGCGCTGTCAGCGTGCTTGGCCGCGTTCCGCTGGTGGTCGGCCCCCGTCCCCGCCAGGGGGAGGAAAGCCTCGCGATGCGCATCGCGCGCCCGCACCTCGCGCAAGGAGCGCGCCTGGAGGAACTGGTCTTCCCGATGGTGCGCGACCCGGCGGCGCTGGCGAAATCTTGGGAAGACGCGGCAAGACAAATTTTGTCTTGGATTGCCGAGGGGGACGTGGCCTTCCTGACTTTGGGGGACGCCTCGCTCTACTCCACCTGGACCTACCTGCGCGCGGCGATCCGCCGCCTGCGGCCGGACCAGCGGACGGAGACGGTCCCCGGCATCACCTCCTTTGCGGCCACCGCCGCCCGCACGGAACGGCCCCTGGCCGAGGGGGAAGATGCGCTGGTGGTGGTTCCGTGGGCCTCGCGGCGGGAGCACGCCTGGCTGGAAGCGGCGCTTGAGGCCGGTGAGGGAATGGCCTTTTTGAAGGTGGCTGATCGGCTGCCGGCGCTTGACGCACAACTGCGCGGGGCCGGCCGGACAAATTCCGTACTGGCCTGCCGCGTGACGCTGCCGGCCGAGGAGATTCACGAAAACTGGCAGGAGGCCCCGGAGCGCCCGTCGGGATACCTCGCGGTGGTGCTTTCGGCAAAGGAGGAGACGCGATGATCTGGTTCGTAGGAGCCGGGCCCGGGGATCCGGAGCTGTTGACGGTGAAGGCCCAAATGCTTCTCAAGGAGTGCCAGGTGCTGGTGTGGGCCGGAAGCCTGGTGGCCCCGGCCATCGCCGAGCTGGCGGCGCCGGAGTGCGTGCGCCACGACTCGGCGGGAATGGACCTTCCCGAGATGGTGGAGGTGATGAGCCGGGCCCACGCCCAGGGACTGCGGGTGGTGCGGCTGCACACCGGCGAACCCGCGCTCTGGGGCGCCATCGGCGAGCAGATCGAGGCGCTGCGGGAGCGCGGCATCGAGGTATCGGTGGTGCCGGGCATCAGCGCCTTCCAGGCCGCGGCGGCGGCCATTGGACAGGAACTGACGCGCCCCGAGGTGGCCCAGGCGGTGGTGCTGTGCCGGGCTCCGGGGCGCACTCCGGTGCCAACGGGACAGGAGCCCGAAGTGTTCGCCCGCACCGGGGCCACCCTATGCCTGTACCTCTCATCGGGACTGCTGCTGGGGGCGGTGGCAAAGCTCGTTCCCGCCTACGGGGCCGATTGCCCGGCGGCCCTGGTCGCGCGCGCCTCTTGGCCCGAACAGCAGGTGCTGCGCGGAAGCCTTGCGGAGATGCCTGCGCTGGCTCAGCGCCATGGCATCGATCGCTTGGCGGTGCTCTTGGTGGGGCCGGCGCTGGCCTCCGGGGCGCCGCCTTCGCGGCTCTACGCGCCCGAGTTTGCCCACGGCTACCGGGAGGCTCGGTGAGCGAAGAGGTTTTCGAGAAGTCCTTGGCGGTGGTCTGCTTGACGCCGGAGGCTGGTGCTGCCGCTGCCTTCCTGGCGGAGCACCTCGGGGCAGAGCTTCACGCGCACGCCTTGGTCAAGAATTGTCCGGAAGCGACAGTTTTCGGACGCATTGCCGAGTGCCTTGCCGAGCTCTGGCCGCAGGTGCGCGGCCTAGTGGTCTTTGCCCCGACAGGCGTGGTGGTGCGCTCGCTTGCCCCGCTGCTGGAGCACAAGACCAAGGACCCTGGCGTAGTGGTGGTGGATGCCCTGGCGCGCTGGGCCATCCCACTGGTGGGCGGCCACGAAGGCGGGGCCAACCGGCTCTCGGAGCGGGTCGCGAGTCTCCTCGGGAGCGAGCCCATCGTGACCACCGCCTCCGAAGCGGTGCGCGACCTCGTGGTGGGCCTCGGCTGCCGGCGGGGCGTGCCGGCCGATGAAATCTTGGCGGCCATCGACGCGGCGCTGGCGGCTCTAGGACTTCCGCGCACGCGGGTGCGGTGCCTGGCGACCGCCTCGCCCAAGCGCGACGAAGCCGGGATGCTGGAGGCCGCTGCTGCTTTGGGACTTCCTCTACTCATTGTTCACGATCTCGAGATTCGCTCCCGCCGTCGCTTGCGCCGCACCGCCGCCGCGCGCCACGTGGGACTTGTTGCCGTATCCCAACCCGCGGCCCTCTCGGCCGGAAGGAGAACCCTGTGTCTACTCAAGCGATTTCGCCACGGGAGGGTGATGGTGGCCATTGCCCAGGAACGCTCCGGGTGGTGGGACTCGGACCCGGCGATGCCCGGCACCGCACCCCAGCGGCCCTGAGCGCTGTCGCCCAAGCCGAGGTGGTGGTGGGCTACGCCCCCTACCTCGATTCGGTGCGCGAACTTTTGGAAGCCAAGGAGGTTGTGCGCTCGGGGATGAAGGGCGAACTGGAGCGAGTCCGGCAGGCGCTGGAGCTTGCCGAGTCGGGACGGACGGTGGCGCTTTTGAGTTCGGGGGACGCCGGCATCTACGGCATGGCGGGGCTCTCGCTGGAGCTTGCCGAGGAGCTGGGCCTTGGCTGCGCCATCGAGATCGTGCCGGGAATGACCGCGGCCCAGGCGGCGGCCGCCGCCCTCGGGGCCCCGCTGATGCTCGACTGGGCAAGTGTCAGCCTCTCGGACCTCATGGTGCCTTGGGACAGGATCTGTCAAAAATTGCGCGGGGTGGCGGCGGGCGATCTCTGTTGCGTGCTCTACAACCCCCGTTCCAAGGGACGTCCCGATCTCTTGCGGCAGGCCTTGGACATTCTTTCTCAGGGGCGCGGCCCTGACGTGCCGGTGGCGGCGGTGCAGGCGGCCGGCTGCCCGGAAGAGGCCGTGACGCGCGGGCGCATCGCCGATTTTCCGGTAGAAGTGGTTGACATGCGCACCTTGGTGGTGGTGGGCGATTCGACGACCCGCTGGGGAGGACGCGGCATGATCACGCCGCGCGGCTACGTGGAGAAGTACGGGACATGATTTTCCTGATCGGAGGAACCTCCGAGACGGCCCCCATTGCCGCGGCGCTTCTGGAGCTGGGCGAGGCGCTTACGGTGAGCCTTGCCACCGCGACCGAACTTTCCCTGCCTGAGCATCCGCGTCTTGCGGTGCGGCGCGGTCGGCTGGATCGGGATGGTTTCCAGAAACTGTTCATTTCCTGCGGCATTAACTTGGTGGTCGATGCCTCCCACCCGTATGCCGAGGAGCTTCATCGCGAGGTGGCTGCCGCCTGCGCGGCGGCGGGGGTGACTCGCATCCGCTATCGACGGCCCGGCACGCCGCTTCCAGATGGGGTACTTTTGGCGCCCGACCACGCGGCGGCGGCGTGGTTGGCCGTCTCTCTGGGACGACCCATCTTGCTCACCACCGGCAGTCGGCACTTGGCTCCGTACGTCGCAGCCACCCGCGAGGCCGGCATTGCCTTGTACGCCCGTTTGCTGCCGGGAGAAGAATCGCGCGCCGCCTGCCTTGCCTGCGAACTTTCCGGCAAGCGCGTCGAGTTTGCCCGCGGTCCGTTTTCTGTCCAGGCGACGCGAGACCTGCTCTGTCGCTGGGAGATCGGCACGCTGGTGGCCAAGGACGGCGGCGCGGCGTCGGGGCTTTCGGAGCGGCTGGAGGCGGCGCGATTCGAAAAGGCGCAGGTGGTGGTGGTGACGCGCCCTCCCGACCCCGGCGATGCGGCGGAAAGCCTTGAGGAGCTGCGAAGGCTGGTGTGCACGGCGATCGCCGCCGCCTAAACGCGCCAGGGATGCCGGCTTCGCCCGGGACACCCGCCCCGGCGTAGGGATCGGGCATGCCCGATCCAATATCGGCGGGCGGGGGCCCGGCAGGCAGCCCGACGACGCCGCAGGCGGCGGGCGCCCCAGATTGTGGAAAGAAGTAGTTTAGAGTCCACAATAGGAGGTGGCATGGCAATGAGGGGAAATTCATGAACTGGCTTGCGGCACTGCTTCAGAATCCTTCTGTCCTGCACGACGTGCTGCTGCTTGCCATCACGGCCGGAAGCGGGCTGGCGCTGGGGCGTTTGCGCGTCGCGGGCGTTGGGCTCGGGGTGGCCGGGACGCTCTTCACCGGGATTCTGCTGTCGCATTTTGGGTTGCGGCTGGATCCGGCGGTGCTTGCGTTCGTGCGCGATTTCGGACTGGTGCTTTTCGTGTACGCCATCGGCATGCAGGTGGGGCCGGGGTTTCTGGCGACCCTCAGGAGCCAAGGGCTTTCCTGGAACCTGCTCGCGGTTTTCCTGATTCTGACGGGCACGGCCCTTTCGATCGGCCTGGGGCTCGTCTTTGCCACCGGCACCCCGGTGTCGCTGGGAATTCTGGCCGGCGCGGCCAACAACATGCCGTCGCTGGGCGCCGCGAGCCAAGCGCTCTCGGGCCTTCCCGGCTGGAACCACGCGCTGGGGCGCGACATGACGCTCGCCTGCGCGGTGACCTATCCCTTCGGCATCGTCGGACTGCTTCTGGTGATGCTCCTCCTGCGCTTCTTCGGGCGCATCCGCATTCCTGCGGAGGTGCATCGCTTCGAGGAGGCAATGCGCTCGGGTCCGCTGCTCTCCAGCATGAGCCTGGTGCTGGAGAACCCGGCTCTTTTTGGACAGAAAGTGTCTGACATCCCGGCGCTTGCCGAGCGCGGTGCGGTGGTGACGCGGCTGTTGCGGGCTGGCAAACTTTCCATTTCCCACCCAGAGGACGTGCTGCAGGAGGGCGACGTGCTGCACGTGGTGGGCCCGGGAGATGCCGTGTCAGATCTTGTCAAGATCGTGGGGCACCAGGCCGAGCTCGACCTGCGCGAGGCGCCGGGGGACCTCTCGGCCATCCGCATCGTGGCTAGCCGCGCCAAGGTGTGCGGGCGGAGCCTGCGCGAGCTGCAGCTTCAGGAGCGCTTCGGCGTGGCCATCTCGCGGGTGGAGCGCGGCGACATGGTACTTTCGGGAGGCCCCGACACGCGCATCCTGTTCGCCGACCGGCTGGTGGCGGTGGGCGCCACCGAGGGGCTGGAGGCGGCGGCCAAGGAACTCGGCAATTCGGAACGAGTCTCCAACCAGCCGCAGGTGCTGCCGCTTTTCCTGGGGATCCTCGCGGGTGCCCTCTTGGGCGGGCTTCCCATCGCCATTCCGGGCGTCCCCATGCCGGTGCGGCTGGGCCTTGCCGGCGGGCCTCTGATCGCGAGCATCGTGCTGGCGCGGCTTCGGCGCATCGGGCCGGTGGACTTCTACCTGCCGGTGCCGGCAAGCCTGCTCTTGCGCGACCTCGGGGTGACGCTCTTTCTTTCGTGCGTGGGGCTGATGTCGGGCGAGGGCTTCTTCGAGTGTCTGCGCTCGGGGCCGGGCCTTATGTGGGCGGCCCTGGGGGTGGCGGTGACCTTCGTGCCGGCGCTGCTTGCGGCCCTGATCGGGCGGTGCCTCCTGAAGATTGACTTCCTCTCGCTGTGCGGGCTGCTTTCGGGAGCCACCACCTGTCCGCCGGCGCTTGCCTTCGCGGGGACCTTTGCGCCCGGCTGCGAGGCGGCGGCGGTGGCCTCGGCGACGGTGTACCCGATCACCATGCTCTTGCGGGTGGCTTTGGCGCAGACGATCGCGCTGCTTTTGCGCTGAAGACGGGTGTGCCGATGACAAAATCTGTCTGAAGCGCGCCTTCCGGCTTGAAGGCGCCGCAGGCCGTTTGCGCCAGGGATGCCGCCCGCAGGGACGGGACACCGCAGCCCCAAATTTGCCGTAGGGGTCAGGCACTTGTGGTGAGCGCAGCCGAACCATGCCTGACCCTGGAACAGGAAGGGGCGAGGAGGCCCGGCAGGCAGCCCGGCCCGCCGTCGGCGGCGGGAGGCGCCCCTTTGCAATTCGGCTTGTGCGGATTATGTTTGTCGCACCTTCGGGTCTGTGAAAACAGGAAGTTGCGCCCATGGTTGGCGGGACTTTCCGGGAATGCCGTGAGAATCGGCAGCGGACCAGCCACTGTAAGGGGGGCGAGCAATCGCAACCGATGTCCAAGAAGCCACTGGGAGAGATCCCGGGAAGGCGGACGTCGGATCCCGAGCCAGGAGACCTGCCCGAGGGGGTCGTCGCAAGAGCGACGGCTTTTGTCCATGCCTCTCGGAAACAGGCAGTTCGGATGACGGGTCGCTTCATCGCCTCCATCGGGCGTTTCTTTCGTCAGCTTTCAGGCCGCCTGCCGGGCGTCCTTTTCTCGTGCGCTGCCCGCACGGCCTGCTGCCGCAAGAACCGTCCCTCTTCCAGGATGCTCTTTGTTCCGGGATCTTCGCGCTTCGGCGCGGAAAGATCTTTCCATGCAGCTTGCCTTGCTCCTTTCGGCAACGCTCTTCGCCTCGGGCGGAGATAGCGTTTCCCAAACACCGCTAACGTCCACGGACTCCATCGCTTCCAAGACCTACCTCGTCAAGGGGGTGCGCCGCGAGCGGCCGCTGCGCGAGATCGCGCAGAAGACCGAGGTCGTCACCCGCGAGGACATCGACGCGACGCCGGCCACCGACCTCACGGACATCCTCAAGAAGACCTCCGCCATCGACGTCATCCAGTATCCTGGCGTGAATTCGGGCGTGGGCATGCGCGGTTTCCGCCCGCAGTACGCCAGCGACCTGAACCAGCGCACGCTCTTCCTGGTCGACGGCCACTTGGCAGGGGCCACCAACCTCGCCACCGTGGGGCTTTTCGACGTGGACCATGTCGAGGTCCTCAAGGGGCCGAGCTCCGCACTTTTCGGACCGATGGCCATGGGAGGCGTCATCAACGTGGTGACGGCGCGCACCGCCACCAAGCCTTATGCGGAGCTTTCCATGGGATCCTTCGGCAGGACGGAGGGGAGCTTCGGCATCGGGCGGCGCGATGCCGCCACCGGCGTCTTCTGGGACGTGGCCGGCCGCGCCATGAACCAGTCCGAAGACTACCGCATCGGCCGCAGCCATCTGCTGCGCGACGAGATGGGATGGAACGAAAATGTCCCCACCACAAGCGCCGGGTCGACGAAGACGGACAGCGGCGACGGCTCCACGCGCCCCTACACCAAGTACCAGGAGGCTCAGGGAGCCGTGTCGCTGGGCTGGAGCCAGGGGCCGTGGTACGTGCGCGCCCGCGCCTCGGTCTACGATGCGCCTACGGTCGAGAATCCCGGCGACCTCGCCTACGGGACCTCCTCGCAGGGCGTCAAGAACCTGGAGCGCTACAATGCCGACCTGACGGCGCGCGGGCAGTTCGGCGGAAACGCCGTGACCCTGCAGGGATTCCGCTCGCGGGAATATTCCGAAAACTGGTATACCACCAAGAACTACCGCTACTACGACAACACCATCGACTGGATGGGCGCCCAGGCCCGCGACAACATCTCCCTCGGGGCGCTCTCTCTGACGGGTGGACTGGATTGGAACACGCGAGAGAACGAGACGGAAAAGTGGTCGAACTCCAGCGTTCGCGCCACGCCCTACAACCCCGACTACGCCATCCACGACTTTGCTGGTTACGCTGAGGCCAGCGCCAAGCTCTGGGGTGGACGGCTCGTCCCGACGGCCGGGGTGCGCTACGACGTGATCGGATTCGAGACCAAGGAGACGGAGCTTTTGACAAGTTTCCATCCCGAGACGCGTTGGTTCAACGTCTTCAGCCCCTCGGCGGGTCTTGTGAGCTTGCTCCCGTGGGGCGTTCGCGCCCACGCCTCCTTCGGGCACGGCTTCGTGACGCCCAACGCCTACCAGGTGGCCGGCTACTCGGTGACCACGCCCAACAGCAATCGGCCGGGGCAGGTGGCCGTGACCTACGGCAGTTCCGACCTGGATCCGGAGAACAACTGGTCGGTGGACGGAGGACTCGGGATCGAGCGGCCCGAGATCGGCTTCACGGCCGACGTGACAGTATTTGGCAACTTCGTGGAAGACAAGATCGTATCGCGCACCACCAGCGCCACGGGTACCGAACTGGGCTTCGTGGAGGGCGACACGGTGAAGAGCGTCACCCGCTACGTCAACGCTGACGATGCGACCTACGAGGGGCTCGAGATCTCGGGCAGCTGGGATATGGGCAAACCCTGGGGCTGGCGCTGGGGAGCGCGCCTCTTCGGCAACTCCACCATCTACACCACCCTCGACGAGACCAGCGGGGACGTCACCACCGACGCCATGAACGTGGGCACCAACTGGACCGTCGGCATCGAAGTGACGGCGCCCGACCGCTGCGCCGTGCGGCTCTCTTCCCGCTACGTCGGCCGTCGCTACGACACCGACTGGACCGACGCCGCCTATCCGGTGATCCGCTACCCAGCCTTTCTGGTCACCGACGTCTCCTTCCTCGTCCCGGTGGGCAAGGACACCCGCCTGAGCCTTGCCGTCAACAACCTGACGGACGAGAACTACTACGAGAAGCGCGGCTACAACATGCCGGGCCGCAACTGGAAGATCGGCCTGCGGCACGAATTCTGATGCCGAGACGGAATCTGTCATTGCTTTCGCTTGCGGCCGCCGGGATGCTTCTCGGCGGCTGCGGTGGGGAGCCGCGGTCCGGCGCATCCGCGGCCTCCGTTCTTCTGGGCAGCGCTTGCCGCGAGGAGCCGCTGGCCCAGGCCCGGCGCTTTTCCATTGAGCGCTGCGGTCCCGTGACGCGCCTCACCGTCACCGAACCTTGGCGCGGGGCGCGCGACGTGATGCGCTACCTGCTGGTGCCGCGTTCTCGTCCCGATCTGCTGGCGCGGGCTCGGCGGCTGGCGCGCGTCCCCGACGTGACGGTCGTCGCGGTCCCGGTGCGGCGCATCGCGGCGCTTTCCACCACCTACACCGGGCAGCTCGACCTGCTCGGACGAACCGGCGATGTGGTCGGAATCGGAAATACCGGCATGGTCTGGACCCCGTCGTTGCGTCGGCGAATCGACAGGGGCGAAGTGGCCAATCTGGGAAAGCGCGGCATGCAGGTGTCGCAGCGGCTGGAATCGCTCCTGATGCTGCAGCCCGACATCGTTCTCGCCTCGGGTTCCGGGATCCCTGCCTACGACCGCAACGACCAGCTGCGCGAGGCCGGACTCCCGGTGGTGGTGGCTGCCGAATGGATGGAGGCGACGCCGCTGGGACGCGCCGAGTGGCTGCGCTTCGTGGCGGCCTTCACCGGGGACGACACCCTGGCCGTGCGCCTCTACCGCGACATCGCGGGCCGTTACGACTCGGTGCGCCGGATCGCCGCGCGGCTTCCCGACCGGCCCACGGTCTTCTGCGGTTCTCCCTGGAGCGGCAGTTGGTATCAGTCGGGCGGGAAAAGCTATGCCGCCACTTTTCTTGCCGATGCCGGAGCCGACTACCTCTGGAAGGACGTTCCCGGAGCGGGAAGCGTCCCGGTGGGCGTGGAGACGGTGGTCCTGCGGGCCCATGCCGCCGAGTTCTGGTTGAATCCGGTGATGGCCAAGAGCCTGAAGTCGCTTGCCATGCAGGACCCGCGCAACCGCTTTTTCGACGCCCTGCCTCGCCGGCGGGTCTACGTCAACGACCGCCGCCAGAACAAGGCCGGTGGCAACGACTTCTGGGAGTCGGGAATCTCGCGGCCCGACCGCATCCTTGCCGATCTTCTCTCCATCCTCCATCCCGAACAAGGAGACACGAGCATGTTCTACTACCGTCATCTGGGAGGAAGGCCGTGAGCCGCCTTGGCCGCGAGTGGCCCATCGGCCTTGCGCTCCTCCTGCTTTTTGCGCTCTTCCTGGCCGACCTGTGCTTCGGAGACGCCTCGCTCTCGCTTTCCCAGGTCGTGGGGGGACTCTCGGGAAGCGCCCGGGTTTCGCACGTGGTGTCGCTGATCGTGCGCGACTACCGCCTGCCCAAGGCCCTCTGCGCGGTCCTGGTGGGTGCCTCCCTTTCGGCTGCGGGGCTTCAGATGCAGACCCTCTTCCGCAATCCCCTGGCCGGTCCCTACGAGCTCGGCATGAGCTCGGGAGCCTCGCTCGGGGTGGCCTTCCTGGTGCTCGGAGGCTTCGGAAGTGCCGCCTGGAGCAGTTCCTTTTCAGGTCTTGGCTATTGGGGCGTGGTGCTGGCGGCGGTGGCCGGAGCGGCGGCCGTGATGGCGATCGTGACGCTCGTCGCGCTGCGGGTGAGCGCCGGGGTCAACCTGCTCATCATCGGGCTCATGATCGGCAGCATGACGGGGGCGGTGGTGGCCGTGCTCCAGTTCTTCACCGAGCCCGAGCTCCTGCAGTCGTTCCTGCTTTGGAGCTTCGGATCGGTGGCCGGGATCGGCTGGGCCAAGCTCGCCGTACTTGCCCCGCTGGTGATCTTGGGACTCCTGCTTTCCTGCACCTGGACCAAGAGCCTGGACGCTTTGCTTGTCGGCGAGACTCACGCGAGGAGCCTCGGGGTGAGTGCTTCGGGAGCGCGGCTGCGCATCCTGATCTCGACAAGCATCCTCTCAGGAGCCGTCACCGCTTTCTGCGGCCCCATCGCCTTCGTGGGAATGGCCGTTCCGCATCTCGCGCGGCCGCTTGCGGGCGGGGCCCGGCACGGGAGGCTCCTTCCCTGCAGCATGCTGTGCGGGGCGATCCTGATGCTCGCCTGCGACATGGCTTGCCAGTGGCCGGGGAAGGCCATGAGCCTTCCTCTGAACGCCGTCACCGCCCTCTTCGGCGCCCCTGTGGTGATCTGGGTGGTGCTGCGCGGACGCAACCTCCAGGAGGCCTTCGGATGAGGCACGGCGAAGAGATTGTGCTTGGACAAAATTTGGTCCTGGGATATCGGGGACGCGGAAGCCAGTCTCACGTGGTCGAGGGGCTGGACCTCTCGGTGCGCGCCGGACAGATGGTCTGCCTCATCGGCCCCAACGGGGCGGGTAAGTCCACCCTGCTCAAGACCCTCTGCGGAACCTTGGAGCCGCTTTCCGGAACGCTCCGGGTGGCCGGTGGCGTTCCCTCGCGCATGCGCCCGGGAGAGATCGCGGCCGCCATGGCGCTGGTCTTCAACGAACGCCCAGCCAACCTGGGCATCCGCGTCGAGGAGCTGGTGGCTCTCGGGCGTCTGCCGCACACCGGAGCCTTCGGGCACTTGGGGGACCGGGATCGTCGGGCCATCGATGCGGCCATGGAGTCCACCGGCAGCTCGCCGCTTCGCGGGCGCCGCTTCGGTGAGCTCTCCGACGGCGAACGGGTACGGGTCCAGGTGGCGCGCGCCCTGGCGCAGGACACGCCGCTCCTGCTGCTGGACGAGCCGACGGCCCACCTCGACTGGCCCTACCGCATCGCGCTTTGCTGCCTGCTGCGACGCCTGGCCCGCGAGCACGGCAAGGCCGTGTTCCTTTCCACTCACGAACTGGACCTCGCCCTCCAGGTCGCCGACCAGTGGGTCTTGGTGTCCCCTGGGTGCCCTCCGGTCTGCGCGGCCCCCGAGGAGGTGGCCCTGAGCGGGGCCTTCGATCGCGCCTTCGGAAGCGCAGGCTTCCACCTGGAGGCGGCTTCGGGGCAGATCCGCCTGGACCGTCCGACCAGCCGCTCCATCCGCCTCTCCGGAGAGGGCGATGCGCGCGAGTGGACGGCCCGCGCCCTGGAGCGCATGGGCTGGAGCGTGGCGGCGGACGCGCCCGACGAGGTGCGGGTAGAAAGGACGGATTCCGGTTTCCTCTGGACGCACGGGACGCGGAACTTCGGGCACCTGGAGCTGCTGCTGCGCGAATTGTCGCACGGGACAGGAACTGTCAAGGCCGCGGGAGACGCGGCGTGAACCGCCCGCTGCGCCTGCGCTTCACCTTCTCCTCGAGCTCCGAGGTCCCGAGCCTTGCCGCTGCGGTGCGCTCCCTGCCCGCCGCCGCGCTGGACGTTCAGGCCCGCACCGGAGACGACCTCTTCGACAGCCGCAGCGTCGATGCCTGGGCGCAGGAGATCGCAAGCTGCGACGCCGCCGTCTTTGTCCCTCACGGCACGGCCGGCACCATTCCGGGGTGGCCTCAACTGCAGGCCGCCTCGCGCGGGCGCCTTCGCCATCTGCATCCCAGCCGCGGCTGCGACGAGGAGCCCGAGGTGCTGCGCGACTTCGGCCTGCTGGAGCCCGACGAGGCGATGCGCCGGCGCCTCCTGTTCCTGCACCTGGGAGGTCCCGAGAACTGGCGCGGCTTCCTGCAGGACCTGACGCGGGAGCTGGAAACCGACTTGGGACCGTCCAAGGATCCCGCGCGCCTGCCGCCCCACGGCATCTTCCATCCTGACTGCCCCGATTCGCAGATGCCCGTGGAAGACTACCTCGCCGCGCGCCGCACGGCCCTGGGACTGGGGCCCGAGGCTCCCGTGGTCGGCATTCTCCTCTACCACACCTACTGGGTGAACGGCGAGACGGCCCTGGCGGACGCCGCGATCCGGACGCTGGAGGAGCGCGGGGCCATTGCCTTGTGCGTCTTCCACAACCGCTTCCCCGACGCCGACGAGGGGCACGGCGGCACCCCCGAGGTGGTGGACCGCTACTTCCTGAACAAAGACGGGGTGTCCCGCATCGGGGCGCTGCTCTCGCCCATGGCCTTCTCGCTTTCGGGGCAAGGCATGGGAGGCGTCTACGAACGCTTGGGCGTTCCCGTGCTGCAGATGATCTGCTCCTCGGTTCCCTATGCTGTGTGGTCGGCAAGTCCGCAAGGCGTCGGAGCCATGGACGTGTCGGTCTCGGCGGCCCAGCCGGAGTTCGACGGATGCCTCATCACCACTGTGGCCGCCACCCGCGAGACGGGACGGCGCGATCCCGTGACCGGCGCCATGCTCTCGACCCAGGTACCGATTCCCGAGCGGCTGGGGCGCATCGTGGATCTCTCCCTCAACTGGGCGCGCCTTGCCGCCACTCCCGTCGAGCGGCGCAAGGTCGCCGTGCTCTTCCACCACAGCCCGCCGCGTGCCGACTGCCTGGGGTCGGCCTACGGCCTGGACAGCTTCGAGAGCATGAACCGCCTGGTGGCACGCTTGGCCGGAAAGGGATACGCCACGGAAGCTTGGCCGGACGGCGAGACGCTGGCGCACGAGATGCTCGCGCTCCTCACCAACGACCGGCGCTGGCTCGACATCGAGGCCCAGGCCGAACGGGCCGCCGCCAAGATCCCGCCAGGAGTGGTGCGAAGCCGCCACGGCAAATTGCCAGAATCCGTCCAGAAGCGCCTGGAAGAGGCTTGGGGGGATGTGCCCGGAAAGGTCTTCGGTCACGAGGGATCCCTGCTCGTGGGCGGCATCGTGCGCGGCAACGTGTTCGTGGGGATCCAGCCGCCGCGGGGCTACTTGGCGCAGCTGGAGGGCGAGGAAAATCCCATCCACGATCCCGAGCTCCCGTACCCCCACCACTACCACGCCTACTACCGCTGGCTGCGCGAGGACTTCGGCGCCCAGGCGGTGGTCCACGTGGGGACCCACGGCTCGGTGGAGTGGCTTCCGGGAAAGAGCCTGGGGCTCTCCCGCGAGTGCCTCACCGACGTGGCGCTCGAGGACATGCCCAACGTCTACCCCTACATCGTGAACAACCCGGGCGAGGGGACCCAGGCCAAGCGCCGCGGGGCCGCCTGCATCATCGACCACCTGGCCCAGCCGCAGATGTCGGCCGACCTGTCGCCCGAGATCGCCGTGGTGGCCGACCGGCTGGAGGAGATCCGCCGCTGCCGCCTGGAGGATCCCGGGAAGCTCGTCCTCCTCGCCGCCAAATTGACAGAATCCGTCAAGGCCGCGCACCTGGACGCCGAGCTCGCGTCGGGATGGGACTCCGATCCTCTTTCTCAGGTCTTCGAGTCGGCCTGCCGCAAGCTCCACGCGCACCTGCACGACGTGCGCGACTGCGCCGTGAACGACGGCCTCCACGTGATGGGAGCCCCTCCCGAGGGCGAGTCCCTGGCGCACCTCCTGGTCCACTCCACGCGCCTGCCCTTTGCCGACAGCGAGTCGCTCTGGGAGACCTTGGCCCGTTCGCGGGGCGTCGATCCCGAAGCGCTCTTCCGCGATCCGGCCGCGACCGATCCAAGGACGGGGAAATGCTACGGGGATCTGCGGCGCGAGATCATGGACTTCCTGGAAGGGGAGTATCGCCGGTTGGAAGACGAGGGCTGGAGCGATGCCGCCATCGATGCCTCGCCCGCCATCTTGCGCAAGGGCCTTGCCGCCGTGCGCGACCATTTGCGGATCCCGCTTTCACGCACCGTCGAGGAGCTGGACGCCTGCGACACGGCCCTGTCGGGACGCTTCGTGGCCCCGGGAGAGGCGGGCTGCCTCACCCGCGGCGCCTGCGAGATCCTGCCTACGGGAAGGAACTTCAAGTCGCTCGATCCCTACGCGGTGCCGGGCAAGGACGCCTGGGACGTGGGCGTGCGCCTGGGAGACGCGCTGATGGAGCGCCACATGGAAGACCACGGGAAGCTTCCGAAGACTCTGGGAATCATCGTGTGGGGGACCCCCACCATGCGCACCCGGGGCGACGACGTGGCCGAGATCCTCTATCTCCTGGGGGTGAGGCCGCTGTGGCATGCGGGCTCCGAGAAGGTGACCGGACTCGAGCTCCTGCCGTGCGAGCTGCGCCGCTGGCCGCGCATCGACGTGACAGTGCGCACCTCGAGCTTTTTCCGCGACGCCTTCCCGAACCTCCTGGAGCTCATGGACCAGGCGGTGCGCATGGTGGCGTGCCTCGACGAGTCCGACGAGGAGAACTTCCTGGCCGCCTCGGTGCGCGCCGAGACCGATCACTGGAAAGAGCGGGGGCTGGACGCTGCGGCCGCTAGGCGACGCGCCACTCTGCGGGTGTTCAGCGAACGTCCGGGGACGCACGGGCCCGGGGTCGACGCGATCCTGGAAAGCGGCAAGTGGGAGAAGACGGAGGACATCGGGCGGGTCTGGGCCGAGTGGGGATCCTACGCCTACGGACAGGAAATGTACGGGAAGAAGGACCTGGAGGCTTTGACGCGCCGCCTGAGCCGCATGGAGTGCACCGTCCAGAACATGGACAGCCGCGAACTCGACATCCTCTCGATGGACGACGTGATGCACTACCAGGGAGGCATGAACGCCGCCGTGCGCCACGCCGGAGGCAAGGCTTCCAGCTACAATGGCGACGCCAACGACCCGACGCGGGTGCGCATCCGCTCGACCGCCGAGGAGGCGCGCTTCGTGTTCCGCACCCGGCTGCTCAATCCCAAGTGGATCGAAGGCATGAAGCGCCACGGCTACAAGGGCGCCGGCGACATGTCGAAGAACGTCGACTGGACCATCATGTGGGACGCCACCTCGGGGATCCTGGAGGACTGGCAGTACGAGCGGCTGGCCGAGACCTACGCGCTCGATCCGGCCATGCAGAAGTTCTTCCAGGAGCACAATCCCGACGCGCTGCACCACATCAGCGAGCACCTGCTGGACGCGGTCGCGCGCGGCATGTGGCAGAGCCCCGGGGACTTCAAAGAGCGTCTGGAGGAGGTCCTCCTCCAGGCCGAAGGGGACATCGAGGAGCGCATGAGCGCTACGGAAAGGAACGTGAAGTGATACAGGTACGCATCGTGCTCGCTCATGCCGCCGCCACCGGAACCTGGGCCGAGGCCGCCGTCCTGCTTGCGCACGAGGACATCTCGCTGCGCCTCTGCGGTCAGGACTCGGGCGCCGACTGGTCTGTTTTTGGACAGGAATTGTCAGAGGCGGACGTCGCTTTCGCCGACCTGTCGGGGCAGCTTCCGGGGGCGTCGGAGATCGAGGCCTGGAGCCGCGCGGCCCGCTTCCACCGGGTGCGGCGCATGGACCGCCCGGAGGCGGCCGATCCGCTGCTCTCGCGCTTCGACGTCCACGTGCGGGCAGGCACTTCGGCCGACTGCGCCGATGCCGTGCGGCTCCTGCTCCACGCCGCGGGCCTCGGGCCCGAGCCTGCGGCTCCACGCGCTCCCGTCCTTTGCGGCATCGTTCAGCCCTCCTTGCGCCGCTTGTGCGAAGGTCTTGGCGAATACGAGCCACGGGCCCGCGACGCCTTGGGCGTTCCCGAGAGCGCTCCCATTGCGGCCATCCTGTGGCCGCGCAACTCCTTCCTCGACGGCGACGACGCCTGGCTTCCCCTGGCCCTGTCTGAGCTTGCCGCGCAGGGAGTTCTGGGTGTTCCGGTGGCCTGCGACCACGAGGTCGCCACGGGCCTCGCCTGCGAGGGAAACCCGTTGCGTGCGCTGCTCGATTCTTTCGGCGCGCGACTAGGGGCGATCTGGAACGCCCTCATCTCGCACGGGGCCGGGGCCTTCGAGACGAGTCCCTTCGCGCGCTGGAACGTGCCGGTGCAGCAGCTGGTCCGCAGCTACACCCAGGGAGCCCAGGCCTTCCGCGAGGGGCCGGACGGCCTCTCGGCCATGGCGGCGACCTGGAGCGTGGCCTTGCCGGAGCTCTTGGGGGCGATCGAACCCGTCGTTTACGCCGGCTCGGTACGCGAGGCCAATCCTGCTGGTCCCGGGACCCGCCTGCGCTGCGATCCGCTTCCGGAGCAGATCGGCTGGATCGCCCGTCGCAGCGCAGCCTGGATCCGCTTGCGCACCAAGAAAAATTCCGAAAAGTGCGTGGCGATCCTTTTGCACCACGCCACCTGCGCCAGCGTCGAGGGCACGCTCGGCATGGCGGCCGGAATGGACGGCGCCCAGAGTTGCGTCGATCTCCTGCGTGCCCTGAAGGACGAAGGCTGGATGGTGGAGGATATTCCAGAGGACGGCAAGGCCCTGATCGCGCGGCTCCTGGAGAGGCGGGCCATCCAGGAGTTCCGCTGGACCAGCGCGGAAGCCGTCGTGGACAAGGGCGGCGCCCTGGCTCTGGTCGGCGAAGAGGCTTACGAGGTGCACTACCAGGCGCTTTCCGCCACCGCTCGCGAGGCGGTGGAGAGGGGATGGGGCCCCTTTCCCGGCAAGTCCATGGTGGCCGATCCCGAGAGCGGACATCCCAAGCTCATCGTGAGCGGGCTTCGCTTCGGCAACGTGCTGGTGATGACCGATCCCAAGCGCGGCTGCTGGGGTTCGCGCTGCGACGGCGAGGTGTGCCGCATCCTGCATGATCCCGAGGTGCCGCCGCCGCACCAGTGGCTCGCCACCTTCTGGTGGCTGCAGGAGAACGTCGACGCCCTGATCCCGCTGGGAAGCGAAGGGCCCATCGAGTGGCTGCCGGGCCGCCGCATCTGCCCTTCGGTGGAGGACTGGAGCTCGGTTTCCATTGGGCAGCTGCCGGTGATCTACCCATATCATAGCGAACCGGCCGGAGAGGCCTTGGTGGCCAAGCGCCGCGCCATGGCCGTCACCATCGGACACCTTCCTGCCGCCGCCGCCGAGGTGGGGGAAGACGACGCCCGCTTCGCGGAGCTGCTGGACCTGCATCGCCAGTGGAGCCAGGCGAGTGGCCCCTCTGAGACGGCCCGCCGCGCCCGCATCGACGAGATGCTCTGCGAAAAGGTGCAGGAGGCCGGACTGTGGAACGAACCGAGTTCCGCCGACCGGCGTCCCGGTCCCGACTGGGAGGTCTTCCGCGGCGACCTCCCGCGCCGCCTGCAGGTGCTCGCGCGCCGCCGCTGCCGCGCCAAGCTCCACGTGCTGGGGCGCGTACCCGATGCGCCGACCTCGGACACCTACCGGGAAATGCTTGCCGAGGGCTTAGGGGCTTCCTCCGAGAGCCTTGATATTGCAGAGGATCTTTCCCTGACGCGACAGGAAATGTCAAACATCGCCGTCGCTCTGTCGGGAGGCTTCGTGGCCCCGGGGCCGGGCGGATCGCTCCTGCGCGGGCGGCGCGATGTGCTGCCCACCGGGCGCAACCTCTACGGCATCGACCTGCGCCGGGTGCCGACCCCATCGGCCCAAGAGGTCGGAGAGGAGCTGGGGCGGCAGCTGCTGCGCTCCCACCTTGAGGTGGAAGGGACGTATCCCCGGCGTGTCTCGGTTGCGCTGTGGTCGAGCGACGTCTTCCAGAGCGAGGGCGAGGTGTTCTCCCAGGTCCTCTGGCTTCTGGGGTGCCGCCCGGTGCGCGACAAGAGCGGCGCCGTGACCGGGGTCGAGGCCGTGCCTCTGGCGGAGCTTGCCATGGAGGATGCGACAGGATCTGTCATTGCGCGCCCCCGCGTGGACGTGATGGTGCAGATGAGCGGGGTGGTGCGCGACAGCCTGCCAACGGTGTGGGGACGCATCGACGAGGCGGTGCGGACGGTGGCAGATCTCGACGAGCCGGCCGGGTGCAACTACGTGCGGGCCGCCCGCGACGAGAGCCTGGAGCGCCTGCGCCAGAGCTTCGGCGCTGACGAGTCGGTGCTGCGCCGCCTGGCCACGGCGCGCGTCTTCTCCAGCCGTCCCGGCACCTTCGGGACTGGCGTGGATCTCCAGATGGCCGCCTCGGCGTGGAACGACGACAAGGACCTGGCCGAGACCTGGGTGAACTGGACCGGCTGGGCTTACGGGAAGGACCTGGACGGGCGCTGGAAAGCCGTGGGAGCGCAGGCGGGACTGCAGGAATATCTGAAATTGTCCGAAGGCATTGAGGCCTCCTTCCAGAAGGCGGTCGGACCCGAGTGGGACGCCCTTTCGATCACCAGCTACGCGGCCTTCCAAGGAGGCATGAACCTGGCCGCCCGGGTGGCGGGCCGACGCGAGCCGCGCACCTGGTGGGGAGCCACCTCCAAGCGCGAAATCGCCGTGCGCGACCTGCGCGAGGAGGTGGACGAGGCCATGGGAGCGCGACTGGCAAGCGAACGGTGGCTTTCCGAGCGGAAGGCCGAAGGCTACCAGGGGGCCATCGCGCTGCTGCACCTCTCCGAGACGCTCCACGCCTGGGCGGCCACCGCGCAGGTGGTGGAGAAGCGCCATTTCGACCAGCTGACGCGTCGCGTGCTGGGGGATCCCGAGATGCGCGAATGGCTGCGCGAGGCCAATCCCCACGCCATGGAAGCCATGGCCAGGCGTCTCTTCGAGGCCAAGGAACGAGGGCTCTGGGAGGCCGACCCGGCCGAGGCGCAGCTGGTGCAGGAGGCTCTCCTCGAGGCCGAGGGCGAGATCGAGGCCGAAGCCGGCGAGATGCGCGGCGAGGTCCAAGGCAGCAGCCTGGACATCCTCGCCCGCAAGGACGTGGCGGAGTGGAACAATGCCTTCACCCTCTGAGCCGCGCGCGCGGACCTTTCCCTTCGCTGCCCTGGTGGGACAGGAGGACCTGCGCCTGTGCCTCCTGCTCGCCGCCGTGGATCCGCGCCTGGGAGGCGTGCTGCTGCGCGGCGAGAAGGGCACGGCGAAGTCCACCGCGGCCCGCGGTCTGTCGGAAATTGTTGGAGACGACGTCCCCTTCGTCGACCTTCCTCTGGGGGCCACCGAGGATCGGGTGCTCGGGCACCTGGACCTGGAGCGCGCCGTGCGCGAAGGGGAGGTGGGGTGGACGCCGGGCCTTCTGTCGCGCGCCCACGGCGGCATCCTCTACGTGGACGAGACGAACCTCCTGGACGACCATCTGGTGGAGACGCTTCTGGACGTGTGCGCCTCGGGCGTGAACCGCGTGGAGCGCGAGTCGCTGAGCTTTTCCCACGAGAGCTCCTTCGTTCTGATCGGCTCCATGAATCCCGAGGAAGGCGAGATCCGTCCCCAGATGCTCGACCGCTTCGCTCTTTCCGTCCAGGTGGAGGGCGAGAAGGACGAGAATCTGCGGATGGAGGTCATGCGCCGGCGCCTCTCTTTCGAAGCCGACCGAAAGGCCTTCCGGGACGCGTGGGAGCCGGAGATGGAGGTCCTGCGCAAGCGTCTGGCGCTGGCGCGCGAGATCCTGCCGGCGGTGGTGCTTTCCTCGTCGCTGCGGGACTTCGTCGCCGAGATCGCCCTTGAGAACCGGGTGGCCGGGCACCGGGCCGATCTCGCCATCGCCCGCGCCTCCCGAGCCCTGGCGGCCTGGGAGGGACGTTCCCAGGTGGAGTCCGACGACATCGCCCGGGTGGCTCCCTTTGCGCTGCGCCACCGCATCCGTGCCGAGGAGGAGCCTCAGGTTCCGCCACCGCCACCTCCTCCGCCGGAGCCGGACGAGGAGAGCGCTCCGCCGCCTTCCGAGAGTGATCCTTCCGAAGCCCCTCCGGAGCCTCCGCAGGCCCCGCCGCCGGAGCCGGAGACGTCCGATTGCGAGGGCAAGGAAGACGAGTCCCGCGACGCTCCGCTTCCCGAGGCGGTGTTTGCCGTCGGGGAGCCCTTCAAGGTGCGTCCGCTCAAGATCCCGCCCGACCGCCTCCCGCGCAGCGGATCGGGCCGTCGCAGCCGCAGCCGTTCTTCCACCCGCCAAGGCCGAACCGTGGGATCCACGCTCCGGCGCGAACGCGACGACCTGGCCCTGGACGCCACCCTGCGCGCCGCCGCGCCGCACCAGAAGACGCGCCGGGAGGGAAGCGACTCGACGCTCTCCATCCTAGTGGAGCCCTGCGACGTGCGTGAGCGCCTGCGTGAGCGCAAGGTCTCCCACCTGCTCTTGTTCGTGGTGGACGGCTCGGGGTCCATGGGGGCCCGCAAGCGCATGGTCGAGACCAAGGCCGCCATCCTGAGCCTGCTCCTGGACGCCTACCAGAAGCGCGACCGGGTGGGCATGATCGTCTTTCGCGGACTGGAGGCGCAGACCTTGCTTCCGCCCACGCCGTCGGTGGAGCGCGCCGCCAGACTCCTGGAGGAGCTTCCCGTGGGCGGCCGGACCCCGCTGGGGGCGGGCCTTGCCGAGGCGGGACGGATTCTGTCGGTGGCGCGCCGCCGCGACCCGCAGCTGCGCCCTCTGGTGATCCTCCTGACCGACGGGCGCGCCAACGCCGCCTATGACAAGAACTGCTCGAAGAGTCCGAGCCTCGAGGCGCAGGAGCTGGCGCGCGGCCTTGCCGAGCGCAACCCCCAGGCGCGCTTCGTGGTGGTCGACACCGAGTCCCAGGGCCGCATCCGCCTGGGGCTTGCCGAGAAGCTCTCCCAGGCCCTGGGTGGAAGCTGCCTCTCCGCGGGAGACCTGCGCGCCGAAGACTTGGTGCGCTGGACCCGCGACGCCCTCGAAACCTCCGAAAGGAACGATCCATGAAGAAACCTGTATATCCTTTTGTCGCCATCGTCGGCCAGGACGACCTCAAGCTCTCCCTGATCCTAAACGTGGTCCATCCGGCCCTGGGCGGGGTCCTGATCCTGGGAGAGAAGGGCACCGCCAAGTCCACCGCCGTGCGCGGCCTGGGACGTCTCCTGGGCGAGATCGAGGTCTACGAGCACGATCCCTTCAACACCGCTCCCGGGCAGCCCATCCCTTCCCAGGTGGCGAAGGCTCCTGGGGCCGGTCTGCCGCGCGTCGTGCGGCGCGCCGTGCCTCTGGTGGATCTTCCCATCTCGGCCACCGAGGATCGCGTGGTGGGGACCCTCGATCTGGAGCGCGCCCTCAAGAGCGGCGAGTCGCGCATCCAGCCGGGACTCCTGGCCAGCGCCCACCGCGGCATCCTCTACGTGGACGAGGTGAACCTGCTGGACGACCACGTGGTGGACCTGCTCTTGGACGTGGCCGCCATGGGCGTGAACACCGTGGAGCGGGAGGGCATCAGCTTCGCGCACCCATCGCGCTTCACGCTGGTCGGGACCATGAATCCCGAGGAGGGCGAGCTGCGCCCCCAGCTCCTGGACCGCTTCGCGCTGTGCGTGCGGGTGGAGGGGCTGCGCGATCCCAAGGAGCGCGTGGAGGTGATCCGCCGGCGCCTTTCCCACGAGGCCGATCCGGAAGGCTTCGCCGCCACCTTCGCCGAGGAGGAACGAAAACTGTCAGAGCGCATCGCCTCCGCCAAGGCGCGCGTGGCCGACGTCGCCTGGTCCGACGCCGTCCTCCTGAAGATCGCCCAGACATCGCTCTCGGCCGGGGTGGACGGGCATCGCGCCGATCTCGTGATGCTCCAGGGAGCCCGGGCGCTGGCCGCCTGGGAAGGCCGCACCGAAGTCCTGGAGGACGACGTGGAGCGCATCGCCAAGCTGGCGCTGCCGCACCGCATGCGCCGCCAGCCCTTCTCGGAGATGGGCGCGTGATGCTCCGCCAGGACGAAAACGTCAGGATCCGGCGCGACGGGCGCTTCCTGGTTGCCGAGCTCCTGCGGCCGCACCGGGTGCTCTCCACCTCGATGGTGGGCGGGGGGATGCGCGAGGACTGCACGTGCGTGGTGAACCACCAGTCCTGCGAGCCAAGCGGGCACGACGAGGCCATGCGCCGCTGGCGGGAACTGGGGGCCGAAGGCTCCCACCGGGAGGCCTGCCGCGCCGCCGGTACCGATCCGGAGACCACTGCCCTGTGCGGGACCGCCGCCAACATGCGCTGCGCCTTCCTGGCGCACCGGGCCTTCGAGGACGCCGAGGTCACGGTCCTGGCCACGGCGGGGGTGGAGGGAAACGCCACCCGTGCGGGCGACCCTGCCCGCTGGCACGAGGGGGCGTCGGGCAGCCGCGTGGTCGAGTCCGCCGAACTCTCTGGGACCATCGTGGTGCTGGCCTTCCTCTCGGTTCCCTGCACGGCGGGGTGCCTGGTGAAGGCCTCCTCCATGCTCGTGGAGGCAAAGACGACAGCGCTGTGGGACCTGCGCGTGCCCAGCCGTCAGTCCCGGAGCCTTGCCACTGGCACGGGCACCGACCAGTTCGCCTTGTGCGCTCCGCTGCCCCGCGAAGGGGAGTGGGAACGGCGCTTCTCGGGATCTCACAACAAGCTGGGACAGATTCTGTCGGAAGCCGTCCACGAGGCGGTGATCGGATCCCTCAGCCTCCAGAACGGCCTCTCGCCGCTTGGCCAGAAGAGCCTTTGGACGGCGCTGGGGCGCTTCGGACTCGATTCTGAAAGGCTACTGCGCCGCGTCGCCGCAGAGCTCTCTCCTGAAGGCTGCACGCTCTTGGGCGCGAACCTGCAGCCGCTGGCGCACGATCCGCAGGTGTGCGCCACGGCCTACGCGCTTGCCGAGATCGAGGACCTGGGCCGGGCCGGGATCCTTCCCCTCGACGCCCTGCGGGAAGCGCGCGCCTCCCAGGCGGCCTCCCTTGGTTGTGCCGTCGCGCTCCAGCCCTCGCGCTTCGGGGAGTTCCGCGAACGCCTGCTTGTTGCCGAGGATATCTGCGAAGCCGCGCTTGGCGCGATTGTGCTGGGCTTTGCGGCGAAGTGGGAGGGCGTGGATCCGGTGTGAGTGAAGTCCGCAATGGGCCGCAGGCCGCTTGCGCCAGGGATGCCACCCGCAGGGACGGGACACCGCAGCCCCAAATTTGCCATGGGGGTCAGGCATGCCTGACCCTGGAACAGGAAGGGGCGAGGAGGCCCGGCAGGCAGCCCGGCGACGCCGGAGGCGGCGGGCGCCCCTTTGCAATTCAGCCCGCACGGGTTATGTTTGAATTGCCTACGGGTCCAGCGAAAGCGGGGTGTGTACGGGTCGACGACCCTTGCAAGCCCGGGAATGCCGTGAGAATCGGCAGCGGACCAGCCACTGTGAAGGGCGCGACAAGAACTGTCGCAATCGACGTCCATGGAGCCACTGGGAGAGATCCCGGGAAGGCGGACGGCCGAGCCCCGAGCCAGGAGACCTACCCGAAGGTGCCGTCGCAATCGCGGCGGCTACGATCCTGCCTCTCGGAACTGGGCAGCGTGATGAAGGAAAAGGTCGCAGCCTTGCCGGCTGCTCGTTGCATTTCCGTTTCCATTTCCCGGCGCCGATTCCGAGTCGCCGCCATGGACGTGCACGCCCGCCTTTTTGAAAAGGATCCCGTCCCTAGGGATCGAAAGGACATGAGATGACAAATTCTGTCACGACTTCCGGTACCGCGCCGGAGGCCCAGGAATTCGACTGGATCGAGAAGGAGCTGCGCACGCGGCGGGTGGAGGAGCGCTTCGGGCACAAGCTCGAGGAAGACCTCGCCTTTCTGATGGACGCCTTCCGCGAGGTTCTGGAAGGAATCGGCGAGGCGGATCTGGCCGTCGCCCTGCCGTGGGGATCGGAGCCGCCGCGACCGCTCCCGGATCCGGTGCCGGAGCGGCTGCCGCAGGCCTGCAGCATCGCCTTTCAGCTGCTGAACATGGTGGAGGAGAACGAGGCCGCCCAGCTGCGCCGCGCCCGCGAGGCCGAGGTCGGCCCGGCGGCCGAGCCGGGAAGCTGGGGACGGACGCTCTCGGAACTCGTGAAGAGCGGCGTTCCCGCGGGCGAGATCGCCGCGCGGGTGGCCGAGATGACGGTGGAGCCGGTGCTCACGGCCCACCCCACCGAGGCCAAGCGCCAGACGGTGCTGGAGCTGCACCGCGAGCTATACCTGCTCCTGGTGAAGCGCGAGAACACGGTGTGGACCCCCGCCGAGCGCGAGGGGATCCGCGAGCAGGTGCTCGACGTGCTGGAGCGGCTGTGGCGCACCGGCGAGATCTTCGTGGAGAAGCCCGAGGTCTCCGACGAGCGCAGGAACGTCGTCCATTATCTCCGGAACGTCTTTCCGGCGGTGCTGCCGGCCCTGGACGGGCGGCTGCGCCAGGCCTGGGCGGCGGCCGGGCTCGATCCCAAGGAACTTGATGACCCTGCGCATCTGCCGCTTCTGCGCATGGGCTCCTGGGTGGGCGGGGATCGCGACGGGCACCCTTTCGTGACCCCGGAGATCACCTGCGAGACGCTTTCTGTCCTGCGCCTTTCGGCTCTTTCGTTGCTCCGCGACCGGCTGCGCGAGCTGGGCGCGGCCATCTCGCTCTCGCGCCGGCTGCAGGATGCTCCGGAGCTCTTGCGCGGAGCCCTGGATCGTCTTCGGGAGATTCTGGGGGAGCGCGCCGAGGCGGGACTCGGGCGCAACCCCGAAGAGCCGTGGCGGCAGATGACGAACCTCATGGTCGAGCGGCTCCCGCTCCACGGCGAGGGGGAAGCGGCGGTGCTGGAGCTGCGCCCCGGTGACTACGCCCGCTCGCGCGAACTCCTGGCCGACCTGGGCGTCTTGGACGGCTCGCTTCGGGCCGTGGGGGCCGAACGCTTCGCGCGCCTGCACGTCGAGCCGCTCTTGCGCCACGTCGAATGCTTCGGCTTCCACCTGGCCCGCCTGGATGTGCGGCAGAACAGCGACTACCACGACCTGGCCGTCGACGAGCTCCTGGAGGCCGCCGGCTACGCCGCCCACGACTTTTCCCGCTGGGACGAAGAGAAGCGGTTCGATTTCCTGGACCGCGAGCTGCGCTCGAACCGCCCCTTCGTGCTTCCCGGCGCCAAGGTCGGCCCGCACGCGGCCGGGGCCGTGGGGGCGCTGCGCGCCTTTCGCGACCACCTCGCAAGCTTTGGCGGGGAAGGTCTCGGGTGCTTGGTCGTCTCGATGACGCGAAGCCTCTCGGACCTCTTGGTCGTCTACCTGCTGGAGCGCGAGGCGGGACTGCTTTCCGTTTCGGAAGGAGGCCTTGCGAGCCCGCTGCCGGTCGTTCCTCTCTTCGAGACCATCGAGGATCTGGAGGTTTCGGACACGGTGCTTTCGGCATTCCTAGACTATTCCCTTACCAAGCGGAGCCTGGCGCTCCAGTGGCACGAGTACGAGTCCCGCTCGAAGAAGCCGGTGCAGCCGGTCATGGTCGGCTACTCCGACTCCAGCAAGGACGGCGGAATCCTCGCCTCGCAGTGGAACCTGCTCTCGGCCCAACGGCGGCTCACTCAGCTCGCCCGCGAGCGCGGCGTGCGGCTGCGCTTCTTCCACGGCCGCGGCGGCACCATCTCGCGCGGGGCCGGTCCCACCAACCGCTTCCTGGGCGCATTGCCGCCGGCCTCCATGGCCTCGGGACTGCGCACCACCGAGCAGGGCGAGACCATCGCCAAGAAGTACGCCAACCAGATCTCGGCCGGGCACAATCTCGAGTTGCTCTTCGCTAGCGCCGTGGGCCGCTCGCTGGGCCACTCGCGCGACGACGACCCCAAGCAGGACGAGATCCTCTCGCTCCTTTCCGCCGCGAGCTACCGGGCCTATCGGGAACTCGTCGAGGCGCCCGGGTTCCTCGACTTCTTCTCGCAGGCGACCCCCATCGACTGCATCGAGAAGAGCCGCATCGGCTCGCGTCCCTCGCGCCGCAACGGTAAGCGCACCCTGGCCGATCTGCGTGCCATCCCATGGGTATTTTCCTGGAGCCAGGCGCGCATCCATCTGCCCGGCTGGTTCGGGGTGGGAACGGCGCTTTCCGAGCTCTCGCGCTCGCGTCCGGAGCTGTGGGAACGCCTGCGGGAGCGGCTTGCGCTCATGCCGCAGCTGGACTACGTGCTGGCGAACGTCGCGAGCGTGGTGGGAACGGTCGATCGCGAGGTGTGGCCTCTCTACGGCTCCCTGGTGGAGGATCCCGCCGTGCGAGAGGGCTTCCTGGGGAGGATCGGGCGCGAGTTCGAGACCACCGTGCGGCTCCTCGAGGCGGCGCGTCCGGGACGCGGCGGCTCCGAGGGGCCGGGGTGGGCCTTGCGCAACCGCGAACTGCGGCGCCTGCACGCCCATCAGGTCGCGCTGCTGCGGCAGTGGCGCGCCACGGCGGAGGGGTCGGGAAAGGAGGCGCAGCTGCTGCGCCTTCTGGTGACGGTGAACGCCATCGCCTCGGGCCTTCGGACCACGGGCTGATGCGCCTGAATGCGTGAACAAAAAGTGTCAAAATCGAACCGGGAGGATTCCATGAGTACGGGATTTGTCAATATCCGCAAGCGCGACGGCCGCACGGTGCTCTTCGACGCGGGGAAGATCCGCACAGCTATCTGGAAGGCGGGGGAGGCCTCGGGGGAGTTCGGGGAGACAGAGGCCCAGGCTCTGACGCTGCGGGTGCTGGCGGTGGCCTCGGCGGCCCTGGTCTCCGACACGCCATCGGTGGAGCGCATTCAGGACGTCGTGGAGCAGGTGCTGCTCTCCTCTCCCTGGACGGCTAGCGCCAAGGCCTTCCTGCTGCACCGCGAGCGGCACGGCCAGCTGCGCCGCATCGGGGCGCGCTTCCAGGAGGGGCTGGTGGACGACTACCTCTCGCGCTCGGACTGGCAGGTGAGCGAGAACGCCAACATGGCCTGGAGCCTGCAAGGGCTCAACAACTACGTGGCGAGCGAGGTGACCAAGGCCTACTGGCTGGAGAAAATCTACCCGGAGGACATCCGCAAGGCCCACCGCGAAGGCGATTTCCACATCCACGATCTCAACCTCCTGGCGGTGTACTGCGTCGGCTGGGATCTGGCCGGGCTCCTCTCCGACGGCTTCCGCGGCGCCGTGGGCAAGGTGGAAAGCGCCCCCGCCAAGCACTTCCGCACCGCCCTCGGGCAGATCGTGAACTTCTTCTACACCCTTCAGGGCGAGGCGGCCGGGGCCCAGGCATTCTCGAGCCTCGACACCTATCTGGCGCCCTTCATTCGCGCCGACGGCCTGGGCTACGAGGAGGTTAAGCAGGCGCTGCAGGAATTCGTCTTCAACCTGAACGTCCCCACCCGCGTGGGCTTCCAGACCCCCTTCACGAACGTCACTCTCGACTGGAACGTGCCGGCGATGCTGCGCGACGAGGCGGTCATCGTCGGAGGCAAGCGCCGGGACACCTGCTACGGCGACTACCAGGCGGAGATGGACCTCTTCAACCGCGCCTTCCTGGAGGTGCTGTGCGAGGGCGATGCCCGCGGGCGCGTCTTCACCTTCCCCATCCCCACCTACAACATCTCCAAGGACTTCGACTGGGACGACTCGCGTCTCCTGCCGCTGTGGCGCACCACGGCCCGCTACGGCATACCCTACTTCGCCAACTTCGTGAACTCCGACCTCGACCCCGAGGACGCTCGTTCGATGTGCTGCCGCCTGCGGCTGGACACCCGCGAGCTGCGCAAGCGCGGCGGCGGACTCTTCGGGGCCAATCCGCTCACAGGATCCATCGGCGTGGTCACGCTCAACCTGCCGCGGCTGGGGTTCGTCTGCGAAGATGAAGAACAGTTTCTGTCAAAACTGAACGGGCTCATGGACCTTGCTGCCCGGAGCCTGGAGACCAAGCGGAAGCTCCTGGAGCGGCTCACCGACCAGGGGCTCTACCCCTACGCGCGCTTCTACCTGCGCGACGTCAAGGCCCGCACAGGCAAGCACTGGGCCAACCACTTCTCCACCATCGGCCTCTTGGGCATGGAGGAGGCTTGCCGCAACCTCCTCGGCTGCGGCCTTGCCGACGCGCCGGGGCGGGAGTTCGGACTGCGCGTGCTTTCCCACATGCGGGAGCGTCTGCTCAGGTACCAGGAGGAGTACGGCAGCGTCTGGAATCTGGAGGCCACCCCGGCCGAAGGGACGTCCTACCGGCTGGCGCTTCTGGACCATCGTCTGTATCCCGGTCTCCGTCCGGCCAATCCCGAAGCCGTGGCCGAAGGAGCCCAGCCCTACTACACCAACTCCTCGCAGCTCCCGGTGGGCTTTGGGAGCGATCCTTTCGCGGTGCTTGATCACCAGGACGAGTTCCAGGCCTCCTACACCGGCGGTACCGTGGTGCACCTCTTTGCCGGCGAGGCCATGGCCGATCCGTGCGCCGTGCGCGAGCTGGTGCGCACCGTGTGCCAGAACTACCGGCTGCCCTACTTCACCTTCACGCCCACCTTCTCGATCTGCCCGAGCCACGGCTACCAGAGCGGCGAGCATCCGACCTGCCCCGAGTGCGGCGCCGAGAGCGAGGTCTACTCGCGGGTCGTCGGCTACCTGCGCCCGGTGAGCCAGTGGAACTCCGGCAAGCAGGCCGAGTTTGCGGATCGCGTGACCTTCGCCTTCGAGGGTGCGCCCGCGTGCGCCTAGGGGGACTGCAGCCCTGCAGCCTGCAGGATTTTCCGGGGAAGGTCTCTGCCGTGGTCTTCGCGCGCGGCTGCAACCTCCGCTGTCCGTACTGCCACAACCCGCAGCTCTCGGACCTTTCGCGGGCTGGACAAAATCTGTCTGAAGACGAGTTCTTCGCCTTCCTGATCGCCCGCAAAGGGAAGCTTTCCGGCGTAGTGGTCAGCGGAGGCGAACCGACCCTCCAGGCCGATCTCCCGCGCTTTTTGGAGAAGATCCGGGACATGGGGTTTGCCGTGAAGCTCGATACCAACGGCACACGGCCCGACATGCTGGCGGAGCTTCTGACGCGTCGCCTCGTCGATTACGTGGCCATGGACCTGAAGGACCTTCCCGAAGGGTATTCCGAATGGCTCGGGCCGACAGATTCGGAGGCGATTCGCACTTCGCTGGTGCTGCTCCGTGCTTCCAGAATTTCGCATGAGCTGCGCACCACCGTGACTTTGCCGCGCTTCGATCTGGCTCGCCTGCTTGCAATGTCAAGTCTTGTCAATAGCTCTCGGTGGTGGCTGCAGAGAGCCCTCCCTGGGCCTTGTCTGGAGCCCGATGCGTGGGATCCGCTTTCGGAAAGCGGCTTGGATTCCTTGGGAGCGCAGCTCTGCGATATGGGAATTGCCGCACAGTTGCGCCGACAAATGGGGACTTGAAAGTCTATTTTAACACTATTGCAGAATAGTTCATCTGTGATTCTTGGAAATGGGAGATTGCCATGGGTACGTTGGATTTGCCGAATCATTTGGGGTCAGCTCTGAGCCAGGAGCTGAAGGACCTCCTCTCGAAGGCACCGTCTCTGCACTTCCCGCAAAAGCGCACCGACCTCTTGGACTGGGCCCTCGGGCGCGAAGCGGGCTCGACCGACTGGAAGCAGAGCAACCGCACCGACCGCGGCACCTACGAGGTGGCCTTCGACGTGCCGGGCAAGGGGCGCATCGTCGAGGCTGAAGTGGTCAAGGCGCGTAACGGCCTTTCCGTGAACTTCCCCGACCTGGCCATGCGCCGTCGCGACCCCAACGCCATGGTGATCGCCGACGAGCTGCCCACCGACAAGCCCCGCTTTCGCGAGCGCTTCGGCAGCGAATTTAGCCCCCTGCGCCAGGAAATCTTCGACTGGCTCGCCACGCAGTCGCTCGTCGTCATGGCCTTCTACGCCGGGCCGGCCGAACTCAACTACGGATCACTTCTGATCTGTCCTAAGGACGCAAGCTTCTTTGCTGGCATGCTTGCCGACCTGCAAGGGTTCATCCCCTCCGACGCCATTCCCTCTGACTTCAAGCTCTGCGGCGGCGTGGTCTTCGTGACCCCCTCCTTCCGCCACACCGCTTTTGCTGGTAAGCAAGTGGTGGTGCACAATCGCCTCTCCGAATATCAGGAGATCTTTTCCACGAACCTGTACCCGGGGCCGAGCGCCAAGAAGGGCATCTACTCCTGCCTGATCCATCAGGGCGAGAAGGAAGGCTGGGTCACCAACCACTGCTCGGCAGTGCAAGTGGAGACGCCTTACGACAACATCGTGACCTTCATGCACGAAGGCGCTTCGGGCGGCGGCAAGAGCGAGATGACCGAGCACATCCATCGCGAAGGGGATGGACGACTGCTCCTGGGTACGCACACCATTTCTGGCGAGAAGCGCCATTTCGTGCTGCCCACGGCCTGCAAGCTCTACCCCATGATGGATGACATGGGCGCAGCCCATCCCAAGTACAACAACGGAGACCCTACCCACCTGCATGTGGCTGACGCCGAGGACGGCTGGTTCATCCGCACCGACAACATCCTGCACTACGGCACGGACCCCAATCTGGAAGACCTGTGTCTGAATTCTGATGAGCCGCTCATCTACCTGAACCACTTCGTGCAGCCGGGGGGGCTGGCGCTCATTTGGGAACATGTGGAAGATGCTCCGGGGGTTCGCTGCCCGAACCCGCGCGTGATCGTGCCGCGCGAGAAGATGCCCGGCATCCGCTCCGGTGCCGCCACCATCAACGTGCGCTCCTTCGGTGTGCGCTGCCCGCCCACGACCAAGGAAAATCCGAGCTACGGCATCATGGGCCTCTTCCACGTGATCCCGCCGGCGCTTGCCTGGCTGTGGCGCCTGACGGCTCCGCGCGGCCACGCCAACCCTTCTATTCAGGAGGCCGCGGGCGGCGGCATGAAGTCGGAGGGCGTGGGCTCCTACTGGCCCTTCTGCACCGGCCGCAAGGTGGATCAGGCCAATCTGCTGTTAAAACAGATTTTGTCTACGCCCGACACCAAGAACATCCTGATCCCCAACCAGCACATCGGCGCTTGGAATGTGGGTTTCATGCCTTCGTGGCTGACGCGCGAGTACCTGGCCCGCCGCGGCGGCGCCCGTTTTCGCGACGACCAGCTGGTAGACTCGCGCTGCGCGCTCTTGGGTCGCACGCCGTGGCACCTGCAGATCGAGGGGACGCTGGTTCCTCGCTGGTTCCTGCAGGTAGAAACCCAGCCGGACGTCGGCGAAGAGGCCTACGACAAGGGCGCCGAGATGCTCTACGAGTTCTTCCACAAGGAGCTGCAGGGCTTCCTTTCGGCCGATCTCGATCCGCTGGGACGTAAGATCATCCAGTGCTGCCTCGACAAGGGATCGGTCGCGGAGTACGAAGCGCTCATCGGTGAATAAACCACATCCTGTCCATCTCGTCACGGAGCCTCAGTCATGAAGTGGTTCAGCGATTTGTTCTTCGCTTCCCAGTCGATTGCCACCAGCCTCTTCCTTCTGGGGCTGGTGGGCGTGGTGGGGCAGCTGGTCGGCGGCTTCAAGGCGCGCGGCATCAAGGTCGGGGTGGCGGGGGTGCTCTTCACCGGTATCCTCTTCGGGCATCTGGGCCTTGCCATCCATCCCGCCGTGCTCGACTTCACCCGCGAGTTCGGCCTGATCCTCTTCGTCTACGCGGTGGGGATCGCGGTGGGTCCGGGCTTCTTCTCGTCGCTGCGCGCCAGCGGCACGCGGCTCAACATCGTGGCCGTGGGCATCGTATTCACTGGGACGCTGCTCACGGTGGGCATTAGCAAAGTGGCCGACATCCCCATGCCGGTGGCGGTGGGCCTCTTCAGCGGCGCCACCACCAACACTCCGGCGCTGGCGGCCGGTTCCCAGGCCCTTTCCGAAAACCCCTCCTCGCGCGCCACCACCTTGAAGGGGCTGCACCAGGCCAACCCTGCCAAGGCGCGCTTCTGGGAGACCAAGGCGCCGGCGCCTGGCGACAGCGCGGCCCTGGTGACAGAAAACCAGAAAATGCCGGGCCTTGGTTATTCGGTGGCCTATCCGTTCGGGGTGCTCGGGCTCATCGCCGCCATGCTGATCCTGCGCTCCATCCTTGGTGCTAAGGTGAAGAAGGAGGAGGAGGACGTCGCCAGCCACGAAGTCTCGATGCTCCAGAGCGGCAATTTCCAAGTGACGAACCAATCCCTCTTCGGCAAGCGCCTAGGCGAGATCGCCCTCTTGGAAGACCTCGATCTGGTGGTGAGCCGCATTTCGCACGGCGCGAATGTCGAGGTGGCCCGCGCCGACCACGTTCTCGAAGAAGGTTCGGTGCTATTGGCGGTCGGGACCGCCGAGGCTCTGGAGCAGTTTCGCCTGCTTGTCGGGCCGCACTCAGATCGCGACCTGCGCACCGTCTGCGACGCCCTGACCTCGCGCTGGCTGCTCTTGAGCAACAAGCAACTGGTAGGGAAGACTCTCGGCCAGGTGCGGCTCATTCATCAGACGGGCACCTGCGCCACCCGCATCCGACGCGGTGACATCGAGCTTCTGCCCGCCTCGGATTTGGTGCTCTCTTACGGCGACCGGGTGCGCATCGTGGGCACTCCCGACAACCTCGCTAGTGCCGAGGCGCTGATGGGAAACCAGGCCAAGACGATCGACCATCCCGACGTCATCGTGCCCTTCATCGGGCTCGTGCTGGGCGTGCTTCTGGGAAGCATCCCCTTCGCGGTTCCGGCTGTGCCGGTTCCTGTCAAATTGGGACTTGCCGGTGGGCCGCTGGTGGTCGCGATCCTGCTCGGGAGGCTTCAGAAGGTCGGCCCTTTCGTGACGAGCCTGCCGCCGGCCGCCAACAACTTCGTCAAGGAATTCGGCATCACGCTGTTCCTTGCCGCCGTGGGGCTCAAGAGCGGCAGCCAGTTCGCCACCACGCTGGTTTCCGGCGAGGGCTGGCGCTGGATGGCCTGGGCGGCCCTCATCACCGCCGTTCCGGTGGCGCTCTGGATCGCCATCGGGAGAATCTTCCTGAAGCTGCGCTTCGCGAGCCTCATCGGCGTCGTCTCGGGGTCCAACACTGATCCGCCGGCCTTGGCCTTTGCCCAGACGCTCACTCGCACCCAGGACGCCTCGGTGGGCTACGCCACGGTGTATCCGCTCACCATGATCCTGCGCATCGTCTGCGCCCAGCTCCTGGTGCTCTTCTTCGCGCATTGACGGAAATTGTCATGGGCGCCTGCCGCCTGGCCCCTCGGCTCCGCTCGGGGACCAGCGGCACCGGGCTGCCTGCCGGGCCCCCGCCCCGCGCGATGGATCGGGCACTTGTGGTGAGCGGAGTCGAACCATGCCCGATCCCTACGATGGGGCGGGTGTCCCGGGCCTATCGGCCGGCATCCCTGGCGCGGTGTTTCTGCTTGTCTAAATCTCTGCGGAGTCTTCGGTCCGCTATTATTCTTGTTACATGCCCCCGTTCTTGTACATGCTGGCCTCGCTCCTGCTCTCGGGGCCAGGTGCGGTCGCGCTTCGCCTCGACACTGGGGCTATCACCCAGTTGCAGGCTCGACATGTCGAGCACCTGATCGGCGGTCCTTCCGGGAAGTGCTGGCGCGGTGCGACGGATCTTTGCTTCGGAGTCTGCACTTCCGGCGTGCAGTTGCGCATTCCTTTGCAGGCGCCGCGTCCAGGGCGGTGGTGGTGGACAAGCGAGCTGCGCACTCCCGAAGAACTGCAGGTGCATTTGGGACGGCGTGACTTGGGGAGCTTCGGGACGGCGCGCCCGTTTCGGGAGCGGCCGGCAGGGGCGCTGCCGGTGGCCATCCCGCTGGATCTGCGCGGCGGTCCGGAGACGCTTTTTGTCAACGCCTCCGATCCGCAGGGGGACGTGCTCTTGGAGGTCGCCTTCGTTCCCGATGGACGGTTTCCGACGCGGCTGCAGAACCACGCTGCCCGGGACGCCTGGCTCTTGGGCTTCATGACCATGGTGCTGCTCGCGGCCACCTACCTGTGGTGGACGGTGCGCGAACGGGCCTTTGGCTGGTACGTGGCTTATCTCGCTTGTGCTTTGGTGTGGGGATCGACCAAGATGGGGTTCGCTACCGCCCTGCTTTGGCCCGATGCGCCGCTCCTCAATCATGTCGGCCCTCCTTTTTTCTCGCGCATTTGTCTCGTCTTCTTCCTGCTCTTCCTGCGCGATCTTCTGAAGTTGCGGCAGCATTTCCCGCGGCTTGGTGCCCTCCTCGACGCGCTGACCCTTTGCGAAGGCCTTTGTGCCTTGTTTGCCCTGTCCTCCATCTGGGCACCGGCCTTTCACGCTGCCGTGCTGCGGCGCTTCGTGCCCGAACTCTTCCAGGCACCGGCCTTTCTGCTGGGTCTGGGACTTGTCGCCTGGCGTGGTCGTCGCGGCGACGGCCTTGCTAAGCGCATTGCACTTTCGTGTCTTCCGGTGGTGCTGGCGGCAGTCTTCGGCAGCATCTGGGATCCATTGCATCCCGACGGGGCGGCGAACTTGGACACCCCGGTGGCCATCGGCGGTGCGGTGTTGGAAAACCTCTTCACCACCTGGGTGCTGGCTGGTGAGGTGCGACGGCGCATCCGGGCCCACGCCGAGCTGCGGCGCGATTTCGACATGCGTCTCGAAGAGTCGTACGAGCGCTACCGCTCCCGAGTGGCCGCCGATCTGCACGATAACCTATCCCAGCGGGTGATGGCGGCGCGCATTGCACTGCACCTAGAGCGCGAAGCTGGAGCTGAAGCTCCCAGTGAGGCCGATGTTCAATTGCAGCAAATGGCCAATGCCGTGCGCTCGCTTTCTCACCAGCTTCATCCTTCCCGCTCTGAGGCCCGCAGTCTGTGGGAAGCTCTACGTGAGCTGGCGCATTCCATGGAGGACGAAGGTTTTCGGGTGGAACTTCGCCTTGAAAACGAGCGGGAGCTGGTGCCCACGGCAAGTTTAGAGCTTTATCGCATCGTCCAAGAAGCATTGAGCAACGCCATGCGCCACGGCAAAGCCACGCGGGTGGTGATTCGTGTCGAGGAATCGCAAAAGGACCTGAAACTTTCGCTCTGCGATAATGGCGTGGGCATGGCCCCGGATGAGGTTCGCGAAGGCTTAGGGGTGTCGAACATGCGCGAGCGGGTTGAGCGGCTGGGAGGTCTCTTTTTGCTGGAGAGTCGTCGGGGGCACGGGACCTGCCTGCGCATCCGCATCCCTTCTGCGTGCATCTTGGCGTGACTAGGGAATGCGGGTGGATTTCTTGAAGAAGTCCACCATGTTGGTGACGTTTAGTTTTCCGAAGATGCGCTTCTTGTAGGTCTGTACTGAGGCGTAGGTGACGCCCAGTTCTTGGGCGAGATCCTGGATGGGCTTTCCCTGGACCAAGGCTTGGTAGACCTGATTCTCGCGCCGCGAGAGCGGGATCGGCCGTGCCTCTGGGTCGAGCATGGGAAAGTGGAGCTTGCCGTCCAGGACGGTATGCACTGCAGACAGAAATTGACTCGGCGCCTCGCTCTTGGCCACGAAGCCGCCGCACCCAGCGTCCCTAGCGGCGTGCATCAGTTCCTGACTGTCTGTCCCCGGATAGGGACATACAAGCCACTTTCTCGACATCGGTCCGGAATCCTCGACCTGGTCGGAGGCTGATAAGGGACTGGCGGCACGAGTCAGGCGATCAGCCATCTCCCCAGGTTGCGCGTCTTCTTGCCAAACTCCACGCCCACCTTCACCACGGTGCGACCATCGGCAGCCCACGACACGGCGTAGCCCTTGGCTTCGATCTGCGCCAGCGCCTCTTCTGCCGTGCCGTTCAGCTTGAACTCGAACACGAAGACGTGTGTCGGGGTCCACACTACGGCATCGGCACGACCATTGGCCGACTTCAGTTCGGTTTGCAGAAACTGTCCAAGGAGCGTGAAGACCAGGTAGAAGACCACCTGGTAGTGGCGTTCCGTCTGGTCGTTCAGGTCGTAGGGAATGCCCTCGAAGAAGGCCCGCAATCGTGTCAGGAAGGCATCTACGTCGCCGGCCTCGAGCTCTTCGCTGAACTTGCCAATGAAGAAGCCACCACGTCCTTTGGGAGCGCCGGTGAAGTTGGGAAGCAAAAAGTTGAGGAAGCCGTTCTTCACCTCGGCATTGGGATAACCCAGACGATAACGCCGGTAGCGCGGATCGTAGCCCTTGATGGTGAGATAACCGCTCTGATAGATCACTGGAAGCGGAGTATCGGCGTCCAAGCGATAGTCGGCGAAATCTGGGGCATCGAGCTCTATGCCATCGATCTCTCGCAAGTCCGTGTCGGTCTGCTTGAGTAACTCCACCAAGAACGTGGGAGTGCCGGTCTGAAACCAGTAGTCCACAAACTCCAGCCGGTCCAACAGGTTCAAGGTGCTGAAAGGATTGTAGAGGTCCGGCCCGTCCTGGTGAAAGCGATAGCCGTCATAGGTCCGCCGCACCTCGGAAAGCGCCGCCTCAAAAGACAACTTCTGTTTTTCGGCCAGACGCTCCAGTTCGGGACGGAAATTGTCAAAAAGTTCCAGCTCCGTGATGCCGCACACCGCAGCATAAGCGGGATGTAGAGAGATGTCCTTGAGCTGGTTCAGGTCCGAGAAGACGCTCACCTGCCCGAACTTCGTGACGCCGGTCAGGAGCACGAAGCGCAGATGGGCATCGGCGCTCTTCAAAACCCCATAGAAGGCCTTGAGAATCGCCTTGTAGGTCTCGTGAAGTTCGGGCTTCCCGATCGTCTGCAACAGCGGCTTGTCGTACTCATCTACGAGCACGACGGCCCGACGGCCCGTCACGGTCTCCGCACGACGAAGAACGCCCAGGAACCGCCGCGGCAGAGAGTCCTCGTCCGGGCTTGGGTCGCCAAAGCGCTCTTCCCAACGGCACAAGTGGCTGTTCAGGATTCCGTTCAGCGCCTCTGGCGAGTCGTAGAGGGCGGCGTTGAGATCAAGCCGCAGCACCGGATATTCGATCCAGTCTTGCTCCAGTTCCTCAATGGCAAGGCCGTGGAAGAGATCCTTGCGGGCCTCGAAGTAGGCGCCGATGGTAGAGAGCAATAGGGATTTTCCAAAGCGGCGGGGGCGAGAGAGGAAGTAGACGCGCCCTTCGCTGGCAAGCTTATAGACAAAGGCTGTCTTATCCACATACAGGTAGCCGTCTTCCCGAAGCGATGGGAAGTCTTGGATGCCGATGGGCAGCTTACGAAGGGCCATGCCGCAAAGATACCTTCGCCCGCCCCGCCCCGCCCGCTGCCCTTCGACTGCGCTTGTATGACGGCACCTTCAATTTTTGAAGTTGTAGGTGCCGGGGTGGAGGGACATCGACTGCGCATCTGCACGACAGACTTGGCTGAGCGATCCCCAACCCACATCACAAGCGTCA
>Ga0302287_10000022_pt1 | contig 168000 bp, 144 predicted proteins | sample III_Fen_E2_4_FD_200452 | JGI IMG/M metagenome (GOLD analysis project Ga0302287, IMG submission 200452) | Peat permafrost microbial communities from Stordalen Mire near Abisko, Sweden - III_Fen_E2_4 | ecosystem: Environmental > Terrestrial > Soil > Wetlands > Permafrost | place: Sweden... | reverse complement strand
CTTGGTCACCTCGGCTGTGGGCTTCCCTGGGTATAAACAAGATTGAAGTCCCCATTTCGGAGGGAAAATGGCGTTTTTGAAGAATTTTGCAGCACATGGTCGTAATCCCTTATTTGACAACGACTTACGGGGCAAACTAGGGCAACTTTTAGGGCCCATTTCGCAAAAAGGCAAAGTTGCCTCAAAAGTTGCCCTAGATATGTGAGACGCGAAGAGACTGCGGGAAACACCCTGATATCCAAAAAAGGCACAAAAAAGGCCAGAATCGCACTTTTTTGCTGATTCTGGCCCTTGGCTAACCTTGCTTTCAAGGCTAGTTAGTGGAGTTATGGGGAGTCGAACCCCAGACCTTCTCATTGCGAACGAGACGCTCTACCAACTGAGCTATAACCCCGATGAGGGGTGGAAAAATAGAGCATCTCCTACCCCGTTTCAAGGGAAAAGACTCAGGTCGATGGAGTCGTCGGCGTTTCCTGATCGGGCTCGAAGCCGCTCTGATGCAGGGTGTGCTTGACGGAGTGCCCCTCGACCAGGAAGATCGTCTCCTCGGCGAAGTTGCAGCACAGGTCGCCGATTCTCTCCAGGTTGCGGGAGATGCGGATGATGTCCAGACCGATCTCGATGGTGGCCTTGTCGTTGTTGACCATCTCGATCACCTGACGCACCACCATGCGATTGAGTCCGTCCACCCGGTCATCGCGCATGAGCACGTCGCGAGCCAAGGTGAAGTCGCGCGTCAGGAAAGAGTCCACCGAATCGCGCAACATCTCACGGCAGGCATCCACCATCTCGGGGATCTCGGAAAGACCGGCCGAGCGGTTGAGGTTGGCCAGCGAAATGGCCGACTGGGCCACGTTCACGCAATGATCAGAGAGACGCTCCAAGTCGTTGACCACCTTCTGAGTGGCCAGCATGAAGCGCAGATCGGTGGCCACCGGATGCTGGCGCGCGAAGTACTCGAAGATCTGATTGTCGAGCTCGATCTCCAGCTCGTTGACCTTCTTCTCGGTCTCGAAGGCATGCGAAGCCTGCACGGCGTCGCGCTGCTCCAGCCCCTTGCTGGCGGCGTCGAAGCCGTCACCGACGATGTCAGCCATCCGTCGCACTTCGGCGAGGATGAATTCCAACTGCTTCTCGAATTGGCGTTCCATGTCTTATGGTCCTTTCAACCGAAACGGCCCGAGACATAGTCCTCGGTGCGCTTCTCGCGGGGATTGGTGAAGATAGTGTCCGTCGACCCAAACTCGATGAGCGATCCCATGTAGAAGAAGGCAGTGTAATCCGAAACGCGGCCAGCCTGCTGCATGTTGTGGGTGACGATGGCGATGGTGAACTGGTCCTTGAGCTGCAGGATCAGTTCCTCGATCTTGCCGGTGGCAATGGGGTCCAGAGCCGAGGCCGGCTCGTCCATGAGCAGGATCTCGGGCTCCACGGCGATGGCGCGCGCGATGCACAGACGCTGCTGCTGACCGCCTGAAAGCGCCAAGGCGCTCTTGCCCAAATTGTCTTTCACCTCGTCCCACAGGGCCGCACCGCGCAGCGAACGTTCGACCACTTCGTCCAGGGCCTTCTTGTCACGCTGGCCGTGGATCTTGGGTCCGTAGGCAACGTTCTCCCAGATGGTCTTAGGGAAAGGGTTGGACTTCTGGAAGATCATGCCCACCTTGCGGCGGAGCGACACCGTATCCACCCGAGGATCGTAAATGTCGGTGCCGTCCATCTCCACCTTGCCGGTGATGCGCACGCCGTCCACCAAGTCGTTCATGCGGTTGAGACAGCGCAGGAAGGTGGACTTGCCGCAGCCTGAGGGCCCAATGAGGGCCGTCACGCGGTTCTTGGGCACCACGAGATTAATGCCAAAGAGGGCCTGCTTGGACCCGTAGTGGAGGTCGAGTCCGGTGGCGCGCAGCGCGGCGGGGACGTCTTCGAGAGTTTCCTGATTCACTGGATGCTCCTCCCGCGCGGCATGTGGCGCGATGGCTTCGAGGGTTACCGGGTTCACTGGATGCTTCTCCTGCGCAACGTGGCGCGCAGATAGATGGCGGAAAAGTTGAGGGCAAAGGTGAGCGAAAGCAGCACCAGGGTGGTCCCGTACTGGATTCCCTTGGTGGCCTCGACGTCGGGCGACTGGGTCGCCATGATGTAGACGTGATAGCCAAGCTCCATGAACTGGCTGTCGAGTCCTCCGGGCAGTTGCGGCAAGAAATAAGCCGCACCGGTGAAGAGGATGGGTGCCACTTCGCCGGCGCCGCGCGAGACGGCGAGGATGGCTCCCGTGAGCACGCCCGTCATGCAGTTGGGAAGCACCACCTTCCAGATGGTCTCCCAGCGCGTGGCCCCAAGCGCGAGGCTTGCGGCACGCAGCTCCTGCGGAACGTTGCGCAGCGCCTCTTCCACCGACACGATGACGACAGGAAGTGTCAAAAGCGCCATGGTGAACGAAGCCCAGAGGATGTTGGGCTGGGCCCAGTGGAGCTTGCCGTGCGAAAAGATGGCATCGAGTCCGCCGCCGCCGAAGCGCACGAAGAACCCAAGGCCGAAGAGGCCAAACACGATGGCCGGGATGCCGGCCAGGGTATTCACCGCGAAGCGCACCCACTTGGCGAAGGTGGACTCGCGATCGACATACTCCGAGAGGTAGATGGCCGTGATGGTGCCCACCGGCACGCCGATGACCGACATGATGAGCACCAGCAGGAAGGTTCCCACGATGCAGGGGAAGATGCCGCCGCCGGTCATGCCCTCGGAAGGAGCCGAGGTGAGGAAGGTCCAACTGATGGTGGGAGCGCCCTGCCATACGATGGTCCCGACGATCCAGAGCACCGCCGCGATGGTGCCGAAGGCGCACAGGGCGGTGAGCCCCATGGCCAACTTTCCGATGATCTTCTTGTTCATCTCAGATCCCCTTGAATCGCTTGAGCAGCCGGTCACGGATGCCAAACTCGGCCACGGCATTGAGACCGAAGGAGAAGGCAAAGAGCAGCACGCCCAGGAAGAACAGCACCGAGTAGTGGAGATCCCCTTGCACCACCTCGGCCATTTCGGCGCCGATGGAGGCCGAGAGGGTACGGACAGGTTTTGCCAAACCCGGATCGATCAGGGCCGCGTTGCCGGTGGCCATCAGTACGATCATGGTCTCGCCAAAGGCGCGACCGACGCCCAGGAGCAGCGCAGCGAAGATGCCCGGCGTGGCGGCCGGCAGCACCACCAAGAAGTTGGTCTCCCACTTGGTGGCTCCAAGCGCGAGGCTTCCTTCGGTGAGGTGCCGCGGGATGGCCGCGATGGCGTCTTCCGAGACGGTGTAGATGATGGGAATGACGGCCAGCGCCATGCCCACGCCGCCCACCAGGGCGTTGAGGCGGAAGTCCCAGTGGAAAATGCTCTGCAGGATAGAGGCCAGCACCACCAGGGTGAAGAAGCCAAGCACGACAGAAGGAATGCCGGCCAAAAGTTCGATGGCAGGCTTCATGATCTCGCGCGCCCAGCGGGGCGCGAAGGTGGTGGTGTAGAGCGCCGAAAGGATGGCGATGGGCCCACCCAAAAGCAGCGCAATGAAAGTCACCTTGAGGCTTCCAAGGATGAGCGGCCAGACGCCGAACATGGGGTTCTCGTTGGAGACCGGGCTCCACGAAAGCGAAAGCAGGTTCCAAGGCGTAAATGGCTTGGGCTTAGAAAGCTCCTCGCCTGAGGCGTCCGGAGCTGCTGGTGCAGCCTCCGCCGCAACGCCGGCGGCAGCATCCGAGGGACCGGAGCCTCCGTAACTTTGCTGGGTGGCGGCAGCCTGAGATGTGTCGCTCTGGGAAGAATCACCAGCGGCGGCAGTCCCGGCGGCAGTAGAAGAATCGTCCCCGTAACTTTCCGGGGCGGCGGCAGCGGAATTGTCAGAAGCGCCGCCATAACTTTCGGGAGATGCGTTCGAGTCACCCTTGGAGGCGTTGGGGCCGGCAACGGCCACCGCTTGCGAGGTTTCGGCATGTCCGGTGAAGACAGGAACGGCTTCCTTGACGACGAAGACCAGGATGAGGAAGATCGTGATCAGGGAGACGACGGCGACGGCGCGGATCGACTGGGCGGCAATCCAGTCCGAAGGCCGCATGCGCTTGCGCAGGCCTTCCGGGATCTTGATTTTCGTGTCCATGGACTCCTTCTTGGAGATAAGGGCAAAGGAGGGATGACCGCACGCGGCGGCCACCCCTCTGGGTTGGTTCTGCGAACGCGCCTACTTGGCCGGGAAGTACCCGACCTTGACGGCGATGGCCTGGCCCTCAGGCGACAGTACCCAGTCGATGAACTGCTTGGCTTCGCCGGAGGGGCGATTGCGCAGGTACATGTACAGGTAGCGGCTGATCGGATAGGTGCCGTTCTTGATGGTCTGAGCGTTGGGCTTCACACCAGGAGTGGCAGCATCCTTCTTGACGGCGATTTCCTTCACGCCCTTGGCGTAGGCGGCGCCACCGTAGCCGATGCCGTTCTTGTCCTTGGAGACAGCGTTCACCACCGCCGCGGTTCCGGGCATGTGCTGGCAGGAAGGCGCATAGTCCTTGCCCTTGAGCACGTTGTCGCGGAAGTAAGCGAAGGTGCCCGAGCTGTTCTCGCGGCCGTAAAGGATGATCTTGGAATTGGAACCGCCGACCTGGTTCCAGTTGGTGATCTTGCCGGTGTAAATCTCGCGCAGCTGCTCAAGCGTCAGTTCGTTCACCGGGTTGTGCTCGTTGACGTAGAGGGTGATGCCGTCCTTGGCAGTCTTGATCTCCACGCCAAGCGACCCGTAACGCTCCTTGAGCTGGTTCATCTCCGAGCTCTTCATGGGACGGGAAGCGTTGGCGATGTCGGTGGAGCCGTTGACGAGGGCCGAGAGGCCCACGCCCGAGCCGCCGCCGGTGACCTGGATCACGGCGCCCGGATGCTTGGCCATATAGGCCTCGGCCCAGCGCTGCGCCATGATCACCATGGTGTCGGAGCCCTTAACGGTGACGGTCTTGCCCGAGGTGGCCCCGACCACCAGGGCGGCACCCAAGATCGGAAGCAGGACTTTTGCGGATAGGATTTTCATCAATTTTCCTTTCGACGGTTCTTGTCTATGACGGAATCTGTCAAGACGCAGGTCAGAACTTGTACTGCAGCTGGAGGGTCAGCAGGTCGTTGTTGATGTCGCCCGAGTAGTCCTTGCGGGGGTCGACATTCTTGAGGGAAGCAGAGGTCTCGTTCATCTTGTGGTCGTACTCAACGGTGAGCTTCACGTTGCCCGAGAGGAAGTAGTTGACGCCCGCGGAGATCTGGGTGTAAGCGATGTCGTCAGCGCTTGTGTTCGCGACCTTGCCGACGTCGTCACCAGTCACCTCGGTGTTCGGATCGAACTGCTCGAAGCGGCCCACGATCTGGAAATCGTCGCCGAGGTTCTGGATCAAGGTGGCATACCAGCCCATCATCGGCTTGATGTAGGGAGTATTCACAGCCTTGGCGTCAGAGGTCGTGGCACTCGTGACAACGGCAACCTTCTTGCCGGAAGCGTTGGTTACAGAATCGGTCTTAGTCGTCGTGGTCACGCCGTAGGAATACGGCGTGTAGACCTTGTTCCCGGAGATGCAGACGTTGTTGCCCATGTAGAACTCACCGCGCAGCACAGTCCCACCGATGGGCAGAAGACTGAAGTACGTCTGGAGGTCAGCACCAAAGATCTGCTTCTTCAGATCGCCCTTGAGGTTGCCTGTCGACTTGTAAGCGGCATTGGTGTTGCTCAGCTGCTTCGAGAAGTCGATGACGGCATCGCTCTGGCTCAGGTAAGTGGCATAGTATCCAGACACACCACCGTCGATCTCAAAGTTGGCATCCTTGACCGGCGCCTTGAAACCCAAGCGACCGAGGAAGGCCTTGCCGTCGTCAAATTCAGAGGCACTGGCACCGTTGCCGGTATTTCCGATGATGGGCAGACCGACCACATTCATGCTTCCGTTCATGACGCCGAGCTTGAGGTCGACATGCTCAAAGATCCCCTCGTTGTAGTTGAGGAAAAACACCGCGCCGACATCCTTCTCGCCGTTGAACACCGACTGCTCGAAGAGCGAACGCTCGGCCAGTTCCATGCTGGAAGAGGAATAGCCGATTTCGTAGCCAAAGGGGATATCCTGGGCACCCAGGCGCACCTTGACGAACTTCCAGGGATCGTAGAACGACCCGTACATGTCGATCAGCTTGATGCCGTCCTCGGCATATTGGATCTGGGCGGTGATGTCACCGAGGCTGCTTTCGTGTCCCACCTTGATGCGGCCGCGACGGATGCGGAAGCGGTTTTGCAGGCTCATGCTCTTGGAATCGAGGATACCCGTATCGAGCGCGTACTCGTAACGAGCCTGGATCATGCCGCCAACCTTGATGCTGGAAAGCTTGTCCACGGTGCTCTTGGTGTCGAGGTAGCTCTCCTCGACGCCGTCGATCTTGCCCTTGAGGGCATCGATCTGCTCGGACTGGCTCTGGGCGGCGACGGGCTCGGAGGCACTGTCTGCGGCCTCTTGAGCACGGACGGTCCCGGTCAGGGCCGCGATGGCCAAGGCTAGGGCGTAAGATTTCTTCATGTGTCTCCCTTTCGGATGTGAGATTTTCGCGACAGAACTAAGGGACGAATCCGGCGTTACAGACGCATTTCAACTTGTTTGCATTCGTGTGCGCAGCCTTTTACGGCCCCCGCCACGGCCATGAGGGGCTGCTATCTTGACATTCCATGGCAAGCGAAAGAATCCTCCTGGTTGAAGACGATCCCGATATCCGCGATTTGGTTTCCCATGCGCTGCGCAAGGCGGGCTTCCGCATCTCGGCGACAGGCTCGGGAGCCGAGGCTCTGGGCATCCTCTCCGACGACCGGCACGACCTGGCCGTCCTGGACGTGATGCTCCCGGATATCCCCGGAACCGAAATCTGTCGTCGCATCCGCGAGTCCGAGCGGCTGCGCGCCATGCCGGTGATCTTCCTCACCGCCCGCGTCGAGGAGCACGACCGCATCTACGGCTTCTCGGTGGGCGCCGACGACTACATCCTCAAACCCTTCTCGCCGCGCGAGCTGGTGGCGCGCGTGCAGGCCATCTTGCGGCGCACCACGGGATCCATCTCGGGGGATGCCGTGGCCGTGGGCGAGCTTTCCATCGACATGGACCGCCGCCAGGTGAAGCTCCGCGAAGACGTCATCCACCTCACCTTCAAGGAGTTTGAGGTGCTGCGCACCTTGGTTGTCGCCAAGGGCCGCGTGGTCGAACGCATGCAGCTCCTGGAAGACGTGTGGGGCATGGACAGCACCTCCGGGCCGCGCAGCGTCGACGTCACCATCACCCGCCTGCGCGACAAGCTCGGCGAATTTTCCCACTGCGTCCGCACCGTCACCGGCGTCGGCTACCAGTGGAACCCCGAAGAACCGGCCAAGGAGGGGATTTGAAGATCCTGCTCAATGGCGAGGATTACGAGAGCGTCGCCGCCACCGTCGGCGCGCTGGTACGCGAACTGGAACTGGACCGGCAGTGGGTGGTGATCGAGCACAACCTGACAGTTCCTGACAAATCTCTCTGGGATGAGACACCCCTTTCCGAAGGCGACCAGGTGGAGATCGTCCGTTTCCTCGGTGGCGGATGATCGCCGCGCTCCTTTGGGCGCTTGAGGCGGCTGCCACACTGGGCGTCTGCGGTTCCGAGACGCTCGGGCGCACGGCCACCAACTGGGCGCGGGAATGGGGCGAGCGGGAACCAGAGATCGCCGTGGAGACGCACTTCCCGGGATCGGGAACCTCGCTAGCATCGCTTGAAAACGGCACCTGCCGGGTGGCCCTGCTCAGTCGCGAGCCAGACGCCACGGACATCTTGACCGCACGGATGGCGCTGCGCCAAGTCGGCTGGGACGAGGTCGTCTTCTTCGTCCATCCCTCTTCCCGCCTGCACAGCCTTCCGCTTTCTGAACTGCGCCGTTTGCTAGCTCATCCCTCCGCCTCGTTGCCCTGGCACATCTACGGCCGCAATGAACTCTCCGGAACTCATGCCTGGGTGCGCAATCGCCTGCTCGGCGGCGAACTCTTCGCCTCCCAGGTCCGCAAGCTTCCCGGCCCTCAGGGAGTGGTGCGGGCTGTGGCCATCGACCCGCAAGGCTTAGGCTACGCCAGCCGCGACGCCCTGCACGGCGAGGTGCGCATGCTGCGCCTGACCGACGCCCAGGGCATGCCCGTACACCTGCTCCGTCCATTGTTCCTGGCGCGCCACCGCGACGACGCACTTGCCGCGCGCTTCGAGTCCTACGCACTCTCGCCGCGCGGTCAGGCCCTGCTTTCCCAGGACGGCTTGCTGCCCGTCGCCAGCCTTTCCGCAGAGGCACAACCTTGACCCCGCGCGCCCGCACCGATCGCCTAGCATCCATGGCCTTCTTCGCCATCGGCGTGCCAGCCACCCTGGTGGTTCCCGCCATGTGCGCGGTGCTGATCTACAAGGCGATGCCCGGGCATGTCGCCGAGATCATTCCCCTGCTGCTTCCAAGCCTTGCCATCGCCGCCATCTCGCTGGCCTTTTCCACCCTTCCCGGCCTCGGGACGGCGCTCTATACCAGCGAGTTTCTGCAACTGCGCTGGCGCCGCCGCGTCTCCATCCTGCTTGAAGGACTGGGAGCCCTGCCTCCCGTCTGCTGCGCTTGGTTCGCCATCGCCCTGCTTCCCGACTGGTGGGAACGCCACGCCACCACGGCGATCCTGCTGCTGCCTCTGGCCATCTTGGCATTAGGAATCGCCGCGCACACGCGCCGGCTGCCCTGGATTCCCGAATCTCTCCAAGGCGTCTTGCGTCCAATTTTTGTCATTTTCTGCTTCCTGCTGCTCTTCTCCCTGATGAGCCTCCTGCCGTCATGGCACGCTCTCCCGCCTCCGCCGCTCCATTCGCCGTGGGGAGCCGGAATCGCCATCTCCGGATTTCTGGCGCCCAAGATTGCCGCCCGAAGCCTTGCCCAACTGGCGCAAGTCCCTTCGCATCTGCGCGAGGCCTCCCTTTCCTGCGGCGCCACCCGCTGGGAGACGGTGCGCCATGTGGTGCTTCCTCAGGCCATCCCCGGACTGACCCTGGTGCTGTGGGAGCTCTTCGCCTGGGTGCTGGGCGAGACCATGGTCGTGCTGGTGCTGTTCGGAGCCTCGGCCCGCCCCCCCTGGAACAGCGGCACGCTTGGGACAGCCATGACCTTGGGACTCCCCGACGTGCAGGCCGGATCCGCCGCCGAAGGCACCCTGGTGTGGCCGGCGCTGCTGCTCTTGCTGTTCGCGGTGCTGGCCCAGCTTCCCGGACTCCTGCGGGAGCGCAAGCTGTGATCCGCCGCCCTATTGAACCCTTGGCCTGGAGCGTGGCCGGACTGTTCGTGCTGCTGCTTGCCGCCAGCACGCTGGTGCTCGCATCGTTTCTGGCAAGCGCCCTGGCCGACGACTGGCCCGGCCCTCTGCGGATGGCGCAACTGGACGGACACGCAACCTGCCTGGAGATTCGCTCCCGGGCCCCAGAAGGGGCTTGGGTACGGATCTCGGGGCGTCCGGACGCCTGGTTCTTGCCCACGGCGACTCTGGATGCTTCCCATCCCGCCGGCGCTTGGGCCACCCTCCAATTGCGCGATGGCCGCTGGTTCTGCGCTCCCCAGCTCTCGGTTCTGGACCAGGGACGTCCCGTAACGCTTGGCTTTTCTGAACTGCGCGACTGGATGAATTCCATGGCGGCCGACCGCGATCGCCTGCGCCGGCAAGCGCGTGACGGACAGGAATCGTCCGCCCAGGAATACCGCCGCCTCGCCGCCGCCGAGTCTTCGCTCCGGCTGCGTCTGGACGGCACCGGACAGGATGTGTCCTTTTCTGACGTCGCCACCCTGCACCCGCCTGCCGCCAGCTTCACGGCACGCCTGGGCATCTTCCTTGCGAACCTGCACGGCCATCTGCGCTCGCCCTCGGGCTTTCCCGCCGCTCTGGTGGGGACGGCTCTGACCACCCTGCTTGCAGCGCTGCTCGCAAGCCCCCTTGGCATCGCCGCCGCCATCTGGCTCTCTGAGTTCTCACGCCCCGGCCTCTTCGCCCGACTTTTTCGCCGCTCGGTGCAACTGCTCTCGGGGATTCCTCCGGTGGTCTTCGGGGCCTTCGGCCTCGTGTTCCTGGTGCGCGGCATCGGCTCCAGCCTAGGCGGCGGACTCGCCGCCCCCTCGCTCCTGTGGGCCTCTCTGACGCTTGGACTACTGGCCCTTCCCACGGTGACGCGCCAGGCCCACCTCTCGCTCCAGCGGGTTCCCTCCCACTTGCGCGAAGCCTCGCTCTCCTGCGGCGCCTCGCGCCTGCAGACCCTGCTGCGGGTGGTCCTCCCCGCCAGCGCCCGCGGCCTGCTCTCGGCGGTGCTGATGGGAGCCGTGCAAGCCCTGGCCGAAACCGCCCCCATCCTACTCACGGGCGCCGTGCAGCTCTCGGGGCGCGCCATCCTAGACGGCACCTTTCCCTTCTTCCATCCCCTCGGCGGCTTCGAACACCTCGGCTCGCACATCTTCTACGGCCTCGAACAGCTCCCTCCGGGCCCTTCGGGTGCCGGCATGGAAAGCCTTGCCTGCCTAATCCTGGCTGGCTCCGCCATGGGCCTGCGCGCCCTGGCCGCCGAACTTCGCCACCCACGGAGCCCACAATGACGCAAGACGCTCGCGAGGCCTCCGCCGTCCACCCCCAGGAAATCAAGGACCCGATCCTGAGCATGGACAATTTCTGTCTAGACCTGGACGGCCGACGCGTACTCTCTGACATTTCCTTTTCGGTGCCGCGCGGAGCCATCACCGCCCTGGTCGGCCCCTCGGGAAGCGGCAAGACGGTGCTGCTGCGCTCCTTCAACCGCATGAACGAGTGGGATGGGACAATTTCCGTCCAAGGCTTGCTGGAATTTGAGGGCCAGGACATCCACTCCCCCGCCACCGACCTGCTGGAGCTGCGCGGCCGCATGGGCATGGTGTTCCGCATTCCCAACGCCTTCTCCATGAGCGTCTTCGACAACGTGGCCTACGCCCTGCGCGCGCAGTCCTCGCACCCTTCGCGGCGGCTCCTGGACGAAGGCGTGGAGCGAGCGCTGCGCCGCTGCGGCCTGTGGGACGACCTGCGCGACCGCCTAGCCGAGCCCGCCGTGCAGCTTCCTCCCGGCCTGCAACAACGCCTTTGCGTGGCCCGCGCCGTCGCCTGTTCCCCCGCCGTGCTGCTGCTGGACGAGCCCTGCTCGGTGCTCGACCCGCTGGCCACCGCCGAACTAGAGGACCTGCTGCTTTCGCTGGGAGGCAACCCCACGGTCGTGATTGTGACCCACAATCCGCAGCAGGCATCGCGCATCAGTCAATACACAGCGTTCCTCTCGCGAGGACGCCTCGTGGAATTCGGTCCCACCGAGCGGGTGTTCCAGCGTCCGCTGCGCCGTGAGACCGACGACTACATCTCCGGACGTTCCGGATGAAGGACATGTCATGAGCCGACACACCCACATGGAACTCGACCGTCTGTCCGGCCGCATGGCCGAGCAGTGCCATCGCGTAGAGGAGCACCTCTTCGCGGTCTTCCAGGCGTTACTTTCTCCTGATCGCGGGGACGGGGAGCGCCTCGCTCTGGCCGACGAGGCCATCGACCAGGAGGAGGTCCTGATCGAGGAGGAATGCCTCAAGATCATCGCCCTCCACCAGCCCACGGGCCTAGACCTCCGGCATTTGGCCACCTTCATCAAGGCCAACGGCGATCTGGAGAGGATCGGCGACCACGCCACCAACATCGCCCGCGCCCTGCGCCGGCTTCCCGAAACCGGAGTGCTGCCCCAGTCGGCAAAGCTCCTGGTGCGAGCCGCCGGAGAGGCCTTCCAATCGGCCTGCCGCGCCCTCTCGGAACACGACTTGGATGCCGCCCAGCAGGTCTTGGCGGGCGACGACGTGATCGACGCCCTGGAAGACGCCGTCACGGCCTCGGCCCGCGAGATGGCTCAGGCCGGCGACTGCAGCCTGGAGGCGGCCTTCGAGCTGGCCCGCTGCGCCCACGACATCGAGCGGGTGGCCGACCTCGCCAAGAACATCGCCGAGGACATCGTCTACCTCGATACCGGCGACATCGTGCGCCACGCGCGCTTCGTGCCGTAATGGCGATCCTGCTGGCATTGCTCCTGGACGCGTCCCTCGGGGAACCGCCCGCCCGCCTCCATCCGGTGGTCTGGATGGGACATTTTCTGTCTTGGGGATCCCGGCGCATCCCCGCCACGCCGCGGGTGGCTTTCCGCCGAGGCGCTGGCTTGTGGCTTCTCGGCCTCCTCGCTTGCCTCGCCGTCGGAATTCTGCTGGAGTGGCTGCTTTCGCCGCTTGGCCTCTGGGGCATCCCCCTCAAGGCCTTCCTGCTGTGGCCCCTCTTCTCGGCGCGGCTGCTGCAAGAAGAGGTGGGCGCCGTGGAAACATCGCTCCTGCGAAGCCTTGAGGAAGGCCGAGAGCGCCTGGCGCGCATCGTCAGCCGCGACGTCTCCGAGCTTTCGGAGGCGCAGGTGCGCGAGTCGGCCCTGGAGTCGCTCTCCGAGAACCTGACGGATTCTGTCATTGCACCGCTCTTCTGGTTCCTGCTCCTTGGCCTTCCCGGAGCCATCGCCTACCGCTTCGCCAACACCGCCGACGCCATGTGGGGCTACCGCGACCACCGCGAGTGGTTCGGCAAGCTCGCCGCCCGCGCCGACGACGTGCTGAACTGGATCCCCGCGCGCCTCACTGGGCTCCTCTTGTGCCCCTGGCAGCTCTGGGAGCGGCTTTCCGAGGAGGCTCGCCGCACCCCATCCCCCAACGGCGGCTGGACCATGGGAGCCCTGGCGCTGCGGCTGGGCATCCGCCTCGAAAAACCCGGCGTCTACGTGCTCAATCCGGAAGGGCGCCTTCCTGGCCCCCGCGAGGTCGCCCAGGGGCTTCTCACAGTGCGGCGCGTCATCTGGATCTCCGGTGCCGTGCTGGCCGTTTTCGAGTGGTGTCTGCACCGCGCTTAGCTACTTTCGCGGCACTGTGAAAATGCGATTTCTGCTGCCGCTTGCCACTGTCCTTCTGTTTGCCTGCCGCGATGAACGGACCGAATCCGCCGCATCTTCCTCTGCCGCACCAGTGGTAGGAGAAGACGGCCGCCTGGATTGCCAGGACACCTCTATCCAGCCCGAGGAAGGCTCCCAGTGGGCCTTCCTGAAGCGGGGCTTTCGGCTCCCCGACCTCGCCCACCGCAGCTTCCCGCGCGGCGATTTCGAGGTGCGCCTGCTGCGACGCGAACCGGCCAGCCCTGAGCTGCTCCTCCTCTTGCGGCGCGAAGCCGGGCACGCCAGCATCCTGCTGATTCGCCCCCGCGCCTCACTGCGGACAGAATTTCTGAAGGCTTCCGAACGAACCGGCGCCCTGGTTCCCGACCTGTGGAACCCGACCACCAAGCTCGACACTTTCGCGCTCCCCGATAGTTTTGCCACCCGCGCTACAACGCTTCTTGAGGCCAAGGGAATCGCCGCTCTGGTAAGCACGCGCCGCTGCGACACCGCCACCAAGGCAGCCTCCCCACTGGGCGATGCCATCTTCGTGATCGACGCCAAGGACGTCGGGAGCCATCGCACCGCCATCCTGCGCCCAGGCCATTACGCCGATAGCTTCTGGAACTCCCTGCAAGCGCTCTTCGACGCGCCCATTGTGAAGGACCCGGGACCCGGCTTTTAGTTCGGGCACTCGAAACGCCTAAAGCAGCTTGAGGCGCTCTTCGGGGGAAAGCAGGTTGATCAGGCGCACCGCGAAGTGGTTGTTGACCACCACCACCTCGCCCTTGGCGATGGTACGGCCGTTGATGCGGACATCCACCGCCTCGCCGGCCACTCGGTCCAGTTCGATGATCTGATCTTCCTGCAGGTGGACCAAATCGTCCAGGGGCATCATGGCATTCCCCAACACGAGGCTCACCGGAACCTTGATGTCCTGAAGCTGCTCCAAGTCAAGCGAGCGGCGCATCGATTTGCGGTAAAGTGGTTCCACGGAATCACTTTACCACATCGCACCTGCGCCGCGCAAGACCTAACCTCAGTTGACCTTGACGCCAATCTTGATCACGTGGTTCTCCAATTGGCCGTTCACCGTCGTGAAGTTGTCACTGCGGACCACGAAGCGGATCAAGTAGATCCCCGAGATCACCTGCTCGCCCTTGGTGTCGCGAAGATTCCAGAGCACCTTCAGCTGGGTGCGATCCAGCTTGTCCTTCTGAATGGTCTTGATGTCCTGCTCGGTGATGACAAATCTGGTGCTCGCGATGTAGGTGCCAATCTGGTCGTATACATACATCTGCACACTGGAAGGCTTGTTGATGTAGAGCGACGTGACCGAGCACTGGTTGTAATCCGGGCAGAGATCCTGCTGCGCATTGGAGTAGCCTTGACCGGGCTGGTAGGTCTTCATGCTCGCCGTAGAGGTATCCCCGGTGGAGGCCACGAAGGCAAAGCCGCCCTTTTGCGCCGAATTGCCCGTGGACGGATTCACCTGAATGACGCCGCTCGGCTGGGTGACATCGATCAGGTCCGGTCGATTCGGCCCCTGGACCACGACCTTGGTGGTGTCCGTGTTGTGGTTGACCACATTGCCGGCAGCATCCGAGACGCTGTCGCCAAAGCGGACCATGACGCCCGGTTTCACTCCCGATCCCAGATCCAGGATGATCTGCAAGGCACCTGTCGAAGAGATCGAGGAGACCTTCACGTCGATCCAGGTCTTGCCGGAATCAAGCGACACCTGGAAGATGCCGCTGCCGTCCTTGCTCTTGAGCACGAGCGGCTCCGAGGGATAGATCCAGAGCGTGTCCTTGCCCGAGTAGCTCTCGGTGCGATGAATCTCGCTCTTCTCAATCACCGGCGCCACGCCGTCCTTGATGTCGAAGGTGTCCGTCCAGCTCTGCTTGACCGTCTGGCCATTCACCACCGCGGCGTTGGTTCCCTTGATCACACCCAGGTTCGTCACGGTGCTGGAAGTCCAGCCGTACGGGAACTGAGGGACAAGCTTCACCACCAGCACAGAGGAGTCCACCGCCGATCCGCTGGCAGCAACCCACAGCGGAATGCCATTGGTGTCGCGCACCTGCTTGCCGTGGGCATCCAAAAGTGGCGTGCCCGTTGAAGCAAATACTGGCTTGCCGGTGGAATCAACCAACTGCTGACCATCGCTGCCCACCACCGGCCTTCCCTCAACCACCTTCACGGCGGTGCCGCTGGCATTGCGAAGAGTATCGCCCTTCACCACGTAGTAGTTGCCGGCCTGCGAGGAAGATCCGTAACTCACGCTTGAAGACGAAATGGTGTTAGTTCCCGGAGTCCCGTAGGAGATCTCGAAACTCGGCAGATTCCCAACCACCTTAGCCGGGAACTGCACAATCACTTCGTCGATGCGTCCATCGCCATCCGAGTCGATGTACTTGGCACTGCTCGGCGTGTTCGGCACCATGACGATGCTGGTGGTTCCCTTGGCCGTATTGCCGGCCCGATCGGTGTAAGTGGGCGTAGTGATCGTCTGCGGTCCCAGCACATCGGAGCAGTAGGTGGTGTCGTGTCTGGTGGTCGTACCCATGTCCTGCACGTAGTAGGTCACCCCGACGCACCCCAGCGGCCACTGGCTGCCATTGGGAGGCGTGGTGATCCAGACCTTGGGAGCCGTGGTATCGAGGCCCACGGTTCCGGAGCCGCAACCCTTGTTGCCCACGGCGTCCTCGAAGCAGCGCGAAATGGTGTTCAGGGTGTCGGTCAGCTTGGTGGAGTCCTGATGCCAAGTGGTCACGCCGTCATCGATGGAATGCCACTTGACGATGATTCCCGGCACGTTCACCCAGGGGGTGTCGACGGCGATCCAGGTCTTGCCGCCGTCCTTGCTGATGGAATCGATCTTCACCGTCGGAGGCGTAGTGTCGAGCCACACGGTAATGGTATCGGTTCCGACGTTACCCCAGATGTCAGTGTAGGACTTGCGGATGACGGACTTGCCTTCGGGCAGCAAGGTGTCGTACGGCGTCTGAACCGTGCCGTCCACCGTCCAGGTCACCGGGACCTTGCCATCGCCGTCCAGATTCTTCTTGCCCAGGTGAGCCGAGTCGGCCGGCGAGGTGATCTTCACCGCTGGCAGCTTGTCGTTATCCAGGATATGCACCTGCAACGAGTCCGGATCTTTGGGATTGGCTTCTTCGCTGGTGATTCCCAAGCGGAAGGTTTCGGTCGGCTCCACACGGCCGTCGTCCAGCACCTTGAAGGAGAAACTCACCGAGGTATCGAGCGACGGGATCACCACCACATAGGTGGAATCGCCATTCAAGGCCACATCCGCCTGGTTGCTGGTACTGACCAAGGTATCGTTCTTGTTGGCATTGCTCAGCAACGTGGCCGGATAAATGCCCTTAGTGGCATCCAGGGGCATCGCGTGAGCTTTGATCCACACGTGGATGGGAGCTGCCGCAGGATGATCCAGGTGGATCCGCAAGGTGACCGTTCCGACGTCCTCCTTGACCGTCGTATCGGCCACCACGAAGGAAACGACCGGGACGCTGTCGTTGTCCAAGATGAAGACGGAATCCACCGAAGGCGTTCCCTTGGTCGCATTGACGGTCGAATCGATGGTGAAGACCATCGTCTCCGTGCCCTCGTAGATGCTGTCGTCCACGGTGTGGACCACGACGGAAGCGGTCGTGTCGCCAGCCTTGATGAAGAACACCTCATGGGCATCTGGACGCAGGTCGTCGTCAACACCGGGCGCCGCTGTGCCGGAAGTGCGATACCATGCCTGGATGTCTTTGCCGGAGGGACGGTTCAGGTGGGCGACGACATTCACGCTAGCACCTTCCTTGATCCATTGGGTGTCTCGCACGAAGGAGATCACCGAAGGACTATCAATATCAAGAATGGTGAGATGGTACTCGAACTTGGGACCCAGAGTGATACCGCTGGTCAGCGGAATAAGCTTCCAGTTAGCCGTCTCATCATTCTCGTCGAGACTGTCCTTCTTTGCTTTCACGACGAAGCTAGACGACGAGGCGTGAGCCGGGATCGTCAAAGTCGTGTCACTGGCAAGAGTCGTCACAAAATCGAGACCGGGAGTTGCCGTCCCTGGGGTGTTTGGAATTTTGACTTGGACCGGGATGCTTGCCGGACGCGAAAGCCCAACAACAATCCGGACCGAATCCCCTTCGGAGATGGAAGTGTCCGGAGTCAGGAACTGTACGGTGGGAATGCCACCGACATCCTTAATCCAGGCCTTCGCGATGGAGTCCGTCGGCGAGAGAAGCGCACGATTCTTCGCGGTATCAGCACCGATGATGCTATCGATCTTGATTCCGAAAACCTCAGTCGGTTCCCAAACGCTATCGGAAAGCGTCGTCACGGCAATGGAAGTCGTTCCATGCAGAGGCCGAAGGATGGCAACACCGGAATCGCTCACGAAATCAGAATCCGCACGAGCCGGATTCACGGCTCCAGGAATCAAATCTCCCGGGACCGTGTGCCAGTAAACTTTTACGGTATCCAGTGTCGCACCACGCAATGTCACCGGAAAGACCGCAGGATTGCCCTCACTTACAGTATCGGAGTTGCCTACGACAAGATGCGGGAAATCGCCAGTGTCGATAATGGTCGCAAGGCCAATTGACTGCTTGATGAAAGCCGAGTCCGTGCTGTCAAGGAGCACAGTGAAAGTCTGAGGCAGGGCCTCGCGGATAGTGTCATTGAGGAGCTTCACAGAAAGCCGTACAAAACTCTGGCCCGCAGGAATCGTAACGGTCCCAGAAGTTGCCACATAGCGCTTGCCGGCTTCGGCGGTGCCATCCTGGGTATGATACCAGACAGTCACCGGAACGGCACTTACCCCTCCCTTGAGGGTCACCGTGAAGACGGCGGCAGTATCCTTGCCCTCGGTCAAGGGACCAACCGAATCGATAAATATTCCCGGCAGAGTATTGGTATCGAGAATGGTCCCAGTCCCCACACTGTCTCCGGTTGCGTTTAGGAGCTTATGCAAGAGCAAGTGGAAGGTTTCGGTTCCTTCTCCCGTAATGGTATCGGCAAGTGTTGGCACCTTTGGCGTAACGGTAACGGTAAGCTTGCCCGGCTGGATGGTATCCGCATGTCCAGAAGCGTAGAGGAAGTCCTTCCCAATCGTCGCATGCCCATAAGCGGTGTCGATCTGGGCGGATTCCCAATCAAAGACAACAGGAAGACCGCTCGGACGGTTCAGCCGCACGGTGAAGACCGCAGTATCCCCCTCCTTGACAACGGGAGAGCTGATGGAGATGACCGGTGCAGTGTCGTTATCGAGAATGGTTCCGATGCCTACACTGTCCTTTGCCAAGCTCACATTACTCGGCGAAAAGAGCCTCACCTTGAAGACTTCGCTCCCCTCGTACAAGCTGTCACCATAAACGGTGATGGAAATCGTCTTCACGGTATCGCTAGGCTCGAACTTCAGGGTATTTCCGTCCGCCTTGTAGTCAACAGGGGCTTCAATGGACTGCGCAGTACTATCCACGGTCTGCCACTGCACCTTGATCGGAAGGGCGGAACGCGAGGATAGTCGCACCGTAAAGGTGATGGTCGTAGAATCGCCAGCTTTTGCCGGCTCTTGCACCAAGGTATCATTGATACTTATTGCCGGAGCCGCATCGTTGTCGACGATAGTATCGACCCCGATGCTGTCGAAGATATTTGCCGAGGGAAGCCTCTTGCCTGCGTCGGTGATCGAATCCGTACTGTCGATCACCACGAAGAAGGTTTCATCGTGTTCCTGGATCTGGTCATCCAGGATATGCACCGGGAAGGAAGCCGAGGATGTGTACGCGGGAATGGTCACAACAGTGTCTTTCCCGGAATCCGGCAGCGCCACATAGTCGCTGCCAGCCGTCGCGCTCCCGTCGCGCGTATGCAGATAGACCCGCACCGCCGAGGAGCTTTGCATGCTGAGTTTCAAGGTGAAGTGGACGACCGTATCCTTTTCCGTCTCTTTCAGGGTATCGATGGAAAGGAAGGGACGCCCATTCCCGTCTTGGATGTTGCCGATGGCAAGCGAATCGCGGAACGTGAAATTGGTATCACCAGCAAGAGTCTTAGAAAGGAGAACCTTGAACGCCTCGGTCTGCTCAGCGACAGCGTCGCCATAGATCCATACGGGAAGGGTAACGGTGCTGTCCCCGGGCATGATGGTGACCGCCGTCGGCCCCACGGCTCGATAGTCGATCCCAGCCGTCGCCTCATTGACGGCAGCTCCTCCCGTGCTGTCGGCGGTCTGCCAGGTGAAGTTCACCGGAAGCCCGCTCACATGACTCAGATGCACCTTGAAGAGCATGGCGAGGGAGTCTGGAGCTGACGGCTCAGTTTGGACAGCGTCGTCGATCCAAAGCGCAGGAGCGACGTCATTGTCAAGGATGGTCACGATGCCCGTACCCTTCAGGATCGGTGTCGTCGCTGGAGTCTGGGAACTCAGAAGCACCTTGAAGTACTCTGGCCCTTCCCAGATGCTGTCCGCAAGAACCTGAACACTATCAACAACGGCGGTATCGCCGGGATTGAAGATGACAGCCCCACTCTTTGCGACATAGTCGGAGTCGTGCGCAGTGCTGTCAGCCGTGCCCCACTTGACCGTAATGATCTGGGCCGCCGGAGAGCTTAACCGGAAAGTGATATGCGCCCACGCCGCAGGCGAAGTCGCATCTGCAGGCTCGCGCACAGATGTGTCATTAACAGAGATCGAAGGTGGTGGATCAATATTGACGATTTTGCCCACGCCAATCGAATCCGTGGAAAGATTCTTTCCGAAACTGAAAGCCGTATCATTAGCGAATTTCTTAGAGAGGACGTTCCAGAAATAGAGGGTGTCTGGATCAAGGATACCGTCGTGGTGCAATGGAACCGATACGCTCACCGAGGTGGCACCCGCCGGAATCGTAACGGGAACCGCAACGAGCTTCTTGTAGTTGTAGTAGACCGGATTCGTCGCGCTGCTATCGCGTGCCTGCAGCTTAGAATCTGCGATATCGCCGTCCTTACTGGTATTTACGACGAGATTGAGCGGAATGGCGCTGGGATTGTCCAGATGCACGGTGAAGTGCAACGAATCAGCAGTTTCGAGATCGAAAGTATCATTGATGCTCACTGTCGACTTTGCCGTCTTATCGACAATCTGGCCAAGTCCGACATTGTGGATCTTGCCAACATTCTGATTCGAAAGCACTACGGTAAAGGTTTCGATCCCCTCGTTCGCAACATTGTCGCTCCTGGTCTGGACGACCGGATTGACCATGGCGCTACTCTGCCCCGCGAGGATCGTCCCAGTCGAAGCGGCGGAATCAAAATCAAGTCCGGCAAGAGCCGTACCGCTGCGCGTCGTCCAGTTGAAGGTGATCGTCTTGCTGCAGGTAACGAGATTTCCGAGACTATCGCGAAGCGTGACATGGAAGGGTGCTGTCGCGCCCTCATTCACCTTGGCGGTGTCGATGTAGAGGTACGGCGGAGGATCCTGGTCGAGAATAACGCCAAGCGCCCCTTTCTTGGACAGACTATCCGAAGCCAAGGTGGCGGAAGCTCCCTTAGAGCCAGAGGTCGCGATACTGGAGATCTTGACGCGCATCGTCTCGGTTCCCTCGACGACATTGTCGCCGTGGACCTTAACGAAGTCGGTGACCGCCGTCTGCCCTGCCGGGATCGTCACGACATGGGACCACGGTCGATAGTCATTCTTGATGCCGGCAACGGTGTCATCCTCCGTCGTCGTCTCGTCATAAGTCGTTGCCGTGAAGGTAACGGGAATTCCAGAAGGTGCCGAAAGCGTATAAGTAAAGACGAGATTCGAGTCAGGGGCCGATGCATCGACGGGTTCAGTGACCGTATCCCCTGTCACAGAAAGAGTCGGCGGGTTGTCGTCATTAAGGATCACGCCCTTGCCGACGAGATTGGAATACAGACTCGTTGTGGTTGCGTTTGTCACTGAGGAGAGAATCACCCGGAACCACTCGTTTAGCTCGTATTTCGAATCAGGGGTCAGCGGAATCGCAATGGTATCCTTTGTCTTCCCTGCCACGATGGTCCTTGCAAGCGGCGTCGCCTGCCCGACATAATCGTTGTCCGAAACAAGGGCAGCGGTATCGCCAGTGCCATCCTGAGTTTGCCAGGAATAGGAAATGTTCAGCGCAGGAGCGACGGCAAGATCCTTGCCGCTTGCGGAATCTACCAGCGCAACGACAAACTTCAGGGTGTCCTTCGTGATGCCCGTTCCTTCATTCCCGATCACGAGGGGATCGATTCGAATAGCGGGATGGCCATCGTCGTTCAAGATGGTACCAACGGCAGTGTCTTTCCGGAAGCCATTCAGTATGGTATAAAAGGTGTCCAAGAGGGTCCCGACTTTAACGGAATCGACTTTGATCGAGAAGTATTCATCCGGTTCGAGCTTGCTGTCGCCAATCACGATGACAGGCAGAGCGATCGAATCAGAACCAGCAGAAATCACGCTGGCAGTATCCTTGGAAACGCCTTTGGGCTGATAGTCGCCATCCGCAACCGTAGCTGTGCCATCGACGGTATGCCACCAAATGGTCGTCGGCAAGGAGGGAGCGTAGCTGAGCTTGGCGCCGAAGTTGAAGGATGGGTTTGTCCCGGTACCTTCCGACTGCACCACACCAGTAAGCTTCAGGGTAGGCGGCTTATCGTCGTCAATGATGATGCCGTTCACGCTGAGCGGCCCCGTCCGAGCGGCATTGGTGCCTGGATTGACGTTCACTCCAAAGGACTCGTCTCCTTCATAGATGCCATCGCCGTTGATCTTAACGACTAGCTTGGTCGATACTTTACCGGAATCGATAGTCACCGACGTTGCCGGCACGGCCACGAAATCGGTATCGGCAACCCCTGTGCCGCTGGACTTCGCTGCATTCGCTCCAATCCCGTCCGAAGTAGACCAAGTGAAGCTTACCGGAACCTCAGGAGCATCGGCCAAAGAAAGAGCCGCACCGTTGGAATCTGTCAAAAAGACTGTGAAGCTCTCCAAGGGATGCTGTCCACTTGCGCCCTCATGTACTCCAAAGCTAGAATCAGCTACAACTTTAAGGCGTGGCAGACTGTCGTCATTCAGGATGATGGCTGAGGCGGACAGGACATTATTGGCATTCGCAGCTGCGGCATTCGTAAGACTTGCCGAGTCAATCTTCACTAGAAAATTTTCGTCCTTCTCATACTTGTTATCGCCAATGATCACCACCTGAAGCGTATCAGTGACCTTCGTCAGAACCTTCTTTGCAGAAGTGACCGGGACATAGTCGGAATCCGCCGAACCGATGGCCCTGCCAATGGCTGTGCCATTTACGGTGCTCCAGTTAAAGCTCACGCCACCAGTTGGAATATCGGAGGCATTCATGAGCGGATTGCCCGGTGCCTGACTGCGAAGCGTCACCGTGAAAGTCGCAACGTGGCGATCACCAGACTTGCCCTCGTGAAATCCTTTGATCGAATCCACGGTCACTTGCACAACAGGCTGGTTGTCGTCGTTACGGATAGTGTCCGTCGCAACAGTATTGCCATTCTTTTTATAGGCACTGTCTCCGGGAATTAACGTCACCTTAAAGGTTTCGTCCGGTTCGTAGCGCAAATCGCCCTTGGTCTTGACCTGAATCGTATCCGTCCATCGATAGGCCTTAACCGAATCCTTTGTCGCTCCGACGGCTATGTAATCCGTGTCCTTGACGGTGTCTGGAGCCGTAGGTGTCAGAGTATGTCCCGCCGTGCCATCATTTGTATACCAGGTGTACTTGACGGGAACTTCTGGAGCCGAACTTGTGTCAAGTCGAACGGGTTTATTCGTAACTGGATCAATCCGACTCGGGTCCACCAGATAAACTCGAAGATAGCGCGTCGAATCGGCATTGCCCTCAAAGTATCCAGTATCACTCAAAGCAAGTTGAGGCATGCTGTCATCATTTAAAATGGTGCCAATGCCCACAAATTTCTTTTGAGCCCCAGCAGAAACGGCAGCCTGCCCGACAAGGGAAGCGCTATCGATGACCACATTGAAGGACTCGTCTGGCTCATAGCGATAATCACCGATAACCGATACTCTGATCGTATCAGTCGTCGCTCCCTTCTTGATGATTCCTTTGCCTGAACCCGCGGGAACCGCTATATAATCATTATCACTAGACTTCGCTGTTCCATCTACTGTATGCCACGTATATGTGATATCGCGATTTACAGTTCCAGAATAAGTACCACCGGTCACAGAATCCGCAAACGAAACGACAAAAGGAAAAACCTTAGCTCCAGTGTTTCCTTCCATCATGGCCGTATCGCGCACGCGCAATGTCGGAGCGTGATCCTTGTCGAGAATCGTCACCAACGCATACGCGCTCAAGGAGTCTCCAATAACCCCAGATCCGAGTTTGAAGGTTCCGGCCTGGGGAACATTAAAATGCAGATAGAAATTCAAATTTCCGGTGACGACACGATCCCATTTAATAGTAAATGGAACCTTAACACTCATGCTATCAGCAGGAATCGTGATGATCGTATCTTTTTGTTGTTTGTAATTAACACTAGAAATTGCATGATACGACGAATCCCGAGAACTCACCATAGTATCGGACGTCGTAAATGTAAAACTCACAGGGAAGGCATTGGCCTGTGAAAGCGTCAATACTGCATAATATGTCGTATCCGCTTCGGGAACACTCTGACCAGAGGACGCAATAGAAATCGTAATTACCGGAGGATTCGGATTAAATGGAATATAATGTCCTTTTCCAAAATCTATATTATTTTGCCCAATAATTCGTTTGCCAAATACTTGGCCAAATATTTTCACCTGATTCGTCATCGTAACGTCACCATGCGGTGCCGAAATGGTTGCCCAGATTGGGCCATCACTGGAAACACCGATGTTGCTTCCTCCCAGAAGCATCATCGTCCCTCCCAGAAAAAGTCCCGTTCCAGTTCCATATCCAGTGGCATTAATGGCTCCTTCTGGAGCAATTAAATTACTACCAGATCCAGCAACGATATCGCCTTGAGAATACACGAACGTACGCTTCCCAGAAGGCTGAGAGGCAATAATTTTACCGCTTCCCATGGAAATGTTATCAAAATAATAGAAGCCTTCTTTTATGAGCAAAGCTTCGCCATTTGCTGTACCAAATGAAAGATTTCCATAATATCCAGGTTTTAGCGTATCACCACTGCAATAATTAGTATCATTCAACACAGCCATGCATTTAAAAACCGTAGAAGAATACAAGGACGGCCCGGTCGCCGTATTTTTCAATATAATCGGTTCGCCATTTCCACCAACACTAATTGACGGACGGCTTGGACTACTCGACGCATCCATGCCAGTGACCGTATATCCTGGCAATTTCGATTGATCATAAACCAATGGGCTTGGCAAAAATGTGGAACTTGGTCTTGCAGAATCAAAAGTTATTCTTGTTCCAGACAGAGATGCGGTTCCAGCATAAACCTTTGATTTAAACTCGATATCATTATCCGTGATGGAAAGATTCTTTGCAACCTGAATAGCAGAATCATAAATACTATTCCCACCGGCATAGAAATTGCCGCCAATATTGAATACTCCCTTAACTTCTTTAGGACTCCCAAGTGTTCCTACATAGAAATCCCTACCTGAAGAAAAATATGGGCTTTGCATATTCGGGCGAGATCCAAAATAGACCCCTCCCCCCGACCCAAAGCTTCCACCATCAGAAGTAATCGTACCATCCGGCATATAAATGCTATCAGAAGCATATGCAAAATACTGTGTTAGAACGGAATCTGGAGCGAACTGCTTAATGTCAATATTAGACGTCAAATATGCTGCCGTTGCCGCACGCCCCACTCCGCACAAAGACAGTACGCACAGACACACCGCCTTCACTGCCCGCATCCACGGCAAAGATGCTGTCATCTCGGTCAACTTCTGGGCAACAGGCCAACGCGACGAACGTTGTGTCATGGGACTCTCCTCTTTTCTCATCATACCATCACTCTAGCATCTCTTCGCCATAGATAGCATGCACCTTGACAGTCCGCTTGCTCATATCTTACTCGGCTAGAGAACGGGTGCATCCATGTGCCTCCCCAATTCTCTGCGGCGGGAGAGCTGCGAGTGGACGGCACTCGGTTGGGTCGAATATAGATTCCCCCCTTGCAAGAAGGAAAATTTCCAGCTGCGGAATCGTACTCCAAACTTTATATTGTGTCCTCCCCTGCGCCTGTCGCTGACAGAATTCTGTCCTTTAGAAAAGGACGCCTCAAATTCGTCACAAGGATGGCAGTTCTGTCGCTTGAGAAGGAAAAATGACGATTTTCTTCCTTTGGCCAGACAAATGTGCTACTCTACTAGGGAAGCGACATAGCGACAAGCTCACCCCTTCGCCACAACAACACCCCTCATGCCTGAAACACCTGTCCAAATTCTGCTCGCAGAAGACGAGGAAATGATCCGGCACTCCTTACTTATGGGACTGCGACGAGCGGGATTTCACGTCCAAGGCTATGCCAACGGGCTTCTGGCCTTCGAAGCTTTTCAGGAAAGCTCGGCATCGCTTGTGATCACCGACATTCAAATGCCCCTTTTGGACGGCGTCGAGCTGGTGCATCGCATCCGAGACTTGGTACCAGAAATCCCTGTGCTGGTGATGACGGGGTACGGAGAAGGCGAACGACAGCAAGCCTTCCAGAAGCTGGGAGGCTGCCAATTCATCTCAAAGCCCTTTCGCATGGAAAACTTCCTGAGCTCGATCCGCGAAGTCCTGAACACGCCCCTCGCGACACACTACGCTACGGTCCCTTAAAGCTCGCTTCCCCGAAGACACGCCCCGTCCTCCTTGCCTTGCACCCGCCAAATGTGCTAGGATTAGCGCATGGTTCCGTCTTCCCTCCAGGCCTTCGACAGCCACGCCTTCCGCGAAGTCGTCCACGAGATCAACAACGCCAACAATCTCGCGATGTTGAACGCCTCACTGCTCCAGAGACTGGCCTCTGACCTTTCCCCCCTGCTCGGCATGCTCGCAGAGAGCCATCCCGACATGCGGCTCGGAAACTTGCCCCTGGCCACCGTGCGCAAGGAGCTGCCCTCGATCCTTGCTAGCCTGGGAACCGCCTCGGAGCGCATCCGCGTCGCCACCCTGGAACTGCGCGACCGCACCCTTCCCCTCTTCGACAAGCAGCCATGAGCCGCCCGCTCCGCCCTATTCTGCTGGTTGATGACGACCGGGAACTGCTGGAAGCCTTCCGCCGCGGCCTCTTGTGCGGCGGCTGGGACAACGTGACGTTGCTTTCGGAGCCCGCCGAGGTGCCTGGGTGGCTTGAGCACAACGACCCGTCGCTGGTGACGCTAGATCTGCACATGCCGGGAGCCGATGGCACCGCGCTCTTGGAGCACATTGCCCAAGCCTATCCGCACATCCCCGTGCTGGTGCTCACCGCCGCCGACGACCTGGCCACCGCCGTCGCCTGCATGCAACGCGGCGCCCGCGACTACCTGGTCAAGCCCATCGCCATGGAGCGGCTGCTCCAGGCCGTGACCACCCAGATGCGCCAGGAAGCCGCCACCGACGAGATCGTGGCATTGCGCCAGCGTTTCCTGGACGGCAACCTGGAGCATCCAGAAGCCTTTGCGGAGATCCTCACCCAGTCGGAACGGGTGCGTCGGCTCTTCGCCTACAGCGAGGCCGTGTGCCGCTCGGGAATGCCGGTGCTCATCACCGGCGAGACGGGAACCGGCAAGGAACTGATGGCCCAGGCGCTCCACAAGGCGCGCCACCCCAAAGCCCCCTTCGTGGCCGTCAACGTGGCGGGCTTGGACGACGCCATGTTCTCGGACACTCTGTTCGGGCACATCAAGGGAGCCTTCAGCGGTGCCGTGAGCAATCGCAACGGTTTGGTGGAAAAGGCCGACGGCGGCACCCTGTTCCTGGATGAGATCGGCGACCTGGCTCCCGAAAGCCAGGTAAAGCTGCTGCGCCTCTTGCAAGAAGGCGAATACTACCCGCTGGGAAGCGACACGCCCCGCAGCGTGCATCTGTGGGTGGTAACCGCCACCCATCGGCCCATCGAAAGCCTCCCGGGCTTCCGACGCGACCTCTACTACCGGCTGCAGTCGCACCGCGTGGATCTGCCACCGCTGCGCGAGCGGCCCGGCGATGTGGAGCTTCTGATTCGCCACACCTGCCTGGAAGCCTCCAAGACCCTGGGGCGCAAGCTTTCCGAAGACTTCGCCGACCAAATGAGCCAGGGACTCAAGAATTATCCGTTTCCCGGCAACGTCCGCGAGCTGGTGGGGATGGTCTACGACGCCGCTGGCCAGAGCCGCGACGGCAAATTCTGTCCGGAGTTCATCGAGCGTTGGCACCCCCAAACCACCGCCACCGGAGACGGAGCCGAGGACATGAGCTTCGGGACCAAGCTCCCGACCCTGCGAGAAGCCACGCGAGTGCTGGTGAAGGAGGCGCTTGTCCGCACTGGCGACAACCGCACCGCCGCCGCCGCGCTCTTGGGCATCTCGCGGCAGACGCTACTCAACCACCTGAAGCTGGAATCGGCCTCGCCCAATTCCTAGACGCCCAGATTCTGGACAGCTTCGCCAGTTTTTGGACGTCGCAGCAAAGTTCCCGAGACGCAGTCCGCTAGTTTCCTCCTAAACTCCTCGCGGCACGGGTCTTGCAGAGTACAAAGGGCATGAACGCCCGAATCATTCTTGCGGATGACGAGCCCGATACCTTGCGCACCCTGAACCTGCTCCTGCAGTCGGAAGGCTACACCGTCATGTCCTGCATCGACGGCATGGGAGCCCTGGGGCACATCGAGGAGGCACAGCAAGCCGGAACCCCCTTTGACCTCCTGGTCACCGACATCCACATGCCCATGCTCGACGGCATCAGTCTGCTACAGGAGCTGCGCAAGGAGAACATCCATACGCGCTGCCTGGGAATCAGCGGCCAGAGCAGTAAGGAGATGCTGCGAGACCTAATGCGGCTTGGCTGCCTCGACTTCCTCGACAAGCCCTTCGACAACCAGCGCTTTCTTTCCTCGGTGCGCGCGGTGCTGGAGCGTCCGCTCCCTAGCGGCAGCAAGGAGACCGAGAACCGCCTGCGCGCCGAGCTGGTGCGCTACCGCCGCGACATGAAAGGACTGCGCCAGCGCATCCACGCCGTGCAGGGAGAATTCCAGAGCCTGATGTCCCCAGAGATCGCAAATCAGCCGATTCCCGTGCGGCTCTTTTCTCGCCCGCTGAACACCCTGGGAGGAGACCTGTTCCTGACCGAACGGAATGGGGACTGGCTGGACATCCTGGTGGGCGACGTGGCCGGACACGACCAGGGCGCCTCCTACATGGCGCTCCTGGTCAAGAGCTTCTTTGAGGAGGGATGCCGGAAAAGCGCAAGCGGCCAGGACGTACTCAAGGTGATCAATGACGGAATCCGTCATCAAAACAGCGAGCGCCTGCTCACGGCCCTGCACATCCGCCTGGACTTGGTCACCTTCCACATAGAGCTGCACAACGCCGGCCACGTCCCGATGATTCGAGTTCCAGCAAGCCTCGCGCACGAACCCGAGGCGCTGTCGTACCCCTCGCTGGTGCTGGGCCTCTTCGAGGACCCGGACCTCGCCCACGACAAATTCAAGACATTCTCCGGGGATCGCTTCATCGTCTGTTCCGACGGCATCTACGGCCTCTTGCGGGTGGACGGCGAGTCGGGGCATGAAGAAGAATACGGGGTCGACCACCTCCTGGAGGCCGCCCAAAATCACCGTCTGTTAGCGTTTCCGGACTTCGCCGAGCGCCTTTGGCAAGATGCCCTGACGTTTGCCCGCCACAAGGCGCAGGACGACCTGCTGCTGGCCGTCTTCGAGATTCCGTAAAGGAAGGTTGCGAAATGTTCCAATGGGAAGAATCCCCCGATCAGGCGCAATGCCGCTTTTCGTCCTCGCTCCCGCTCATCGAGCGCGCCGTAGGACAGTTCCGTGACTTCGTGCCCACCGAAGAAGGCGATTGCGAACCGCTGATCCAGGTGCTGCGCGAACTCCTGCTCAACGCCATCGAGCACGGCAACGACTCCCGGCCCGAGGCGGAAGTCGCGGCAGAGCTTATACGCAAGTCGCCGGGGCGCTTTCAAGTCACCGTGCGCGACCAGGGCAAGGGATTCCGCATCCAGGGCGAGGGCGATCCCGACATGCCCGACGGCGCCTCGGAACGGCGACGAGGCCTGGCCATCGTCCACACCCTGTGCGACGAGTTCCGCGTCTCCCCCGACGAGGGCCGCGTGACCGCCTGGATCACTTTGACAAAATCTGTCCACGTAAACGCCACGAACAATGGCGACGGCCGCGTAGTGATCCGTCCCGACGGCGACCTGTCGGCCGCCACCGCCGAAGAATTCCGCGAGGCGCTCCTGGAATGGTTGGAAGGCACCGTTCCCGAGGCCGTACTGGACCTCGCACAGGTGCGGGGCATCGACTCCATCGGGCTTTCGGTGCTGCTCGCCTTCCATCGCGATCTGGAGGAGCGTGGCCCGGCGCGAAACTTCCACATCGCGGGCGTGAATCCACGCCTCTACTCGCTTTTCCAAATGACGCGTATCGAGCGGCTCTTCGACATCCGAGCCGCCCAGGAGGAACCCATCCATGTCTGAAGAAGCATCGCTCCTGGAGGAATTCCTGGCCGAATCCGCCGAGCACCTCACCCGCACCGAAGCAGATCTCACCACCCTGGAGCGCGACGGCGAGGACGAAGACGGAGAGCTGGTGCGGCGCATCTTCCGCGCCGTCCACACCATCAAGGGAAGCTCCGGCTTCTTCGGATACGTCCGCATCGGCGCCGTGGCCCACGCCATGGAAAGCCTGCTGGACCGGCTGCGCGAGGGCCAGGTGAAGCCCACCAAGGAACTTTTGGGCGTGCTGTTCGAGGGCCTCGACCAGCTTTCTTCGCTCTTTGCCGACATTGAAAACAGCAACTCCGTCGACACCTCGGAGCTGGAAGCGCAGATCCGCGCCTTCCTGCCGGGAAAGTCCGAGGCCGCCAAGCCCTGCGATACCCTCAAGCAGCAGCCAACGGACACGCCCGTGCCCCCAGAAATCCTAGAGGAACTGCCCTGCGGCCACCACCTCTACCGCCTGAGCTACGATCTCCGCCAGATGGAGAAGGAACACCAGATCGGCCCCATGGCCCTGGTGGAGAGGCTTTCGTCCTTCGGGAACATCCACGACGGCGAGCTCGAGCCCACCGGACAGAATCTGCGCGAGGGCATTCCCGAGGGCGTACACTATCGCCTCTACTTCTCGTCGGTACTGGAAAAGGAGTTCATTGCCGATGCCGTGCTGCTGCCTCCCGAGGAGATCGACGAGGTGGCCTACGCCGCCCCCGATACAGCAGCGATCAAGGCGCTTGCCCCGCAGCCCGTGGCCAAGCCCACAGCCTCATTGACAGAATCTGCTAAACCTGCAGACAGTGAGCGGCACGCCGAGGCCGAGTTTCTCAAGGTGCGGCTGGAGATCCTCGACAAGCTGATGGCGCTGGCCGGAGAACTGGTGCTGGTGCGGAACCAGCAGCTCATGATCGCCGACCTCGACAATGCCGAGGAGCGGGGCATCACCCAGCGGCTGGACATCGTCACGAGCGACCTGCAGGAGACCATCATGCGCACCCGCATGCAGCCCATCGGCGGAGTCTTCTCGCGCTTCGGGCGGGTGGTACGCGACCTCGGACGGAAGCTTGGCAAAGAGATCGAAATCGAGACCGTCGGCAGCGACGTGGAGATCGACAAGAACATCCTAGAGGCTCTGATCGACCCGCTGACCCACATCGTGCGCAACTCCTGCGACCACGGCGTCGAGACGCCCGAGGAACGCGAACGGCAGGGCAAGCCTCGCGGCGGCACCATCACGCTGCGCGCCTACCACGAGGGCGGCCAGATCAACGTGGAAATCCAGGACGACGGTGCCGGGGTCGACCGCGAGGCCATCCGTCGCAAGGTGCTGGAGAAAGGGCTCAAGAGCGAGACAGAACTGCGCGCCCTCTCCGACCCCGAGCTCCTGGGGCTCATCTTCCTGCCAGGCTTTTCCACCAACGACAAGGTGACCGACGTCTCGGGACGCGGCGTCGGCATGGACGTGGTGAAGTCCAACGTGGAGAACCTGGGCGGCGTGGTCGAGGTCCAGTCCGACGAGGGCGATGGCACCTGCATCAAGCTGCGCCTGCCGCTGACCCTGGCCATCATCCCTTCGATGATCGTCGAGACCTGCGGCCAGCGCTTCGCCATCCCGCAGATCAACCTCGAAGAACTGGTCACCCTCTACGACGAGGACGTGGTAGAACGCATCGAGTGCGCCGGCTCGCGCGAGGTCTTCCGGTTGCGCGACACGCTGCTCTCGCTGGTGCATCTGCAGGAGGTATTGGAACGCTCCGAACCCTTCACAGAAGAAGCCCGCCGCGAGGCCACCGAACGCCATCGCAAAACCCGCCAGACCCGCCACGCCGAGTTCCAGGCATCGCGCATCGCCGGCAAGCCCTGCGACTGGCAACTGGGATTTGCCGTCCTGAAGATCGGCGGATCCCGCTTCGGCCTGGTCATCGACCGCATCGTCGGAACCGAGGAGATCGTGGTGAAGCCCATGCACCGCGTCCTTAAGGAGCTGCCCATCTACTCCGGAGCCACAGTGCTCGGGGATGGCCATGTGGCCTTGATCTTGGACGTCCAGGGAATAGCCCGCCACAGCGGCGTGCAGATGGACGAGCCCCAGGAGACCGACGGCAAAGAGAGCAAGGAGATCATCCTGGAGGGCGCCGACGAGCGGCGGCGGCTGCTCCTCTTCCGCAACCAGCCCGACGAGCAGTTGGCGCTGCCGCTAGAACAGGTAAGCCGCATCGAACACATAGAAATGAAGCACGTGGAGCGCATCGGCGAGCGGGACTACGTCACCATCCACGGCACCTCCGTCCGGCTGCTACAGCTGGACCACTACCTGGATCTTTCCCCCACCCCCAAGAAGGACGAGATGTACGCCATCATCCCCAAGACCAGCCAGCAGCCCTACTGCATCCTGGTGCCGGAACTGGTGGACATCGGCGAGTTCGCCTTCCAGATGAACACCGACACCTATCGGCACACCGGCGTCGAAGGCACGGGCCTCCTGGACGGCAAGCTTACGGTGGTGGTCGAGCCCGAGGCCATCGCCCGCATGGCCGAACCCCAATGGTACCGGGAGGCAGCATGAACATGGAAGCCACAGAGACCCTGGAAGCGGTGGACACTACCCAGGTCGTCGCCTTCCGGCTGGACGACCGGCTCTTCGGCGTGGACATCCGCGACGTCAAGGAAGTCAACGAGGAGGTGGCCGTCACCCACATCCACCACGCGCCCAAGAACGTGAGCGGCTACCTAAACATCCGCGGCCAGATCCACCTGGTGGTGGACCTACGCACCGAATTCGGCTTTGCCAAAGCCCCCACACGGCCTACCAGTCGCGTCATCATCTTCAAGACAAGCGTCGACGAGCCTTTCGGGGTGCTGGTCGATTCGGTCCAGGACATCCTGGAAATCGACCCCGAACGGCTGGTGGACCGCCGCGCCAAGGAGGCCGTCGTCGGGCGCTCCGAGCTGCGACGCGCCCGCAAGGACCTGTGCCAGGGGGTCTATCCGCTTGCCAAAGAACTCCTGATGCTTTTGAACGCCCACGCAATCCTTCCTAAGGAAGGCAATTAAGGAGAACCCATGCTAAAGAACATGAATGTCAGAAAACGTCTTATCGGGAGCTTCGCCATCGTGGCCGCCGTATCCCTCTTCGTGGGGATCTTCTCCCTGGCAAGAATGGATGCCATCGGAGATTCCGACGAGGCTCTCTACAAGCGGGGTACGCTCCCGCTGGGGACCATGGTTAACCTCAGTTCCAACTTCCAAAAGATCCGCGTCCAGACCCGGGGGCTCCAGCTCGCCTCTAGCCGCGACGAAAGGGAGGGCATTGACCGCAGCATTTCTGTCCTGCGCGACTCCGTACAGGCCGGCCTCACATCGCTTGAGGCGAGCGCAACCACTCCCTCCGGCAAGGACACCGTCAAGGCGGTCTCCCAAGCCTTTGCGGACTACATGGACGCCTACGCCAAAACCCGCACGCAACTGATGAACGGGAACGCCAACCAGGCGTGGCTCACCGCCGCCTACGGGGACGCTCCCAAGCGCTCGGCCAAGGCCGTAGACGACTTCGTGCAGTACAAGATCGGCGTTTGCCAGAAACTGTTCGACGCCAACACCGCCCTGGTGGAAAACGTCAAGCACGTGACCATCGCACTTCTGATCCTGAACGCCCTGATCGCCATCGGCTTCGGAATGTGGATCTCCGGCCTCATCACCCGCCCCTTGGCGCGGGTCTCCGAAGCCCTAGGGAAGATCTCCAAGGGAGAGATCCCCGAGCCCATCGAGGAAACCTACTGGGGCGAACTCGAAGAACTGAAGCAGGACGCCAACGCCTGCGCCAGCCAGCTCAGGGGATTGGAAGAGGCCAACGAGGTATTGCAACTCATGGCCCAAAATGACTACACCAAGAAGGTGGAAGGAGCCTACGCTGGCATCTTCGGCGAGGTGGCCGTGGCGCTCAACACTGCCCAGAGCCGCGTGACAAATTCCATCCGCATCATGGAAGACCTCGCCAAGGGAGAGATTGAAGAGAATCTCGTGGCTCTCAAGAAGATCGGTAAGCGCAGCGACAACGACACATTGGTCCCCGCCTACATCCAGACCATGGAGAACATCCAGAGATTTCTAAAAGGAATCATTTCTTTGTCCGACAACGTCGAAGAGGGCGTCTTCACTATACGCGGCAACGTCGATGGCCTCCAGGGAGATTGGAAATCGCTGGGTCATAGTATCAACAACATGATCGATTCATTGATCAAGCCGCTCGACATGACCCGCGAGCATCTCGGAAAGATCGCCCAGGGCGTGGTCCCGGAGCTCATCACCGAAGCTTACAAGGGAGAGTTCAACGAGATCAAGAAGGACATCAATAACTGCATCAGTGGTCTGCAAGGACTGGTCGAGGCCAACCAGGTGCTGCAGCTCCTAGCCCAAAATGATCTGGCAACGCAGGTGGAAGGCAAGTACCCGGGCGTCTTTGGAGAGGTCGCAGCAGCAACGAATCTCGCCCAGTCACGCGTCCAAAATGCCACGAACATTTGCAAGCGCATCGCAGCAGGCGATCTCAGCGACCTTGAAGCATTGCGCAAGATCGGCAAGCGCTGCGAGAATGATGAATTTATTCCCGCCTACATACAGATGATCGAAACCATCGAGATGGTCTCCAAGGGAACCCATCGCCTAGTGGAAAGCATGGCTAGCGGCAACCTCAAGGATCGCGCCCGCAGCGAACTGGTACAGGGAAGCTGGCGCACCATGGTCGAGGGCATCGGCTCCATCATCGACAACCTGACCAAGCCCTTGACGCAGTCTTCGCAATACCTCGAAAAGATCGGCCAAGGCATCATCCCCGAGGCCATCACCGATGAATGGAAGGGAGAGTACAACCGCACCCGCAACAGCATCAACGACGCCATCAACGGCCTGCAAGGACTTGTAGAAGCCGAACGGGTTCTGAAGACGGCTGCGGCCGGCGACTTAAGCGATCGCATCAAAGGCAGTTACCAAGGCGTCTACGACAGCACCAAGACCAACGTCAACAGCCTCATGGACACCCTGTCGCAACTGCTCCTGGAAGACGCCGGGCGGGTCCTGCGCGAAGCCGCCGGAGGCAACCTCACCCAACAGATCTCCCGCGAGTACAAGGGATCCTTCGAGGAGATGAAGAACAGCATCAACTTCCTGGTGATGAGCCTAGCCGACATCATCCGCCAGTTGCAGCAGAATGCCAGCACTCTGGCCGGCGCCTCCGAAGAACTCTCGGGCGTCTCCACCCAGATGCTCGCCGGTTCGGAGCAGATGGTGAACCAATCGACCAGCGTCGCCGGAGCCACCGAACAGATGAGCGCCAACATTGGCAACATGGCGGCGGCAGCCGAGCAGATGAGCGCCAATGCCGGCGAGGTGGCAAGCTCGGCCGAGCAGCTCTCGCAGAACATGAACGCCGTGGCGGCCGCCGTGGAAGAGATGAGCGCCTCGATCGGGCACATCGCCAAGAACGCCGGAGAAGCCAAGAGCGTCTCCAACGAGGCGACCAGCTCAAGCAAGAGCGCTACCCAGACCATGACCAAGCTGGGCGAGGCGGCCAAGGAGATCGGCAAGGTGACTGATGTTATCAAACGCATCGCCGACCAGACCAACCTCCTGGCGCTCAACGCCACCATCGAGGCAGCCAGCGCCGGTGAGGCCGGCAAGGGCTTTGCCGTGGTGGCCAACGAGATCAAGGAACTGGCCGCCCAGAGCGCCCGCGCCGCCGACGACATCGCCCGCCGTATCGAAGGCGTACAGGAGAACACCGGCTCGGCGGTGAAGATGGTCGACGAGGTCTCTGGAATCATCCAGCGCATCGAATCGTCGGTCAACGACATCTCGATCTCCGTGGAACAGCAGACCAAGGCGGCTGGCGAGATCAGCTCCAACGTAAGCCAGGCAAGTCTCGGATCGCGCAACATCGCCACCTCCATCACGGAAGTGGCCAAGGGGGCCAACGAGGTTTCGCGCAACTCCGGCGAAGCTGCCAAGGGATCTCACGACGTGGCCTCGAACATCACCGAAGTGCGCACCGCAGCGAGCGAAACCAACAAGGGATCCCAGCAAGTCTCAAGCTCTGCTGGCGACCTGGCCCGCATGGCCGGTGAACTGCAAGGCGTGGTCAAGCGCTTCCAGGTCTGAGATTACCTTTCCCAGAGCTCCCGCCCCCTCATCAGGGGTGGGAGCTTTTTTGTTGCATAAAAAATCCATAATGAGAATATTGGTACAAGTCAGCATCGTTCTCTTCATAGCTGTTTGAAATCAACGACTTATGTCGTTTCACCAATCATGTGACACTCAAATGCATCACCTGTAGCTCTCAAAATGATAGACTTCGACTTACAGGATCATTGCTTATGACTGCCTCTGACTACGACTAAGGATGAAATCTCTCGTGCTCCCCTCCTCTTCTTCCCCCGTTCCCACAATGCTTCCAAACACAACCAATCACACCGCTCTTGGCGACAGCAACACCATCGATGCCTTCGACTTTCCGATCCTCTGCGTAGATCGAATCGGACGCATCTTGATCGCCAATCGCGCCTTCGCCACCCACGACGACACGGAACGCTCCCATTTGCGCGGGCGCTTTCTGCAGGAAAATTTCCATTCAGCGGAAATCCCGGCAGATTACCTCCCTCGCCTGACCTATGTGGTGGAGACGGGAAAGATCCTGCGCTACGTGGTGAATGCCCACACCACGCGCTGGTTTCGCATAAATATGTTTCCCATGAGCAAACACGAGCGCGTCGAGCGCGTCTTCATCTGCGTAGAAGAAATTTCCGACATCAAGCGCGCCGAACATGCCTTCCGGGAAAGCCAGGAGCAACTGCTCCAGATCACCGACGCCATCAACGACGCCTTCTGCGTGATGGAGCTCCCCGTCTGCCGCGTGATCCAGGCCAACCGCTCCTTCTGCGAACTCTTCCAAACCAAGGAAGCGGATATCGTGCAAGCCCACATGAATGTTTGGGCAAACGCCATCCATCCCGACGACTATGAACGCATCTCGTCCCTGCGCCGTTCTGGAAGCACCGAGCCGCTGGAATACCGCATCCAACGCCGTGACGGCTCCCTTCGCTGGGTGAAGAGCCACGCCTATCACATCCACAGCGGAAAGCTCGGCAAGATCCGCTCCGTCAGCGTCCTCTCGGACATCACAGAAGAACAGCTGGCCCGCAAGGAACTCCATGAGCGCGAACGCATGCTCATGCAGGCCGACAAACTTTCGTCGCTCGGCGTGATGGTGGCCGAACTGGCTCATGAGGTCAACAATCCCAACCACCTGATCGGCCTCAATGTCGAACTCCTGCAAGGCCTCCTGGAAGAGATCATCCCGCATCTGGACACGCTTCCGGAACTGCAAGTGGCCGGCATGGACTGGAACCAGGCGCGTGGCGAACTTCTTTCGCTAACCAAGGGAATCGACTCGGGAAGCCGCCGCATACAGACTCTGGTGGACAGTCTCAAACATGCCGCTCGCGACGAAAAGGAGGGTATGGATGAGATCGTCTCGCTCAAGACCGTGGTCGCTACCGTCACCCTCATCACCGGAAGCCTATTGCACAAGGCCACCCATCACCTGGAAATCATCTTAGAGCCGAACCTTCCCGCCGTAAAGGGAAACCAGCAGCAACTGGAACAGGTGGTCCTGAACCTCGTAACCAACGCCGCCCAGGCCCTGGAAAATCCGGAACAAGCCATTCGCATCCATGCCAGGCTCCACAATCCAGAGACGGTGGAACTGATGGTGGCCGACGAAGGTCCAGGAATCCCGCGCGAATTCCTAGCGCGCATCTTCAACCCCTTCTTCACCACCAAGCAAGGCAAAGGCGGCACGGGCCTGGGGCTTTCCATCGCTCAGCGCATCATCCAGAGCCACGGCGGCAAGCTTCTCCTGGCATCAACCGAAGGCAAGGGAACCAAGGCCAGCATCCTGCTGCCAGTGCCAGACGAGACGAGCATCTCCCCTACCGAGTAAATTTCCCCTATTATGCCTTCCTTGCTCCATCTCGCCATTTCTCCCTGTCCCAACGACACATTCCTCTTCGAGGCGCTCGCTCACGGACAGACCTCGCTTGGCCAGCCTGAGACGCACTTCCTCGACATCGCCGAGCTCAATACCTTGGCCGGAAGCCCCAACGGCCCCGACTTAATCAAGGTCTCCTGCGCCAGCGTCCCCCTCTTCCTGAAGCACTATCGCCTGCTTCCCTGCGGCGGTGCCATGGGCGAAGGTTGCGGTCCTTTGCTGCTGCGCCGTCCAGAGACCACCGAACTCTCGCAAGTGGCCATTCCCGGACGCGCCACCACCGCCCACGCGCTCTTTCGCTTCTACCTGGAACAGAGCTCCCTGACGGCTCCTCAAGAGCAACTCCGCCGCTTCGATGAAATCCCGGCAGCCATCTTAAAGGGGGATGTAGATCACGGCGTAGTGATCCACGAGACGCGCTTCGTGTACCGCGAACTGGGCCTGGAAGCGGCCGTGGATCTTGGCGAATTCTGGGAACGCAAGACCAGCTCCCCCATCCCTTTGGGTGCCCTGCTTGCCCGACGCGATCGCGGCGAAGCCTTTGCCCGCGAGGCCGTGGCCGCCGTGCAGCAAAGCTTGGACGCCGCTTGGCAGCGCCCGGAACCGCTCACGCCTTGGATCTCGCAGCATGCCCAGGAGATGGCCCCGGAGGTTCAGCGCTCCCACATCGCCACCTACGTCACGCCCTACAGCCGCGACATCGGCGAGCGCGGCATCAAGGCTCTGGAGCTTCTGTGGACGACAGCCGGAGCCTTGCTTCCAGAAAAGTGGCCGGAATCGGCCTCAATTGCCCTCGCACTGGAAGAAACGGCCTGCCTGCGCCGATAAATTCCATATTCTAAGCTGATGCTGATACTTGTCCTCATTGTTTGTCTGGGCTGCGCAGCCGTCGTGGGACTGGTGTTTTGGATTCGCCGGCAAAAGACCCTCAGCGACGGCGACGACAAGGAGTGGATTTTGCTCCTGTTTCCCGGCGGTGCCGCCGACCCGTACGGCAAGACCGTCGTCAAGACGCTACGGCACATGCACTTCGAGGCGCGCCATCTCTCCGAGACGGGACTGGACATCACGGCGGCCTTGACGCGCCTGCACCCGTCCCTGATCATCGCCCACCAGCCAAGCTACGGAGACATCATCTCGCGGCAGGAAGAGGACGACAGCTCCCTGGCCAGCACCCCGGTGCTCTATCTGGAGACGCGGCTGGTGAAGGGGCATTCCAACCTGCGCGTGCAATTGCCGCCGGGAGCCAAGGCTTCCCAGATCGGCGGAGCCGTACTCGACCTGTTGGGGCGTCGCCCCACCCTGCACGAATTGTCGCGGCGCGACAACGTGCAACTGGAAATCGAATCAGGAAAAGTGATGGAGTTCCTCCACTTCCTGCACACCATGGAAAAGACCGGCAAGATCGAGATCCGCACCCGTCAGATCACCGGCGTCTTGTGGATGGAAAAGGGCGGCATCGTCCATGCCGTGGTCGGACGTCTGGAAGGCCTCGAAGCTCTGCACAACATGCTCGACTTCGTGCAAGGGACATTGGTGTTCACCCCCGGCCTGATGCCCACGCGCCGCACCATCCTGGACGGCGCCATGAGCGTGCTTGCCGAATACGCCCGAAGGAGGGACGAGCTTGCCAAGGCTTCTGGGGATTGATTACGGTGCCCGGCGGATGGGAATTGCCCTTACCGACACCGAAGGCCGAACCGCCTACGGCTACGCGACTCTGGACACCCGCAAGTGCCAGGTGCTCAAAGAGATCGCCCGCATCATCGACGAAGAGATGGTCCACGAGATCGTGCTGGGACTCCCGTTGCGCAGCGACAACGACAAGCCCTCAGAGACGGCGATTGCAGTGGAAAAGTTCGCCCAGGAACTGCGGCAGCGCTTTCCCAAGCACCCCCTCCATCTAGAGGATGAGCGCTTCACTTCGTTTGCCGCCGAAGAGGGCCTAAAGGCCGACGGCTGGGTCCCGAGCAAGGACAGCAAGGCGGCTGTGGACAAGGCGGCAGCACGCATCCTGCTGCAGGACTTCCTGGACGAGCGCGCGCGCGGCGAGAAGCCGGCGCCAACGACTTCGGACTGAGATCCTCACCATTTCGCTCTATCTGGCGTTCACGGCCGGATGACGGCGACGCTTGCACCACTCCAGGATCTTGCCATCAGCGGTGACGAGCGGCAAGCCAAGGTAGAGCGAGGTGGCCACGATCAGCCGATCAGCGGGATCGCCGTGAAAGCCTTCGAGGCAGCAGGCCGAGAGGCCGATCTCGGGATGCAGCGGCACGAGGTGAATGCCGGGAAGCGCCAAGGCACGCCGCAGCCACGGGGCCGCACCGGTAGGAAAGACCAAACGTCCTTTCTCGGCGAGCATGCCGATCTCCCAGCTCGAGATAGCCGCCACGAAGAGACCTTCCGCCACCGCCGCCGCGTCGATCTTCCGCAGGATTTCGCGCCCTAGCCGCGCATCGCCCTCCAGGAGCCAGACCAAGACGTGCGTGTCCAGGACAAGTCCTGTCGCGGCGAGAGCTTCGTGCGCTGCCAAAGCCCCGGCGCGGGACTCAGCCTTCTTCGGCATCCCAGGCTTCGCCGATGCCGGAGACGATGTCACCGCAGATCTCGGCGCCACCGTGCAGGCGTCCGAAGAGGGAGCGCTCCTTCGCGGGCGACATGGGCACCAGCCGCGAGACCGGGACGCCACGCTTGGTGATGACGAACTCCATTTGGGCGTCATGGACCTCGTCCATCAGCGCCAAGCACTGCGCTTTGAAGGTGCCGGCAGGAATCATGGTCATCTCGCTCATGACCATAAGCTACATCCTTGGCGACGACTTCGCAAGCGGCTCAGTCCTCCAGGCGCGAGAGCATATCTTCCAGTTGCATCTCATCGACCAGCACCTCGCGAGCCTTGCTGCCGCGGTCCTTGCCCACGATGCCGATCCGCTCGAGCTGGTCCATGATGCGGCCGGCGCGGGCAAAGCCAATCTGCATGCGCCGCTGCAGCATCGAGACCGATCCGTTGCGCACTAGCACCACCATGCGGGCGGCCTCGGCAAACTTGTCATCAAGCCGCTGATTGGCCCGCGGATCCTCTTCAATAAACTCCGCGTCTTCCTCAAGCTGGAACGACTCCAGGAGCGGGAAGTCCACGTCCTGCTCGGCGCAGGCGTTGGCCACGATCTCGGCCTCCTGATCCGACACGAAGGCCCCGTGTACGCGCCGCGGCTCGGGGGCGTCCACGGCCCGAAAAAGCATGTCGCCGCGTCCCAAGAGATCCTCGGCACCCTGGCGGTCGAGGATGGTGCGGGCGTCGATCTGGCTTGCCACCTGGAAGGCGAAGCGAGTGGGGAGGTTCGCCTTGAGGACGCCGGTGATGACGTTGGTAGATGGCCGCTGGGTGGCCAGAATCAGATGGATGCCCACGGCGCGCGCCTTCTGGGCGATGCGCGCCACAGCCGTCTCGACCTCCTTGCCAGCCACCATCATGAGGTCGGCGAATTCGTCAATGATCACCACCAGGTAGGCCATCACGGCGCGGTCGGCCGGCGCCACGGCGTCGGGCACGGTTCTCTCGTCCACCTTGTCGTTGAAGCCGGCGATGTTGCGCACTCCGGCCTTGGCCAGCACCTCGTAGCGGCGATCCATCTCGGCGGCCACCCACTTGAGAGCCAGCACCGCCTCGTCGGGCTTGGTCACCACCGGAGCCAGCAGATGCGGAATCTTCTGGTAAGTAGAAAGCTCCACCACCTTAGGGTCCACCAGAATCATGCGCAGCCGCTCGGGGCTCTGCGAGAAGAGAAAGGAGGCCATCAGGGTGTTGATGCACACCGATTTGCCAGAACCTGTCTGACCGGCGATCAGAAGGTGGGGCGCCCGCGAGAGGTCGGTCACCACGGGATTCCCCACGATGTCCTTGCCCAGCACCACCGGGAGCTTCAGCTTCGGGTCGTGGTACTGCGGGGCGTGGAGGATCTCCTTGAGGTGCACCGTCTCGGGGTTCACGTTGGGAATCTCGATCCCGACCAGCGCCTCGCCGGGAATGGGCGCCTGGATGCGGATGCGACGGGCGCGCAGCGTCAGGGCCAGGTCATCGGAGAGGTTGACGATCTTGCGCACCGGCGTGCCGGGAGCGAGCTCCACCTTGAAGCGGGTGATGACGGGGCCCGGCTCGATCTGGATCACCTTACCCGAGACACCGAAGTTGCGCAACTGCAACACCAGGTCCTCGGCCATGGACTGGAGCTTTGCCTCGTCCACTTCGTTTTCCACGGTCGGAGGATCTGGCAGAATGGAGATGTCGGGGATGCGGTAGGTGCCGCGCGCCGGGGCGAAAGGATTGCGCGGCGCCTCAGGCGGCAGTGGCGGAGCGCGACGCAACGGCGCGGGACGCATCGTCGGGTCGCGCTGCGGGAGCGCCTCGTCAGATTCCGTCCATTCTTCTTCCAGCTCGGGAAGGCCAGCAAGACCGGCAAGCGCTGCGCCCGGAACGGCGGCAAGGCCCGGCCCCGGAAGGCTTGCCGAAAGCCCTTGCGACAGATCCTGTCTCACCTCCTCGGGCGGGGGCTCGGGGGCGATGCGCGGACGGCGGGCCACCTTGGCATGCACCTCGCGGTCTTCCCACTCGTTGAGCTGGGCGGCCAGGCGCACTTCCTCGTCGCGAGCCTTGAGGCGGCGGATCTCCAACGGATTGAGCCCCTCCAGGTCCTCGGCCTGCAGCGGCCGCCACACGGAGAGGTTGCGATAAACTCCCAGGGCGCGATCACCCAGGCCGGCCTCGGGATCGGGCGCCTGGACTGGCGGCGTCGGGTCGCGCAAGGGCGCAGACGCTTCAGGGACGGCGGTGCGCGAGGGCTCGCGCCGGCGCCGAGGCTGCGGCGAAACGGGCTGCTCAGGAGGCAAGATCACCGAAGACGGCATGTCCAGAGGAGGCTGATCTTCCTCAGGCTCAGGGCGCAGGTGACGGTCCAAGAAGCGGCCGCGCGGCTCCACCGACTGCGAGAGGGCCAAGGCGTTCTCCAGATCCTCTTCTTGGCTCGGGACGCCTTCCTTGCGAGCTTTCCAGCGCTCGATCAGCTGCGTCTTCACTTGCAGGAAGGTGGCCCACAAGATCAAGAGGCCTTCGCGAGGAGTGACCCGCAACGCCCAGAGGCCGGTTCCAACCAGAGTAGCAAGGAGCACCAGCACCGGCCCTAAGCGATGAGCTCCGAAGACCGGCAGGAAGAGGGCGCGCACCAGCAAATGTCCGAGCAATCCACCCGAGTGCGCAAAGGCCCCGTAGTCGTGGAGCGGCTCCACGAGCTCACCAAGGCTCAGGAAGAAGAGGGCGTGGATCCAGAGCACCAGGCCCAGAGCCCAGAGCTTGCGCAGCACCGGCTGGTCGTGGACCACCAAACGCACCGCGAAAATGCCGAGCACCACGGTTCCCATGGCGGCGGGAAAGCCGCCCAAGCACCACAGCAAGAACTTGGAAAGCCAGTTGCCGATCCAGGGGCCCAGGGCGTGGTCCTCCTTGGCAAAGAGCCCAAGCGTCAGCGTGGTGAGCATCAGGATGGCCGTAAGCAACAGTCCCGAGCCGCCAATCTGCTGGCCCAGATGCCGTCCAGCCATGGAAGCTCCACCTGGAGCCGTCTGCGGCACCGGTGACGGCGGTGCAAAAGGAGCGCGGGCGTCGGAAGCCCCCGCGGAGATGCGGTTCTTCAAGACCTGGGGAGGCGGATCTTCCGGCTTGGGGACGACCGTACGGGTCAGGACAGGCCGATCCTTGGCCCCCTGGCGGGTGATCTCGGTGCGACCATGCTTGCGGGGAGCCATCAACGCCCTCCGCGCGCGCACATCGGCACCGCTCTCGTCACAATTCCCAGCTCGGGACGAATACGCATTGTCCAAATGTGCATTTCCAAACGTCCTTCGGGAGAGAGCTCCCTCACACCTTGCGAGCCACGACCAAGTGGCTGATGCCGAAGTCGTTGGGCAGGATCTCCACCGCCTCGAAACCGTTCTTTTCAAGCAGCGTGCCGTAGTCCTCCACGCGGGCAAAGCGCTGGGTGGTCCGCACCAGGTATTCGTAGGCCTCCTTGCGCGACCCGAAGAGCTTGCCCACGGCCGGAATGGCAATGGGCGCCAGCACGTTGTAGAAGAAGCGCGGCACCAGCATCTCGGGACGGAAGAACTCCAGCGTCACGAAAGTGCCCCCCGGACGCAAGACGCGATGGACGGACTTCACGCCCTCTTCCAGATTGTCGAGGTTCCGCATGCCGAAACCGCACAGGCAGGCGTCGAAGCTCGCCTCGCCAAAGGGCAGGCGCAGGGCGTCGGCCTCGATGGCCGCAAAGGAGGTCTTGCGGGCCACGTGCGAAAGCATGCCGGCCGAGAAATCCGCCACCACGCCAGAACGAAAACGGCCGGCCGCCTGGGCTTCCAGCAGAAAGTCGCCGGTGCCGCCGCAAAGGTCCAGGATGTCCTGGGGCCTTTCGGGGAGCTTCCGCACCGAACGCTTGCGCCAGGCCACGTCGCGCCGCGCCGAGAGGACGCGGTTGAGCATGTCGTAGCGGGGACTGATCTCGTTGAACATCTTGCGGATGGCGTCGCTCATTTCCAGATCTCGTGGGCATAGGATTCTACCCGCGCGAGCACGGCAGGATCCTGGGTGATGAGGGAGGGCCAAGTGCCTTGGCCATAACCTTCCTCGGGAAGTTTGCGGGTAGCATCAAGGCCCAGACAGCCCCCCGGACGACGAGACGCCACCGGCCAGGCATCGCGCCCCGGATCGGTATTTCCCAAGGCGATGAGGGCGGCCGTAGGCAGGCTCGTGAGGAAGGCCGGATCATCGCTGACCACCACAAAAACAGCATGGTCAGGAAGATCTCCTGGGCGCAGCCGCTCCAGCAATTCGCGCCCCTGGCCGGGGCGAGATTTGCTGATCTGCAGCAGCACGACGCGTCCTTCTCCAGCCAAACGAATTTCATCCACCTCCGAGAAGTGGTCTTTTGGAAATGCCCAAGAATCGTTTCGCGGAGCATCTGGGGAGGGACGCTGCTCTTCCGGAAGCTTTGGCGTGGCATCAATACCGAGCTTTGAACCAAAGTTTCGCTGATTGGGAGCGTGGTCCAAAGTATCGGTCGGCCCCGCAAATCGAACCGTATCTCTGGTCACATCCCAGTGGTTTCCGATTTCTTCCAAAAGGCTCTGATAGTCTTTAATGTCAATTTCTGGCCGAAACGCTGCTGCATATTTGGTAAACATCATCTGACCAGTTCCCCAAACGCCAGCAAAGCTTTTACGAGCGTGACCAGGGAAACGAGTCTTTACTCCAAGCAACACGAGGTTATGGAAGGCGCCCTCAATAGGCAGCCTCATATTGGTCACTTCGCCATGGACACGCTGCAAGAGCGGCAAGAAGATCCGCTCAGTGGCCTCGCCTAGGTAAGCATCCTCCACCGGAGGCTGCCCAACGATGGTGGCCGGGAAGATGGCATCCTTCTTGTGAGTCACACAACTCACCTTGAAGGCCGGATACCAGTCGGCTTGGCTGTAGAATCCGGTATGATCGCCAAAGGGCCCTTCCCAGCGCAAGTCGCTGGAATCAACCACGCCTTCCAGTACGAAATCAGCCTCAGCAGGCACCCACAAGTCGTTGGTGCGGCAGCGCACCATAGGAACGCGGCGACGCTGCATGAAGCCAGCCAAGAGCATCTCGAAGATCCCCGGCGGCAGCGGAGCGGTGGCGGCATAGAAGAGCGCTGGCGCCCCCCCCAGAGCCACGGCCACGGGCATCGGGGACTTGTGATCCTGAGCATGACCACGGCCATCCTTATGGCGCTGCCAGTGCATACCGGTGGTGGTCCGGTCGAGGATCTGCATGCGGTACATGCCACAATTAGAACGCCCGTCGGTGCCGCGCGAAAAGACCATCGGCAAGGTGAGGAAGGGACCGCCGTCCTCGGGCCAGGTGGTGAGGGCAGGAAGCTCCCTGAGATCCACCTCGGGCTGGATGACCTCTTGGCAAGGCCCACGGCGCACTCGACGCACCGGAGCGTGGCGCAGATCCCAGAGGCGGGCCAGCAGCTTTCCGGCTTCGCGCAGATTGCGCGGGGGCTCGATGTCGGTGAGAGCCCGCACCCGAGCTTCGACGTCCACAAGGCTTTCGCCGCCCAGCGCCCAAGCGATGCGTCGGGGCGAACCGACGATGTTGACGGCCACCGGAAAACGCGAACCCTTTACGTTCGTGAAGAGCAAGGCATTGCCGCCGTCGGGGCGTTTCATCTCGCGATCAGCGATGGCGCAGACCTCCAGGTGGCGATCGACCGGCCGATCCACCACGCGCAGCTCCCCGCGGCGGGCACAGAGGTCCAGAAAATCCCGCAGCGAACGGACATGATCGGTCATGGCAGGCAAAGATGCCAAATCACCGAGGAGCCTATCGTGAAAAAAGCAGCCTTCCCCCTTGATTCGTCGTTCTGGTTGCTTATCTTTTGAAGCTCACGAGGCAGCCGTAGCTCAATTGGATAGAGCACCTGACTACGGATCAGGAGGTTTGGGGTTCGACTCCCTACGGCTGCACTAAAAAGCAGGAAGACGAAAGTTCTCCTGCTTTTTTGTTTTGCGCCGTTCGCAAGCACCGCTTGACAACGCATCCCCTTATGGCTCCATTCCCCTCCGCGAGGAACAGGACATACTCCATCGCCGCCAACGCTAATCTGGTATTTCCCGGTTGGAAGATCTGTTGGCAGAGGCCGTTTCCAGCTCTTTTTTGATCTCACAGGCTCGAAATGCGCAGCGTCCGCACCGCCCGTCCTTCGATCGCAAGCCGCGCCAACGCGACGCCCTTGAGGCCTGCGGGAGCTTTCAGGGATGGGCGATCGGGGTCCACCCAAATCGTCTCTTCCGCCACGCGCTCGCCGTTTGCCAAAAGCCAAGTGACGTGCGCCCGCACCAGACCGGAAGCCATCTGGCGGGAGGTCATCCCAGTAGGCGCAGAACTCTTCACCACCACGGTGACGAAGGAGGACGCGCGCGTGAGGCCGCTGTCATCAGTGGCTATGGCCACGAGCGAAAGGATACCTGCCGGAAGTCCGGTGACGGTGACCTTGTAGGGAGAGGAGGAGGCTGTGCCCAGGAGCTGGGTGCCAGCGTAGAAAGCCACCGAAACGATGGAGCCGCTGGAAGCGCTTGCGGTGGCAGAAATTGTCACCGTAGAGGAGATGGTGTCGCCAGGAGAAGAAAGGCTCACCGAAGGTGCCGTGTGGGCCTGCCCGAAGGCCTTGTTGTAGGCAGGCATGGAACCCCATTTCCCGCCCATGCCGGCGTACTTGGGAATGCTTGTGGAAAGGCCGGAGGAGGCCTTCTTGACGTAGCTGTAGCCCGGGCTGAAGACGGCATCGCTCGGTGCGGTGGTGCCGGCGGTGCCGTTCGTGTAGTACTTGGCGGTGGAATTGGCGACGGTGTTGCCCGTCCACTTGATGGCTCCGTAGCTTTCCTTCAGGTCGAAGGCGTAAGCGGCGTGGTTCACGGAATTGTTCTCGAAGAGGATTTGCGCCGTGACGGAGCTGCTGGCGCCGTGGGCACCGAGCAGGTAGTAGCCGTTGGTGTCCAGATAGCTGTTGTAGACGTGGACTTTGCTTGAATTGACAGATGCTGTCACCTTGGGAACGCGCCCGTAGGTGGCGTGCCAGTAGTTATTGGCGTAAGTGAGTTCCACATCCTCATTCAGCGTCACGTACGGGTCAGTCTCGTAGCAGTTGTATTCGTTGCGGCCGTCGTAGTCGAGCCACGAGATGGTTGCCCCGGTGACGTACTCCATGTCCATGCCATCCGATACCCACTTGTAGGAGATGTGGTCCGCCCAGAGATTTGCTGTGCGATTTGCACTTACTCCGCTCGCCTCCAAACCATCCCCCCCTTCGACGAGATGAGGATTAACGTCGTAGAGGGCAAGGTTGCGGTAGATCTGGTTCTTGGCGCCTTCGTTTGTGCGCATGGCAAAAGCGACGCCGCGCAGGGCCGCGCCACGCCCCATGCCGATCACCGACTTATTGGCCTTGGTGGTGATCCAGTTGTCCCACTTCTTAAGGTTGTCCGAAGCCGTGACAGCGGACATGTTGTCGTTGAGCTCGCTGCACGAGTTCGCGTAGAAGTTGATTCGGTACAGCGTGTTCTTGGAATTCACGTCCGAAGAGCTGCAGGCGCGCTTGCACCAGGTGTAGCCGGCAGCAGCGGCCTCAGCGACGGCGGAGCGGAATTTGCGAAAATCGTAAGTTCCTTCGGGGACAAGAATGGTGCGAGTGACCGTATCCTGCAGCGCTTTCCTGATGGCGGCCGTGTCTGATAAGACAGAAATCGTCCCACCGTCGCCGCCGGTGGTAGTGGCGCCGAAGCCTTCGGCCTGGATATTGAATTTGAAGCGCAGCACCGCCCGGGTAATGGCGGCAGAACTGGCCCAGATCCACTTGGCGGTGGATCCGGAAGCGAAGCCAGAGAGTTTGTTCCCGCTTGGAGTGATGGAACTGCTTCCGCCTGCGACGGCAGATTCCCAGGAGGCGTCGTCGTAGGCCTTGCGCTTCCAAGTGCTGTCACTCACCGAGGCCGTGGCCTTCCAGGAGGCATCGCTCACGTAGGAGGTGTCGAGTTCGTCGATCTGAACCAGCACTCCCGGAGTTCCGTTGCCGTCGACTCCCACCACCGACACGGCGTTCTTGCCAGGCAGGAAGGTCACGGGCACGAAGGCGACGCGCCCGGCAGCGTTGTCCTCTGCTAGCAGCTCTCCGTTCAGGTAGAGCTTGTAGCCGCCATCGGCCACGATCCAGATGCCGGGACCATTGCCGCCGCTGTAGGTGCGCCCCATGAGTTTGGAGTTTGCCACGGCGTCCCCACCGCCCCAGGCCGCCATCGTGGGAAAGTTCACGGTTTCTTCCACGGTAAGCGCCGTTGCGACCGAGGCAGTCGCAGCTAGAGCGAGAGCGACCATTCGGGCAATGCTTCGTACGTTCATGGATTCTCCTTAAGATGCCTTCGACGAGCCTATTCTATCCTGCAGGCCTATTTCACGCCCTACCTAGGCGAACATTCCGTCACCGCAGCGCCATGCAGCGGACAAAGCGAGGGGCTTCGCCATCCACCGCCACCTTTGCAAGTATGATGCCGCGCACCCCGGAAGGAACTACGGGGCGGGGCGCCGACAGATCGAGCCACTGTTCCTCCTCGCGCAGCACGTTGCCTCGCACATCCGTCCAGATCACCCGCGCTCGCGCAAGCCCAATGGAACTAAAGGAACGCGAGTCGACGCCTCCTACGGGCTTGATGACCACGGCCGGCGCATTGACCAATTTGATACTCGGAACAGCCCACTTCGCCTTGTCCGAAAGCAGGAACCCAAGGTGCGGCGGCTGATTGTAGGCCGTATTCTGCCATGCGACCGAGGCCCGGTACTGCGGATCGTGCATCAAGGTGTACATCCGGTACGGCGTGGGAATGGTGGTGGTGAAGATGATCAGGCTGTCAGAATTTGTCGTACGAAATACCGCTTCCTCGCGCCAGTCTCCGAACAGATCGGCAACGAGGCACGGAGTCGACTTGGTCGTATTGTTCGAAAGGACAGGATTGCCGGAAGGGAAGCTTCCGAAAGCCATAAGCGTCGATGTCCCGCCGCCGGTCTTCCACTTGGTGATGGTCGTCCCGTCGAGGATCTCGTCGTAAAGGTCGCCGTCCCAGTAGATGCGGAAGTTGATGCTCGGACGCGAACTCGCGACCTGCTTGCCGGAGACGTTGGTCACCGCTCCAAACGACCACATCTCGTAGCCCGCGGCGGTCGAGTCGATATCGCCCGCCATGCCGCGCCCATTGTCTCCTGAAGAGGCGTTGTACCAGTAGACGCGCCCGGTAAGGGCGTTGTGCAGCTCCTCGCCGTGCGCATCATTCTCCTCGTGGACCTCCCAGACCATGAGCGTATCGTTGTTCGGATCCATCTTTCCCAGATGCATGGCGTCGCCGTGACCAAGGCCGGTGCGGTACATGAACTTGCCGTCGTGATCGATGGCGCAGGCACCTTCGATGATCTCGTCGTAACCGTCAAAGTCGACGTCCCCCACGGACAGATTGTGGTTTCCCTGGCCGTAGCACTCCTTGCCGCTGGTGGCAGCGTCATAGGCCCAGCGCTGCTTCAGCGTGGTGCCATCCCAGTCCCAGGCGGTGATCGCCATGCGGGTGTAATAGCCGCGCTGGAAGACGGCGCTGGGATTGCTTCCGTTCCCGAGCCAGGCGGTCGCTGCGAGGAAGCGGTCGACGCGGTTGCCGTAGCTGTCGCCCCAGGCGCTGACAGTGCCGCGCCCGGGCACGTAGTCGACCGTCGCAAGCTCCTTGCCGTCCGAGCCGCGGAAGACCGTGAGCCACTCGGGCCCCGAGAGAATGTAGCCCTTGGAATTACTGTAGTCCTTGGTGTGGTCGGCACCGGAGGCCGTCCCCTTGGAGAGGTAGACGCCCGTGCCGTCCTTCGTTCCCGGTGCGGTCTTGACCATGATCTCCGCCTTGCCATCCCCATCGTAGTCGGCCACCTGGAACTGGGTATAGTGGGCTCCCGCACGGATGTTCTGCCCGAGGTCAATGCGCCAGAGGCGCTTTCCCGCGAGCGTGTAGCCATCGAGGTAAACGTTTCCCGTACTTCCCGACAGGGAGTTGTCCTTGGAGTCGGAGGGGTCCCACTTCAGTACGATGTCGAGCTTGCCGTCGCCATCTAGGTCGCCCGTGGAGGCGTCGTTGGGCGTGTATCCCGTGCCCGGTTTCAAAAGCGGGATGGAAAGCCAGGGCTTCGAGAGTGGCGTGACCGCAACATCGGCCGCCTGCTCAACGCCGCCGATCACAGCGCGGACCGTGTACTTCGCCGTCGCGCTTCCCGACGCGTCGACGTAGTTGGTCGCCGCTCCGGAGGCGATGGTTGCAATTTTTGTCCCGTCGCGATAGAGGTTGAACGACGTGCTTGCAAGGTCGTTCCCCAGCACACGCCAGGAGAGGTAGACGCCGGATCCCGATGTGTTCACGGCCACGAGACCGCGATCTAGCCACTCCATGTTCCGAGCAGCCATGGACAGGCCGCTGCATTCCAGCAGGGCCACTAGCAGAGTTCGGAGTGCGGTGCGATGCATGTCCATTCCTTTCATTGCGATGCCTTGCGGGCATCCCGGCGATTTATGACTGAATAATGGCCGCGATGCCGCGACGGTGCATGACCTTTACTGCGGAAGTGTTGTCGAAATCGATGACCGATTGCTTCTCGATACATTCCGGCACTGCGATGATCGTTCTGCAACAATGATTCCCGATGCAACGCCGCATTCATCGCACATCCGCAACGGGATGCCCTGGACGGACAGCACCAGGAAACCGTAAATCGCAAACATCCTTCGATGGTTTCTCGACAACAGATGAGAACGGCCATGACAGCACACTTCGCGTCCGCCTCCGCACGGCCCCGGCATCTGGACCGCGTCAGCGGACCCGCAAATCCGGGATGAACGTTCGTGCCCCCCCCTGCTCCACCTCGATCCAGCGCATCCCGGTCCCCTCCACGTTCCGCTCGCACGGAGCCTGACAGGTGAACAGATCGCGCGCGGCACCGTTGGCGCGCAGTTCCCGCACCCGTGCCACACCCGTACCGACAATCTCCAGCATCCTGCCGACCAGGCGATGCCCCGGGACAGGCGTCGACGGCGCCGGAACCGAGGTGGTCACGACCGCCTTGCGCCAGGTGGTGTCGCGCGCCGTGCCGAACCAGGAGCTCGTCGCGTTGTAGGTCACGCCGGTGAAGAGCATGTGGTGGGAGTGCTGGATGGAGAAGGCGTTGGGCGCCGTAAAATGGACATTGGTGAGCGTCAGCGAATCCACCGCCATCTCGGGTAGCGCATAAATCACCACCGAATTGTATCCCTTGAGGGTGGATGTCGAGACGAGATTGATCACCTGGATGTTCCTCCAGTTTGGCGTCGTGGCGGTCACCGCCGCCGCCGTGTCCGCCGCCGTGGTGGCAGGGGAGGAAGGATAGTAGCTGGTAATGTACAGCGGATACTGGACGTCGGTCATCTTGATGCCCGAGTAGATCAGGTCCCGCGCCATGCCGCCGCGGTCGCGCCCGGCCTTCATGCGGATGCCCGAGGTCGTCCCGACGAAGGTGTCGCGGATCGCCAGGAGGTTGCGCACACCCTTGCCGCACCAGCTGCCGATTGAAAGGCCGTGGCCCGTGCCAAAGAAGCAATCCTGCACGGTGATCTCGGCGGTCGAGTCGTGGCCCGGCTGGATGGCGATGTTGTCGTCGCCGTTCTGGATGGTGTCGTGGTCGAAGAGGGCGCGCAGCCCCTCGAAGTCGCAGCCGTCCGTGTTGGGCGAGGTGGACGGGGCGTAAATGTTCACCCGCCGCATGGTCAGGTCGGTGATCCCGTAGTGGAATGTGGTGTGGACGTTCGGGGCGTTACGGAAACGAAGGTCGCTCAGCAGGATCCGCACCGTAGTGGTCACGGAAAGCATGGCCGGTCGGGAGATCTTGCTCGCCTCGTACGCCGTCCACCAGGCCGAACCGTCGCCCTCGATCGTCCCTTCCCCGTCAGTGCGATGTCGTAGGCACCGCTTGCCGAGATCATCGGGAGGTAGGAGGAATTGGACTTCATCGGGTACCTCCCGTACGGGAGCATCTGGAGCACGGCACCGCTGTCGACCTGCAGCCGGGTCGAGCTCTTCAGGACGATCGGCCCCGTGAGATAGGGGTTCTTGGCGGCCGGGATGCGCAGCGTCCCGCCTCCGAGGGTTGCCACGGAGTCCAGGGCCTTCTGAAGCACCGCCGCATTGTCAGTGGAACTGTCCGCCTTCACTCCCAAGATCGCGGCGTCGAGGATGCGGGAAGGGATGGTCGGCAGTGTCGGCAGGACCGGTGCGGCCAGGACAGCTCCGGTGCACAGGGCAAGCAGGATCGAGAAGATCTTCATCTGGAGGCTCCGGTGGAAAGGACCGTGCGGCCCTGGGGTTGGATGATCTCGATCCAGGCGATCCCCTCGGAAAGGGGCCGGTACTCGCGCTCTGAAGAGACCGGACTTCACCGTGAAGGGAAGCCTGGCTGCGCCGGCAACGAATACAAGGACGGCAAGGCATCGCCTGCGCAAAGTCGTTTCGATCCTCATCTCATTCACCTCCCTAAGGCAGATTCAGTCCAGCACGCGCACGAGGTAGATCCCGTCGGACAACCCGCGGCCGCGCAACGTCACCCGATCCTTGGCTCGGAAGTCCAGCAGTAGCCTTCCGTCCAGGCCAAACACCTGCAGGCGACGATCGGCCCCGCCATCCGGCAGCACGAACGGAACCCCGCTGTGGAGCTTGAAACCGGCGGGATGCCCGGATGCGACCGGATGTACAGGTCCGTCTGCACCCACGCTGGTCTCCGCGCCGACCAGCAGGAAGTCGTCCACGTTCACCCAGTTGCCAGCGGTCCCCGCCGTCTGGACGCCCACCTTGACGGTCCCGTTGGTGACCTTGATTCCCTTGATCGTCTTCATGGTCCAGCTGGAGATCGCAGTGTTGAGCAGTGCGGAAAGGTCGGCGCCGCCGTATCCCTTGGCGAACAGCTGGCAGGATGTCTGCCCGCCGCTGCTGCGCACCCAGGCGCTCAGGTCGTAGGTGCCGTTGGGGATGCCGGTGATGGCTTGCGTGGCCGTCTTGGCGCCGGTCAGGTAGAGACCGAAGCGCCCGGTGCGATGCGAGGTCGAGTTGATGTCCAACGTGTCGACGGGACTGACGGTCCAGCCGGCAAGCGTGGTCTGCGTGACGCGATCAGCCTCGAAGCCGGGATTGAGAACGTAGTTGTTGGCTTTGCCGACAGCCCATTCGCCGGTCGCAGCATCCAAGGTCCATTGGCTCATGGAGTTGAAGTGCGGAGTCGTGCCGTTGAACGAGATCGGGCACCATTGGTTGTATCCCAGGCCGTTTCCGGCAAAGTCGCTCCAGCGGTCACCAGCGAAGATGACCGTCGACTGCTTGGTCCCGTTCACCGTCAGGAAGAATCCGGTCTGGCTCACGTGGCTGAAGTCAGCATCCGTCCCGTCCATCACGAATTCCGGACCGTAAATCCCGAGGATGCTCTTGGAGGACATGCAGTAGGTGTGCGAGGCGTTCCAGCCGTGCAGGTCGGAGGAGCAGAAGTAGTAGGTGCCGTCGTGCTTGAACATGGCATTGCCTTCGCGTCCGGCGCCCTTGTAGATCCTCGTGGGAGTAGACTCGATCGCCAGGTAGTCCGAAGCGCGCAGCGGCGCCACGTAGAGGTTGCTGCGGCCGTTCACGCTGGAGCAGATCACGTACGCCTTGCCGTCGTCGTCCTGGAAGACGGTCTGATCCCCGGTGCCGCCATTGACAAAAAATGTCATATCCGTCTGAATACGATTGAATTTGAAGGCTCCGTCGGGAGTGGAGCTGGTGGCGTAATATTCCCCGCCGACGCTGTCTGGACTGCTGCCTTGCCCGATCAGGACGTACTTCTCCGTGGTCGCATTGTAGACGACCCCGACGCGTCCAAACCAGCCCGGACCGGCCTGGTCGGGAGTCAGCGCCAGGCCTTCGTCCTTCCAGCTCACAAGGTCCTTGGAGGAGTAGCAGGTGACTCCGGCGAAGGTTGTGTTGGAGTTCTTTCCCGTGGGAGCAGCCGCGTAGGCAACGGCACCCTCGTACTTCACGCCGTACCAGTAGTAGGTGCTCCCGACCTTGAGGATCCCGCCTCCCTGCGAGTAGATGCCCCCCCCCGACTGATCCTTCCAGAAGACGTCGTTGTCGATCGTGGCCCCTGCGGAATCCGCTCGATGCGGCAACAGTAGGATCACCGCAACGAAGACGGAAGTGAAGAGGCGAGACGTTGCGTTTATGGAAAATTTTCTGGGTTCCATCGGCTACTGGATTCTGGTGGTCATGATCGTCTTCACAAGTCCATCGGGGAGTATTTCCCGACGAATCACCGCGCCGTCGGCTTGCCGGGACGAGGCAGGATCGAGTTCCCGCCCCGACAGGTCGTAGAGGCGGACAGCCCCTGCGGCGTACTTGTGTCCCAAGTCCGGGATCGAAACAGGGACGGCCCCGTATTCGTAAGCGCCGAGGTCGGGCGCCGAGCCCGCATACGCGATGTCCATCGGCGTTCCCTTGTCAATCATGCGGCTGCCCGCCTTGAGCTTCAGGAATGCGATGTCCGGGAGACTCCCGTCGGCCTGGCGCGTTCCCATCCATCCAGCGTCTGAGATACTGGCGAAGTCGCTCGCGGCCGGTGCGATCTTCAGGTCCCAGGTATTGAACTTCGAATCCACCCCGTTCATGTTGGTGTTGTCCTCGGGGTAGCCGATGTTGTTTCTCAGGATATGCACCTTCGATCCCGTCAGGGTGACGCCGTCGGTGCGGTTGCCTGTAGAGTCCCAGGTACTAGCCAGCATGTCGAACTGCGTTCCGTTGCCGTAGGACGTGTTGTTGATCCAGGTGTTCCCGCCGGAGGAATGGTTCGCGTAGAATCCGGACGCGTAGTTCTTCCAGGCCACGCAGTTGCGGATGACATGGCGGATGCCGGTCTTGCTGCTACCCATCTTGAAGCCGTTGCCGTTGCCCGAGGCGGGCCGGGAGGTGCCGGACTCGATGTATCCCTGCCCGTAGGCCCAGCAACCCTCGGTGATCACCGGAACCTCCTGGGAGATGAAGTCCCATCCGTCGTCGGAGTTCCACCACGCACGGCACCCCTTGAATACGGTGCTCGGGCCGGACTCCTGGTAGTGGACCCCGAATCCGTCGGCATTCTGCCCGACGCCTTGGTTCGAAGTCGGATCGTAATTGTCGTGCGAATCGCAGTTCAGGAACTGGTGTCCGCCCGTACCGCGTGCGATGAAGAAGCCCGCCCCGGCGTTGTGATGGCTGTCCATGCGTTCGAAGATGTTGTCGTGGGCGTCGTCGATGTGCATCCCGCAGTTCGAGCGGGTGTTCATCGGAACGTTTCTGATCTCCAGCCCCTTGAAATACAGCCAGCTTCCCGTGACCACGAAGCCGTGGGTATAGCCCGTCGTGGAGATGGAAAGCTTCGCGAAGTCGAACACCGGCACCTCGTTCCTGTAGGCCCAGAACAGGATCCGTTTCGTGTCGGAGGTTCCGCTCCTGGTGATCGCGATCCCGGCGGTCGCAGTCGACGGCGTGGTGACGGAGTATGTCCCTCCACGGAGGAACACGGTGTCCCCGGCGACGGCAGCCGCTTGTCCCTTCTGGAGCGTGGCGAACGGCTTGGCGAACGTGCCTGCATCCGAGTCGCTTCCCGTGGGCGAGATATACCACGTCGCAGAATGCGCAGCCACAGCAAACATCAACCCAAACCTTACATGAATCATAATCCCTCTCCTCTCCTGGAAGACAGCCCTTTCCATCAGATACGGAAAGGCCATAATTCCCGTTCGCAAACCCGCCGATTCGTGTAGTCCGACCGTTCAACGCACCGCCGGCACGATGCGCTCCTCGCGAAGGCCGTCGCCCTCGAAGGTCGCGATCAGCACCCTGCAGGGCAGCTGGCCCGCCGCGAAGCCGAGCTCTCCCGTTCCCGTGACCTGCGCAATCGTGCGTCCCGCAAGGTCGTGGACGGTCAGGGTGCCGTGGGCATCAGTCTGCACGCCTAGGCGTCCCGCCTCGAGCCTCCAGTTCATCGCCCCGAGGGCCGGAGGCCTCTGCCTGCCGATCCCCACAGCCGTTCCGCTCACATAGACGGCGACCTCGCGAGTCATGGCAGATCCTTCCTTGTCAGTAACTGTCACGGGGATACGGACGATCCCTGCGGCAGTGCTGGGGAGGATTGAGAGGACGCTTCCCTTCACGGTGGCCGTCACCCCCGTCGCGCTTCCGACCTTGTAGGACGGCGTCGTTTTCTGGTAGCCGCGGAAGAGCGCGGCGAGGTCGAAGCTTGCGGTAGCGCCCACCTTCACCTCAACATGAGGCGTTGCCATGTAGTCGAGGTAGCGCTCGAGGTTGGTGTAGCCATCGCCCACGAGGTCGGCGTTGGCGTCGGAGACGTCTCCCGATGCCGACTTCGGATTCGTTCCTATGAGCGTCTCGTACCAATCGGGAAGGCCGTCGCCATCGGTGTCGAAGTCGGCCGCACGGCGCGTGCTGGCCATGAGCATGAAGCCGCCGACATCAGTCTCGCGATCGGGAAGCCCCGGAAGGCCGGTCTTGCTGCCATTGCCCCACACGACACTGTCGCGCACTTCAGTGATCACTCGAATATCGTGGGTGTCGAGTACAGGCTGGCTCTGTCCTACGTCCGAGAGCACGTTCTTGTAGGCCTCGGCGGCACTTTGTACGGTTGCGTAGGAGCGAAACCAAGCCGTATCCACCCAAGCGCTGTAGCCGTTGGGAATTCCCGAGGCGACCTGCTTTCCTGAGGCTTCGCTAGAGAGGCCGAAGTGGCCGGGCATGACGTTACCTGCGAAATAGTACTGCTGGGTGCCCGGGAAGTTGTCGTAGTTCGCATTCAAAGCATAGAAGACTTTGCTTGAGGGACCGGGCTTATAGTAGTTGTTGACGAAGTTCACCTCGTGACAGCCGCCATCGGTAGTGCGGGTCTTCCAGTTGTAAACAACGTTGTTGAAGATATCGAGGCGCCCCATGAAATAGCCGTTGCCATCCAGGCCACAGGCAAGGCTCCAGTTGCGTCCCTCATCGTGCGCCAGCAGGTTGTGGTGGAAGCTACCGATGTCGCCGCCGATGCTCGCCGCGTAGCCGTGTTCGGTTCCGGAGGGATAGTTCTGGTGGTCGGCGTCGTTGAGGGCCTCGGCCAGCATGGTGCGCTGCAGCGTGATGTTCTTTGCCTGGCGCGAACTGAAGGCCTCGTCGATGGTCCAGTTGACGGTGTTGTGGTCGAAGATGGAGTGGTTGCCCCCCTGCATGCCCATGCCGTCGTAGGTGACGCCGTAGCCGATGCGTACCTTCATGAAACGCACGATCACGTCGCTTGCCCCGGAGATTCCGAAGGGTGCCGAGCGGATGCAGATGCCGGGTGCCGGAGCGGTCTGCCCGGCCACCGTCACGAAATCTTCGGCAAGGGTGAGGCGCGATCCGAGTTGGATGTATCCGCCCACGTCGAAGACGATGGTGCGGGGCCCGAGGGTCGAGTCGGTGACGGCCCAGCGGAACGTTCCCTTGCTGCCGTCGTCGGCAAGACTTGTCACATGAACCACCTTGCCGCCGCGGCCGCCGCGGGCGAAGCGGCCATACCCCTCCGCTCCAGGAAAGGCAAGGTGGCGCGGGGAGAAGGCCCACACATTGCCCTTGGTGGTCGTGCCGCTGCCGTCGGTTTCATCGACGCGCCAGTAGTAGTACTTGAGGTTAGAGAGCCCTGTCGCCTTGTATGTGGCACCAGACGACGTTCCTTTGTAGAGCGGCGAGGCAGTGGTGGCCGCAACAATGGCCGAAGAATCGGTCCCGATATAGATCCCGTGGGAGACGGTATTGGATGCGGAGATCCAGGAGAGTGACAAGCTTCCTGCGTCAGCATCCGCATGCCAGTCGCGGTCTTCCGGGAACGGGGTCTTGGCCATCTGTTTGGGATTGGAGACGTCCAAAGCGATGCCATTGAGGACCACGTTCTGGGTATTGGAGCCAGTGGCCTTGTAGAGGATGGTCGCCCCGGTTCCGCTGAAAGTAACGAAGCTGTAGGCCGAACTGTCGGTGCTCGTCGCCCGGTTGGTGGGAGTCACCGACACCTGCTTCGTTCCGTTGACGTACACATCGAGATCAGACCAGGTGTATCCGTCCACCGCATTGTGGTAGGTCAAGAGCGTGTGGGATCCGGAGGATAGTCCGGAAATTGTCAACTGAATGGCGCCGCCAGAAGTCGCGTCGGTGGTGACGCCGTCGCCCACGAGGCGCGTGTAGTTCGGGGCATCCACGAGGATCTTCGCCCAGGTGGGGACGAGGTTCGTGCCAGAACCCGCGTCGGAGATCTTGAAGGTGGCTCCGCCGACGGTCTTCGAGTCGCTTGCCAAGTTGGCGACGATCCAGTCGATCCATCCCGGTTCGAGGGTCTCCGAGGTTTGGCGCCCCGCCATGTCGAAATCGATGAGGATCGATGCGGAAGCCGTGTACGCCGTCGCCAGGAGAGCAAGGCTGCAGAGGATCGGAAAGCGTTTCATCTTCTGCTCCTTTTAGGGGTTCGCGATGTGGAGGGTCTGCGGGGCGCGGCCTTCGGCCTTCAGGCGCGCAAGCAGGATGCCGTGGAGACCGGCAGGAATAGCGGGGCGGGCACCGGGATCGAGACGCTGGGATTCCTCGCGCAGGAGGCGACCGTCAGTGGCAAACCAAGTGATGTGCATGAGGGCGGAGGTCGCGACCGGCGCTGCAGAGACGACGGTCGTGATGGCGCTTGCGCCGGCGCGCACAAGGACCGAAACGGTGTCGGTAAACGAGGTCCCGTCGTTTCCTGTCACGCCGTAGCGAAATGCGGCAAGGCCTTTCGTCCCGGCAGTCGGGACAAAGCGGACCGTGTGTCCATTCGCAAGAAGCGTTGCAGTCCCTCCCGACACGGCGGCAGAGGAATAGCTCGGGGAAACCGGAAGGAACCCCTTGGTAAAACTCACAAGGTCAATGTCAACGGATCCGTTCTGCGGTACCGTCGCGTGCGGCGCGCCCAGCCAGTTGAGGTAGTCCTCAATGTTCGCATAGCCGCTCTTCCCGATCGTCATGGCGTCGTTCTTCGCAGTGTCAAGTCCCAGCGCCTTCTCCCAGTAGTTGGGCATGCCGTCGTTGTCGGAGTCGAGGGAATCGCTGCCGCCTGCGATCGCACCGTAGCCGTTGCTGTCGAGGCCGGTGCCGGTCTGGCTCGAGTAGATCGTCCCCTGTTTCCCGAGACTTGCCACCTGGGACCAAATCAGGGAGTCCATGGGATCGTAGGGAAGCGCTCCACTTTGGGAGGTCACGAGGCGAAAGGCGGCCCGCGTCGGGAGGATCGGTCCCGAGGAGGTGAGCTTGGACCACGGGGAGTTGAGCACCGTCCCAGTGCCCTGGTACCAGTAGGGAGTGGTGGGGACGCTGTCGAGGACACCGTCCTTGTCGCTGTCCAAGATGTTCCCGCTGTAGTAGATCGACTGGTTCTTGTCGATCTGGAACCAGGTATTCCCATCGCTCGAGGGGCCGTAGATGAAGGCGTTGTTCACAATGTCGTGCTTGAAGTTTGTGCTGGTGTGGGTGGTGTAGCTCGCCTCGTTGTCGTACTCGACGTTGTTCACGAAGACAGTATTTGTCTTCGCCAGGGGGTTGCGGTTGTGGGAATTCACGAAGGCGTTGTAGTACCAGGCCCAGTTGGCCCCCACCGACTCGCAATGAGCGCCGAACTGCTGGCCGATGGGGTCGGCGATCAGACAGTGCTGGAAGGTGATGTTGTCGACCGTATCGGAGGAAGTGCCGACGCCGTCGATGTTGTTCCAGGGCGCAAACTCGATGGAGCAGTGGTCGATCATCACCTTGTCGGCGAGGTAGAGGCTGAGTGCATCGTCTTCGCTTGAGGCAGTCTCGCTGCCGGGCCGGATGCGCAGATAGCGCAGGAGGATGTTCGACTGCTTGGCGCAAGAAAGTTCCCCACCCCGAAAACCGATGCCACCTCCCGGAGCGGTCTGCCCGGCAACCGTGATGTTGCTCGAGATCGAGACCGCCGTCTTCAGGTGCACGTAGCCGCCGACATCAAAGACGACAATCCGGTTCGCTTTGCTCACCGCGTCGCGGAAGGATCCCGTGCCCGCGTCATTGAGATTCGTCACGTGGACGACAGTGCCGGCCCTTCCACCGGTGACGCTATCTGCATATCCGAGCGCGCCGGGAAAGGCGGGAAGGCTCCATCCTTGGGTGCTTGCCAGGAAAGCAGAGGCAAGCAGCAGTCTCCGAAAGGTGTTCGCTCTGTTCATGAACAAACAATCGCTCGGATTCCACGGAAAGGCGGAGGGATTCTGTTCCTGCTGTTGTCTAAAATGCAATCCTGTTGTCTACTAGAAATCCACAAAATAGGGTACTTATCCTTAATTTTAAGCGTAATATTCCTTTATTCGTTGTCTGAAAACTTGATGCTCAGCTTCAAAGGGACGGAAGAGAATGGCGGAAACGAACGTTCCGAGTCCCCCACTTCTCTGGGACTACACAGACTACCGCAAGTGGCTTTCGGACACCTTCCAGGCCCGCAAGGCGGCCCATTCCTGGTATTCCTACGGTGTGCTGGCGAGTCGTGCGGGATTTAAGGCGCGCGATTTCCTGCTGCGGGTGATGAGAGGCGAGCGCAACCTGAGTTCGGAGGGAGCAGAAAGACTTGCGGTGGCCCTTGAGCTATCTCGCAAGGAGTGCGAATACTTCTTAGCGCTTGTGTGTTACAATCAGGCAAAGAGTGATCGCAAGCGTGAAGACGCATGGACTCGAGTCGAAGAAGCGCTTTCCAAAGTGAGAGATGTGGGTGCTCCACGGCTTTTGAATGCCGTTCATCGTCAGATTCAAAGCCATTGGCACGCCCTTGCCCTGCGCTCACTGCTTGAGATGCGCCCCGATCCCGGCGACTGTGCTGCTCTCGGGAGCCGTCTGCATCCGCCCCAGACGGCCGCAACCGTGCGGCACGACATCGCCCTCCTCGAACGAGGAGGACTTCTCGAGAAGCAAGAGGATGGGCTTTGGCATGCCACGGAAAAAGCCATCGCGACCTCACCCGAAGTTGGCGCCCCAGCCGTACGTCAATTTCACAGAAAGTGTCTGGAACTTGCGGCTCAGTCTCTTGAATCGGTGCCCGTAGAGCGGCGCAACATCTCGGGGATCACCCTAGGGATCTCCGCGCAGACCTACGACAGGATCTGTCAGCGTCTTCAGGAAGTGCGCGAGGAATTTTCGCGCCTAGCGGACGCTGACAATGAGGCCGACGAAGTTTTTCAACTCACCTTTGCCTTCTTTCCATTTTCCCAACCGGCATCTGAAAAGGAGGCTTCGTGATGACGATCCGTCCTCGTCTTTCCGTCCTCATCCTTCCGGCCATCGCCCTTCTTTTACTTTCGGCTTGCGGAAGCGTCGATTCCCTTGCAGGGAACAGCGCCAATACGGGCAACTACCAGGCATCAGGAACCGTCCTGACGCCAGCGGGCAAACCGGCGCCTGGGGCTTGGGTCTTGTGCCGCCCCGACACCGTACTGCCTTGGGAGGCCTTGCCCTCCGCATGGGTTTCCCGTTCGGACAGCATAGGCCGCTATCGTTGCCTAGACCTGCCGGCGGGAAGGACAGGGATCACCGCCTTAGATCCCGGAACGGGGCTCGGGCGCTGGCACGGACTCGATCCCGCGCGCGATAGCACCCCGCGCTTCGATTCCCTCGCGTCCTCCGGGGGCTTGCGGGTCGCATTGCCACCGGGGTGCTACGGTACGCTCTTCCTCTCGGGGACTGACCTTGCACTTCCTGTGGCGGGCGATTCGGTGGCCGAATTTCCCCATGTTCCGGCCGGCTGGTGCGGTGCGGTGCGGCTCCTTTCGGGGAGTGCCGCGCAACCGCTCCTTCTCGACTCAGGCGCCGTACGTTCGAGCGGGGTCGACTCCGTGGGCTTTACCCGCAACTCGGCCCGGTTGCGGGTGGCGCTTGCCGGAGGCCTCACCTCCGCCGTGACATCGTTCCCCCTGCTGGTGCGTCTGGACTCCTCCTGGAAGGGCTTTGCCGCAAGCCTTCCGAACGGCGCCGACCTGCGCCTTTCGCTTCCCGGTGGCAAGGCGCTTCCGCTCACCATCGTCGCCTGGGACCGCGTCGCGAAGAACGGGACCTTGTGGACGCGTCTCGACACCCTTGCCGCTCCCGGAGACTCGGTTGACCTCACCCTCTCCTGGGGAATTCCAGTTCCCACACAGCGCTCAGCGTCCGCCTTTGCGAGCTCCGCTGGCTGGGCCGCCGCCTGGCCGCTTGGAGACTCGGGAACAAGCGCAACCGATCTGCTAGGCGCCTTCGCAGGCACAGCCTACAAGACAAGCGTCGTGACCGGGCCAATTGCCAAAGCGACCCACTTCGACGGACATACCCAGATCGTGGTAGAGAGAAGTGACACCGGCGCGCTTGCACTTCCCGTAGGCGGTTCCTACACCCTCTCGTGCTGGGCGCGCCTGGCGCGCACGGGCGGCTTCCAGTATGTGATGGGGCACGGCTTCCGCGGAGCGGGGCTCTTTTACCAGAAGGCGATCCAGGGAGACACCGACGTGTGGGTCGGCACCGACTACCGTCTCCCAGCCACCGCGCCCTATGTGTACGCCCATGCCGACACGACAGTTTGGACCCATCTCGCCCTGAGCGTCGCGGACACCGTCGTGACCCTCTACGTGAACGGCTCTTCCGTCGGAACGAAGTCCGCGATCGGGCTCGGCAATGCGCCTCGGTTTGCCCTTCCCTTCGTGATCGGGACCTCCATCGATTCGAGCGGGCTCACCTCAACCAACTCTCACTTCTACGGAGACATCTCCGATGCTTGGGTCCAATCGACGGCGCGCTCCGGGGACTGGATCCGCCTCGTCGCAGCAAACGAATCTCCGACAGCCGTGAAAGCGCGCATCCTTCCCTAAAGGGATATGGGACGAATCTCCCTTCGTAGCTCCACAGGTTTCCTAATTTCAAAAGCAACAAGGAGCCCATCATGAGCGTTGCCCAGACCCTAGATACCCTGCTTGAAAAGATCCGCGTGCTGGCGCAGGCCGAGACGGTGGTCGGCAAGGCGGTCTCGGCGCCCGATGGCAGCGTGATTGTGCCCATCTGCAAGGTCACCGTGGGCTTCGGCGCCGGCGGCTCCACCAAGGACGGCAAGGAAAATGTCGGCACCGGCGCGGCGGCCTCCATCGTCCCCATGGCCTTTTTGGTGCTCAAGGACGGCAAGGCCGACCTCGTTCCGCTGGACAAGGCCTCCCACCAGTTCTCCAAGATCATTGACCTGGTGCCCGATCTCCTGGACCGCGTCGGCCTTCACAAGCGCGGTCCCAAGGAAGCCTCCAAGGAATCTCCCAAGGACGAAGCCAAAGCCTGATTTTGTTCCCGGCTAGAGCTCGGGAATGGGCAGACGGGTAAAGTCGACCATGTTCTCGAAGTCCTCGGGACTGTCCTGGTGGCTCAACCCGATGGCACGTGCCTCGTCCAGATGGTCCAAAAAGGCATCCACGATGCGCCCCTCGAAGTGGCGGTCGCGCTGTTCCATTAGGAATGCCACCACCTTAGGTTCCGGCCAAGCTTCCTTGTAGCAGCGGCGGCTGGAAAGGGCGTCGAAGACGTCGGCCAAGGCCACAATGCGGCCTTCCAACGGAATATCCTCCCCCTTGATGCCTTGCGGATAGCCGGTGCCGTCGAACTTCTCGTGATGGTTCAGGGCAATGATGGCCGCCTGCTTGACCACCGACACGGTGGAATCCTTGAGGATATGCGCCCCGATCACGGCATGGGATTCCATGATGGCGCGCTCCTGCGGTGTGAGCAGGCCGGGCTTGAGCAGAATGTGATCGGGAATGCCGATCTTGCCAATGTCGTGCATGGGCGCCGAGCAGAAGAGCATCTCCACATCCGTCTCGGACATACCGATGGCCTGAGCGGCGATGCGCGTAAAGTGGCTCATGCGCTTAATGTGGTTGGAGGTCTCCTTGTCGCGGTATTCGGCCGCTGACGAGAGCCGAAAGAGCGTTTCCTGGTGGGCCTTGCGCAGCTCCTCGTTCAGAAGCGCGTTGGCCAGCGCCACGCCGGCCTGGCTGGCAAAGCCTCGGATCAGCATCTCGGCAGTGCTGTCAAAAGGGACGATGCATCCCTCTTCCATGGCATTCCAAAGCTGGATGACGCCTACCGCCTGGTTGTTGCGGTCCAAGAGCGGAGCCGCCAGCATCGACCGCGACTGGTAGCCGGCACGCTGGTCAAAGCTTGGGTTGTAGCGAAAGCGCGGATCGTCCGAGGACTGCACATCGGGAAGATTGAGGATCTCGCCAGTGAGCGCGCACCAGCCGGCCATCGAGGTTTCGTCTACCGCAACTTCAAAGCGCTGAAAGAGCCGTTCCATCACCTCGGGGCCGCGCGCTTCCAAGGTGCGGTTGCGGCTGGTGTGGAACTCAAGCCTGTCGCCGCGGCGCAAGTAAAGCGAGGCGCCGTCGGCTCCGGTCAGTGGCATGGCTTCGTCTACGATACACCCCAACAGCATATCCAGATCACACACGCTGGAAAGGGAGACGCCCACGCGCACCAGGGCCTCAAGTTTGGCCTGTATGGCGGTATCGTTCATATTGGCCATGATACTAATCGCCAGGGGATGTTTGGAAGGCTCATCTGGGATGATTGTATCAATAACTGCGAGGACGTCGAGCGCACGGCACGGCAAATGCAGAAAACATTGCGTCCAAATTTCCCCGAAATAGCGCCTGAAACGCCGTGAAATCCGGATTTCGCGGGAAGTAAGAAATGTACTCCGGATTCGCGAGTCTTTTTATATTCTTCCAACTGTGAAGATCGTTTCCTGGAATGTGAATGGTCTGAGAGCCTGCGCCAGAAACCATTTCCGTGATTGGTTCGCACGAAGCGACGCTGACATCGTGCTGATTCAGGAATTGCGCGCCGAGCCTCAGCAGCTTGATGCCGACTTAGTCGAAATGCCCGGCTACCAAAGCTTCTTCCTGCCCGCCCAAAAGAAGGGCTACGCTGGCGTCGCCGCCTGGGTGCGCCATTCCCTCGGACCCGCGGAGTTTACGCCGGGCCTGGGAATGGAGGACGTGGACCGCGAAGGTCGCGTCGTAACAGTTTCTGTCGGAGAGCTGCGGGTGGTCGGATCCTACGTGCCCAACGGCGGCAAGAGTCCCGAGGCCTTCAACATGAAGCTCGCCTACTGGGACCGGGTGCGGGAATGGCACCGCGAGATGGTCGCAAAAGGCCTTTCGGTGGCCTTCCTGGGCGACTTCAACATCTGCCACGAGCCCATCGACATCGCCGACCCGGTGGGCAACCGCAACTCCATCGGCTTCTTGCCGGTGGAGCGTCAGAAATTGTCGGAGTACTTCGATGCGGGCTTTGCCGACTGCTTTCGTCGCTTCCATCCTGGCGAAGGCAACCATTACACTTGGTGGTCCAACCGCCCCGGAGTGCGGGAACGCAACCACGGCTGGCGCATCGACTACGCAGCGGTAGACGAATCACTTTGGCCACAAGTCCGTCGCTGCTGGCACGAAACCGGCCAATTCGGTTCTGACCATTGCCCGATCGGGCTGGAGCTGAGATGATCCTCAAGAAAGCAATTCCCCTCCTCGCCACCGTCCTCCTGGGCGGTTGCGCGCATCCGCCCGCAAACTTCCTCGAAGGGGTGCACTTGGTGACCCCAGACGGGGACACCCTGCTGAAAACCTCCATGCAGGGAAAGACGACGGCATTCGTGTTCGTAGACCCGATCTGCCCTATGGTCCAGGAAGCCACCCAGCGCGGCGGCATGCTGGAGGACGTGGAAGAAAGCCTGCGCAGGGATGGCGTGGAACTCGTACTGGTGGGCGTCTCCAACTCCACAGAGTCCTTGAAATCGGGGGACTTCCGCGCTTGGCAGAAGGAAGCACGCCTCCAAACGACGAGGATGATTCTCGATACCGCAGCTTTCCTGGCGCGCCGGGAAAACATCCCTCGCCTGCCGTGGGCCTTGGTGCTGGACGCCAAGGGGATGCGCCGCTATTCTGGACCGGCCGAATCTATGCAAGCGGACACCAACGAATTCATACTGACCGGCGCCGCGCATCGCGCCCTGCTCGGCATGAACACGCCGGCCGGCGAGGAGGAAGGCGAGGGGTGTCCTCTGGATTTGTGAAGCCCGGCGCATCAAGAAGCCTTTACAGACACGAAGGTCTGTGGTAAATTTTCTCCTCCGACGGGCAATTAGCTCAGCTGGTTAGAGCGCACGGTTCACATCCGTGAGGTCACAGGTTCAAGTCCTGTATTGCCCACTAAAGACTGATCCGAGAGGGTCCCTAAAAGCCGAAATCCATAGCGATTTCGGCTTTTTTGTTTGAATTTCCTGGGCGCCTGCCCCGCAAACTCGGGCATACCCGCTCTTGCAGGACACCGGGCTGCCTGCCGGGCCTCCTCGCCCATTTCGGTTCCAGGGTCAGGCATGCCTGACCCCTACATCGGGTTTTGGGCTGCGGTGTCCCGGGCCTATCGGCCGGCATCCCTGGCGCAAGCGAATTTAGGCGCAATCAGTTCCGGGCGTGTCGAATGCCCAGAAGCGGCGAAGTCAGCCCCAAATCCGAGATCTTGCGGCGCACCCGACTCGAGAGGATCTTGCGCACATCGGCCGAGCCGCTCGCTTGCAAGCATGCCTGAGCAGCATCGCGGGCGTCTTCCCAGCTGATGGAGCGCAGAAGCTTTTTGGCTTCCAGGATGGACCACGGCGCCATAGAAAACTCGTCCACCCCAAGCCCAGCCAGAACATAGGCTCCGGCGGCATCGGCGGCCATCTCGCCGCACACGCACACCAAAGTCCCGGTGGCCCGCGCCGCGTCCACGGTGTGGTGGATCATCTCCAGCACGGCCGGCGAGAAGGGATCGTAAAGATGGCTGATGCGGCGATTGCCACGATCCACCGCCAGCGTGAACTGGGTCAGATCGTTGGTGCCGATGGAGAAGAAGTCGCACTCCTTGGCCAGATGACGCGCCTGCATCACTGCCGAGGGAATTTCGATCATGGCCCCAACAGGGATCTTTTCGGCCACTTCGACGCCTTCGGCGATAAGCTCCTTGCGCACGTCGGCCAAGATCTTCTTGGCATCGCGCAGTTCTTGAATGTCCGCGATCATGGGAAACATGATGCGCGCGTTGCCGTAGGCCGAGGCGCGCAGGATGGCCCGCAACTGAACCCGGAAGAGGTCGGGGCGATCTAGGCAGATGCGGATGGAACGCCACCCCATGAAGGGATTCTCGTCCTTGCCGGCATCAAGGCCCCCTAAGAGCTTGTCGCCGCCGGCGTCTAGGGTGCGCAGCGTGACGGGCCGGGGGTTGAGCCGCTCCAAGATGTAGCGATAGGCCGAAAGCTGTTCTTCTTCGTTCGGCAAGCCCTTCTGGGCCATGTAGATGAACTCGGTGCGGTAAAGCCCGATGCCGTGAGAGCCCACCGAAAGGGCGTTGTCGGCCTCTACCGGAAGCTCGATGTTGGACGAAAGCAGGATTTCCCGCCCGTCCATGGTCTGGGCCGGCAGGTCGCGCAAACTGAAGAGCTCCAGTTGCAAGCGCTCCAGAGCATTCTTGCGGTCGCGAATGGCGGCCTGTTCCTTTTCACTCGGATCGACCGTGAAGATGCCACCGGAGCCGTCCAGAGTCACCGGAGTGCCGGTCTTGACTCCCAGGCTTGCGGTGGCGAGTCCCGAAACGGCAGGGATGCGCAGCGAACGCGCCAAGATGGCCACGTGCGAAGTGGGACCGCCGAGATCTGTGGCGATGCCGAGGAGGTTGCGCACCTTGAGCTGGGTCAGCGTGGACGGCGAGAGGCTGTGGCCGACCAGGATGGAGGGACAAGGGAGATCCAACAGGCGGCGGCGAGAACCGGCATTGAGGATACCAATGACGCGTTCGGCCACGTCCTCGATGTCCGAAGCGCGCTCCTTGAGGTAAGAGTCGCCAAAGCGCAGCATGCGGGCACGCAGATCTTCAGCGCGGCGACGCAACAGGAAAGCCCCCTCGCGGCCCTCCTTTTCGATGTCCTGGCGGACCTTGCCGGTAAATTCTGAGTCCTGCAAGATCAAGAGATGGGCATCGAAGATGCGGGCTTCGGCCTCGCCAACCTCGGCCAAGACCTTTTCGCGCAGCTCCGCCACTTGGCGTCGCGCCTCTTCCATGGCCTTGTCGTACTTCAGCAGCTCGCGCTGGATCTCCAAGGACGAAAGGCTGCGATCGGAAACTACGGTTTTTTCCTCATCCAGCACAAAGGCCGGCCCCATGGCCACCCCCGGAGCCGCAGGGATACCGCGGCAGACTCGGCGATGACGGGTGGCGTTTTCCTGCATGAATCCAAGTTTAGCATCTTCTGAACAATCCCGCAGCCCTTTCCCGGTCACGGCGCAAAGCTACCTTGCAGCCCTGAATCACCTATCCTTCCAACGAGGGGCCTTTGATGAGCGACAAAGTCGAAAACGTCCTGGAAAGCCGCTATGCTTCGGCCGAGATGAGCCGCCTCTTCTCGCCCAACTTCAAATTTGGCACCTGGCGCCAATTGTGGATCTGGCTGGCCGAATCGGAATCCGAACTGGGTCTACCCATCTCGGACGAGCAGCTGGAAGAACTGCGCACCACCAAGGACAAGCTCAACCTGGAGGTGGCCGCCGCTTACGAGAAGAAGCTGCGACACGACGTGATGGCCCACGTCCACGCCTGGGGCGAGCAGTGCCCGACCGCCAAGGGAATCATCCACCTCGGGGCCACCAGCCAGTTCGTCGGCTGCAACACCGACCTCATCCAGATGCGCGAGGCCCTGCGCCTGCTCCAGACCCGCCTAGTCCAAGGCATCTTCCACCTTACGGAATTTGCCCGCAAATGGAAGAGCCAGCCAACGCTTGGCTTCACCCATTTCCAGCCCGCCCAGCCCACCACGGTGGGAAAGCGCGCCGCCGGCTGGATTCAGGACCTCGTGATGGACTACCACGAGATCACTCGCCTGATCGACTGGCTGCCCTTCCGCGGCGTCAAAGGAACCACCGGCACTCAGGCCTCCTTCATGGAGCTCTTTGACGGCGACCAGGAACGCATCGACCGCTTGGACCGCATGGTGGCCGACCGCGCCGGCTTCAAGAAGCTTCTGACCATCACCGGTCAGACCTACACCCGTCGCATCGACAGCCAAGTCTTCCACGCCCTGGGCGCCCTTTCGGTGAGCTTGTCCAAGTTCGCCACCGACGTGCGCCTGCTGCAGCATCTCAAAGAGGTGGAAGAGCCTTTCGAGAAGAACCAGATCGGTTCCAGCGCCATGGCCTACAAGAGAAACCCCATGCGCAGCGAGCGCCTGTGCGCCCTGGCCCGTGTACTGGCCGCCCAGCAGCAGGTGATCGACCAGACCGCCAGCACCCAGTGGTTCGAACGCACCCTGGACGACTCGGCCGCCCGCCGCATTGCCATTTCGACCGCCTTCTTGGCCGCTGACGCTTCGCTCGTGCTGCTTTCCAACATTGCCAATGGACTTGTGGTCTACCCCCGCATGGTGGAGGCTCGATTGCGCTCGGAACTGCCCTTCATGGCTACCGAGAACATCCTGATGGATGCCGTCAAGCGCGGTGGCGACCGCCAGGAACTGCACGAACGGATTCGCCTCCACAGCCTGGCCGCCGGCAAGCGCATCAAGGAAGATGGACTTTCCAACGACCTTTTGGAGCGCATCGCAGGCGACGCCGCCTTTGGCGTCACCCTCCCTGAACTGCAGGCGGTGATGGATCCCTCGCGCTACGTAGGCCGCGCCCCGGAACTGACCGAGCGCTTCCTCCAGGAAGAGGTCGATCCGATCCTTGCCACCAACAAGGTGGCCCTCTCGGCTTCGGAGGGTGAACTCAAGGTCTAAGCTCCGAGGGGGGCGCGATGACGTATCTGCGCCCTTGTCCAAAGCCTTGGGGAAGGTTACAGTTAGCGCCATGCGCGCCCGTTTTCCCCTATGGCCCAGAGGCCTGTGCGTTGCCTACCCGGCAACCGAACGAGAATGCCATGCCATTGCGTAGCATTCTCGTCGTGGACGATGTCCCGGAAATCCTGGAAGTCTTCCAAGAAGTCTTGGGAGAGCATTTCGGAGAAAGCTGCCATATCGTCACCACCGCCGACCCCACCCTAGTGGATGGCCTGTTCTCTCAGGAACACTTCGACGTCATGATCACCGACTACAACATGCCGATGATCGATGGCCTTTCCCTGGGAAAGGCCATCCGCGCCAAGTACGATTGCCAGATTTTCCTTGTCACCGGACACGACCAAGAGATCTCCTCGGAAACATCCATTCGTCTCTTCAAGAAGCCGATCAACTGGTCGCGCATGTACCGGGAACTTGACAATGTCTAAACTCTGATGTACTCGTTCACTGACAAGGCCGTCGCCACACTGTACAGCAGAAAGTTTCTGCTCCTAAGTTCGGCCTTCAACCTTATTCTCTACACATTCACCATCAGGATCGTTCCCCAGAACACTCCTCTCATGCTGGTTTGTTCAGCCGTCATGATGACGCTCTTGCTGGAAGGCTGTCTCCGCAAGGCCTTCAGCGTCACCCAGTACAACTCCCGCTACGCCCTCACCATGATCACCGGCATCATGGTCATTACAGCCTCCCTGTTTCGCGCATCCAAGGACTACATCCTTTTCGTCCCCTTCGTGACCTCGTTCGTATACCTGAACGCCAACGCCATCATCAAGTCCAGGCTGCTCCACTGGCTAATCCTCGCCTTTATGATCACGCCGGTGATCAAGATGGTGACCTGGCATTTCAATCTTGAGGCGGCCATGATCATGGCCTTCTACGCTTCCATCAACTTAATCGCGATCTACCTGTTCTCGACGAACAAGCAGGCCATCGACGAAGCCAAGAACGAGGGCGCCTATGCTCGAGAGATGATGAGGCTTCTAAACGCCTGGACGGTCCACGACGTGCGCAACGAACTGACCAAGATGCAGATCCTCGCCAAGAAGGATCTCCGCAGCGATCTTCCGAAGTTCCTCGATACGCTCTACCAGTACACCGAGAGCATCGCCGGCCTTGTGGACAACGACGTCGAAAAAGACCTAGAAACGATCCATATCCGCGACATGGTGGCGCGCATCACCCACGTGACAAACCATGCGATGCTCGACTTCCACTACCTGGAAGACGACAACTCACCGGTAACAGGAAAGCGCCGCATCGTCTACTCCGTCCTCAAGAACATCATCGAGAACAGCCTCGAGGCCGCGCTGCGAAACGGACGAAAGGCCCACATCGAGCTCCGGAAGGCAGGCAACTCCGTCGTCATCACCGACGACTGCGGCGGCTTCGACATCGAACGCATCCGCTTCGGCTACAGCAGCAAGGGAGAGTCCAGCCACGGGTTCTTCCTGCGCACCATCACCAACCCGGCGACAGAAAATGTCTTCGGGTTTAAGACCACCTTGACAAATACTGGCATTGGCACGAAGATCACGCTTACGTTCAAGGACGCCGAAGCACGCCCAGCGCTAATCGCCGATCCTCTCGCTACTCCGACCGCATGAGCACGCCGCCGCCGATCACGCGATCGCCCAGATAAACGACCATCGACTGCCCCGAAGCGGGCCTGGAAACCGGCGTCTCCAGCAGCACCGCCATGCCAAATTCCTTCCGCACCAAGCGACAAGAGGCGGCGCTTCCCCGATAGCGCACTTGCACGGCTAGGCCAGAGAGCTCCTCGGGACGATCTACCAGCCAATTTTCGTCAACGAGATCCAGGCGGGAGACAAGAAGCTCGGCCGCCACGCCCAGATGCAAGGTGTTCGAAGCCACGTCTAGCCCCGTCACGTAGAGGGGTTCGCTCCAGGCCACCTTGATGCCGCGCCGCTGCCCGATGGTGTAATGTGCCAGCCCCTCGTGAGTCCCCAAGTCCTTGCCTCCGGGACCGACAATGGGACCGGGCCGCAAGAGCGGCTCGTCGAGGCCCGCGCGGGCATGCACCAGGGTGCGGTAGTCGCCGCCGGGAACGAAACAAATGTCCTGGCTCTCGGTCTTCTCGGCGGTGGGAAGGTTAGCCTCGCGCGCCAGGGCGCGGGTGTCGCTCTTGACGAGATCACCCAGCGGAAAGAGCGTGCGGGAAAGCAATGCCCGCGGAATGCCCCACAAGAAGTAAGACTGGTCCTTGGCCGGGTCGAGCCCACGCCACAATTGCCAGTTTCCGTCTTCACCGCGGAGGATGCGGGCGTAGTGGCCGGTGGCAAGCCTGGTGGCGCCGGCAGCGCGAGCCCGCTCCCATAACTCTCCCCATTTGAGGACGGTGTTGCAGCGCACGCAGGGGTTGGGAGTGCGCCCGGCCAAGTAGTCTGCCACGAAAGGGTCAACCACCGAGCGCAGAAATTCGTGCCGCAGGTCCACCGTGTAGTGGGGAATTCCAATGCGGGCGCAGACCCGCTTGGCGTCCTGGGCCGCGTCCACGCCGCAGCAGGAGCGCTCGCCGGCGCATTCCTCGTCCTGCGACCAAAGGCGCATGGTCATGCCCAGGCAGGAGATTTCCTGCCGCGAAAGCAGGTGTGCGGCAACGGAGCTGTCCACGCCCCCCGACATCGCCACCGCCACTAGATCCGTTTCCTGTCCCATCTTCGTTCCTCTCCTTGCCCGGCACAAGCTACTCTTTCTGGCGCGACCTCCGTGCGAGGCCGCATCCGGGAAGGAACCATGGACGATCGCAAGAAGGCCGCACCGGCAGCGCCGCACCGCATCCTCTTCGCGGGGGACGCCTGGTGCCATCCGAATTCAGGGATGACACCTCTGGTCGAGGCCCGCCTGCGTCTCTCTCTCCCCGAGGCCCCCTGGCGCTTCTGGCACCTGGGCGAAACCCACTGCACCGCACATTTACTGGTAGAAGAGGCCGTGCGGCGCTTGCTGGGACGCGACGCCCAGCGCATCTTGATTTCCATCGGCCACGCCGAGGCCGACCAGCTCAACCCGCCCAGTGAACAGGATCTGTCACAGCTCTTGGAGCTGCTCTCCGACAAGCTCCCTGGCCTCGCCTGGATTCTGCTGCCCACCCCTTCGCTGTGGCCCGAAGCGCGGCGCGAGACCTGCCTGCGCCTGCGCGAGTTCCTCTCCCAGGGTTTTCCTAAGGTGTCCCGCATCGATCTGGAGCCGCGGGTGCACGCCTTCCTCTCGGCGCAGGACCAAGAGCACGGCGTCGCTCTCAGCCAGTCCGAGTCGCTTCCCACAGTCGCCGGCGCCCTGCTGGCGGCGGAAGAGATCGTCTCGTCATGGAACTGACGCTTCCGGTCCACGCGGTGCTGGGCGGCGAGGCCACCCTGCGCGGCGAGGATTCGCCCCCTTGGGTCTTTCGGCTTCCCGACGGCAGCCTTTCCGCCACGCGCTTTCTCACCGGCGGCCAGAGCTCCGCCAAGGGATGGCCAGTGACCTGCGAAGCCCTGGCCGAAGGGCGCTTCCTGATGCTCCACCTCGGCCGATCGGAGCTCTCGCTCTCGGCCGTGGCCGACGAGTTAGATCCGACCTACGGCGAAGGATTCCCACGTCTGGGACAGATCCTGTCAGATCTGGAGCCCATCTTCGCGCCCTTCCGCATCAGCCTGAAGCCGGGCACTTGCCTACTTTTGCCACAACCCGACGAAGACATCTCCCCCATCCTTCCAAAGCTCACCGCGCAGGCCCGCAAGCTCGGCTTCCAGGCCCGCGCTGTCAGCATCCCGGAAGCGGAATCGGCCCACTTCGCCGCCCGCCTCTCCACCGAGCTCTGAGGTCAGTCCCGCAGGAAGCGGTAGCCCTGACCGGGAACCGTCAAAAGATGCCGCGGGTGCTTCGGATCGGGCTCGATCTTCTTGCGCAGAGCCAGCACGAACTGATCGATAGTGCGCGTCTGAACGTCGCCCGTGTAACCCCACACCTCGCGCAGCAGTTCGTCGCGGGCCACTACCTCGCCACTGCGCTCGGAAAGCCGGCGCAATAGCATTCCCTCCTTGTAGGAGAGCGGCTGCTCGCCCGTCGGGGTCCGCAAAGTCAGGTGACGAAAATCGACACGACAGCCCCCAAAGGACAGAATTTGTCCATTCCCGTCGTCCTCAGAGCGCCCCGTTAGCCAGGATCGGGAGCGGATGAGGCTCCGCACTCGGGCAAGCAGGATCTCTAGGTCGAAGGGCTTTCCGAGGTAGTCGTCGGCGCCGCGGTTGAGTCCCTCCACCACCTTCTCGCTTCCCGAGAGGGCCGAGAGAATAAGCACCGGCGTGCGCACATCCTGGGCGCGCAGCTTCTCCAGCACCTCCAGCCCCGAGATGCCCGGGAGCATCATGTCCAGCACCACCAGATCAAATTCCCCGGCCAAAGCCTCTGCGAGGCCGCTCTCGCCGTCGGCGCAGTGGACCACTTCGTAGCCCTCGTCGCGCAGGTTGAAGGAGAGCCCGATGGCCATGGCGCGATCGTCCTCGACCAACAGCAGCCGGTGCTTGCTCATGCTTTCCTCTCCTTGGCCAGCGGCAAGCGGATCCAGAAGACGGACCCGCCGCCCGGATTGTCGCGCACCCCGATCTCGCCATGGTGACGTCTCACGGTAGTGCGAACGATGTGGAGCCCAAGTCCCGTCCCCTCGCGCTTCTTGTGCTCGGGAAGCGGAGTGCGAAAGAAGCGACGGAAGATGTCGCGCCGGTAGCGCGGAGGAATACCGATGCCGCGATCAGACACCTCAATCTCCACATGCCCCCCCTGACGGCGCGCTTCCAGCACAGGGGCCGAACCGTCGCCGTACTTCATGGCATTTCCCAACAGGTTCTCAAGCGTCGCCTCCAGCATGACGCGATCGCCGCGCACCCAAAGCTCCTCTGCCATAGCTTTCAGATCCACCTGGAAAAGCTGGGCCTTGGCCACTTCTGCCATCATCCGCCCCACCTCAATGCGGTTGCGGACCTTCACGGCGGCAGAATCCACCCGACGCGCCTGGAGAATGCGATTGACTAAGCCTTGCAGGCGGTGAGTCTCCTGCAAGATGTAGCCTACGAAGACCTGCGACTCCTGGGCGCTGACATGGCCTTTCTGGATGGTCTGAGCAAAGAGCTGGACGTTGGCCAGCGGGATTTTGAGCTCGTGAGTGGCCTGATTGAGCCATTCCGTCTGGCGGGAACGGAAGCGCCGCTGCGTCAGATAAGCGGTAAAATAGAGCGAAAGGGCCACGATGATGATGGCAAAGAAGGTGCAACCCATGGCCAATACGGCCCAACGCGCCCCCGGTTCGTGAATGAAATGCTGACTGCGCATCTGGGCGACGGACTGGGCCAAGTCGTGGATGGTGCGGTAGTCCTGAACGATGTAGACATTCCACAACACGAGCAAGGTCACGGCCATCAGGATAGCGATGACAAATCCCGTAATAGCAAGCCCCAGGGTCCAACGACGCATAGAGTAGGAAAGATCGTAAAAATCCCCATCCACGCCGAAAAGTCTCCATCAGCCACAAATCCCTACTAATACTATCAAGTTCTTGATATATTCCTACAATAACGACATGTTATTAAAATTCACTTCAGTCACTGGAGACGCTTACCATGCCTGATCTGCACACATTGGACCATCTCGACACCCTGGAAGCCGAAGCGGTGCAGATCCTGCGCGAGACGGTTGCCCAGTTCGAACGGCCAGGACTGCTCTTTTCGGGAGGCAAGGATTCCATCGTGCTGGCCTTTCTTTCCCGCAAGGCCTTTCGCCCGGGGCGCATCCCGTACCCATTCCTGCACATCGATACCGGCCACAACTTCCCCGAGACGCTCACCTACCGCGATTGGCTGGTGGAGCACCTGGGAGCCACCTTGGAGACGCGCAGCGTCCAAGACAGCATCGACGCGGGATTGGTGGAGGAGGAGACGGGGAAGTACGCCAGCCGCAATGCCCTGCAGACGCGCACTCTGCTCGACGCCATTGAGGAACTGCGGTTGGATGCCGCCATCGGCGGAGCCCGTCGCGACGAAGAGAAGGCCCGTGCCAAGGAACGCATCTTCTCGGCGCGCGACGCCTTCGGGCAATGGGAACCGCGCCTGCAGCGCCCGGAGCTGTGGGATCTCTACAACGGGCGCATCAAAAAAGGCGAGCACATGCGCGTCTTCCCGATCAGCAACTGGACCGAACTGGACGTGTGGAACTACATCCGCCGCGAACAGATTCCCCTGCCTAGCATCTACTTCGCCCACGAGCGCAAGCTGGTGCGCCGCGATGGCCTGCTCTACCCCGACTCCCCCTTCCTGGTGCCCGACAAGGACGACGAGCACCTCACAACCTGGGTGCGTTTCCGCACCGTGGGCGACATGACCTGCACCGCCGCGGTGGAATCGCGCGCCGTCGCACTCGACGAAGTGATCGAGGAGATCCGCACCGCCCGCGTCACCGAGCGCGGAGCGCGCATCGACGACAAGCGCAGCAGCGCCGCTATGGAAGACAGAAAACGGGGAGGATACTTCTGATGTCCGCCCTCACCCCGGCTTCCACAGCATCTTTTGGAGAAATGTCCATGCCTAGCATCCAGATCCTGCGCCTTCTCACCGCCGGCTCCGTCGACGACGGCAAGAGCACCCTCATCGGGCGCCTGCTCTACGACGCCCGCGTGCTTCCCGGCGATACCCTAGAGACTTTGGAAAAGCCCGAGAACCGGCTTGCCGACGGCTCGGTGAACCTCGCCCTCCTGACCGACGGCCTGCGCGCCGAGCGTGAACAGGGCATCACCATCGACGTGGCCCATCGCTACTTCGCCACCGCGCGCCGCAAGTTCATCGTGGCCGACACCCCGGGGCACGTGCAGTACACCCGCAACATGGTGACCGGCGCCAGCAACGCCGACCTTGCCATTCTCTTGGTAGACGCCCGCCACGGCATCCAGGAGCAGACGCGCCGCCACGCCTTCGTGGCAAGCCTCCTTGGCATTCGCCAACTGGTGGTGGCGGTGAATAAAATTGACCTCGTCGACTGGAGCCAGGAAGTCTTCGAGACCCTGCGCCGCGATTTCGAGGCCTTCGTGCCGCAGCTCTCGTCCATCCAGCCTGGCGCCCCGGCGCCCACCATTCACTTCATTCCCCTCTCGGCCCTGCGCGGCGACAACGTGGTCCACCCGAGCTCGCATCTTCCTTGGTACCAGGGTCCAACGCTCTTGGAGCTGCTTGAGACAGTTTCTGTCGAAAGTGAAGCAACCCAGGAACCGCGTTTTCCCATCCAATTGGTGATCCGCCCGCAGAGCCCAGAACACCCCGATTACCGCGGCTACGCCGGGCGGGTGGCTTCCGGGATCTTCGCAGTGGGAGATGCCGTGGTGGCCCACCCCAGCGGCCAAGAAAGCCGCATCTCCGGCATCGACGGCACGGCGGGACCGCAGACAGAAAGCTTCGCAGGGCAGTCGGTAACGCTGCTCTTGGAAGACGAGCTCGACCTCTCGCGCGGCGACCTGCTCTCGGTGGTCGGCAAGGGGCAACCGCTGGACCTGGAGGAGGGACGCGCCTGGATTGCTTGGATGGACGGCAAGCCCGGACGCCCCGGAGGGCGCTACTTGGCACGCCTCGGCACCCGCACCGTGCGAGTGCGGCTGGAGGCGGTGGAAAGCGTCCTGGACATCGAAACGCTGCAGGAAGCCCCAGGCGGGCGCGAACTGCGCCTCAACGACATCGCCAAGGTGGACTTGCGCTTTGCCTCTCAGCTCCCCGCCGACCCCTACGCCCAAAACCGCCGCACCGGCGCCTTCATCCTGATCGACGAAGGATCCAACCTCACCGTGGCCGCGGGAACCCTGCTAGAGACGACAGAATCCGTCCAGGAATGATTGCTTTGAACAAGGAAATGACTGCAAACCACGGAGACTCCCACCATGCCTGACCTCGAAACCATCAAGCTCCAGTCCCACTTTCTGCGCGGCGCCATCGCCGAGACGCTCGCCGACCCAGAGCAGGAGGGCTTCTCGGAGGACGACAAGAACCTCATCAAGTTCCACGGCTTCTACCAGCAGAAGAACCGCGACAAGGACATCCCCGAGAAGGAGAAGCGCGCCACCTTTTTGATCCGCGGGCGCATTCCCGGCGGACGCCTTACAGCGGCCCAGTACCTGGAATGGGACAAGCTTTCCGACCGCTTCGGTGGCGGATCACTCCGGCTCACCACCCGCCAGAGCCTGCAGTTGCACGGCGTGGTAAAGGACGACCTGCGCCCCGTGATACAGGCCATCCACCAGATGAACCTCACCACCCAAGGCGCCTGCGGCGACGTGGTGCGCAACGTCACTCAGGCGGTGAACCCGCGCGGGCTTCCCGAACTGTCGCTCCTGAACGAACCCGCCCGCATCCTTTCCGACCATTTTCTGGCAAAATCCTCGGCCTGGGCCGAGATCTGGCTCGGCGAGACGCGTCTTGCCGTTCCGGGCGACGAGGCCGAACCCTTCTACGGCAAAAGCTACCTGCCGCGCAAGTTCAAGATCGCCGTGACACTTTCCGGCGATAACGGCATCGACCTGCTGACCAATGACCTGGGCCTCGCCGCCACCGTGAAGGACGGCGTCCTGGAAGGCTACTTCGTCTTTGTCGGCGGCGGCATGGGCATGGCCCACAACAAACCCGAGACCTACCCGCGCCTGGCCGACCTCTTGGGCTGGATCCCTGCCGAAAAGCTTGTGGCCACCGCCGAGGCCATCGTCTCGTCCCACCGCGACCTGGGCGACCGCCTGGACCGCCGCCACGCCCGACTCAAGTACCTGGTACAGGAATGGGGCGTCGAGCGCTTCCGCGGCGAGATCGAAGCGCGCCAGGGCTTCGCCTTTGAGGCACGTGAGCTTCCCGAATGGACAATTCCTGACCTCTTGGGCTGGCAGCGGCGCCTCGACGGCAATTGGGCCTTGGGAGTACATGTGCTGTGCGGACGTCTGCGCGACGACGCCAAGGGCCGCATCAAGAGCGCCCTGCGCAAGATCGTGGAGCGCTTTGCTCCCGAGGTGCAGCTCACCGCCGACCAGGACCTGATCCTGATCGGAATCGCCGACGCCAACCGTGCCGCAGTCGAGGCGATTTTGACGGAAAGTGGCTTTTCCTGGCAGGCGGATAGCCCCCTCTACCAACGCGCCATGGCTTGCGTCTCCCTACCCACCTGCCCGCTGGCCCTGGCCGAAGCAGAACGCTTCCTGCCCAAGCTCCTTTCGGATCTGCAGGCGCGCCTAGAAGCGCACGGCCTCTCGGAACGGGCCCCGCTCGTGCGGCTCACCGGCTGCCCCAACGGCTGCGCTCGCCCCTACGACGCAGAAATCGGCGTGGTGGGCATGGCCGCTGACAAGTACGCCATCTTCCTGGGCGGCTCCCCTACCGGAGAGCGCTTGGCGCGTCCGTGGCTCCAGAAGATCCCCGGCGCCAAAATCGCCGAGGTGCTCGATCCGGTGCTGGCGCTTTGGAAGGCCCAGGGCGGCCCCGAAGAATCGCTCGGCAACTTCGTGCAGCGCGTCGGAATTGAGAGCTTGCCGAGGCCAGAGTAAGTTTTCCTCTGTCACGACATCCAGTACAAAGCTTCGTCGTCGGATGGAGGCGCAATTATCTTCTGCCGTTGAACCCAATCCAGAAAGGAAGCGGCGATGCCGGATTATGCAGCCGCATCGAAGCGGTGCCAGTGCGGCCATTGCATGTCTGGACGAAGCCAAATTGGATGGAGTATTAGCATGAGCGAACTCAATCCTATTCCACAAAGCCCTTGAAATAGCCTTAGCCATCGCCAAAAATTGGAAATCCGACAAGACAGAAATTGTCATCGTCCGCGATCTAAAAGGACGAATTCGCCTCATTCTGCCGTCCCACGGCGCCATTACCAATGATGCCACCTGCCGCTTGGCTAATACTCTCGCTAATTCTCTAGGGTGCTACGGATTTCCTGCGGAAAGTTCCATCCTCTTTCGAGATGAATTGGCCCTATCGGAAGAAGTCTTTCAAAACGTGCGTCCTCTGGAGCAAGGTATCGTCCTTCTCGATCGGCAGATCACCGGTCAAGACTGGATGCGTGGGCCAATGCAACGGCGCACAAAAAATTCTCGAATAGTCTTCCACGGCATCAAGGGAGGTGTGGGAAGATCTACGGCCCTAACAAACTGGGCTTGGCACTTGGCCGAACAAGGGAAGAAGGTGATGGTGATCGACCTGGACCTAGAATCTCCCGGTCTTGGCAGCACGATGCTTCCGCTTGATCACGCCCCCGACTTCGGCATAGTCGACTGGTTCGTCGAAGACGGTGTCGGACAAGGAGACTCAATTCTTCCAGAGATGGTAACCAAAAGTCCATTAGCGTCCCGTTCACCCGGAGATATCCTGGTAGTGCCGGCCTATGGTGCCAAGACCTCTGAGTACCTAGCCAAGCTCTCTCGCTGCTATGCCGATCTCAGCAATGATGGCCCGGGTTCCTGGGCTGCACGCTTGAACCGCATGGTCGAAGCCCTAGAGAATGAACATTGCCCCGATGCCATACTCTTTGACAGTCGAGCAGGCATCCACGACATTGCCGCAACCCTCCTCACCCGCATGGACGCTGAGGTGTTGCTATTTGCCGTCGATTCCCACCAAACGTGGGACGGATACGGACTCTTGTTTCGCCACTGGAAATCCAATCCCCAATTACTTACGGCCTTCCGAGAGCGATTGCAGATTGTTGCCAGCATGGTCCCAGAAACGGGACGAGACAACTATTTGGAAGGCTTCAAGGAGCAGGCTTGGGATCTCTTCCGCGAAAACCTTTACGATGAAATCGGCGCCGACGACGTGGACGGCTTTTCCTACGATCTGGAAGAAGCGCAAGCTCCACACGACCCTTTACCAATCTTCTGGGCGCGTGCTTTACAGGAATTCAATCCCCTTGTAGGAGGAATCGATACGGCTACCGCAGAATCTGCGTTCCGACTTTTCTTCAAACGTGCGGACGCCATTATCCCGCAGGCTTCCAGATGAACAAATATGTCTTTCCCAAAGATCTACGCGAAGGCATTCTGTCTGCGATCCCCGAGCAATCTTCACAGCACGGGAAAGCCCTTTCTCTGGGGCAGACATATCTTCCTGTAGCACATGCCAAAGCCTTGGATCCCGACGTGATGCTTGTGGAAGGCATGCGAGGTGCTGGCAAAAGCGTCTGGTTCATAGCCCTACAGCAGCCGGAATTACGAAGATGGCTTGGAAATAGTACAGGCATTTCCGAAGACACATACGTGACCGTCGGTTTTGGAGAAGCCCCTCGCGGGGATGACTTTCCGACCAAGGATACCCTGATTGCCGCCGTCAAGAGCTTTGAACCGCGACTGATCTGGAAAACTGTTGTCTTTCGCCAGATCTCCAAAGCCAAAGCACCCAAGACATTCCTCCGCCTGACAAAGTGGGCCGACCGCATCAGCTGGGTAAAGGAACACCCAGAAGAAACAGATGCTCTGCTGTACAAAATAGATGAGGAGCTTCAAGCAAAAGGCTTGCACCACTTAGTCCTTTTTGATGCCTTAGACCGCACCGCCGATGACTGGACGACAATGAACCTTCTAGTTCGTGGTCTACTTCAGGTTGTGCTGGACATGCGTTCAAGCCAGCGCCTACGTTTGAAGGTCTTCGTGCGCCCCGACCAACTGGCCGATTCAGCCACCCGGAACTTTCCAGATGCATCGAAAGTCCTCAACGGAGCAGCCATCCTCGAATGGTCACGACGCGACCTTTTCGGCCTCCTCTGGCAGTACCTCGCAAATGACCCTATAGCCGGTCCCATTTTCCGCGGCGGCATAGAACAAATCGCACCCAAGATCCGCTGGAGCGAGATTTTCGGAACCTGGAACGTGCCTGTTGAATTGAACCAAGACGAGGATATTCAGAAAGAAATCTTCCACGCAATCACAGGCCCGTGGATGGGACGCGATCAGCGTCGAGGCTTTCCCTACTCGTGGCTTCCCAGCCATCTATGCGATGCCAACGGCAAAGCGAGCCCCCGCAGTTTCCTGGCGGCATTACGTCACGCTACGCTCGATGACGCACACGGCGATCACGACCATGTACTTCATTTCGAGTCGATCAAGCGAGGGGTCCAAGAAGCCTCCAAAATTCGAGTAGGAGAACTCGAAGAGGACTTTCCTTGGATGAGTAACCTGTTCAAGCCATTGAAGGGCGTTACAGTTCCATGCCTCTTCCTAGATATCGAAAACGCTTGGCAAGAGCATCAAGTTATTGAGACCTTGCTGCAGAAAGTGAAAGCGAAGACGTTACGGCTTCCCCCGCAACGCCTCAAATTGGGCGCCATTGGCGTCCTGCAAGACCTTCTTGAGCTAGGGTTTATCGAACAATTGAAGGACAAGCGCATTAACCTTCCAGATGTTTATCGTGTAGGATACGGGCTAGGGCGGCGCGGCGGCGTCCGGCCTCTCAAAGGATAAACTGCCCAGCCCAGCCAGCAATTATTACAGGTTGAACCCGATCCCCAGATTGAGGTCTCCACGCGGCGCCGAAAAGGGGATCCCGTTCATGCTCGATCCCCATTGCGCCGTCGCCAAGTAGCCTAGGCCAACGTCCGTGAAAAAGCTCATTCTGGCGCCTTTCCAGGAGTAGCCGCCATAGAACATGGGGCCGATTCCCAAAAGGGTCACAGAAGCCCTTTCCCATTGAGCACCGCCAACCGCTTTCGATCCCCTGGCATAGTCCACGACACCCATCGCCGCTGGAGCGACGTAGAAGCCAGACGAGGCCTTGTAAAAGCGACGGGAGGCAATCAAGGTGAGGCCGTCGAGGCGAAGCGACGGTCCACGAAGTCCCTCGATCCAATCTCCATTGCGAACGCGGCCATGGGAAAATTGGGCCTGCAACGCCCATGTGCGATCTTCCTGATCCCGATGCTCGAGAGTCACGGGAAGACAAAAGGCGATGTCGGAATCGCCGAGGCTCATCATCATCATCAGCGGATGGGCGTACACCGAAGTCCGGCTGCCAGTCTCCTCGGCGCGAGGTGCGACGGCCCATAGAAGCAACAGAGTAAGTATCGGAGATTTAAACACGCCTCCAAATTTACATCCGCAGCCGTAAATACAAAAAAGGCCACCCAACGGGGTGGCCTTCGCAATGCAATCAAGGCTTTGGGCTTTAGCCCAGTTCGATCAGCGCCTCGTGGCTCTTGACGACCTGCCCCGGCTGCACGAAGACATGAATCACCTGACCGGCACGCGGTGCGCGCAGGGGATTCAGCATCTTCATGGCCTCCAGGGTGGCCAGGTGCTGTCCGTAAACGACGGTGTCGCCTTCCTTCACCAGCACCTCGGTGACCTGTCCGGGAATGGGAGCCACCATGGCGTTCTCCTGGCCCGGACGTACGTCGGTCTGGCGCGGCTTCCACACCGGCACCGGTGCCGCAGCACGCGGAGCCGCGACTGGAGCCACCGGAGCGACACTGGGGTTAAGCTCCTCAGGCCACACCTCAAAGCGCTCTCCCTCCACCACGGCGATGACGGGGCTAGCGCCCAGGTCACCGACTTCGACCTCGAAATCCTGATTGTCCACGCGGACCTTGATCTTCACTAGCGGCCCCTTTGCTTGATCTGCCGAGAGCGCATGACCGCCTGCCAGGCCGTCGGCGCATCCGGATTGGAGGAATGCCTGTGCGTCTCTTCGTCGCGGTTGCGGCGCACCATGGCAGTAGCCACAGCGGCCACGGCGGCACGGCGACGCCGTGTGCGCACCACCTCGTGGAACCCGGGAACGTAGCGGTCCATCCCCTTGTGGAGGACGCCCGCCAGGCCACGGGCCACGGTCTTAGGGTTGAGGTATTCGAAGAGTCCCATCATCATACCGGCATGTTGCCGTGCTTGCGCGGCGGGTTCGGGGAGGACTTGTCGCGCAGAGCCAAGAGCGACTGGATCACCTTGGAGCGCGTCTCGCGCGGCTCGATGATGTCATCGATGTAGCCCGCCGAAGCGGCGAAGTAGGGATTATTGAAGCGGGTGCGATAGTCCTCGGCCAAGCGCTTGCGCTCGGCCTGCTGGTCGGCCGCGGCCAGGATCTGCTTGCGGTAGAGGATGTCCACCGCGCCCTCGGCGCCCATCACTGCGATCTCGGCCGAAGGCCAAGCGTAGGTGACGTCGGTGCCCAGGTACTTGGAGCTCATCACCACGTAGGCGCCACCGTAGGCCTTGCGGGTCACGATGGAGATCTTCGGGACCGAGGCCTCGGCGTAGGCGTAGAGCACCTTGGCGCCATGGCGGATGATGCCGCGATGCTCCTGGTCGACGCCGGGCAAGAACCCCGGACTGTCGACGAGGGTGAGGATAGGAATGTTGAAGCAGTCGCAGGTGCGCACGAAGCGACAAATTTTGTCAGCAGCGTCGATGTCCACCACGCCGGCCATGACGCTTGGCTCCTGGCCCACGATGCCCACCGAATGGCCGCCCATGCGGGCAAATCCCACCACGGCGTTGCAAGCCCACGTCGGCTGGATCTCCAGGAAGGAGCCACGGTCGATAATGCGCTCGATCACCTCGTGCATCACGTAAGGGATCTTGGAATCCACCGGCACGATGGTGTTGAGCTCCTCGTCCATGCGGTCGGGGTCGTCGTCAATCTCCACGACCGGAGGATTGTCCACGTTGTTGGAGGGAAGGTAGCCGAGCACCTTCTTGCAGAGATCCAGCGCCTCCTGGTCAGAATCGGCAGCCAACTGCGCCGTGCCCGAGATGTTCATGTGGGTGTCGCAGCCGCCCAGGGTCTCAGCATCCACCTTCTCGCCGGTGACGGTCTTGATGACCTCGGGACCGGTGAGGAACATGTAGGAGTGGCCGCGCACCATGATGATGACGTCGGTGATGGCGGGGCTGTAGGCCGCGCCGCCGGCGCAGGGGCCGAGCATCACCGAGATCTGAGGGATCACCCCAGAGTAGCGGGCGTTGCGGCGGAAGATCTCGGCGTAACCACCCAGGGACTTCACGCCCTCCTGGATTCGAGCGCCACCGGAATCGATGATGCCGATGATGGGAGCTCCGCTGCGAAGCGCCAAGTCCATGAGGCGGCAGATCTTGCGACTCTGCATGTCGCTCATGGTGCCGCCGTAGACGGTGAAGTCCTGGGCGTACACGTAGATGGGCCGGCCATCCACCTTACCGTAGCCGGTGATGACGCCGTCCGAAGGGATTTTCTCCTTGGACATGCCCAACTCGTCACCCTGCTGGGTGAGATAGGGCTCCAGTTCGTGGAATGTGCCGGCATCCAGGAACGCGGCAACGCGCTCCCGACCAGTCATCTTGCCCTTCTTGTGCTGGGCATCGATGCGATCCTGGCCGCCTCCTAGGCGTACCTTCTCGCGCATGGCGCGCAGTTCCAGGACTCTCGGATCCTCCTGACTCATGCAGGCTCCTTCCAGACAGTGATGGGTGGAGCTTCTAAACCATCCGCGATCACGGTTCCCGGTTATCCCTTTTTGCACCGGTTATGAAGCATCAGGAACATAACATCGCCAAGCGATTTGCGGGGGCGGATTTTTATGGAACCCTATTGCCGGGTGGCTATCTTGCAAGCCATGACGGCTGCTCAACACCACGACGAATCTTCCTGCCCCGAAGCCTCGACAAGGAAGCCCGAATGGGCTCCTGACCACGCCGGCCACGAGTTCGCGAGTTTTGTGATGAAAGGGGTCGAGGGCGGTCACGACGGTATGCCGGGACAGGAATCGGCAGCCCATCTGGTCCAGGCCCCGCGCAAGCGGCGCCATCTGGAGTTCCAGGACTATGTGGACGGCATTTTGTCAGGCGACCGCACCATCCTCTCGCGCGCCATCACGCTAGTAGAAAGCGTCCACCCGACCCATCAGGAGATCGCCCAGCGGCTGATCCAGGAACTGCTTCCTCGCACCGGAAACGCCCTGCGCGTGGGCATCACAGGAGTCCCGGGAGCCGGAAAGAGCACCACCATCGAGGCCCTGGGTTGCTTCCTGGTGCGCGAGCGCGGCGCAAAACTTGCGGTGCTGGCTGTCGATCCTTCCAGCACCATCACGCGCGGCTCTATCCTGGGGGACAAGACCCGCATGGAAAACCTCGGACGCGAGCCCAACGCCTACATTCGTCCCTCGCCCTCTAGCGGCACCCTGGGCGGCGTGGCTCGCAAGACCCGCGAGACCATGCTCCTGTGCGAGGCTTACGGCTTTGATACCATCCTGGTGGAGACGGTGGGCGTTGGCCAAAGCGAGACGGCCGTGCGCCGCATGACAGATTTCTTCATGCTGCTGCAAATCGCCGGCGCCGGCGACGAGCTCCAGGGCATCAAGAAGGGCGTGGTGGAACTGGCTGACTGCGTGGTGGTCAATAAGGCCGATGGCGACAACCTGCAACGCGCCCGTCTGGCGCGCTCCGAATACGAACGCGCCCTGCACTACCTGGCTCCGGCCACCGAGGGCTGGAGCACCCGCGCCCTCAACGCCTCGGCCCTCACCGGCGAGGGAATCCCAGAGCTCTGGGAGATGGTACTGGAGTTTTCAGCCCAATGCAAAGGCAACGGCGTCTTTCAGAAGCGCCGCGCCGAACAGAACGTGGGCTGGATGCACGACTTGGTGGAGGAGCTCCTGCGCGAAAAGTTCCTGGCCTTCCCCGGCATCCGCGAACGCTACGAGACCCTGGAGGTGGAAGTCGGCCGCGGTGAGCACTCCCCTACTCTGGCTGCTATCGAACTGCTGAAAGCCTTCCAGGCGAGCTGAGATGCTCCACCTGCGCTTCTCGAACCGCGCCGAAGCGCTCCTGGAGCAATTAGACAGTTTCCTGCAGGCAAGCTGGACTTCCCTGGAGGCATCGTCCCAGGTGGTGGTGCCTTCGCCTTCCAGCGCCCGCTGGCTGAAGCTGCGCCTGTGCGAGCGCTCGGGACCGCTCGTGGGACTAGACACGCCGATGCTTGAGGCCTTTCTCTGGAAGGCTCTGGAACCCGATCCGGGGACCCACATGCTGCGGGCGCCGGTGCTGCAACAGGCGCTCCTTGGAGTGCTCAACGAAGCGCTCCTCGCAAAGGAGGACTTCGCGCCGGTGCGCGCCTTCCTGGAACGCGCAGGCGCCATCGATTCTCGGCGGCGGGTGCAGTTATGTCAGGAATTGGCACGGCTGTTCCTGGAATACGAGTACAACCGCCCCTCGGTATGGGGAGACGCGGGCCTCAAAGATGGCCTGGAAAGGGTCTGGCCCGAACGTCCCTACTTCGCCCGCGAGGGGAGTCCCGAGACGCCCTCGGAGTGCTGGCAGCGGCAGCTGCACGGGCGCGTCTTTGCCGCCGACGGCCCCTTGGCCGACGGGACCTGGCTTGGCTTGCCGCGGCTCTACCGGCTGCGCAAGGAGGCCGGCTGGCGCTTTCCCGAAGGCCCCGCGGCCGCGCTCTTCCTGGTGGACAAGATGAGTCACTTCCACCGCAACGCCTTGGAAGACCTCGCTCGCAGCCGTGACCTCCACGTCTTCCTGCTCAATCCCTGCGCCCAGTTCTGGGAGGATCTCGACACCTCGCGCCGGCGCGGCGGCGTCCGCTCCCGACCTGGTCGTTTCGAGGCTGCCGACTGGGAGCGCGAGGAGCTGGACGTGCGGTTCCATCCCGCAGGCGACCCGCTGCTCTTGGAACGCTGGGGGCGGGCAGCTCGCGAGAACATTGCGCTGTGGTTCCAGGCGGCCGGCTACGACGACTTCGAGGAGGACTACCGCCCTCTGAAGACCACAGCGCCCACGCTCCTGGAAAGTCTGCAAGAAAGCCTGCTGCAGCGCCATTCCGGCCCGTTGGCCGCGCCGCTCACGCTGGAATCTGGACAAGAATTGTCTGGAGCGATGCTTGAGGATGGAAGTCTCCGCCTCCTGGCCACTCCCGAGCGCGGGCGCGAGATGGAAGCCGTGCGCGACCAAATTCTGTCGTGGCTTGCCGAGGATCCGAGCCGCGGAGTGGACGACGCCGTCGTCTACCTGCCCGATCCGGAGCGCCATCGCGTCGAGATCCACCGCGTCTTCGGCGGGCTCTCACCTTCCGATCCCGGATATCTTCCGTACGCGATCCTGGGCGAGCCCGCCGGAGAAAGCCTGTGGGCCCGCGGCGCACGTGCCTTACTTTCGCTTGCAGAAGGCTCGTTCGACCGCCCCGGCATCTTCGCGCTCCTGCGCAATCCCCTCTGCCGCGCACGCCTCAAGATTGACGCCGCCACCGAAGGCTTGTGGGAAGCCTGGGCCGAAGGCTCGGGCATGATCCGCGGCTGGGATGCCGAGGATCGCACGGAGGACGCCGTTCCGCTCGACACCCACACCTTTCGGGCCGGGCTGCTACGCTTGCTGCTAGCCGGACAGACGGATGGGAACGGCATCTCGCTCGGTCTTTCTGCCCCCGGACGCGAAGACCTACTGCCTCCCTGGAGCGACTTCGACTCGCGCGACCGCACCCAGCTCGAAGGCTTCGCGGCGACCTTGGAGCGGCTGCACCTGGACCTCGCCGAACTGCGCCGCGCCGCGCGTGAAGAGTCCCCTTCGCAGGTCGGTCAAATTCTGTCATCGCTCTTCGATGCTTGGCTGGACGGCGGATCCGACCCTCGCGAGGCAGGAGTCCGCCGCACCTGCCTAGAGCAGTTGGAGGCGTTCTCCCTGCAGGAAGCCGCAGGAAAGCAGCATCTGGACCTCGCCGAACTTTCAGAGATGGTGCTTGCCGCCCTGGACGGGGAGCTTCCCGGATCACCCCGCGCCTGGACCGGCGTACTCACCTTTGCCCCGCTCAAGGCAGGCAATATCCTTCCCCACGGCCTGGTGGTGATCCCTGGACTCGACGCCGACGCCTTCCCGCAAAGTCAAAAGCATTCCACCTTGGACCTGCTAGCGCAACGCCGCATCGTGGGCGACGCCGATCTCGCCGACGACGACCGCCACGCTTTCCTGCTCTCGCTCCTTTCAGCACGTTCCCGCCTAGTGCTCACTTGGCTCGACCGCGACATTCAGAAGGACGAGCAGAAGGATCCTTCGAGTCTGGTGCAGGAATTGGAAAGTGCCCTGGACGCCGGCTTCCTGGATCACAAAAAACTCTTACGTCGCGTGCGACTGCTGGCCCGCGAGGCGCCTACAGAAAGTGACGTGCTCACCGATCCGTCCTGGGATCCCCTGGACGCTCCTTCCCCTTTCGCAGCGCCACGCCCGCACGCAGCAGCCTCCGTGGCAGAACCACGCGAGCGCGTATCCCTCTCGCAATTTGCTCGTTTTCTGACAAATCCCTGGAGCCACCGCATCCTGAATGGCCTGGGTGCCCGCGAGGAGGAGCTTCCCGACACCCTCGGGGCCGCCTCCGAAGTCTTGGAGAGCTCTGCCCTGGACCAGGCCAAACTGCGCTCCGATCTCTTCCCCCTCCTGCTTCGTCCCCTCTGGGATAGCCAAGTCGACAAGGCTCTGGAAGTAGGCAGGAAGGCCCATCGTCGCTTCCTGTGGAACGCCGGCGCTCCAGAAGGGGAACTGGCGTTGCGCGATCGCGCAGCCCTGGAAACTTGGATTGCCACCCTCTCCGAGCGCATCGCCGCCTTGCGCGAAGAATTTCCCGAGCATCACCTGGAGATCGGCTGCGATCTCTCGCTCTTCGACGCCTCACTTCCCTGCGAACCAGAAATTGTCCTTGCGGATAGTTCCCGTGTGAAGTTAGCAGCATCCATTCCTGCGGCACTGCTTCCCAAGGCAGAAGGCGTACGGGTGCTGCTGAGTCTCGGGAAAACCGAGGAAACCAAGGCCGGTCCGAGCCTTACCTTCGAGAAGACTCTGGAACCGCGGCTCTGGAGTTTGGCACTGCATCTGACAGATCCTGACATTCTCGTCTCGGTGCGCGTCCTGCCGCGTTTCAGCAATGGTCCCATAGTGACCTTGCCATCCCTGAATCCCGATCTCACCTGGCTTTCCAGGCGCATCGAAGATCTTTTCCAAGGCGCTTGTCCATACCTTCCCGCAAAGGTCCTGAACGGGGCATCTTCCCTTGAGATCGAGGCGGTACGCGAGACCTTGGAGGAACGCAAGTTCGTCCCCGACTTGGAGCGTCTGCTGGAACCGCGCCTTCCCGGCGAAGACGAAACTCCCGGTGACCTCAATAAACTCATCGCCACCTACTGGGGACCGTTCCTCGGCGAGGCCGCGGCATGAATGAAATCGACCTCAGTCGCCACGGCATCCTGGAAGCCCATGCCGGCACCGGCAAGACCCACACCATCGTGGAGATGGTTCTGGAGCTTCTCCAGGAGACGCCACGCCTCAAGCTGTCGCAGATTCTCCTGGTCACCTACACCCAGAAGGCCGCTGGCGAGCTGGTGAAGCGCATCCGCGAGCGCCTCGAAAAGGCCGAGGCAGAGTGCCAAGACACCACATTGCAGGCCCACCTGCGCAGTTGCCTGACCGAGCTTCCCGAATGCTGGATCGGCACCATCCACTCCGTGAGCCTGCGCATCCTTCGCAGCTGGCCTTTCGAGTCCTCCACGCCGCTGCGCACCGAGCTGATCGACGACGAACAGAGCCTGGAGGAGGCGCTGCGCGAGACCTGGCGCACCGTCAATTGGCCATGGCGCGAAGCGTCCGGGACCATCGAGGAGTGGTTGCTGGAAAAGAGCGCCCAGCGGCTCCTGGAGCGGGCCCGTTCCCTTTCGCTTGCAGCCCTTGACCCGCAGGCAAGGTTGCTTCCCGAAGGAGACGAGCCGGAGCCCCAAGACGCCACGACGCCCGCTAAGACCAAGAAAGAGCGCGATGCTCAAGAGCAACGTCGACTCGGCTTCTTCCTCGCCCGCTGGAGCCGCGAGGCCTGTCGGCTGTGGCGCGACCGCAAGGAACGCGAAGGCCTAGTTTCCTACAACGACATGCTGTCGCGATTGGCGCAAGCCTTGGGTGATGACAATTTTCGTACTCTGCTTCGCCGCGAGATCCGCATCGGCATCGTGGACGAGTTCCAGGACACCAGCTCCCTGCAATGGAGCATCTTCCGCCGCTGGTTCGTGGAAGACAACCCGAGCATGGAGCCGCGCCTGTTTCTGGTAGGTGACCCCAAGCAGTCCATCTACTCCTTCCAGGGCGCCGACGTGCGCACCTACTTGAAAGCCTGCGACGAGCTTGAAAAAGCCGGCGGAAAGCGCCACCAGCTGAAGGAGAACTGGCGCTCCACAGGGCCGATGGTGGAATCCGTCAACCGCCTGCTGTGCCAATCCCCCTGGTTCGCAGGCGGCATTGACTATCCCGAATCTGCGGCGGCTCACATTCCCGCTCGCGCCGACGACGGTCCGGAACGACGCAACGACTGGCTTTCCGCATCACTTCTGGTACGGCGCGAAACGGGTAACGCAGCGCAGCGGCGTGCCGGCTATGCCGAGGCTGTGGCCCGAGCCATCCTGGACTGGCACGGGCGCAAGGCTTGGCTTCCCAAAGGAGACGCATGGGTCGAGCAGTCCCTCGACTGGCACGACTTCGCCGTACTGCTTCAGACCCGCACCTCGCTTGCGGCCTTCCGGCGCGCCTTCCGGCGCTACGGCATTCCCTGGAGCTTCTACAAGCAGCAGGGCGTCTTCGCCTCGCGCGCCGCCCGCGAGCTCAGAGTGCTGCTCTCGGCCCTCCACGAGCCGCCCACCGAGATGCGGCTGCGCGTCCAGGCTCTGCTCACGCGTTTCTTTGCGGTGCCTCTCGAAGCCCTGGACCCGGCCCTGCGGCTTTCCGAAAGTGCTTCCGAAGGACAGATTCTGTCACGACTGCGAGAGCTCGCAGCCAATGAGAGCTGGCCACGACTTTTCCGCGAGATCCAGGCCGGCACAGCTATCCAGGGGCGGCTGCTTGCCGAGCCCGACGGCGACCGGCAATGGATGGATCTGCGCCAAGTTAGCCGCCACGCCCTGGAATACCTGCTGACAGGAAACGGCGGACTTCCCGAACTCATCGAGCACCTGGGCCGCCTCGCCGACGGCGAGGAATCGGCCGCCCAGGACGAGAATCTGCACGCCCGCGAGACCGAGCGCGGACGGGTGCAGATTCTGACCATGCACGTCTCCAAGGGACTTGACTTCCCGGTGGTCTTCCTCGCAACTGCCGGCAAGCCGCGTTCGAGCGAACTGCAGCGCTGGATCGACGAGGGACCGCAGCTCCGCCTTTGCCCCAAGGAGTTCCGCGAAGTCCCCGAGGCCAAGCTCCAGGCCGAGGAGGAGCAGATGCGCCTCTACTACGTGGCACTCACCCGCTCCAAGCTCGCCTTAGTGGCCCCCTGCTTTGCCACCCAGCGTGGTTCCAAACTCTCCTACGATGACCTCCTCTCGCAGCGCTTGGCCACCGCTCTGGAAGCCGGCCTTTCCGGCATTGCCTCCTGGGAGCCGCCTTCACTTGCGGTCCCCATGGCCTCCGAAGATCTGCGCCGCCGCACCTTCCTTCCCGCCCGTCCTGGCAGCGAAATCGAAGCCTTGGCACTGCCACACCGTCGACGCTTTTTGTCGTCGTATACGGCGCTGTCCCAGCCTGGCCCACTGCCTGGACTAGAAGGGCGCGGCAGTCGCAGCGAGGAATTCGAAGAGGTCCCGGAAACTCCCGACGACGGCTGGCTCCCGCGCGGCGCGCGCACCGGCGATTGCCTGCACGAGCTACTGGAGGGTTTTCTGGGCCGCGAGGACCTCTCCTGGTGCGAAGCCCCTGGCGAAGAGCTCGAAGCCGAGTGCGCTCGCGCCTTGCGCCGGCATGGCCTTGCCGAGGACCTTTCACCACGGGTCGCAAGGCTCTTGGCAAACGTGCTGCGCTCCCCCCTGCCACTGCCTTCGGGGAAGACCATACGTCTCTGCGACCTGGCTCCCAAAGATCGGCGCGCCGAGGTGGAGTTCCACGCCGCCTTCGGTGATGATGGACAGATTCTGTCACCGACGCAAACTCCTGGGAGTCGCCCGCGCGGCTGGCTCGTCGGCTACATCGACCTGCTGTTCCGGGTGGAAGATATCTGGTACGTGCTCGACTGGAAGACGACTTGGCTTCCCGGCTGGGATCCGGCCTCCTTGGACGAAGGTATGACTTCCCACGACTACCGTCTGCAAGCCAGCCTCTATTCCGAAGTGATCTCGCGTTCCATCCGCGGAGCCCGCTTCGGAGGCGCCGTCTACGTCTTCCTGCGCGCCTTCGCCGGCGACACCGCAGCCACCAGTGGCGTCTGGAGCGCCCTCCCCTCGCCCGCCGACGCGCACCTCAGCCGCGAGCGGCTCACTCGCTGGCTTCACGAACGTTTTCGGGAGACGCCATGAACCGCTGGCACGCCTACCTGCAGGCCTGGGAAGGCCTCGGAAGCCTCGCTATCCAGGAGCGCGGCGATCGCCTTCCTGAGGCGTCCCTTTCGCGGCTAGCGCTGCGGATGCTCCTGGAAGGTACGCTCGACCTTGCCGACCTCCGCGAGGCACGCTGGCTGGGTGCCAACGAGCCGCAACGGCTGCTGCTGCTCTTCTTGCAGGCGCGACTGCGGCGCGGCCAGCCACGAGCCCAACTCTGCGATCTGCATCAAGACCTGCTCACTCACCGCGAAGCTCTCCCGGATCTCCGCGAAGGCATCGACGTCGCCACACTTTTTGCCACCCAGGAAGCGGATCACCCAGCCCTGGAGGCACTGTGGACGTACTTAGAGCAAGAGCTTGGCTTGTCACAAGTCAAGCTGTGGAACGGCCCCGACAGCCTGATCCGCCGTGAGACCAATTCCGATTGGATCAGCTTCGCCGGCCCCGCCCGCGCCCAGGATCAGCTACTTTTGCGGCTGCGTGAACGTCTGACCAAAGAGCCTCCCTGCGACGAAATGCGCATTCAACAGATTTTGTCCGAGATGCGCGGGCACGGATTTTCTCTCCATGCGGGGCAGGAACAGGCCGTCGCCACCGCCCTGAGGCACCGCACGGCGCTGATTGCCGGAGGTCCGGGAACCGGCAAAACCACCGTGGTGGCGCGCATTCTGGAAGGCCTGCGGCAGCTGGATCTCTCCTCGGACTCGCAAGCCATCGCTCTGTGCGCTCCCACCGGACGCGCCAAGGCACGCCTCTCCGAAAGCCTCTCCAGTGCTGGAGCCTCCATCCCGGCACACACCCTCCATTCGCTGCTCGGCCAGCGTCCTGATGGCACCTTCCGCCACCGCGCCGAGCACCCGCTACCCTTCCGCACCGTGATCGTGGACGAAGCCTCCATGATCGACCTGTCGCTGTTTGCCGCCCTCTTCGAGGCCCTGCTCCCGACCGCGCGGCTCGTGCTGGTTGGCGATCCCGACCAATTGCCCTCGGTGGAGGCCGGCGCCGTGCTAGCTGATCTGGTCCAAGTGTTCCAGTCCATGCCTCCAGAACGCTCCCCCTTGGCGCTTCTCACCCACACCTATCGCAATGCCGGCGACATCGCACACCTAGCCGCAGAGTTGCGCCAAGGCCAGTGCCAACTGGCCACGACTCTGCATGCCAGTGCAATTTCTGTCTCGGCCCTTTCCCAGAAGCTTCCCGATGGCTCCGTCCACTGGGTCGACGGACCTTTGGAAGACCTGCTTGCCTGGTGGATGGACCACTACGGCATCTCCTCTCCAGAGCCCTCCGCAAACGCCATCGTCCAAGCCCGTATTCTGTGCGCCACCCACGCCGGCGCTAGCGGACGCGAAGCCGTCAATGCCTATGGCGATGGCTGGCTGCGAGCCCACGTTCCGGGGCGCGGCGCCTTCCGTCCCGGACAGCAGATGATGCTGACCAAAAATCTTCCTCAGCTGGAACTTTGGAACGGCGACCTGGGGATGATCGCTTCCACTCCGGAGGGGCTGCGCGTGGTCTTCCCCCGCTCCGCAGGCAGTGTTGCGCAAGTTCCCGAGCGCCTCGAGGGATTGGAAAGCGCTTGGGCCATGACCATTCACAAGTCGCAAGGCTCGGAGTTTGACCACGTGCTCTTGCTGCTACCCGAACGCGACACATCCTTGATGACGCGGCAGATCCTCTACACTGGGCTCACTCGGGCGCGTCGGACGGTCCTGATCCACGGCGACCAGGAGCTTTGGGAACGCGCCGCCGCGCGGCAGGATGATCGTCCTTCGCGGCTGCGCGAACTGCGCCTCTAGGCGCTAAAGCGGCTATTTCTTCCAGGGATTGTCGGATTCATCCTTGGGAGCATCTTCGCCGGCCACAGGAAGCCCCAAGGCCTTGTCGCGTTCGGTGTTGAAGCGCACCCAGGAATCCTTCAGGTCGGCGGCTACGTCAAAGCGCTGCGAGTTCCAGGCTCCCTGCTTGTGACAGACCACTTCCTCGCCGCGCAGTAGGTGAACCCATTGGGTGAGAGAAACCTCTGACGGTCCCTCGACTTCTCCGTCCTTGGGCGGATGCCCAACATCCACCTTGCCTTCGTAAAGCTTTACGTTGGCGCCCGAATCGTCCTCGCTCATGCGGAACACCGTACCGCGCACAGCAGCCACAGCGGTCGGAGTCTTGAGCCCAAAGCCCTGCCCTCCTTTGCCCACCTTGGTCACATTGGCCCACGCCTTGCCGGTTAGAAGCGTCGGTTCGGGCTTCTTGGCGGCAGCCGTCAACACCAGGCGCGAATTCTCGTCCAAGCGCAGTACGGTATTGTCGGGATAGCGCAGCTCCACGCGGCTTTGGGCGGCGACAAGCAGGGAATCTCCCTGCTGCAGATTCATGGACACGCGCACCGGCAGGGAATGCCGCGCGCGATGGACCTCGGCCGACCCCACCAAGAAAGTGATACGCGTACCGGCACCCCAAGAAATGGCCGCCGTCAAGAACAAGACAAACAGGAACTTATGCACCTAGACCTCCAGCAGTTGCGGATACTCTTCCAGGAACTTGGTGCTAAAGTTACCACTTCGGAAGACCGCACTGTCCAGAATTTTCTTTTGCAGCATGGCCGTGGTGGCCGGCCCCTTGACCACCAGTTCGTCCAGAGCGCGCAGCATACGGTCGATCGCCTGGGTGCGCGTCGGCGCATGCACGATGAGCTTTCCCAGCATGCTGTCGTAACTAGAAGGCACCACGTAGCCGGCGAAAATATGGCTGTCCCAGCGCACGCCAGGGCCGCCCGGCACGTGCAGCGCCTCGATCGGTCCGGGGCAAGGACGAAAGCCGTGGGAAGGATCTTCGGCGTTGATGCGGCACTCAATAGAGTGTCCACGCACCACGATGTCCTTCTGGGTGAAGGAGAGCTTCTCGCCGGCGGCCACCAGAATTTGTTCGCGGACAAGATCTGTCCCCGTCACCATCTCGGTGACCGGATGCTCCACCTGGATGCGAGTGTTCATCTCCATGAAGTAGAACGAACCGTCGGAATCGAGCAGGAACTCCATGGTACCGGCGCCGCAGTAGTTGGCGGCCAAGGCGCCCTTGACGGCAGCATCGCCCATGGCCTTGCGGATCTTGGCGTCCACCGCAGGCGAGGGGGATTCCTCGACGAGCTTCTGATGGCGGCGCTGCACCGAGCAGTCGCGTTCGCCCAGGGCGACGGCATGGCCGTGGGAATCGGCCATCAGCTGGATCTCCACGTGGCGCGGCTCGGTGAAGTAGCGCTCCATGTAGACGCCACCGTTGCCGAAGGAGGCCAGGGCCTCGGAGGAGGCCATCTGGTAGTTGCTGTCGAGCCCGTCCATGCTCTCGACCACGCGCATGCCGCGACCACCGCCACCGGCGACAGCCTTGATGATGAGCGGAAAGCCGATTTCCTTGGCCCAGGTATGCGCCTCTTCAAGCGTCTCCACCACACCTTCGGAGCCGGGAATGCAGGGGACTCCGGCGGCCTTCATGGTGCGCTTGGCCTCGGCCTTGTCGCCCATGTGCGAGATCGCCTCGGCCGATGGGCCGATGAAGGCGATGCCGCACTTTTGACACAATTCGGCAAAACGAGCGTTCTCGGAAAGGAAGCCGTAGCCGGGATGGATGGCGTCGGCGTTGGTGACCTCGGCAGCAGCCAGGATCTGCTTCATGTCGAGGTAGGACTTCTTGCTCGACGCCGGCCCGATGCAGACGTCCTCGTCGGCAAGCTTCACATGGAGGGAGTCGTTGTCGGCAGTCGAATGGACGGCGACGGAGCGGATTCCCATTTCCCGGCAGGCGCGGATCACGCGCAGGGCGATTTCGCCACGGTTGGCGATGAGGATTTTCTTGAACATTCAGGTCATCCAGGAGCGGTCCGAGGTTCCCTCGACACCGCGCAGTTTGAGTTCAAAGTCGGCGGGGTTGCTTGCATTGCGCAGAGCCACCTCGTAGCTGATCATTCCATCCAGAAAGAGCTTGTGGACGGACTGGTCGAAGGATTGGCTGCCGTACTGCGCCGTCCCTTCGCGGATGGCGCCTTCGATCATGTTGGTCTGCATCTGGTCGACCAGATACTCCTTGATCGCGGCGTTGTTGACGAGGATCTCGGCGGCCGGCACGCGTCCTTGGTGGTCCTTGCGCGGCAAGAGCCGAAGCGAGATGATCGCCACCAAAGTGTTGGCCAAGAGCAGACGCACCTGCTGATGCTGGTGGGGAGGATAGAAGGACACGATGCGCGAGATGGTCTCGGTGGCATTCATGGTGTGGAGCGTGCTCATCACCAGGTGGCCGGTGTCAGCGGCCTGCAGAGCAATGTGCATGGTCTCCTGGTCGCGAATCTCGCCGATCAGGATGGTGTCCGGATCTTCGCGAAACGACCCCTTGAGCGCTCTCGGGAAGTCATGCGTATCGTAGCCCACTTCGCGCTGGCTGATGATCGAGCGTTTGTCGCGATAGAGGAACTCGATCGGATCTTCCACCGTGATGATGTTCGAAGACGTCATCTCGTTGATGTGGTCGATCATCGAGGCCAAAGTCGTCGACTTTCCGGAACCGGTCGTGCCTGTCACCAGAATCATCCCGCGTTCCTTGAGCGCCAAGTCGCGCACCACCTCGGGAAGCCCCAGGGTGTCGAAGGAAGGAATCGTCTGGGTGATATGGCGGATGGCCAGAGCAGGAGTCCCGCGCTGCCGGAAAGCATTGATGCGGAAACGTCCCAGACCGCGCACACCCACCGCGAAATCCAGCTCCAGCTCGCTGTCAAAACGGGCGCGCTGGTTGCGGTTCATGACCACAGCCAAGAAGCCTTCCATCATTTCCGGCGAGATACGGTCGGTCTGCAGACGATACAAGTCGCCGTTGATGCGCAGCGCCGGAGGCACGCCAACGCGCAGATGCACGTCGGACGCTCCCCGATCCACCATCTCCTTGAAGACTTGCTCGATCGTCATCGTGGCTTTAGGGCTTCACTAGGAAGAGGACTGTCCCGAACTCGATCGCAGACTCGTTCTCGACACAAACCTTGACGATCGTGCCGGCAACTTCAGATTCAATCTCGTTCATGAGCTTCATGGCCTCGACAATGCAGACCGTCTGTCCCTTGGAGACCGTCGCGCCCTCCTGAACAAAGGTCGCCGCCTCAGGGCCGGGGGCATTGTAAAAAGTCCCAACCATTGGGGAACGGATCTCCAGGAGTCCAGACTCGGCAGCGGCCTCTGGAGCCGAGGCCTCGACAGCCACTGGAGCGGCTGGCGAAGACACGGGGGCGGGAGCCACTGCCACGGGAACAGGAGTGGGGGCGGCCGGCGCCTGGGGGTAAGCAGCGTAAACGGGTGCGCTCTTGCGCAACACAACCTTCGTTCCGTCTTCGCGCGAAAGGGACAGCTCCGTCAAGGACGAGCGGTCCAAGGCCTCGATCAGCGCCTTCAGATCTTTGACTTCCATCGATTCGTTTCTCCTCAGGGTTCCATGGCCTGTATTTCCGACAGGCGCTTGCGATAGGATTCATTGACCGGATCACGGTTCAGCAGTTCCTGATAGACGGCCAAGGCCTGCTCCTTGTGACCTTGCCGGAGATATTCTTCCGCCAAGGTTACCGTCGGCACTCCGGCGAGAGGTGTCACAGCTTCATCCGACACCGGAGCGACGGAATCTTCGCCAAACAGCTCGTCCAACCGATCGCGGACATCCGCGCCGGTCACGTCTGCACGGGCAAACCCCGTGGTAGCACCAGGATCCTTTTCCGCCTCGCTGGGGGCGGCCGGTTTCGGAGCTGGCGGCGGCGGCAATTCCTTGGGGAATGAGCTGGCCGCAAACAGTTCGTCCAGTTGGCTATCGACATCGCTTCCCCGAGAACCGACCAGACTCCCAGGCTGCCAGGAATCGGGTTCCTGCAGCGGCGGAAGATTGAGCGGCACCTCACCCTGGCGCTCCTCGGTAGCGGTCTCGCGATCGGCCTCTAGTTCCAACTCATCAAGCAGTTCCCGCGGCTCAAACTTTGTGTCGGTCCCCTGCGAAGACTCCTCCTTGGAATCTTCGCCAAGACTCTTGACCGGGACCTGCTGTGTCCGAACCAGCTCCTCGGGATCGACGAGGCTCTCGGACATCGTGGGAAGCTGGATGGTAGCGTCGAAATCATCTGCCGAGGGGAATGACGGGGAATGAGCTGGTATCTCGTCATCGGAGCCGAAAAGCTCATCCAACCGTCGTCCCACATCCTCGCCATGAACCGTATCGTCACCGGAAACAGCTTTTGCAGAGGCAGATGGAACGGCAGTCGGCATCTCAGGAAGCGTCGAGCCAGGGAAAATGTCATCGAGACGGTCGGCGATGTCCTCACCGGTCACGCTAACATTATTCTCCTCGGAGCGCGGCTCCAGAACCGGAGGCAGCACGTCCATGGCAGGCGCCGTCGCACTGGGAGCCTCCTCCTCCTGAAAGAGCTCGTCCATGCGCTTGGACAAATCCTGACTGGTCAAGCGCGCTTCGGGCACCGGTGGAGCATCGATCTTCAAGCGGAAGGGATCATCAGCACTCTCCACACCCAGTTCAATGGATGGAAAGTCTGCCGGAGACGGAGCCTGGGGAGGCAAGGGAAGAGCCGCCGGAAGGATTCCCAAAGTCTCCGTATCCGGGGTACCCGCCGTGTCCAGAGAATCTGAGGCATCGTCTTTGACCTGGGAAAGGCCCTGGCTTTGGTCGTGGAAGGACGGCATCTCCATGGTGGCCAACACGTCAAACTTCGAATCGGTCGACCAGGAAGGAAGAGAGGGAGACTGCGGCTGCGAAGACGCACCGCTTTCCGAAAAGGCCGGCAGCGAGTCGTTATTTTCCTGGAAGGAGAATGTTCCCTCCACCAAATCTGCGGGAGATTCGGCCAACGGACCGGAAGTCGAAGTGGCGCGGGAAGACTCAACCTGCAGCTTGGCAATCACCGTTGCAAGCAAGTCCTTGGCCTGCGGCTGATCTGGAACCACCAGCAGGTAGCGCTCAAGCCATTGGCGGGCTTGCTGGTAATATTGCTGCTCCACCAAAAGCGAAGCCAGGGCCCAAAGAACCGCTGGGGAACGGGAATCAAGCCGTGCGGCCATCTCCAAGTCCGCCTTCTGCTGGGCGGCATCGCCAACGCTCTGGGCGATCTCGGCTTTCAGGAGATGAGCGGATGGGTCCGAAGGCCAACGCTGCAGCCCCTCCACGAGCACTTGGCTCGCCCTTTCGGTGCGTCCCTCGCGCAACAGGGCGCGGGCATACCTAGCATACCCGCGATGCCCAGGCTTACGCGCCCACAATTCCTCCAGGGTCTGCAAGGATTGCATCTCACGCCTCCAAGGAAATGCCCTGATCCACGATCAGGACCGGAATACCCTCGCGCACAGGATATAGAACCTTGCCATCTTCGCGCACGAGTCCGGCTCCGAAATCCTCGCCGGCCCGGAGACGCGCCGCCGCCAGCTCTTTTTGAGAAGCCTCGCGCAAGGGTTGGCGAGTTTCGGGGCAACACAGAATTGCTAGCAGATCCTTGTCCATCATCGTCCTTCTTCCGTCCAAACGCCCATGCTCAGATATTTCTCGATGCGGCGCTGGCGCAGTTCTTCCATAGGGACTGCCGACAACGTTTCTAGCTCACGAGCCACCGTCTCGCGGAAGGTGTCAATGGCCGCCTGAGGATTCCAATGAGCGCCACCGGCCGGCTCCGGCAGCACACCGTCAACCAGTCCCATTTCCAGAAGATCCTTGGCGGTGAGGCGCATCTGGGCCGAGACATCCTTGGCCTTGAGGCGGTCTCCCCACAGGATGGCAGCGCAGCCTTCAGGAGAGATCACGCAGTACCAGCTGTTCTCGAACATCAGCAGGCGATCGGCCACACCGATGCCAAGCGCTCCTCCCGAAGCGCCTTCGCCCAGCACCACGGCCACCACCGGCACCTTGAGACGAGCCATCTCCAAGATATTTTGGGCAATGGCCTGAGCCTGTCCGCGCTCCTCGGCGCCGATTCCCGGAAAAGCCCCCGGAGTGTCAATCAGGCAAACCACCGGCACATGGTGCCGTTCGGCCAGGCGCATGACCCGAAGCGCCTTGCGATAGCCTTCGGGATTGGGCATGCCGAAATTGCGCAGGATGTTCTCGCGGGTATCCTTGCCCTTCTGCTGCGCGATCACGCAGACGGAACGTCCCTCCAGGCGCGCAAACCCCGCCACGATGGAAGCGTCGTCTCCAAAGGCGCGGTCGCCGTGCAGTTCGACAAATTCCGTCATGCCCCCTAGGATGTAGTCCAGTGCATAGGGGCGACCTTGCCGACGCGCGATCTCGAGGCGATTCCAAGGGGTCAGCTGCGACTGCAGCCGATCCAGGATCTGCTGGCGCTTGCCCTCCAGCTTCTGGATCTCCGGTTCGAGATCCAGTCCCAGTTCGCGCATCTCCGCGATCTTGTCGTCCAAAGAAAGGATCGACTGTTCGAACTCTAGACCTGTGCTCTTTGCCGTCATTGCCCCCCCGCGATGGTTGTACGGTCCAAGGTAACATCCCCCAGCAGGGGCGGGCCATTCCCGGCCTCGACTTCCACGAACACGCGAAGTCCCGGCAAGCGGCTGGGGAGCCTCGGCAAAAGCGCCGAAGCCTGCGAAGCGGGAAGCACTAGGGCATCCACCTCCAAGGCCTTCACCATCGGCTCCAGCGAAGACAGTTCGGCGATCGGCATATCTCCAAGCACTTCGCGAGGCCGTCCATTTTCTGCTTCAGCATCCACGTAACCCAACACTTGAAAGCGCTTTGGCCACTGCCGCAAACGCTCCAACGTCTTTTTTGAGGCATCGCCGACGCCGAGAACCAAAATGCGCCGCGGCCCTTTGGCGACATTGAGCCGTCGGTGCAAGTGGCGAGCCAACAACATTGCCGAGACGCCCACCATCGAGAGCAAGAAAGCCGCTCGGGAATAGACGGCGTTCTTGAAGAAGAACCCGGTGACAAGAAATGCCGAGGCGCTGGCCGAAAGTCCCACCAGAAGCTTCCCAAGATTGGAGGCCACGCGGTGACAATAGAGGCCAGCTCCGCCCATTCCAAGCAACAGCCATACGGAAAGAGCGACATGCCATCCCCAGGCCTTCGGGCCCAGGCTGAGATAGAAGGCGTGAAGACGAATCCAGAGATAGACGGTCGAAAGCGCAAAGAAAATGACGTTGGCCAAGACGAGGTCCAACGCCCAAGTGCGCACCGCCTCGAAACGGCGAGCCAGCATCTCAGCACTGGTCAAGGCCAAGGCAGCCCCTTCGAGAAGCCATCGTCCGATCTTCCCCACCCCGAAATTCTTCACAGCGAAGATGACCATGGCGTGATAGAAGTTCCAACGCGCACCCAGCGGTCGCGTGGCGGCGCTCTGCCCCTTGTGGTGAATCACCGTGGCCCCGCCACAGTACCATATCTCCCAGCCTTGGCGCGCCGTACGCAGACATAGGTCGAGATCTTCCCCATAAAGGAAGAAGTCCTCGTCAAATCCTCCAAGCGACCGAAAGACATCGGTGCGCATCATCAGGAAGGATCCGCTGACGGCCTCCACCTGACTGTCCTTGGCCGGGTCGAGATAGGTCAGATTGTAGCGCGCAAAATGACGGTTGCGCGGAAACAGAAGCGAAAGCCCAGAAAGGCGCCAGAATGCCACGGCCGGCGTGGGAATGGAGCGGCGGCACGCCAACTGCAGATTGCCTTCCCCGTCCAGGATGCGGCAGCCTACGATCCCCGCTCGTTCATGTTCGCCAGCGAACTCCAGCACCTTGGCAAGCGTCTGGGGGAAAACCACCGTGTCGGGATTCAGGAAAAGGATCCACGGCGCCTGAGCCACCTGGACACCGCGATTGCAAGCCATGGCAAAACCGGTGTTGCGGTCCATTGCCAGGAAGCGGACCCAAGGAAACTGCCTAGGCAGTTCTGCCATGGTCCCGTCATTCGAAGCATTGTCTACCACGACGGTCTCGAAACGCTCGCGATCGAGACCGTCCAGACTCTTCAGACACTCCATCAGGCGCTCACGCACCTGATAGGAGACGATGACGATGGTCAGGTCCAAATCAGTTCCGGGCGAGCCGCAGACGAAGCACGAGATAGAGAGCCTCGCCAATGATCGTCCCCGACATCTTGCTGGCCCCGGCGTAACGATCCACGAAGACGATGGGGATCTCCTTGAGACGTCCCCCCTTCTTCCACAGCTTGTAGTTCATCTCAATCTGAAAACTGTAGCCGCCAGCCGCAATCTTGTCGAGATCGATCATCTCCAAAGCCCGGCGATGAAAGCACTTGAAGCCACCCGTACAGTCCTGGATGGGAAGTCCGGTCACGAACTTCGCATACTTGTTGGCCACCCAGGAAAGCAGCAACCGCTTCATCGGCCAGTTGACCACATTCACACCAGTCAGATAGCGGCTGCCGATCACCAGATCGGCGGTGCGAGCCGCCTCGCGCATGGCCGGAACGTACTTGGGATCATGACTGAAGTCAGCATCCATCTCAAAGACAAGTTCGTAGTCGCGCTCCAGCGCCCAGCGAAAGCCAGCCACATAGGCGCGCCCCAAGCCCTGCTTCTTGGTGCGTTCCAGGATATGCACGCGATCACCAAAGAGAGGATGCTCCTTGACGATGTTTGCTGTGCCGTCGGGAGAGCCATCGTCCACCACAAGAACATGGAGCCACTCCGGGAAATCCATCAGGACCCGCAGCAGTGTAGGGAGATTTTCCCGTTCGTTGTACGTGGGAACGATGATCAAGGTCATTTCATCGGACATGGCATCAAATCTAATCCTTGCCAACGTTCGTCCCTATGCTATTTTTGCTTCCCTCAACGGTGGCTGTAGCTCAGTTGGTTAGAGCTCCTGATTGTGGTTCAGGAGGTCGTGGGTTCAAGTCCCATCAGCCACCCTCGGTTGCTTTATGCGACCCGAAAAAGACCGGTCCGCAGTGCGGTCGCCGGTCTTTTTCGTTTTTGCACGTTGCCTCTAGATGATCACGTCTAGACCGTGACAAACGCGGGGATCCGTTTTATATTTGCTTCCTCAACGCGGCGGTATAGCTCAGTTGGTAGAGCAGGGGAATCATAATCCCTGTGTCCTTGGTTCAAGTCCGAGTACCGCCATTTATAGAAAACCGAGTCACAATAGCGTGAACTCGGTTTTTTTATGCCCTGACAGCTTTGCCCGCATTTTTGCCTAGTTTTTCGGGCCATTCATCCGTCTGAGGAGCGCATCACCTTCATGCGACATCCGAAAACGGAAGCGTTGGAGTCCTTTGAAATGATCCACTTTCGCGTCCATTCCAAGAATCGCGCCATCCTAGCGATTTTCGCCATTGCGGCCCTGGCAATCGCTCTTGTAGCAAACACCGTCACTCTACCCACAGGAAAGCTTGGGCAATCCCTGCTGCATCGCATGATCCCCGATACGGGAGCCTTCCAGCTCACCGCTAGCAGCGTCTCGCTCCACCTTCCCTCCACAGCCATCCTCAAGGATGTCTCCCTGAAATCTGGCTTGGAAGCCAAGGCACCGCGCCTAGAGATCCACTTCTCACCTTGGTGGCTGATGACAGGAAAACTCAAGATTTCCGACATCTCAGCACCGGAACTTTCCCTGCGCACCAACCTCTCCGCGGCCAACGCATTGGAAACCATCGATGCCTTGAACGGCATCCCGCTGCGAAAGTGGTTTCCATCTCAACTGATTCCAACAAGCCTCCACATCGATTCGCTTGCCGTAAGCACGCGAAGCGATCTCTCTCTTCTTCGCATCAAGAATCTGAGTCTGCGGCGGCATTCCGAAACGTTTGAATTGCGAGCAGACTCTGCACTCGTGATGGGATTCTTGCCGACAGGCCATTGGAACGCCTCCGGAAAGCTCCCCTTGTCTCTGGACACATTCCAAGTCACCTTGCCAGATGGCCAAGCGAGTGGTCACCTGGAAAACCAGGGGCATTCCCTAACTCTTCTCGCCTCAGCAAAATTGGCGCTCGGCAACATGCCCCTGCACCTGGAACATGCACACGCCACTGGAAACGCGGATATCCATCACATCAGCTTGCAGATTCCTCTCGGGAAAAAGTCCCCTCACCTTTCGGCGCAGCTATTGGCCCACAAGCTGCATCTCACAGGCTTCTCCTATGAATACGACCCCTGGGTGAAGCACTTTGCACCGGAACTGCGACAAATCACCTTTTCCAGGCTGGACGCCACCGTTGCGGGACCGCTAGATGGAACCATCGCCATAGAGTCCTTGAAAGCCGAAGGTGACACCCTGAAACTAGAGGGGAAAGGCTGGATCAATCTCGAAGGAGAACTGTCCATGAGCCTAGATGCCGGGCTATGCCCCGCCTACGCCAAAACACGCCCCAGCCTTATGCAGGCTGCACTGGATGTGCATAAGGACGGATATGCACACACGGGAGCCACCATGCACGGCACCTTGAGGAAGATGCAAGTGGCCCCAGGCAAAGAAGCCTACGACAACGCCCTGTCGCATCCCTTCAAGACGCTAGGGGCGCTGTTACGCTAAACCCGCTAGTGCGGAGCTGAAACCGTATCCATGCTCGGCGGTGGCACCGAAGCCTCGGCATTCGAAGGCTCTGGCGTCGGAGCTGGTGCAGCGGCTGGCGCAGGAGCTTCTGTAACCGCCGGAGCTGCTGCTGGAGCAACTGCGGGGGCACTCTCGGCAGGGGCTGCGGGAGCTACGGCTTGCGGAACCGGAACCGCTTCATGCGGCTGTGGCTGAGGAGCCGCAGGCGCTGGAGCGGAAGTTGTTGTCGCCGCTGGCTGCAAAGCAGAGGAAGATACGCTTGTCTTGTCCACGGCAGCTTCCTTGGCCACCACCGGTGCAGCCAAGTCGTGATTTCCCGTGAGGGCATGCGTCGAAGCGTCCTTGCGAACAATGTGCGGCGTCACGAAGATGATGAGGTCCGTCTTCGAAAGCGTGTTACTGGTGCTCTTGAAGAGATAACCAAGGAACGGGATGTCCTTCAGGAGAGGAATGCCAGATTCCGTCTTCTTCTCTTCCTTGCTCACCAGGCCACCAATCACCACCGTCTCACCGTCCGAGACGAAGACGTTGGTCTCCGCACTCTGGGTGCTGATGACCGTTCCGGCTCCGCTCACCACGCTGTAGCTGTTGCGCGAGGGCTTGAGGCTGAGGAGAATTCGGTCCTGAGCCGTGATCAGAGGCGTCACGACCAGCTCGGTACCGGCGTCAACATAGGTGGTCAGGGTGTTTCCGGACACGTCGCGGGTATTGACCGGAACCTTGTCGCCCATGAAGATGCGCGCCTGCTTGTTGTCCAGGGTGGTAATCTGAGGGCTTGCCACCACCTCGCCCTTGTTGGTGGAGAGGAGATGCTGAAGCACCGCATTCAGGTTGCCATTGAGCAATCCAAAGGTGATGGCCTGACTGCCAGCCGCCCCGGCACTGACAGAAATCGGAGTATTGTTCTGCACCGTGACAGCACCATCCCCGGACTTCCCACTGGCCGAGGGCATGCTTCCCTTGGCCGTCCAGTTGACGCCCAGTTCCTGAGTCGATCCCGAAGACACCTGGATGAGTTTGGCTTCGATCATAACCTGGTTGGTTTCCTGATCGAGCTGCTTGATCACCTTCTCGATGGCAGCGATCTGCTCCTCGCCATCAGTGACGATGATGGAGTTGGTCCGCGACACCACGGTGGTCTTGCCACGCGGTGAAAGCAGATCCTTCACGGCCTTGTCCATATCTTCAGCCGTTGCGTTGTTGACGCGAATGATCTTGCGCTGCAAGCGCGCCACACCGGCTTGGGACTGCGACGAGGTGGACTTCTCAAGCAGCTTCTTGTCGTAGTCCTCGGTCTTCTGGACGTACAGGTAGCCCATCTCGTTGGTCACGGTGAGATTGAGCATCTTCGCCACGATCTGAACAACTTCCTGCCAGTTCTTCTCGTGAATGGAAGCACTCACCTGACCTGTCACGGTCGGATCGACGATGATATCGACGTCCGAATACTCCGAAAGCAGCCGATAGACCGAACGGACATCGGTTCCCGTAAGCTCCAGATGATCGATAATGCCCGCTCGCCCAGCCGAATGCTTCAAGGGAGTGTGGGCCGCAACCGGCATAGGGTCTCCCGCCGCGGCGCGAACCATACCGGCCGAGGCGAGGCAGAGGGCGGATGCCACGAACTTGCCTGAACGAATCATGTCCTGTCTCCTTTGGGCGCCTGAAGCCGCAGAGCAAATTCCCTGGTTTGGCCGAACTCTTCGAGCCGAAAGACCACCCGTTCCTTCTCTATGCGCAGGACCTTCCCATTCTGGATGGGATCGCCCTCCTTGAGAGCCACGGAAAGGCCAGGTTGAGATACGTGTTCCAGTACCGCCATGCGCTTGGATTTCGAGAAGATGATGCCGACGACCTTCATCTGGTCGATGTTGAGCCCACTTTCGGCATCTCCAGGATCCAGCGGAATGAACGGATCGCGAACGCCGAAGGTATGGTAGACGATGCGATTGCGCTGATCCACCTGGGACTGCTTGGCTTCGTCTTCCAGCTTCTGCTTCAGGGTGAATTCCTGCGACTTGCGACGCTCGGCTTCCAATTGCGCTGCGTCCTTGTCCTGCGAGGCAGGTGCGCCCATGGACAGAGCGGGAGCCGAAGCCGCCGGCGTAAAGGTCTTGCGAGGCCCTTCAACAACAGCCTTGCCGAGAGACTGCAGTTCGTCAGAAGGCACGTCGCTGCCTCCAAAGCTTTCGCTCTTTCCGGCTTCCCAGACGCTGATTCCAGCAGCGGTATTGCTTTCGCGTCGCATCCGAAGCAGCAGCAGATCGCCCATCCGGTTCAGGGTGGCGCTGCGAAGCGTCTCGGCAAGTCCTAAGCGCACTCCATTTCGCGTGGTGGCGATGGAATGGACCGCCCAGCTTCCCTTTAGGGTACCGCCCTTGGCACCGGCCTTCAATTCGCCGACATTCACATCTAGGCGTCGACCACCATCGGAGAAGCTCAAGGAAGCCGAAGTCGGCGCCTTGCTGAAGCGCAGCTCAAGGACATCCTCCTCTTGGCTAGAGACCAACCGCAGGCTCTTGAGTTCGACCACCGTCGCCTTGGTCAGAGAAGCCTCACGAGGCATGTCCCGAAGCGGCGCGGCCTGGCGCACGGCATCCAGGAAAGGATGCGAGGCGGCGGCATGCGAAAGCGCCAAGCGCAGATGACGTCCATCCCAGGTGCGCACCCAAGAAGAAGGCGTCACAACTCCCTTGCGAAGTTTGAAGTCATAAGCGACATCCCGCCCAGGAACAACCGTGGCAGTCTCAAACCAGGGATTATTCTCAAAGTCCCGGTGCGCAGACGCGGCCTGAAAGCCCTGAAATTCTACCCGCACGATGCCCGGGGCTGGACTCCAAACGCGGCTCAAAGGCTCTTTGCTGCAGTCGAATTCAAGCCTCCAACCGCCGCGATCGCCGACCAAGGAAGCATCCTTGATCTCTCCGGCGCCACAGAAAGTGGCCAACACCAAACCCAAGATCCACATCGGTTTCATCACTTCCTCGACGTGTAGGTGGTGAATTCGAAATTGGCGATCACGGTGTTGGGTGTCGTCCCATGCTTATCCGCGTCCTCCAGTTCCTCGTTGAGCTTAGTAGACGTCGTGACGACCATCTTCTGCACGCTGGTGGGATAGCGAAAGTTCGCCATCTCCGCGAACATTTCGCCCAGCGCATGGTAGCTTCCGGTGATGCTCAACTTGTAGACGTTCTCGGTGTAGTAGTCGCGCTGCACCGGTGGCAACGGCTGAAAGCTCGTGGTGGTCGTTCCGGAACGACGCGTCACCGAAGTCAGATCCTGCAGGCGCGAGGGGATCTGTTCTTGGTCGGGGAACATGTCCTGCAATTTGGCAAATTCCGTCTCGGCCTGGGCCAGCTCCTCGCGCAGCTTCGACATGCGCTGCACCTGGGACTTCACCTTGGTGAGATCGCGACTGAGCTTGTCTTCCTGATCCTTGAGGCCGCGCAACTCTTCCGTCTTAGGCTGGTACACGTACTGCCAAAAACAGTAGCCACCACCGCCGATGAGCAGGACGACGATAAAGACGATCTGATTGAGCTTGTCTTTGGTATTAATGGCCATTGCCAAGCGCTCCTTTCTCCCCATCCGTCGCGGCTTCATCGCTGTGGATGGAAGGATTCAACGGGCAATGCAGGGTAAAGGCAAAAGCCGAATTTCCCTTGGAAGAAGCAGCGGCTCCCGAAGTTCCCGGCGCCGCTGGGACCGTCGGAGCTCCCGTAACGCTCACCTGTTCGATTTTGTCAAGCGTGGGCGCGTCGAAGAAAGGACGGCGTTCCAACTGCAGCATGAACTGGGCGACTTCCTGAAAGACATAGGTCCGCCCTTCGATCGCCAAGCGGTCGTTGCCTTCTTCCTTGATGCTCAAAATCCAGGTGTGCGGAGGAACCGAAGCGTTCAGATCCTCCAGGATGCGCACCCAGCGCTTCTTGGAGACCGAAATGGAACGAAGCGCTTGGTTCTTCTTGTCCTGCTTGGCCTTGAGATCTTCCAGCGCCTTGATCTGGGTCTTGACGGTGTCGTAGGTGTGAATTTCCTTCTGCAGAGCATCAATGTGGGACTGCGTCGAAGCAAGCGTCGCGGTGAGTCCCAGCCAGATCATCCAAGCCGCCACCACCGTCACCAGAACGGCCAGGGCGGAATACACCACGCGGCGCTCCCCCAGCCAGGCGTATTCATTGCGGACGACGCGGTGTTCCGCCGGCAGCAGATTGACTTCGATCATCAAGGCCATCAGATCTTCCTCAAGGCCATGCCGACCGCCACCGTGAGAAGGGTCGCCGTCGTTTCGGGGATGGGGCTCTGGAACACGTCCTGATCGAGAGCCACGTTGAGCAGAGGGTTGAGCACCGCCACCTGAGTGTCATGGCGACGCTGCAGGTACTCCGGAACGCCAGGGATGCAGGCACCGCCGCCGCAGAGTACGATCTTCGAGACCTTGGTGTCCTTCTCGGTGTTCTGGAAGTACTGGAAAGCGAGATCGATGCCGACCTGGAGTTCGTCGCAGCAGAATTCGATGGTGGACTGCAGGCGAGCGGGATCAATATTTTCCGTCTCGCGCCCCTTGACCAAGTTCTGCGCCTGTTCGCGGCCGACCTTAAGCTGGCGCTGAATCTGCTTGGCGAAGTAATCGCCAGCGGTACTGACATCGCGCGTGGAGTGGTAAATGCCGCCCTTGAGGAACGTGATGTTGGTGAAGCTGTCACCGATGTTGATGAGAGCCGTCACATCTTCAGGATTGGCCTCGCCCACCGTGTACATATAGGCGTTGGCAAAGGCGAAGGCGTCCACGTCCACGACAATGGGGCGCAACCCGGCATCAAAAAGCACATTGATGTAAGATTGCATGACCTGGTTCTTGGCCGCCACCAGGAAGACCTCGAGATCCTGGGTCTCGACATTGCGCCGCAGCACCTTGTAGTCCAAGGTGATGTTTTCCACATCGAAGGGAGGACGCTGGCTGGCTTCGGAGAGGATGGTGTCCTCGTCGCTCTTGCCCTTCTGGGACTTCAATTCGATACGATCCCCCAGCACGCCGAAGCTCCACGACAGCGAGACGATCACGTCCTTGATCTCGGGATCGGTGTTGTGGATCAGCGTCGTGATGGTCTCGAGGAGCGCATCGCGATTCTTGATCTCCCCGTTGCTCAGGGTCTCTGGCTTCAGTTCGGCGTAACCAAAGGCCACCAGCTTGGGACCGGATCGGGTATGCACGATCTTCACGAGCTTGACCGCGTAGTTGCCGATATCCAAGCCAACGGTGGCCGATTCACCCTTGACACGGCTCAGGATGTCCTTAAGGAGACTCAAATTCAATCCTTCCTATCCGGGAGCGTTCTCCATAGTTTAGGCACTTGAAGAAAGCTAGTCAAGTCAATACACGTCTAATGTATTGTAAAATCTCGACTTAGGTGGATTTTCCCGAGCCCGAGCGCTGTCTTTCGAAGACATAACGCATGATCCGTTCCTGAATGGAAATCTCGACGCCATCGAAACAAAGGTGGCTGACCTGCCAATTGTCGCGCATGACCGTCCCTTGACGCAGCAGCAGAAAGGGGATGTCGGAAAGCCGGACATCGCCCAAATCGATCTCCATCAAGCCTCGCGTTTCCACGGGAATGGCGTGCGGGGTGGCGATCATGGCACCTCCACCGGAAAGGTCCATCAGACGGGCAGGCATCCGCTCCGAAGAGGCTTGCCCATCCAAGCTCACCAGCTCGTAGATGCTGCCATCCAACGCCACCGGAACGCGCACCCACATTCGCAATTGCTGGCGAGAAAAACGCGCCGTCTGCGCCACCGAAACGCCATCGGGAGACACTGAAATCACGGGCACTTCGGCCCGATACTCGCCATCGCCAGCGCGACTGAAGGAAAAGTTCAGGTTTTCCCCCACCGGCACGGAAAGCGCAGCATCGCGCCAGGAAAGTCGCAATTCCGTCTCGTGATTCTCAATCACTTCGGCATGCGTCGCCTTGCCGGGAACGGATGTCGCCCACACGCGCAGCAGCTGCCCCACCGGAATCTGCCGCGTATGCGAAAGGCGCGTCTCCGATGAGAGAGAGTTGAACCCTAGGCAACTGCGGATGCGCGCCAAGTGTTCCCACTGCGCCACCGTCGGACGAGAATCGTGCTCCTGCAGGCTCGCCATCCATTCGTCGATGGAACGGTCATAGACCGAAGCCAGACGCAGGATGGCATCGGGAGCGACCTCTCCGCTTTGCATCTCGTGGATTTCACGCAGGAGGTCAAGTTCCTCTTCCGTGAGTCCCTTGTGGGCAGCAAGCAGATCGAAGGCCAACCATTGAGCATTCACCTTCTGCAACAGCTCCCGCTTGCGACGGAGAATTTCCAGCACAACCACCGTGACCACGAACCCGAGTACGATCAGGGCGAAGATCGCAAACCCCAGCGGAGTGGTCTCGGGCACCCGCAGATGCACGAGGAACTGGCCATCTTTAGCCGTAGCCGCAGCTGCGATTCGTTCTAGGAGTTCCAGAAGCATCATGTGTTCATTCTACCTAGTTACCGGCCCGTTGTGAAGTTGCGCGACAGCCGAAACACCTTGACGAAACCACAAGGCAAAAAGTTCTGGCAACAGCTCAAAGCGCTGCTGCAGAAAATCATAGTCATCCTTGGCAAATCTGCCGAGCACGAAGTCAGCCAAATCCCAACCTTGGGGACATGGCCCGCACCCCACCCGCAAACGTTGGTAGGCCGGCCCGATGCACTCCTGAATGGAGCGCAAACCATTATGCCCACCATGACTGCCTTCGCCACGCGCCCGAAAACGGCCAAGCTCAAGCAGCACGTCGTCCACCACCACGTAAACATCTTGGGGTAGAATCTTGTAGTAAGCCATGAGCGCTTGCACGGGCTTACCCGAAAGGTTCATGAACGACTGGGGCTTGGCAAGCAGCACATCATCGCCACCAATGCGGATACGCGCCACCTGGTTGCCGCCGGTTCCCTTGGAAAAGGAAACGCCCTGGCCAGAGGCCAAGGCGTCGACGGCTTGGAAGCCGATATTGTGCCGCGTGCGGGCGTACTGCTCCCCAGGATTGCCGAGACCGGCAAGGAGCCGCATCGCTTACGCGACGATGGCGGCAGCCTGACGGGACGGGGTCAGGATGGTGCCGGCCGTGAAAGGAATGTCCTTCACGAAGTAGGCTTGTTCCTTCTCCAAAGCCGAGACGTCGATCTCGATCTTGTCCACCAGGTTCTCGCGAACCACGCGAACCTTCAGGGTGCGGGTGATGAGGCTCAGGTTGCCGCCGCCGATCTTGACGCCCACGGGCACGCCCACGGTCTCGACAGGAACACGGTAGGTGATGAATTCGCCGGCTTCGACGACCTGGAAATCGATGTGCTTGATGTCGCGACGGATGACTTCGCGAACGATCTCCTTGATGAAGACCTTCTGGGTGCCCTGGCCGGGGATCTCGAGATCGATCAGGCGAAAGCGGTTGCCAGCAGTAAAAAGCACACGGATGTCGTCAGCGTCGACTTCGACAGCCGTCGAGGCGAAGTGCCTGCCGTACACCACGGCCGGGATCTTTCCAGAGGCGCGCAGCGCCTTGATCTGAGCCTTGGTTCCCATCTGACGGGCTTGCGACTTGAGTACGACAGCCATTATCTCTCTCCTTTACGGCCATGGGCCGGTTCATCAGTGCCAGTTCCCTGCGGAACTTGTTGTGGAATTGGGGCGGCTGGATTCGAACCAACGAATGACAGGACCAAAACCTGTTGTCTTACCACTTGACGACGCCCCAGTAAGTCAAAGATTGTCCGCGGTTCGGGCCGACGAAGGTCGGCACCAGCGCATCCGCACTCCCCTTCGCTTCCAGGTGGCCTCAAGGTCTTCGGGGATCTTCCGGGCAGGAAAAAGTCCGAATACACTCGAGCCACTTCCCGACAGAAGGGCCGTCGATGCTCCCGCCGAAACCATTTCCTTCCCGAGTTGGCCGATTCCAGGATGCTTCGCGAACACAACAGGTTCAAACGAATTCCACAGAAGGCCCTGCAACTCGTCCTTTTGGAAGGATCCTTGGCCGGACAGAGCACGAAGTTTAGAAATCCGCGGATCATTTGGCAAGCCGTGAGGAAAGGTCTCATCCCAGGCCCGATAGGCCCAACCGGTGGCCACCGCCTCGGGAGGCGTGAGCACCAGGATCTCGGTCTCGGGAGCAAGGCCCGGACAGGCCGTGAGCTTCTCGCCGATGCCTTCGGCCCAGGCCGCGCCACCATGCACCAAAAACGGGATATCGGCGCCCAGCCGAACGGCCAGGCGAGCCAATTGCTCGCGACTCCAGTCGAGTCCCCAGAGGCGCGCGCAGGCAAGCAGCGCCGCTGCCGCATCGCCCGAGCCGCCGCCGAGCCCCGCCCCCACCGGGACGTGCTTTTCCAGCCGCAACCGAGCTCCGGAACGGATGTCGGCCGCCTCGGAAAGGAGCCTTGCCGCCCGCAGCACCAAGTTTTCGTCTTCAGGACCCGCCTCGGCGTTCGGGCACGAGAACTCGATCTCGTCGGCCGGTTCCACCCACAGTTCGTCGCCGTAGTCGATGGCCTGAAAGAGCGTCGTGAGCTCGTGCTTGCCATCTTCCCGCACCCCGTGGAGGTGCAGGAAGAGGTTGATCTTGGAAGTGGTCGAAAGACGGATCACGCCGCGTAGAACTCCTGCAGCTTAGACAGAATCTGTCCGACCGGGACGAGCTCCACATCGCCGCCAGCGCGGGCCTTCCATTCAAAGCAGCCTTGCTCGCGCGACTTACCGCCCAGCGCCAGGCGCACCGGAATACCCCACAGGTCGGCGTCCTTGAACTTGACGCCGGGCCGTTCGTCGCGGTCGTCCAGGAGCACCGGGAAGCCGGCCTTCTCGAGATCGCGCCCCAGGGCCTCGCAGTCCGTGAGGAACTCGGGATCCTTGCCGAGCACCACGATGTGAGCCTTGTAGGGAGCCACTTCCTTGGGCCAGACGATGCCGTTCGCGTCGTGGGAGTTTTCCACCACCGAGGCCAGGAGGCGCCCGATGCCGATGCCGTAGCAGCCCATGACGGCGGGCTTCACGGTCTTGTCCTCGGCCTGGAAGGTGCAGTCCAGGGCCTGCGAGAACTTGGTGCCCAGCTTGAAGATGTTGCCAATCTCGATGCCGCGCACCGCCTGCAGGCGATGGACGCCGCCGATCTCGAGGTGCCCGGCCGCCGCTTGGGCCACGTCCACAGGCTCCGGGAAGGCGCCAGTGCAGGAGACGTCGCGACCGAAGTTGGCGTTCTTGAGGTGGTACCCGGCCTCGTTGGCGCCGGCCACGAGGTTGGCACTCACCGGCACCGAGAGATCTACCAAGAGGATGCCGCCCCGCATGCCGATGGGCGAAGCAAAACCCGGAACCAGGCCCGCAGCGCGGATCTGCTCTTCGCTGGCCGGATAGAGGGCGCGCGCCTTCAAGAGGTTCTTCACCTTGGTCTCGGAGACCTCCAGATCGCCCCGGATGGCCACTGCGACAAATTCTGTCTTGTCGCCGACCTCGGCGCCGTACATCACCATCTTCAGGGTGTTCTTGGCCTCGACGCCCAAAAGCGCCGTGACCTCCTCGATGGAGGTCTTGCCGGGAGTGGCCACCTTTTCAAGCGGCAGCGCCTCTCCGGAAATGCCTTCGCGGGCGAAGACGGCGATCTCGGCGTTGGCCGAGTAGCCGGTCTCGGGGCAGAGGATGAGGGAGTCTTCGCCCATAGGGGACTGCAGCATGAACTCGTGAGCCACCTTGCCGCCCATGATGCCGGTATCGGACTGGACGATCACCGGCTCGATGCCGCAGCGGCGGAAGATGCGCACGTAGGCGTCGTAGGCGCGCTGGTAGTAGAGGTCCAGATCTTCCTGGTCCTTATGGAAGGAGTAGGCGTCCTTCATCACGAACTCGCGCACGCGGATCAGTCCGCCGCGGGCTCGCGGTTCGTCGCGGAACTTGAGCTGGAACTGCCACAGCATGAACGGAAGCTGGCGGTGGCTGGAAAGCTCGTCGGCGGCCACCGAGGTGACGGCCTCCTCGTGGGTCATGGCCAGCACCATGGGATGCTCGCCGCGATCCTTGAAGCGCACAAGCTCCGAGCCGATCAGGTTGTAGCGGCCCGAGGCCTCCCAGATCTCGGAGGGCTGGACCAGCGGCAGCGACAATTCCTGTCCGTCGATGGCCTCCATCTCCTCTCGCACGATGTCCTCGATGTTGCGGATGGCGCGCCATCCCATAGGCATGATGCTGTAGAGGCCGGCGGCCAGGCGCTTGATGAGTCCGGCGCGCGAAAGCCAGATGTGGCAGTCCATCTCGGCGTCCGAGGGCGCCTCGCGAAGGGTCTTTCCGAAATGCTTGGAGACGTAGTGCATACGCCAAAGGTACTCAAGCAACCGGCGTTCCCGCGCCAGGGATGCCGCCCGCAGGGACGGGACACCGCAGCCCCACCGTAGAGACGTCCCGGCGGGGTGTCTCTACGGAACGGGGCGAGGAGGCCCGGCAGGCAGCCCGGCCCCGGCGGCAGCCGGGGGGCGCCCAAGCCACGCCTCAGGAGCACTTCAGTCGGCGCAGGCCAGCGGCAAATACTTCTCGCGCAGCACCTCGCCGTGGTGGAGGGCGTGAGCGGCGGTGACCCAGGCCACAGCGCGCAACGTGACCGTCTTGCCGGAAAGTGTCAAACGTCGATCCCAGGCAGCCTCGGGAAGCGAGCGGAGGAAGCGCATGTTGGCAAAGCGGGCCGCTGCGAAGTCTTTTAGAATGGCAGCCAGAGGACGGGAATCGAAGTCGCCCATGGCCGCGTAGGCGTTCTCGTCGAAGAGATTGAGCGGCGCGGTCTCGCCGCGGGCGGCACACAGCATGCGGTAGCCGAAGATGCGCTCGCTGTCGGAAAGATGCCCGACGACCCCGCAGACAGTCCACTTGCCGGGAGCATAGCTCTCGTGGCCGTACGAATTGAGTGCCGAAGCAAGCCCTTCCTGCAACGATTCCTGGCGCTCCAAGGCCTCGAACAGCTCGGTATCGGGAATTTCCGAAAGAAGCCGAAGATGGCCCGGAGTGCATTCTTCGGGCGCGGGGCGGTGAATGGAGAGTTCTGCCATGGGAACGAACCTTTCGTGAGGGGACGAAAACAATCTCCAAACCTAACCCGCGTTAGGCGCTCTCTACCGCACCTTGAAGAAAAGCACCAACCCCACGATCAGGGCGAAGAGCGAAACCAGATGAAAACGCCAGACGATCTTGGAGTTGATGTCGCCGCGGCGACGGTAGGTCTCCTTGAGGCCGATCTGGAAGTGGTGATGGATAGGAGCCATGCGAAAGAAGCGTTTGCCTCCAGTGGCGTGGAAATAACCGATCTGAACAGCAACCGAGATGGCCTCGGCAAAGAAGACCACGCCCACCACCAGGAGGAACAGTTCGGCCTTCACGAAGATGAACATCATGCCGATGGCCCCGCCGAAGCCGATGGAACCGGTGTCGCCCATGTAGATGGAGGCCGGCGGGCAGTTGTACCAGAGGTAGGCGCCCAAGGCCCCGATCATGGCGCCCGCCACGATGAAGAGCTCGTCCACCTGCGGCAGGTGCGGCAGGAAAAGGTAGTGCGACCAGATGGCGTTGCCGCAGATGTAGGCCACCACGCCGGCAAAGAAGGCGCAGGTGATGATGGGAACCGTGACGAGGGAGTCGAGACCGTCGGTGAAGTTCACCCCGTTGGCAGTGGCGGCCACCACGAAGGACATGAAGAGCACGAAGGCCCAGCCGGGAAGATCCAGGACATAAACCGACGGCTTGATGAACGGGATGGCCAAGTGCCCTTCGCGCAGGTGCGGCACGAAGCGATGCACAGCGTAGGCCACCACCAGGGAAAGAGCGAAGTAGAGGAACAAGCGCACCTTAATGGAGATGCCGTCGGCCTTGGCCATGTAGTCGGCGCGCTTCAGCTTGCCTTGAGCGATCAGGCGCTTGGAACGAATCTTGGCGATGTCGTCGACCATGCCCACAGCCGCGTAACTGGCGAGAATCACCAGGATGGCGATCACCGGGATCACCGGCAGCGCGAAGATGAGCGACACCACGAGCACCGTGAGCACTAGCGGCAGCCCTCCCATGATGGGAGCGACCGGAATGCCCTCGTCGTCGAGGTCCGAGGTGAAGTCGAGCTTCTTCAGGAGCCGGATATAAGGCGGCATGATGAAGAAGACCGCCAGGGCAGCGAGAATGGCGGCCGCGCCGGTGCGGAAAAGACGTCCTTCAAAGATGGCCAGGCCCGTAAGCCGCCACAGCCAAATGCTAATCATCCGTTTCCTTTCAATTCTCCAGAGACCCTGTCGAGCATCTCTGTCCAGAGATCGCGCAGGGAATCGCGCAATTTGTGTTCAAGCTTCCAGCCGAAGTTCCGCAGCTTCGCGTTGGAACCGCACAGGAAGGGGATTTCGTTCTGGCGCTCGCGGCGAGGATCCAGGCGGATCTGCACCGAAAGGCCGGTGAGGGAAACCAAGTCATCGGCCAAGAGCCGCAGCGGCAGGGCATTTCCCGAGCAGACGTTGGCGATGGTGGCCGGAGGGGCGTTCTCCATCAGCGTCTGAAGGCCCCGAGCGGCGTCGCGCACGTCGAGGATGTCGCGCAAGAGATCGAGATCCCCGGCATAGACAACGGTCTCTCCCTTGAGCAGGCGGATGCGGGCCAGCTGCGCCGCCAGCTGCGGAAAGAGATAGCGCCGACTTTCGTAGGCGCCGATGTGGCTAAAGAGGCGCGCCACCATCACATGCTGTCCGTAGGCGCGGGCGGCCTGGCCGCACAGCGCCTCCACAGCAACCTTGGAGACGCCCAACACCGAGAGCGGAGTGGGAAGTTCCTCTTCGGTGCGCGGATCGGAGCTGCCGCGCCCGTAGACGTCTCCCGAACTCAAGACCAGGATGCGCGCCGCCGGGCAGTTGCGGCGGGCCGCCGAAAGCAGGTTGTGGGTCATCTCCAGGTTGGCGTCCAGGGTGGCGATGGGGTCGCTATCCCCCTCCCCCACGGCGTGCATGCCGGCCAAGTGGTAGATGCGCTCGGGCTTCCAGACCGAAAGGAGGTTCTCCACCAGACGCGGATCGCGCAAATCGGCCTTCACGTAGACGGCATCGGCGCGCACCCGACCGGAGATCTCGCCGCGGCGGCCGGCGGCGACCAAAGGCCCTTGTCCCTTGTGAAGGAGCTTCAGAACCTGATAAGAGAGGGCATCGGAGCCGCCGGTGACAAGAACTGTCAAAGCGCATCCTCCAGCGCAAGCCAGGCGCGATCGACGTCGTCCTGGGCCACGTCCGAGACCACCTTGCCATGACCGATGCCGACAGGCAGCACGAAGCGCACCCGGCCAGCCTTGGCCTTCTTGTCGTGGGCCATCAGGGCCCAGGCCTGTTCACGCGGGATGGGCGAGAAGGCAGCGGGAAGCCCGAAACTTGCGAAGAGGGCGTTCTGGCGGATTTCCTGATCAGCGCTCCACAGGCCGCGCAGACTGGCAAGCCTCCCGGCCGCGCGCATGCCCAGGGCGACGGCCTCGCCGTGCAGCAGTCCGGTGTAGTGAGTCAGCGATTCCAGCACATGCCCAAAGGTATGCCCATAGTTGAGCAGGGCCCGGTCACCGTGCTCGTGCTCGTCGCGAGCCACCACCTCGGCCTTGATGCGGCAGCTCTCGCGCACCGCATGAGCCACCGCCCACGGATCGCGTCGCAGCAGAGCGGCGGCGTTGTTCTCAAGCCAGCGAAAGAAGCTCTCGTCGAGGATCACGCCGTACTTGACCACCTCGGCAATGCCCGAGAGATATTCCCGCTCCGGCAGGGTCTGGAGGATCTCCATGTCGGCAAGCACCAGGCGCGGCTGATGGAAGGCCCCGAGCATGTTCTTGCCCAAAGGGTGATCCACCGCGGTCTTGCCACCCACCGAGCTATCCACCATGGCCAGAAGCGTGGTGGGAACCTGCACGAAGTCGATGCCGCGCTGATAGCAGGCGGCCGCGAAGCCCGCCATGTCACCGACCACGCCGCCGCCGAAGGCTACCAAGCAGGAAGAGCGGTCCAATCCCTGCTCCAGGAGCCAACCGAGGATTTCTCCCGCCTGCTCCCAGGTCTTGTGGACCTCTCCCGAAGGCACCAAGAAAACGGGAAGTCCCGGAATGGCCTGCCGCCATTCGTCGAGCACCTGCGCCTGGGCCTTAGCCACGGTGACATCGGCCACCACCACAGGGCGCCCTAGCCCCTTATGCTCCAGAAGGCTCGGCAAGAAGCGGGCGATGTTCGTCCCGGCGAAGATGGGATAGCTGCGGCTTCCGCCCAATTCAACCGTGAGCGCCTTGGAGCGCCAGGGCTCCAGCATGGCCACGATGCGGTCGGCCAGCTCCTCGCGCGTCACCGCTTCGGAGGACTCCACCAGAAAGTCGGCCTGGGCGTAGTAGGGAGCCCGCTCAGCAAGCATTTGACGGATTTTGTCCAGACGCTCGGCGGGATCAAGACCGGCGAGCAAGGGGCGGTTTTCCTTGCGCGAGACGCGATCAGAAATCACCTCCGGAGCGGCGCGCAGGCCGATCAGGATGCCCGAGCGGCGCAGGATGGGAAGCGCCTTAGGATGCAGCAGCGTGCCACCGCCCAGCGAGATCACGCGCGGGCCTTCAGCTGAAAGCTCCTCCAGGGCCTGGATTTCCAGTTCCCGGAAGGCCGCCTCGCCGCGCTCGGCGAAGATCTCGGGAATGGTCTTGCGATGGCGCGCCTCAATGTAGCGGTCGGTGTCCTCGAAAGGCACCTCAAGAAGCTCGGCCACGCGGCTACCCACGCGACTTTTTCCGGTGGCCATGAAGCCCGTGAAGTAGACGTTCATGACTGTACCTCGGCGAGAGCCTGTTCCATCGTGTCCATCAGGGGAAATATGTCTTTCGAGATGCCGGCTCCCAGCAGCCATTTGCGACAGGAGACAGCGCCCTGCCCCACCAGCATGCCGATGCCCGACACGCCCAGGGCTCCTCGGGCACGGGCGTGCGCGAGAAACGGCGTCTCCAGCGGCTTGTAGACGATGTCGCAGGCCACTTGTCCGGGCTCCAGAGCGTCTTCGGGAACGGGAGAGCTCCCTGCCCCGTCGCCGCTTGCCATGCCCACGGTGGTGGTCTGGATCACAAGGCTTGGGCGCCCCTTGTTCCAGGCGACAAATTCTGTTAGAGGATGGATATGCTCCGGCGGCACGATCCCTACAGCCTTGGCGGGAGTGCGGCAAAAGACCTCAACGGTGCGAGGAGAAAATTGCGAGTCGTTGCAGAGTCCGCGCGCGATAGTGCGCGCCGATCCGCCAGCCCCCAAGATGGCCACATCGAGGCCCGCCAGCCAGTTTCCGAAAGCCGCCTCGTCGCGAAAGGGATGGCCGCCGAGGCAAACGTTCTTGCGCAAGTTGTGGAGAAATCCGTCAAAATCTGTCGAATCTCCCTGCCACTTCCCCTCGGCATCCCGCCACAAGGTGTTTACCGCCTCGTAGAGGCGCGCCGAAGCATGGAGCGTCCTTCCGTTTTCCAGAAGCCAGCGGTAGACATTTCCCTTGTGCGGTACGGTGACGTTGCATCCCACCACGCTTTCATCTGCCTCCAGCCGCGCGAGGGTCGCCTCGATCTCGCCTTCGGGGACGTCCAGGGTGGCGTAGCGGGCATCGAATCCGGCCCAGGAAAACGCCGCGTTCTGAAGTAGCGGCGAAAGCGAATGGGAGACAGGATGTCCTAGGAGAAAGGCATGCAGACCAGGCATCTTCCCAAGTTAGCCAACCGAAAGCCCGCTGCGTCCGAGTCTTTGCCGTCACGCCTCTGGCGATTGCTATGCTGCGTGACATGAAAATCCTGCCCTTGCACCTGGCACTGGCGGCGCTGGTCCTGCTGGCCGGTTGCGCCGGCCCCTTCCGGATCGGTTCCGAAGGCTTTGGCTTCGAGGTGCCTACGGAAGATCTCCAGAAGCAGGTGGACCAGAAGACCGGCTTTCCCTACGAGCGCGCCCTGGGAATCGCCAAGCTGCACGTCGGCCAGGCCGAGGTGAAGCTCTATCCCGACGAGAACGCCGTCGGCCTGACGCTCCCGGCCTATGTCAAAGTCGGATTTTTCTCCGTCAAGGGAAGCCTCGCGGTCTCAACCGTCCCCGAGTACGACTCGACCGACGGTGCCATCTACATCTCGCACCTGACCGTGCGCGAGCTCAGGATTCCCGGAGTCACCCCCGAAGTGAGCGACCTCTCCGCCGAGGCCGTGGCCGAAATCCTGAATTTGTCAGTGAAGCGCTACAAGATCTACCAGCTCGATCGCAAGAAGTTCGGAGAGCGGCTGACCAAGCTGCTGCTCAAGGACGTCAAGGTGCAAAAGGACGGGATCTTCTTCCACATGGGGCTCTGATGCTCAATCGTCGCCAGTTCTTTGCCTGCGCAGTCCTGCTCCTGGGTGCCTGCAGCCGGGAAAACACCGTGCTCCAGACAACGGCAGAGAACGCCCGCACCGACACATCCGGCACCTGCAACGGCATTTGCGACGCCTCCACGCCGAGCATCCCGGTGGTGGACAACTCTGGCGGCTGGGGAGACGTCACCACCTACGGAGGAGTCGGCAATAACACTCCAAGCACTGGAGGCGCCTGCAACTACGGCGCCACCGGCATCACCCACTACGCCGCCATCCAGGTGAGCCGGCTTCCGGGCGACCTGCAAGGGCAGTGGAACGGCGGGCGCATCTGTGGCCAATGCGCCCTGGTGCGAGCCCGCACCGACTCGGGCTGGAAGCAGACCTACGTACGCATCGTCGACAAGTGTCCCGACGGCGATTGCGGCATCGATCTGGGAGGAGCTCCGGCCACCGAACTGATGGGAGCGCAAGCCGGACGCTACGCCGGAGAGTGGAGCTTCGTCTCCTGCCAAGGCCTTTCGGGAGTCTCCGACGGAGTCCCTTCGCTCTATGTGAAGGGGGGAAGCAACGCTTGGTGGTCGCGAATCCAGGTCCGGAACCCTTCGGCGGCAGTCTCATCCCTGCGGATGCGCCGCGATGCCGACACGTCTGCGGCTTGGGATACGCTGGCATGGGACACCTCTATTGAAAACTTCTTGATCGTTGCTCCGACCATCCTCTCGGACTCCCTGAGCCTATACCAACTGGAAGCCGCCACGCGCGATGGCCACGTGCATGCCGTGACATTGAGCGCGCATGTCTTTTCTCGTTCCGATACCAGCATCCTCTTTACGCAGTTGCGCTGATCCACGATTTATGTTTGCTAGAGTGTCTCGCTTCGGTCACAGATACGCCTTTCTCGTCAATCCCGTCTCGGGAAGCGGCAAAGGATTGATCATCCTCCAGCAGCTGCCTCAGATGCTGGAAGAGCTTGGCATCCCCAGCGAGGCCTGGACTCTGGAGACGACCAAGGCGGAAGGCCTCCGCGAGCAGGTCGCCGCCTTACTCAAGGATCACGACCGCCTCATCGTGGCCGGTGGCGACGGAACCGTCGGTCAGGCCCTGGACGGAGCCTTGCAAGCCGAGCATCCCGATGCCGCCATCGGTTTCTTTCCGCTGGGAACCGGCAACGATATGGCGCAGGAGCTCAAGCTGGTGCGCACATTCAAGTGGCGCGGGACCAAGGCGCTGCTTTCCGCCTTCCTAAAGGACCAGACCGCAGAAATCGACCTGTGGGACGTCAATGGCAAGGCGGTCCTCGCCAACTACCTCTCGGTCGGGTTGGACGCCGCCGTGGCGCGCCGATTTTCCCAGTACCGCACCCGGAAATCCATCCAGAGCGTGACCTGGAACAAGCTCTACTACATCAAGGCCGGGCTCGCCAACTTGGGGCTCCGGCTAAAGAATTTTCGCGTAGAGGCCGGTTCCCAAGGCCATACCTCGGTCGACCTCTCCGGTTCCTGTTCGGTGCTGTTCCTCAATATCTCGAGCTACGCCGGTGGGACGCTCCGCTCCCCTGGGACTCGTCCCGACGACGGCAAGCTTTCGATCCTCCCCATCCCTTCGCTGCTGCATTACCTGGCCTTGGCTCCGGGAAGCGTCTTCGCTCCGCTCGCTCGAGCCAGCGCGCGCGCCTTCCTGCCGGCTTGGCACACCGATGCCGTCCACGCCAAATGGAACGGCGAGATCCCGTTACAGGTGGATGGCGAACCGCGTCCCGACCTGGGACGCGAAGGACACCTGGATATCACCTTGAAGGGACGAGCACGCATCCTACTGGGACCGCGACGTCCCTGGTTCACCAGAGATCCGTGATGGACTTCGCTCCCGGCACCCCATCATTGCTGCGTCCCATGTTGATGACAGACTTGATCGCCGTGACGGAGCTGGACGAGCGCTGTCAGCCTCACCCGTGGGGGCCGGCAAATTTTCAGGGAGAACTGCTGCGCCAAGACAACGGCTTCTCGCGCGTCGTCCTCGTCGAGGAAACGATGGTGGGCTACCTTTGCACATGGATGGTCCTTGACGAACTGCACATTGGAACCATAGGGGTCGATCCGACCTCGCGGCGCAGCGGATGGGCCAAACGACTCATGAGGGAAGCGCACGCCTGGGCCAAAGGTCGGGGCGGCACCATCGCCCATCTAGAAGTGCGCGCCGGAAACGTCGCGGCCTTGGAGCTCTACCAAGGCTTGGGCTATCGTCGCGTCGGTCGACGCAAAGCCTACTATCCAGACAACCAGGAAGACGCCTTACTGCTCTTGGCGGATCTGTGAACACCGCACTGTTATTGCTTGGTATGATCATCCTTGGGGCGGCCCTGGGCTGGTTCTTCTTTCCGCTTCGCAACCGTGGGCTATTGCGCTCCAAGCGCCATCTGGAGACGATCTTCGACCACATCGATCCCATCGTGGTGGTCGATGCCTCGTTTCGCATCCAACGCGTGAACCGCGCCTTTCTGCGCTTGACCGGGCGCGATTTCCGCGACCTGCTGGGACAGGACATCTCCACACTGCTGCTGCACTGGGGGCTTTCCAAGGAAGACTTGGAAATCATCGCCCACGAGGCCGAGCGCACCACCCTGCGCGAGCGGCCCTTGCGTCTGGATGATCGCGAACGCCTATTCGACCTGCGAACGTACCCAGTCCTTTCCACCTCCGGAGCCATCGACGAGATCGTACTTCACCTCCAGGAAGTGACCCAACTGGCTCAGATGCGCCGCCGTGCCGAAGAAGCCTCGGCGCGCCTCAAGCTCCTCAACGAAGAGCTATCTAGCCGCAATACCGCACTGAAGAGCGCCACCGACGCGCTGGCCGCCGAGATCGACGTGGCCCGTGAAATCCAACGCGGCATTCTGCCCCGGGAACTCCCCGCCATGCCGGGACTTACGGTCCAGATCCGCTACGAGCCAGCTAGACCCGTTGGCGGAGACCTCTACGACTTCGTGCAACTGGACGAATACCGCCTGGGATTCTTCATCGCCGACGTTTCCGGACACGGCCTGCCGGCCGCCTTCGAAGGCGCCATGGTGAAGATGAGCTTCCAGCACCACGCCCTGGTCAGCCAGTCTCCGGCGCAAGTCTTGCGCAACATGAACATAGACCTGCGCAAGAGCCTGGCCCCAGGCCACTACGTGACGGCCTTCTACGGGATCCTCGACTTGGTGGATCACTCGCTGGTGTACTGCCGTGCCGCCCATCCCAAGCCGCTTCTGGAACACGCTGACGGCGGCTGGGAACGGTTGGAATCGCATGGCCTCTTCGTGGGCATCGTGGAAGATGCCGATTACCGCGACGCCCACATGCAGTTGGCCCAAAGGGACCGGCTCTACCTCTTCACGGACGGCTATTACGAAGGCCTGGAAGTGGGTCCCACCAAAGGCTACGACGCGCTCCAGGAAGTGCTGGCGCGCCGGCAACCGTTGGACGAATCCCTGGGATACGTCGAGCGGTCGCTGAACGAAGCCCCGGCCAAAGAAGACGACCGGACCTTCCTGTGCCTAGAGCTCACTCTTCCGGCGCGTCTGCGGCGTTTCCAACTGCTGGCGCGCTTTCTCCCGGGATCGCCACTGCAAGTGCGGCGGGTCCGCGGCGCTTCCCAAGCCAGCGCCGCCGCCGAATCCTTTTGCGCGTCTCTGGCCCTGGCCGGCTGGCCCATGCGCATCGCCAAGCGGCTGCGGCTGGCCGCCGACGAGATGTGCGCCAATGCCATCGAACACGGCCTGCGCAACCAGAAGAACGGCAAGGCCTGGGTGGCCTGGAGCGTGCGCGCCGACGAGTGCCGCTTCGCCATCCACGACTCGGGTCCCGGCTTCAACCCCGATGCCCTTCCCGACCCGCGCTCCATGGACCGCATCCATCTGTCCCGCGGACGCGGCATCTTCATGACCCGCCAAAGTGTCGACCACCTCTGGTTCGACCACGGTGGCCGCACCGCGACCTTCCTTTACCGCCTCAAAAGCGAAGGCGACTGAGGTCGCACCCGCGCAAAGCGATTACCTTGGGATGGATGGCAAAGGACTGTTCATTCGACATCGTGAGCAAGGTGGATTCCCAAGAAGTGCGCAACGCCGTGGACCAGGCGAGTCGCGAAGTCGCCTCGCGCTTTGACTTCCGCGGCAGCAAGTGCCTGATTGAATATGACGGCAAGGCGCTCAAGCTGACGGCCGACGACGAGCCCAAGATGGAGCAGCTCAAGGACGTGCTCGATTCCAAGCTCATCAAGCGCGGCGTCAGCGCCAAAGGGCTCGAGTGGGGCAAGCTCGAACCGGGCGGACATATGTCGGTGCGCCAGACGGCCACGCTCAAGGCGGGCGTGCCGCAGCCCGACGGCAAGAAGGCGGTTCTTCTGGTGAAGAATTCCAAGCTGAAGGTGCAGATCGCGAACCTTGGTGATCACCTGCGCGTGACCGGCAAGTCCCGCGACGACCTGCAGGAAGTCATCAGCCTGCTCCGCAAGAACACCGCGGACTTCACCGTGGATTTTCAGTTCGAAAACTACCAGTGAAGTTCCCTTTCTTTCTCCTAGCACTGGCAGCCCTTTCTCAAGCGCAAACGCTTCCCGGGAACTTCGAGACCTCGCTCCTCTGCGATTCTAGCAGCGTCTGGGTGACCAACTACCAGGATCAGCTCAGCCGCATCACTGGAGCCGGGGCCGCCATCACGACAGCGACGCCCGGGCTTCATCTTTCTAACGCCAATGCCGACTATCCCCTCTGGCGCGGCGTCTACCTGAACGGGCACGGATACTTTCCGCTGGCCAACCTAAACAGCAGCGGCAAAGGCTTCCTCTCGGCCTTCTGGAAAGCCTCGGCAGATTCCTCTGGAAAAACCGTCAGACGACTCTCGAAGATCGACCTGCCAATGCCTTCCACCTGGGCTGTAGATGCCGACAGCGCTTGGGGCGCGAGCGATTCGTCCAAGGTTCTCTGGCAACTGAAAGGGAACGACTCCTTGGAGGCGTGGGGACTTTCGGCGACTGGTCATCTGCGACGGCTCGCCGCCTGCGGCGGCACCTGCACTCTGCCGTCTCTGACAGATTCCTTCCTGACCGTGCGCGGCATTGGTCGCGACAGCGCCGCAAACCTCTGGATCGCCACCACCAAGGGCCTTTGGCGCGGACTTTCCGGCGCCGCCTTGGCGCCAGTCGACACTAGCCATGCCTTTCGGGGCGTGTGGCCGGGCCAACACGCAGCCTTGGTGCAAAGCGATTCTGCGATCCTGTGGAGCGATGCCGTTACCTCTCCCCTGCTCGACCTGCGCGGTGATACCTCGGTTCTTTCCGGGGCCAAGGTCGGTGCCGTGGCGTGGCTCGGCGACACCGCCTGGGTGCTTTTACAAAAATCCGGCGTCGGTTTGTCAGGAATTGTCCGCGTGAAAGCAGGCAGCATCCTCTCGGGAAGCGGCAAGACTCCGTCGCTCTTCGACACCGAGGACGGCCTTCCCTTCTCGGAAAGCGCGAACCTTGCCGACATCGCCCGCGAAACCAAGACCGGTCGCCTGTGGGTTGCTTCCCGCGGCGAGGGGCTGGCGGTGGATTCCAATGACCGTTGGACCTTGGTCAGCCACAAGGCAGCGCTCCAATCGAACCTCAAGGAAGTGCGCATCGTTCCCACCCGACTGGAATCGGGATCGTCGCTGATCGCCTACAACCTCGCCAATGCGGGGAATGTGGACATCGAAGTCTTCAACGGCGCCATGGAGAAGGTCCGCACCATCGTCCGCGGAGCCCCACGCAATGCAGGCGGCGCCAATCGCAGCGAAGTCGCCACTGAGGACCGCTGGGACGGCTGCACCGACGGCAAACGCTTAGCCTCCATCGGCCTCTACTACGTGCGGGTGAAGTCGGGAAGCCAGACCGCCTGGGGCAAGGTCTTCCAGCTCAAGGGAGGCGCCTCGTGCGACTGACAGCCCTAGCACTGCTCTTGGCCACCGGAACCGCGCTGGCCAGTGATCTCGGCGGCTCCCCCGGCTGGGTCGGTCGCTTGGGCGGCGGCACTCGCGAATTCGCCCTAGGAAACGCCGCTGGCGCCCTGGAACCAACGGCCCTGGATGCCTGGTGGAATCCGGCCCGCCTGCCACTGCGTAATGGTTGGGACGTTTCCCTCTCTGCCGAAGAGCGTCCCTTGGACCGCCAAGGCGGCGCCCTGGGCATCGCCACCAACATCGGTTCGCGCCTGGGCGTCGGGGTGTCGGTGCTCTACCGGCGCGATGCCGACGTGCCGGTCTACGACGCCGATGAGACGCTGACAGAAACCAGCACCCCCTACTTCATGCTGGCGCAGATTGGCCTTGGCATGCGGATCACCCGCAGCCAGTCGATCGGCCTCTCCTTCGGAGTCTATCGGGAAAATCTGGACCTTTCCGGCTACCCGACCTACTCGGCGCCCGCCCGCATCGATTTCGGCTGGATCATGCGAGGCCCCGACACCGCCTGGGCCGTGGCAGCAGTGCTACGCAACATCGGGCTCACTTCGAATCTGGTGGCTCACGAAGACCGCAACTCGAGCGCAACGACCTCCGGCTCTTCCAACGTCAACGAAGGCGTGGTGCCGCGCAGCCTCGAACTTTCCGGGCGCTATCGCTGGCATCCCCAGCCAGGCCAGTCGCTAGACATTCTGCTCACGCCGGTGGCCCAGCTTCCCGATTCGTCCTTCGTCTCGGCGACCGGTGCCACGCTCGGACTGCGAGCCGGTCTCGAATACGCACCCCAATCTTTCTGGCGCCTGCGCGCCGGCTACGAGCAGGGCTCCTGGGGTGCCGGCGGATCGCTGCGCATCCTGCCTTGGGGAGAAGATTCCACCGCACACCGCCAAGCCCTGTGGCTCGACTACGCCGCCATGATCGAGCGGGAAACGGGCGCCTCGCTCCTTTCCGTGGGATTGCGAGGATCGCTGTGAAGACATTCGTCAGCCTGATCACTCTCGCCTTGGCCATCTCGGCTCGGGCGCAGCTCGATCTTTCAATTCCCGACGGCTCGTCGGGCTACAAGCTGCTGAAGCTCCAACCCTCACCGCGCGCGGAAGCCCTTTCGGGCGCCGGTTCCGCCGTGTCGGGACTGGGATCTGACCAGGACCAGAATCCGGCGGTGGCAAAACCCGACGGCAACGAACTTTCTGGAGGCTACGCAAGCCTTCCCGAGAAGTTCGCCACCGGCATCCAGCATCTCTCGTGGCGCATTCCTGCAGGGCCAGGCACCTTCACCGGGCGCATCCGCTACGAAGGCTTCAGCGACCTCGCCGGCTACGATGAAGAAGACCATTCGACAGGAGACTTCTCGGCCTCCACCTGGACGGCTGGCGGCGGCTATGCCTGGAACATCGACAGCTCCTTCACTGTTGGGACGCGTCTGCAGTACGCCATGAACTCCGTCGAGCGTTACCACTCGTGGGCCATCGTGGGAGACCTCGGCGTGCGCTACGCCCCCGTGCACCACCCTTGGAGCCTGGCCGCTTCGCTCTTGAACGTGGGCAAGTCCTCAGTAGCCGACAGCGTGGAAGACAAGCTTCCCACCACCGTGGTGCTAGGTGCCGGATGGCGATTCCCTAGGCTTTCGGGATGGCAGTTCACCCTGCTTGCCGACCTGCGTCACCCCAACGACGAGGCCTGGACCCTGCCCGTGGGCGTGGAGGCGCAATGGAGCGTCCTTACCGTGCGCGCCGGCTTTCCCGTCCTTGCCGACAACGCCCGCCCAAGTTTCGGTGCCGGTCTCGCTTGGGAGAACATTCGTCTGGACGGCAGCGTGGCCTGGAACGCCGTCACAGGGATGACTTCAGCCTTAGAATTCGCGCTCGCGCTCTAAAGGCTAAAGCTTCGGGGGCGCGTCTTCGGGAAGCATTCCCTTTTCGCGCAACCGACTTTCGATCTCCTGAGTCATGCGAGCAGGATCGCGCAACAGCACAGCGGCAAAGGCAATGGCTTCGTCCACCCATTCCTCGGGATAGGTTGCCTGCCAGCGTTCCACCAGTTCGGCCGTCTCAGAACCAGGCACCAAGCCGCGTCGCAGCTCCATGGCAAGTCCCAACGCTAGACGCAATCCAAGGCCGCGATGGCCATCGGCGCGCTCTGCGATCAGGATGTCCAGGCGGCGAATGCGCTCTGCCAGCGCCGTGAGCCCTTCCATCAGGCGGCGGCGCTCTGAGAGCCGAGCACGATGCGGGTCGTCGGCCGATCAACAGCCGTTCCCTCTTCACGCAACGGAACCGCAAGCTTGGCCTTGGCAAGTGCGTCGGACAGATCGGATCCACTCCATTCGATCAGCGAATGGAGGCTTCCATCGGCAAGCCTGAGCTCGTGGCGGAAGGTCTCAAAACCGCTAGCGGCACCGGCAGTCAGGCTGGTCGCGTCCTCGGACACCAGCTCAGCATCCCAGCTGCGGCGAAACAAGCCCATCGAAAGCACGTGGCGCAAAACCTTGCGCCCATCCTTTTCGCGAAGCTCCACGAAGAGAGACGGCGCGGAGCTCATCATCACCACCCTGGAGGCGGGAGTCAGAAACCGGGCCAGCGTCAAGTCTGCGGAAACGGCGCACCGATGCTCAAGTCGATCCATGCCATCAAAGGTAACAAAGCCTTTCGCCATCGGGGCTTGCCTACCCCCTTTCACTGTGATAGGATTTTTATCGCTTCATTTCCGCGCCGTAGTCCTTTGTAAATGGGATGTTGCAACCATGGCACACCCGAAGGAGAACGCATGAATCCACACCGCTTCCGCTCCGCACTCCTGTGCGGAGCTGTCCTTTCCAGCATTGTCGCCCTCTCCAGTTGCGACAACGTACAGGATTTGACGGCCAACTCCATCACCGCCAAGACCTACACCTGGAGCGATGTCTACCCGATCTTCGCCCGCAGCTGCATGCCCTGCCACAACTCCGGCAACAAGCCCAATTTCACGGACAGTAACGCTGTCAACGCCTCGGCCCACCAGATCAGCGAGGCCGTGAGCAGCGGCTGGATGCCTACGGCGGGAACCGTACACTTCACACCGGCCGAAAAGCAGATTCTGTTGCGATGGGCCGACACCACTGCCAAACGCGTTCCGCAAAAGCAGGGAGACTGAGATGAAACGCATCGTCCTTCTCGGCATTCTGACAGCAAGCCTCTCCATGGCTGCCCCCCACATTTCCAAGAACGGTTGGGTGGAGTTCTTCTCCAAGACGCCCATGGAGACCATCCAGGCCACCACTTCGACGGCAGTCTCCAAGTTCGACCCGGAGACCGGCAACCTTTCGATCCGCATGCGCAACACCACTTTCGTCTTTCCCAACAAGCTGATGCAGGAGCACTTCAACGAGAACTACATGGAATCGGAGAAGTATCCCGTCTCCAGCTTCGACGGAACCGTGAAGGGACTCGATAACGTCTCCCTGGAGGCCGGTAAGAAGGTCCAGGTCGTGGTAGAAGGAACCCTCGACATCCACGGCGTCAAGAAGCATCGTGCCATTCCCGCCACGCTCTGGAAGCTTCCCGACGGCACCATCCATGGCGAGAGCGTCTTTCCCGTGAAGATGGCCGAGCACGACATCAAGATCCCCTCGCTTCTCACCAAGAAATTCACCGAGGAAATGCGCGTCACCACCAAATTCGACTGGAAGCCGGAGGTGAAGAAGTGAAGCGTTCCATCCTCTTCTTGACCGCCGCCGCCACATTTTGTCATGCCCAGGACATGGACAGCCTGCTTGCCCAAGCAGCTCCTGCCGGGCCGGTAGAGGCCACCTTCAAGTCGATCCGGGTGGTGGAATCGCATAGCGTCGAGACCTCCGGGAAGGGCGTCCTGAACTTCGTGGTCTCGCACCGCTTCGGCTCCTTCGGAAACGGCCCCGACGGGGGCTTTGGCCTGGACATGGCCAACACCCGCCTAGGCCTGGACTACGGCCTCACTGACCGACTCGACCTCGGCCTAGAGCGCTCCAACAACGAGGGGAAGCCCGTCGACCTGTGGGGCAAATTCCGCCTCTTGCGCCAGAGCTCCGACAATTCCATGCCGGTGAGCGTGACGTGGCTCTCGGTAGGCTACCTCAACACCCAGGATCCCGAGGGCGTCACGAGTTTGCCATTTTCTGACAAACTCTCGAGCCTCCACCAACTGATCGTGGCCCGCAAATTCACCGAGAAGCTCTCGCTGCAGGTCTCCCCTACCCTGGTGCAAAGGAGCCTTGTCGAATACAGCGACGAGAAAAAGGTAAGCCTGGGAACCGGCATCGCCGGCCGCTACAAGCTCACCTCGCGGCAGGCCCTGAGCCTTGACGTCACGCAGATGTTCACCGGCCTGCACAGCTACGATGCTCCCGCCATCGGCCTTGGTTGGGACATCGAGACGGGAGGCCATGTGTTCCAGCTGAACCTGGTGAACTCGGGCTGGCTCTCGGAGGATCGCGTCTACACCCGCGGCGGCCAAGGGCTCGATCATTTTTCCACTTGGTGCCTGGGCTTCCACATCACACGGGCCTTCGACTTCGGGGGCTGAGGCGTGATTATATTGCCCCTCCCATGAGCGACGACAAAAAGGAACCCTGGCTAAACCTCTTAGCGCTGACCACCGTGATCTTCGCGGTGTGCGCCACCCTGTCCACCTTCAAGGCGGGGGGATTTTCAACAAAAAGCGTCATATCCCAGGCGCAGGCATCGGACCAGTGGTCCTACTTCCAGGCCAAGAACCTGCGCGGCAACCTCTACAAGCTGCAGGTGGAGAAGCTCCAGCTCGACAGCTCCGTGCTGCCCCGCACCACGGAGCCCGAGATCCGCGACCGCTACGCCAAGGCCATCCGCGACGCCGAGTCGAGCGTGCGCAAGTACGAGTCCGAGAAAGCCGAGATCCAGAAGGCCGCCAAAGCCCTGGAGGCAAAGCGCGACGACGCCCAACGCCACGGCGGGCCCTTCGGGATCGCAGTGATCTTCTTTCAGGTGGCAATCCTGATCTCCTCGGTGGCCGGCCTCTTCAAGCGCAAGGCGCTGTGGTACCTCTCCCTTCCCATCGGAATCGTCGGACTCCTCTACTTCGCCAACGGCTTCTTCCTCTTCTTCTGACCTACTCGGTCCAGCGAAGCGGCCAGAGGCGTTCCAGGAGCCGGCGTCCGGGCACGACGACTAGGCAGCGCAGCAGCAGGCAAAGCCCCAGGGTTGTCGCAAGGTAGAGGGCGGGAAACCAGAGGCCGAGCCCCGCATGATGAAGAACGATGGCGATCCAGGGCGTCCAGCCCACCAGCACGAGAATCGGGACCCCAACGCGAGCAGCCTTTCCAAGCCAAGCGGGAGGGCGCCGTCCCGTTTGCCTTAGCGCGATCAGGAGAGCCCCCCAAGCCGGCACCGTCCAGAAGGCCTGGAAAACGCCCGGCTCCAAATGCCCGAGCAGCATGGCGAGACAGAGAAGAAGCATCGAGACAATTTCTGTCATCATCCCCCGCCAAGCCGCTAGCCTGCCGCTGAAGTCAAGCGAAAGTCGGCACAGAGCCCCGAAAGAGAATTCCCAGAGCCTTTCCGGAGGGAAGGCGCGGAAGAACCAGGCGCGCGCGTCCACGTCCAAAAGGCTTGCAGGCAGAATGCGGGAAAACACCAAGGCTAGACCGAAAGAGGCGCTCCACAGCCCTATGGCCAGAACGAACGGGGAGATTCCACGCCCGAGCAAGCGGAAGAGAAGGCCAACGATCGCCGGAGCGCAGAGAATCCAGAAGGCGCCGGCCCCGAAAATCCAGAGGTCGGAATTCCAGAGCTCCAGAAAGGCGCGCGCGGGAAACCATCCGTGGACGAGGCAAAGGTTCGCCGCCAGCGAGAGGAGATCGACCTCCGGGACGGAGCCCAGGTCCGAAAGGCCGGAACGGCGAAAGAGGAGGGCGCAGCAGACGGAAATTCCGAGCACCGCGAGATGGAGGGGAAGCCATGCCAGAGAGGCGCGGCGCGTGAGCACAAGCCCCGAGCGCCCGGCTTGCCGAGCCAGAAGAGCCGTGTGCCAACCACATAGGACAAACAGCAGCGAGAGCGAGGCGCCGAGCTCCCCGGACCAAAAAGTGACCATGCCGGAGCTTGCGAAGAGGCGCGTCCATCCCGAGCATAGAGCACACAGGATCGGGAAAAGAAGAAGGGCCTCCATGCGCGCAAAGCTAGGACCGCAGGCGCGGCGCGAATGGGATTACAGGAACTGCAGGAGCGAGGGCTGGATGATCTTGGCAGCCACCTGCAATGAGGCCTGGTAGACCTGCTGGCGCTGCGAGAGTTCGGAGGCGGCCTGAGCCAGGTCCACGTCCTCCACCGTACTTTGGCGCTTGGTGAGCTCCAGTCCCGTCGAGGCTAGCCCATCGCCAGTCGCCTCGGTGCGGTTCTGGATCGAGCCCACCACCGTCTGGGCGTGAACGAAAGTGTCGCGCGAACGATCCAGACCGTCGACAGAATTGCGGACCATGCCGCTGTCGTCCAGATGCATCCCCTGCATAGTGGCAATGATGGCGGAAAAGACGTCCTCTCCGGCCTTTCCGAAGGCTTGGTCAGCCTTTACGTTAATGGGAAGCACCTGCCCGGTCTGCACCTGCCGATTGATGTCCCCGCTGATGTCCAGGTCGGTGCGGCGCACCCAGTCAAAATTCACGCTCGCGGTGCCGGCAGCCGTCACGGCTGGCGTGGAACGAAACGTCAGCGTCCCGGCCACGTAATCGACGTCGTAATCCTTGCCCTCGGTCAGTCCTGTTATGGATAGCGAGCCGGGAAGCAGGTCGACGGCAGTGGGGTGATTTCCCTTGGAATCCTGGCAGGTCTGATCGATAAGCGGAACCGTCGTTCCGGCAGCCATCGCCACACTTGCCGTAGCGTTTTTCTGCAGCGTGAAGGGAGGAATTTGGGTCTGGGTCCCCGAGAAGATGTAGCTGCCGTTGAAGTTGGCGTTGGCCATGCTCACCACCTGCTCCAACTGCTGTCGCACTTCCAGCAGATTGGCGTCGCGCTCCTTGGGGCCGTAGGTGTCACTGGCCGCTTGCAGAGCCAGGTCGCGGATGCGCAAGAGCAGGCTGTTTCCCGAGTTGAGCGCCGAATCTGACACCGAAAGCCAGCCGTCGGCGTCGCTCACGTTGCGCTGATATTGCTGGTTGGAACCGATGTCCGAACGCAACCGCAGCGACTCCCAAGTCCCGACACTGTCGTCCACCGGGGCCAGGATGCGCTTCTGGCTGGAGACCTGGTTCATGATGTGGTCGAGCTTCTGGAAGTTGCCGGAAAGTCCCGACTGGATGCCATCGTTGGTCATCCCATAGGTGATGCGCGTAGCCATGGTCTATGCCCTCACAGGTTCATGAGCGATTCGAGCATCTGGCTCACGGTGGAGATGTACTTGGCCGAGGCCTGGTAGCTGTGCTGGTATTTGACAAGATCCGTCACTTCCTCGTCGATGTTGACGCCGGCCACCGACTGCGCCTGCCGGCCGTAGAAGTCGGAGAGACTTTTTGAGGTGCCGAGCTTGGAGCGAGCGGTGGAATGGTTGGCTCCGATCGAGCCGACCATGTCGGCGTAGGCGTTCACGATGGTGGCGGTCGGGGTCCCGTGCTGATCGGGATTGGCGAGCAGGCTGTCCTTGAGCTGGGCAATGGCCAAGGCGTTGTTGCCGTCTCCCGCTCCCTTAAAACCGGTGGCGCTGTAGCGGAAGTCCACCGTAACGGCAGTCCCGGCAGGGAAGGCGATATAGTTGGTGAAGCTGATGCGCCCGTTGGCTTTGTCTACCACGAAGTCCTTGCCGGGACCTTCCGTAAGCTCCACCGAGGGAGGCCCGACGGTCTTGATCTTGACGGAACCGTCGAGCAGATCGCGATAGGCGGGGTCAACGGTCTGCGCCAGATCCAAGGCGGCTCCGGTGGCGGGAATCGCGGTGGACACGGGAGAGCTCGGCGAAAGGCTCGTTCCGCCGCTGCCGGCAGCCACGGCCAAGGGGTTCTTGGCGATCTCGGAAAGCAGCGCAATGGTGGCGGCGCTAGTCTTGGTGGCATCGAAGAAGTTCGTCCCCGTCGTCCCCTGAGCGTCGTAACCGCTGCGGTGCAGTTGATTGAGGCTTGTCACTAAGCTCGACGCCAGCGAATCAAGCTTCCCCTGAGCCCCAGGAATGATGCGGTCGCGCGCCTCTAGGATACCAGCAAGCTCGCCGTTCTTGGGCACGAAAGCGCAGTTGGTGCCCGAAACGCGCAGGCTCGAAAGCGTGAACGAGGTGCCGTCGGCAAGCGCCACGGAGTGGTGCTCCATGAGCAGCGGCAAGGGCTTGCTGGGAGCGACCAGCATCTGCCCCGACGAGGTCACCGTCACGCGTCCTTGGGCGTCTTCCACATAGTCGATGTCCAGAAGCTTGCCCAGCTTGGATAAGGCAAGCTGACGGTCGTCGCGGGAATCGTTGGCCTTGCCGGACGGCTGGGACTCGGCGGCAGCGACGGCCTGGTTGTCGTCGGAGATGCGCGAAAGCAGATCGTTGACGTCCTTGACCTTGGCGGCAAGCTGCACTTCTTCATCGCCGCGCAGGCCCTGCAGGCCGTCTGCCAACTGGTGGAAGCGGGAGATGGCCGTCTGGGCCTTATCGACCACCGACTGGCGCGCCGCCACATCGCCCGGATGATTGGCCAAATCCTGCCAAGCGTTCCAGAAAGAGGTGAGGCATTCTCCCAATCCCTGCTCCGTGGGTTCTGTGAAGAGCGCCTCCATGCGCCCCATGGCATCATCCACCTGAGTGTGCATGCCCACGTCGCCCTGGTTGGCCACGATGGTGTGGTCCAGCAGCTGGTCGCGCACCCGGCTGATCTGATCCACCTCCACGCCAAAGCCCATCTGCCCGAACTGGCCGTCGCGCTTCCAGTCGGCCGACTGCTCTAGGCGCTTGCGGCTGTAGCCTTCGGTATTGGCGTTGGTGATATTCTGGCCGGTAACGGAAAGGGCCGTCTGCGAGGCCGAAAGTCCGCGGGAACCGACGCTTAAGGATTCAAAGAGACCGCCTGACATCAGCCCCTCCATTCCATGCTGTTGAGCACCGAAAGTGCCGGTCGCACACTGGCGACCCCACGGCGTCCATAGGCAGCGGGAGCCCGCTGATGCCCGATGGCCAGCCGCTTGAGAGCCGCCATGGCGTCGTTGGCCAGCCGCTCGCCAGCCTCGGCCAGCACGGCATTGCCGCGGGCGATCTCAGCGCCCTTCAGCAAGTCCATCTTCAGGTTCCTGGCGGCCTCGCGCAACCGTTTGGCAACCTCTTCTGGAAGCTTGGGCAGCAGATCTTCAAGAGTCCACGGTACGTTCTTCCAGGGCAAGCGGAGCAAATCGCCAAGCTCCTGGCAGGTCTCCTGGCGGACGGCTTCTAGCTCGCGCATGCGCTCCGTCAGAGCTTCCATGAACTCCACGCCGCGACGGATCTCCACCGGACGATTTTCCAGCAGATCCTGCCGGTGCGCCTCCAAAAGCCCGAGATGCTCCCGCGCACAGCTTGCCAGGGAAGCCAGCAGGGCTTCCAGGCGATCCAGGGAGGGCATCACAGCGAAGCCTCCTGAAGCAGACGGGAACGCCAAGCCTGGACCTTGCGGACATAGCCTTGGGTCTCGGCGAAGGGAGGCACGCCACCGAACTTGTCCACATTGCCAGGACCGGCGTTGTAGGCGGCCAAGGCCTTGATCTCGTCACCGTTGTAGCGCTCGAGCATCTGCGCCAAGTAGCGGGCACCGCCCATCACCGACTGCTCGGGGTCATGGGGACGCGTCACCCCCAAGGAGCGCGCCGTGTCGGGCATGAGCTGCATCAGACCTTGGGCTCCCTTGGAAGAGATCGCTGTGGCCTTGCCGCCGCTTTCCACCTGGATCACGCTGCGCAGGAGGCTTTCGGAAACGCCAGTGGCCTGCGAGGCCTTGCTGGTCAGGGACCGCAGATAGGCTTCGCGAGGGTCATCGGCATCAGGGAGGCTGTCGGGAGGAGTCGCGGCCGTCTTGCTCTTGGCAGCATAGGCACGCAGCACGCGATCGGGAACCCGGTCGGGACGCATCTGGGGAATTCCTTCCATGCCGCTCTGGCGAAGGATCTGCGGATAAAGCATACGCGCCATGCCCAGACCCGAATTCTTGGAGATGGTGTCGGCCATCTGGGTGTGGTACATGTCCTGGTAGATGTCCTGCGCAACCTCGGAATCCTCGCCCATGAGCGGATCCTTGGCCGTGGACATCTCCTTCAGGAGCTGACGCACAAAGATCGCCTCGAAATCGCACGCCGCCTTCCACGCCTTCTTCTCCTGAAGCGTGGTCGGATGTGGATTTGAGATGTTGGCGGTAATCTGCATGAGTCAAGTCTCCAGTGTCAGCTAGAGAATCAACTCCGGTGCCAATCGGGTTTATGGGCACCATATCCATTCAAGTAGGCAGATCCTGCCGCCCGAGGTCAGCCTTCCCTTTTTTGCCGGGGGGAAAGCTGCCGCGGATGCACCTACATCAGCGTGTGATGGATGAGAAACGTCACCAAGGCTCCGATGCCTGCGGTCGCCGGAATGGTGCAGGTCCAGGCCACCAGCATCTCGCCGGCCACCCCCCAATGCACAGCATTGTGGCCGCGAGTGGACCCCACGCCCATGATGGCTCCCGAAAGGCAGTGGGTGGTGGACACGGGCACGCCCCAGTGGCTGGCGGTGAGGATCACAGTAGATGCAGCAGCCTCGGCAGCGAAGCCGTTGATGGGCATTAGCTTGATGATGCGGTTCCCCAGCGTTTTGATGATGCGCCAGCCCCCGGAGGCCGTTCCAAAGGCCATGGCAGCAGCACAGGCAAGCTTCACCCAAATGGGGATGTGGATGTTCTTGGGATCCATAAATCCACCCGCCACCAGCGCCATGGTGATGATGCCCATGGACTTCTGCGCATCGCCATTGCCGTGACTGAAGGCCATCAGCGAGGCCGAGGCGATCTGCAGCCAGCGGAAGATGTGGTTCACCTTGCCAGGGACGGCATTTCGGAAGATCCACAGAAGCGCCAGCATGATGAGAAAGCCCAGAGCAAGGCCAATGATGGGCGAGAAGACCAGTCCCTTGAGCACCTTGTAGACGCCAGCCATTTCAATGACCTTGGTCCCCGAGCCAGCGATGCCGGCACCGATCAGACCGCCGATCAAAGCGTGCGACGAGCTGGAGGGAATGCCCTTCCACCAGGTGAGGAGGTTCCATAGGATGGCCGCCACCAGGGCCGCCACGATGGTGGAAGCGTGCAAAGCTGACGGGTCGACGATGCCCTTGCCGATGGTCTTGGCGACCTCTTCAGAAAAGAGGGCACCGGCAAAGTTGAGGGTCACGGCCATAATGATGGCCATGCGGGGCGACAGCACCCGCGTCGAGACCACCGTGGCGATGGCGTTGGCGGTGTCGTGCATGCCGTTGATGTAATCGAAGGCAAGCGCCAAAAGGATGATAAGGATGACAAGCCAGAGCATGTTCAATTGCCTCAGGCGTGCTTCAGGACGATGCCTTCAACGAATCCGGCCACATCCTCGCACTTGTCGGAGGCCGATTCGAGCATCTCGTAGATGTCTCTCCATTTGATCACGTCCATGGGCGTGAAGCCTCCGTCGAAGAGATCTCCCAGCGCTTGGCGGGTGATGCGGTCGGCTTCGTTTTCCAGGCGGTTGATCTCGATGCAGTAAGGGCGGATGGCCTCCCACTTGAGATCCTTCAAAAGCGGCATCATGAGCTTGATCTGGGTCGCCTGAGCTTCCAGGCAGGCGGCCAGTCCCTTGACTGGCTCGGAGATGTGGTCGATGCGATAGAGCACCATGTGGTCCATGGCAGCTTCCATCTGGTCCATGCAGTCGTCCAGGGCCAAGGCCAGGCGGTGGATGTCCTCGCGGTCGATGGGAGTGATGAAGCACTTGTCCAGGCGCACCAGCACCTCGTGGGTCACTTCGTCGGCATCGTGTTCCAGCCGCTCGAGCTTGGCGGCATTGTCCTTGAGCAACGAGAAGTCAGCGGCAGCTTCTCGGAGCAGGAGCGAACCCTTGTGAAAAAGTTCCGCCGAGTGCTCGAACATGTCAAAGAACTTCTCGTCGGATGGAATCAGCTTGAACATCGAAGAAATTTCCTTCTGGAGGGCTTAAGCGACACCGAAATGAAACAAGTTTGCGCGTCAATTGTAACCGTATTTCACGACCAACACGACTTTTGCAACTCTTTTGAAACATGATAAAAAGTTGCCGCCCCGTCCCCGGTCCAGAAATTCCGGGCCTAGGCTCTAAATTGAGGGATTATGGAAAATGCGGACAAGAAGCCAAAACCTCCCCGCCCCAACCGTCCGTTGCCCAAACCTTGGCTCGGAGCCGACGAACTGCTTCCCGCCACCTTCGCCTGGGACACCCCCGCCCTGGACTTGCCCACCCGCCGCGATGCCGCTTCGCTCCCCCACATTCTGGCGATGGATCGGGCAACGCGGGAACTGATCTCCTGGGCACACGCCCACCAGCCGGGAGACTTGGCCGACGAAACTTTTGATGCCTCGGCCCGCGCCCTGCACGAGGCCTACCAGGCTTGGCAGGACGACAACCTGCAGCGCAGCGCGATCACACCCCACTGCGCCAAGGGGTGCGACGCCTGCTGCCGCCAATACCCCCTCGGGATCCACGCCTTCGAAGTGTTGCGCATCTACACGGTCCTGGCGCCCACTCCGGGCTTTCCAGAGCTCCTGGAGGCCTGTCGGAAGCGCTCCGAGCACTTTGCCCTCATGCAGCGCTTCGTGGCCTCCCAATACGGCGCCGACGGCTGGGACGCCGAAGACCTAGAAGCGCTCGCCCAGGAGCACGATTTCGACCAGGGACACCGTTGCCCGTTCCTGGGAAGCGACGGCGCCTGTGAGATCCACGCCATCCGCCCGCTTACTTGCCGCATGTTTCTGTCGCTTTCCGCCCCGCGCTACTGCTCGGCGGAGCTCAACACCGCCCCCGAAGCCGCCCAGGTGACGCTCCCGCCCGAAGAGGCGGTGACGCTGCGCCTAGAGCGCCTGGACCGGGCCCTGGACTGGTGGGGCCACGACGGCTCGCTCTTCGGGTCGCTGGTGGCGCTGCACACGCATCACCCAGACCGCTGACACGCCCACGTACGGGCAATTCATGGTTCGACGAAGCTCACCACAAGTGAATCGCCCCTACAATGGGCTGGGGCAACACCGACGTGATGCCACTGCGAAACGGCACCCCAAAAGCAACGGCACCGCAACTTCTCTGCTGCCATTCCTGGGGCCCCATATTGCGAGCTTGCTCGCGTGGGGCATGGCTGACGCGCCACTTCACCGCTAAGCGTTGATCGGAGCGCCCGACAACGGCACCACGAGTCGCAATTGGGGGGGCAGGGAGTGAATACCCCCGCGAGCGGGATTCCTAAGGGTGCGCGGCAGCACCCTTAGGCCGGGTGCAGGGCGGAGCGCCTGCAAATACCGTTCAAGCCACAAAGCGGCACCAGACAAAAATTGGCACCCACGCGCCAGGGATGCCGGCCGGTAGGCCCGGGACACCCGCCAATACCGGCGTAGGGATCGGGCATCGCCCGATCCAATATCGGCGGGCGGGGGCCCGGCAGGCAGCCCGGTGCCCCGCCTCGGGGCAGGCGCCCAGAAAATTCCGCAAGGGCGACGCGAGGATCGCCCCCAGACCCGGCAAATCGTACCCTGAAGGCATGATCGCCGTCACAGGAAGCTCGGGGTTAGTGGGACGCGCCCTGTGCGCCGCCTTGGAGGCGCGCGGAGACGCCGTGGTGCGACTGGTGCGCCGAGATGCGACAAATTCTGGAGAACGCCGCTGGGGCCTTCCTGGAGGCCCCGACCTCACGGGGGTGAGAGCGGTGATCCACCTGGCCGGCGAAAGCATCGCCTCGGGGCTCTGGAGCCCAGCCCGCAAGCGACGCATCCGGGAAAGCCGGGTGGCAGGAACCCGCGCCATCGCCGAAGCCTGCGCCCGCCACGAGGTGCCGCGTCTGGTGTGCGCCAGCGCCGTGGGCTGGTACGGCGACCGAGCCGAGGAGCAACTCGACGAAACTTCGCCGCCGGGAACGGGGTTCCTGGCCGAAGTGTGCCAAGCGTGGGAAAACGCCGCCGAACCAGCCCGAAAGGCCGGAGCCCGGGTGGCGTATGCCCGCTTCGGACAGATTTTGTCATGGAGCGGCGGATCGCTGGCGGTGCAGGCGCGGCTCTACCGCTGGGGACTCGGAGCCCGGCTGGGATCGGGACGGCAGTGGATGCCCTGGATCTCCCTGGAAGATGCCGTGACGGGACTCTTGCACCTCATCGACAAGAAGTCCGAAGGGCCGTTCAACTTCGTCTCCCCAATGCCATGCCGCCAGCTAGAGTTTCACCAGCTCATGGCCCGACATTTCCATCGTCTGACATTTCCTGTCGCACCGTCCTTGCTGCTGCGGCTTTTGCCGGGAGGCTTCGGACGCGAGCTGCTGCTTGCTTCGGCACACATCCGCCCCGCTTGCCTTACCGAGACAGAATTTGTCTGGAAGGCTCCTGATCTGGCGACGGTCCTGAAGCGGGCATAAAAAAGCCCGCCCGCAGATTTGCGGACGGGCTCGAAGAAGAATGTTGGAAATCTACTGGAGCGAAGCCGACCCTTCGGCATCAGCCACGAAGTCCTTCCCAGAGCGTAGGCGACGCCAGGCCTTCAGGCGTCCCACCAGGTGGTAGTAGGTGTAGTACATGACCGGCGTGACGACCAGCACCAGGATGGTGTTGAAGAGAAGTCCCCAGAAGATGGCCCACGCTAGCGGCGCCCACATGGTGGCCGAGCTGGTGCGGGTCATCAGCCCCAGGTGCACGAAGTCGATGCCCTTGCCGGTGGCCATGGGCACCAGCGCGATCATGGCCGTCACGGCCGTGAGCATCACCGGGCGAAGACGCGTCTTGCCGCCCTCCAGCGCCACCTGCCGCAGCGGCAGCCCCTCGGCCTTCAGGTGGTTCATGTAGTCGATCAGCACGATGCCGTTCTTGGCCACGATGCCAGCCAGGGCGATGATGCCGATGCCGGTCATCATGATGGACATCTGGGTATGCACGATGAGCAGCCCCCAGAATACGCCCCCCAGCGCCAGCACCACACCCAGAAGGATGAGCATAGGCTGGAAGATGGAGTTGAACTGGATCACCATCATCATGAACACCAGCGCGATGGCCACCACGAACACAAGCCCCAGGAAGCTCGTAGTCTCGGCCTGGTCCTTGCGGCCCGAGCCCGGACCGATGACATACCCCGAAGGCACCGTCAGCTTCTTGACATAGGCGTCCATCACCTTTTGTGGCCCCTGCTCGTCCTTCTGGCCAGCAGCGAGTTCTGCCGTCACCTGCACGGTGCGGCGGCGCCCCACGCGATTGATGATAGCGATGCTCGCATCCTGCTTGACCGTCGCCACCGACATGAGCGGAATCCGCGCGCCGTCCTTGGGAATGGTGATCTCGTCCAGGGCGCGGAAGCTCTCGCGGGTAGCCGTGTCGAGCCGCACCATCACCTTCCACTCATCCTCGCCGACGCGGTACTTGCCCGCCTCAATGCCGTACATCGAATTGCGCACCGCCATGGCGACGTCGGTGGTCCCGAGTCCAAAGCGCTTGGCCTGCTCGCGATCGACCTGGATATTGACTTGCGGCTGGGCCGGATTGTAGTCGGTCGTCACGTTGGTGAGCTGCGGCATCTTCTGCATCTTTTGCATCAGGGAATCGGCAATTTTGCCCATGACCTCAAAGTCATCGCCCGAGATCTCGTACTCGATGGGCTTGCCGGTAGACATGTGCTGCTGCTTCTTGACCTTGACCTTCCACCCCGGAAGGAGGCTGGCAAGGTGGTGTTGCATCCAGGCCAAAGTCGTCCAGGTGGGCACCTTACGGTCATCAAAGTGAGCAACGTTGACGTCCACATAGCCCTTCTGGCGTTCGGACTGGCGACCGCCGAGAGCGTTGTCGCTCTTGGCATAACCCACCGTAGTGGAGACGGTCGCGATGTCCGCCTGGTCCTTGGGAATCTTGAGACAGGCGCGTTCCAGCACCGAAATGGCGGTATCGGTCTTGAAGATGTCCAGCCCCAGCGGCCCTTCGGCTTCCACCGAGACCTGCTCGGGTTCGCTATCGGGAAAGAAGGAGGCTCCCTTGCCGAAAAGTGCGTAACAGGTGATGCCCAGGATCACGAAGGCGAAACAACCGGCCAGCAACTTTGCCGGATGATCCAAAAGTCGCTCCAGCACGTTTCCGTACAGCCCCTTGAAGCGTATGAACAGTCCCCCGCCCTCCTCATCGTGGTGGTCGGGGTTGTTGTGCATGAAGAGCGAAGCAAACACCGGATTGAACACGAAGGCCACGAAAAGTGATCCGGTGAGCGTCACGATGATGGTGATGGGCTGATACTTGAAGAACTGGCCCATGATCCCGGGCATGAAGAGCAATGGAAAGAAGGCCGAGATGGTCGTGAGAGTAGCAGTCGTCACCGGGACCATCACCTCGCGGGTTCCATCCAAGGCTGCCTGCTTGCGACTCTTTCCCATGGCCAAGTGGCGGTAGATATTCTCTACCACCACGATGCCGTCGTCCACCAGCATTCCCAGCGACACCACGAGCGAGAAGAGCACCACCATGTTGAGGGTGATTCCAAAGGCCTTCAGGATGATGAAGCCGAGCATCATCGAGAAGGGAATGGCCGTGGAGATGAAGAGCGAGTTGCGGAAGCCCAGGAAGAACGTGAGCACAGCCACCACCAGGAGAATTCCCAAGATGATGTGGTCCATCAGCTCGTTGACCATGCTGCGGATGCCGATCGACTGGTCGGTGGTGTAGTCGATCTTGGTGCCGGCAGGCCAAGCCTTGGCGTCTTCCTCGATGATCTTCTTGGCGGCATCGGTGATCTCGAGAATGTTCTCGCCGGTGCGCTTGGTAAGATTGATGGCAATGGCGGGCTTGCCGTTCAGGCGCACGATCGACTCGGGATCGCGCACATGGCCGTAGCGCACCGAGGCCACGTCGCGCAGCTTGATCACCTTGCCGGCGTCGTTGCGCACCACGATGTCGTTGAATTCCTCGGGACCGGCGAGCTCGCCAGTGAGCTTGATGGTGAAGCGGTTGCCGCTGGCACGCATGCTGCCGCCGGGAATGTTGCGGTGCTGGGCCGAAACCGCACTCGACACATCAGAAAGCGAGAGGCCGTAACCGGAAAGGCGCGCCGGATCACAGTCGATGGCAATTTCGCGGTCGGTCTTGCCGGTCACCTTGGCGTCCAGGACACCGGGAATAACCTGCAACTTCTCGCGCAGATTCTCGGCGATTCCTTCCAGGCGATCCATGTCGTAGCTACTGGTAAGCGCGACCACCATGATGGGGATGTTGGAGAAGTCAAGCTCCTGCACCACCGGAGTCTCGACGTCGGTGGGCAAGTCTCCCTGGGCGGCGTCGACCTTGTCGCGCACGCGCTGCAGAGCGGTCTCCACCGGGACGCTGGTGTTGAACTCCACCTGAATCATGGAGACGCCGTCGATCGACTGGCTGGTCATGCGCTTTACGCCGTCCACGCCTTCGAGCTTGTCCTCGATCTTCTGGGTGACGAGCTTCTCAATGTTCTGCGGGTCGGCACCGGCGTAGACGGTGTTCACGAAGATGTAAGGCACCTTCACGTCCGGGAACGACTCGCGCGGGATGGTCATCCAGCAGTAGATGCCGGCGATGAGAAGCACCGCCGCCATCACCAGCACGGTCACCGGATTCTTAATGGCAAATTTCGTCATGGCGTGAGCCTTTCCGTCAGAACTTGACTCGTGTGCCCTCAGAAACCTGAGCGGCTCCCTGGACGATCAACTTGTCTCCGGCCTTGAGGCCGGAAAGCACCAGCACCGAGTCGCCCTTGGCCGAACCGAGCTGGACCAGGGTCTCGTGAACGCGACCGTTCACCGCAACCATGGCTGTAACTCCTTTCTCGCCACGCACCAGCGAGGCCGAGGGAACCACAATGGCTTGGGCGTAGCTCCGGCGCAAGAGCGCCACGCGTCCCACCATACCGGGCTTCAGGACACCACCAGCATTGGCAATCTCCAGACGCGCCGAGAAGACGCGGTTCTTGGCATCGGCGGCCCCGTCCACAGCGGTGAGCTTGCCGTGGAAGAGCTTTTCCGGATCGTCGAGCGTGTAAAAATCAGCACTCATGCCCGGTTTCACCCCGTAGGCCTCAGCCTCAGGAACGCTGAAGACGGCCTCCAGGTGGTCCTGACGAACTAGGCGGAAGGTCGGTGTCCCAGCACTGACGTTCTGATAGCGCTCCACCATACGCGCCGCGATTACGCCGGAAAATGGCGCCAAGCAACGGCTGTCGTCGTACTGCTTTTTGGCATTGAGATAGGACGACTGGGCACCGTAGAGCTGGCTGGTAGGAGCGTCCAAGGCGATCTTGCCGAAGCTACCAGACTCGACGTTCTTCTTGGTGAGATCGAGCTGGTTCTTGGCGGCATCGACCTGAGCCTTGACGCTCTGAAGCTGGGCCAGATAGCGCTCGCTCTCGATGTCGCACAAAGATTGGCCAGCCCGCACCGAAGCGCCGACCTTGGCCACCGAATGAAGTACGCCCGAGGCGGTGGTCACGAGCACCGCGTCGTCCAGGCCGCGCAGGTCGGCCTGGTAGCTCGCGCGATCCTGGAAAGGGATCGTCCCCACCGTGGCAGCCACAACCTCCACAACGCTTGTGTCGGAAGCCTGTACGGAGGTTGGTTCAGCCTTCTCCTTCTTGCAGCCAGCAAGGAGTGCCAGGACAGATGCTGTCAGAATGATCTTCTTGTTCATTATTTGACCTCCGGAAAGGCGACCAGAGTCTTGCCCTGGACGAGCGTTAGATGGATGCAGGCCTTGGTCACGTCCAAGCGAGCAGACAGAAGTCCGAGCTCGGCGCTGCGCAGGTCATCCTCGGACGATAGCACATCGGAAAGCTGACCGGAACCGGCTTTGAAGTTCGATTGGTAGAGTCCGTAGGCTTCGCTCGCGGCATCGACGGCCTCGCGGGCTGCGACCAGTCCGGAATCCGCGGCCTCTTTCTCGCGCAGGTAGGTATCGGCGGTGATGTCGATCCCGCGGCGCACGTTGGCGATGTTGATCTCCATGGAACGCTCAGCGGCGCGAGCGGCACCCACCTCGCCGGAACCGCTCCAGCCATCGAAGATGGTCCAGGACATGCCCACGCCAATGGACCAGTCGCGACTCGACCACTTGAGGAGCTTGGTAGCATCGCTAGCATTCTGGGAGGCATAGTCGAAACCAAAGGCCCCTTGCAATCCGATGGTCGGATAATAGGTGGCCTTCTTGATGAAGGTCATATCCTTGAGCAAGGCACTGGACTCCTCCATGGTGCGCAGATCCTTGCGGTTCCGGTAGGCTTCCTGCACCAGAGCCTCGTGAGCAGGAACCGCCATGGCCTCGAACTGGGAAAGCCCCGCCGTGTCGAGCGCAGAGGTATCATCGGCCGGCCGCGACAGCAGCCGATTCAGCGCCTTGCGGCTTGCGGCCGCGCCGCTGCGGGCCGTTACGATGCTCTGGCGAGTCTGAATGAGCCGCGTCTTGGCCTGCAGCACCTGGGCCTTTTGACCCGATCCGAGCGCGAAGTTGCGCTCAAGGGTCGCAAGCACTTCGACTTGGCGAGCCACTGACTTTTCGGTAGCCTCAAGCCTGGCACGCGCCAGCACAGCAGTGAACCAGGCATCGGCCACGTTCTGCTGGATGGTCTGCTGCTGAGAAGTGGCATTGGCAGTGGTGATGCGGTCGTAGGTGGAGGCCATCCGCAACGCCGTGCTCACCTTGCCGAAAGTGACCAAGGGCTGCGTCACCTTCACTCCTACCGCATAGCTGTAATACGGGTCCTCGCTGGGCACCATCGACTTGAGAGCCGACAAGGCCGGAATGCTGGCCAATCCCTTGATCATGTCTGCCGTCGCGTTGTCCTGATACCCCAATCCCGCCGAAGCCGAACCGGTCACAACTGGAAGCGCCGCCGAGCGTACCGAACGCTCGTATTCCTTAGCGCTGTCGCGACTATTCTTCACAAGCTGAGCATCGGGGCCATTGGAAAGGGCCTCCTGCAAGGCTTGCGAAAGCGTCACGCCCGCTGCTTGCACGGAAATGCTGGCGCTCCCCAGGATACCCAATACGAAACCTGGGCGTGGAATCCTTGCCATATTCATTGTCCTTTCCAAGCGTCGAGAGTGCATCGCTCCCACAGCTCACCTTCGCATCCGTAATCCATGCAATCCTCATTGGGTGTAGCAATCTCCAGAAGCCTCTCGAACAAGCGACGGCTTTGAGCATCGGTCATCTCGAAGTCCATGATCCGCTGCATCTTAAGTCCGCTCAGGGACATCTTGACAATCAGACTTGTCTCCTCGTCAAGACCGTCCTTAGCCAGGATCGTTTCCCAAGCTTTCCAAAAAGCCTTCATGGGCTTGACGAACTGGGCATTGGTGATGATCGCCGCCACATCGCTTAGATCCGCATCGACATCCCGAGCCGGATCCATCTTCATGAAACTGCGAATCCAGGCGCGATGAATGCGCCCAGGACGATCCGGCTTCGAATCTTCCTGGAATTCCTTCCAGCACTGCCGGATAAAGTTTTCGTGGAAATCCTCCAGCAATCCTTGCCAAAGGGCGTCCTTGGAGGGAAAATGATAAAGGAGTCCGCCTTTGCTGATACCAGCCTCGGCGGCCACGGCTTCCAGAGTCAGATGCGGAGCGCCCTGCTGGGCAATCACGTGTCGCATGGCCGCAAAAACTTTCTGCCGCACATGCGAAACTCGCACCCCGCGCTCGGGGCGCGCCGAATTTTCTTTCGGATCATTCAACTGCATGCCAGGAATATACCGTCTGGACGGTCGAAAGTCAACCGTCCAGACGGTATAGTTTCTATGGCTTCAGCAGAACCCACCGATCAGAAGCCGCTTCAACATCCCTGAAATTCCACGTTTCAAGGGAGAATTTGACTTCAATGAGACCTGGCAAGCGACCAGCCATCTTGGAAAGCAAGTTCAGCGCTTGGCGATGGTCCTGCGGTCCCGAATCTTGGCCCCAAGCTAACACTTTTTCTTCCCTAGACAAGCGCCGCAGGTCCAGAGAAACCTCCTCGCAACATCCGCCGGCCACCACCAAGGCTCCCCCGATGGCCAAGACGTCCAAGGCTTGCACCACCTGGCTCGCCGTAGCCTGCAACAGCACGATGAGGTCGGGCGCCTCGTCCATGGAGACAAGTTCTGGCAAAACCTCATGGTAGCCGAAACGACGAGCCTCGGGAGCCGCCCCCGCCAAGAGGCGACGAGCATCGGCATGCAGCGCCTCCAGGGTGAGGCCCCAGAGATTGGCCGCCATGCCACCGCCGCACACCAAGATGCGGTGCACCTTGCGCAAGCGCACCCGGGAAAGCTTGCGCAGGATGGAGGCTAGCGGCTCCAGGAACACCTGGGCTTCGGGCGGATCGTCCACGGGAAGCGGAAAGCTTCCGCGCCGGGCATTCCAAGCCGGCACGATGAAGCGATCTGCAAAACCGCCCGGAAGCAAGGCGGAATTCTTCCAGTCTAGGCAGTTGGTCTCGCTGCCCGAACGACACGCTTCGCAGAGCCCGCAAGGCGCATGGGCCGCCGGGAAGATGCGCTGCCCCAAGCGGAAGGGCGCATCCTCGCCGCAAGCCACCACATCGGCCACCAAGGCGCGCCCAGGGGTGCGTCCCTCTCGGAGTTCGAGGAGATCGCTTGGCAGCACCAAGGCGCAGCGTAAACGCGCCAACACTTCCCCTACGGCAAGCTTAGGAAGGGCAACAGACTCCAATTCTCCCAGGCGGACCACCCGGGAGAATTCTTGCTCTTCTTCCGCTGCTGCGGATGACTCGTTTACGAAGCGCATTATGATAGGCCTACGCCCAGTTCAGATACGGGAGCGTCTTGGCCAGGGCCTCCACCTCGGGAAGCCCCGAGATCAGGGCGCTCATGGCATCCCAGGTGCCTTCCAGGAACTGTCCGCGGGCACCGGCTGGCATGCTGGCGGCAAAGACCTTCGCCCCGACGCGCACCTGGTTTGCCTCGAGGTCGACCGTCACCTCCAAGGATGGATCGGCCTCCACCAAGGTCTGCAGCTCCTGCGAGTCCTCCAGCGAGACATGCACGCAAGGCATGCCGATAGCCACCGAGTTGCCGTAGAAGATCTCGCTGTAGCTCACCGCCACGATGGCGCGCACACCCCAGCGGTAGAGCGCCTGGGGAGCGTGCTCGCGGGAGCTGCCGCAGCCGAAGTTCTGGTTGCCCACGAGCACCTTGGCGCCCTGGAAGCGCTCCTGGTCAAACGGGTGGACTTTGCCTTCGCGCTTTTCTTGCAGGCGGTCGTCCTCGAAGGCGTGGGCGCCCAGTCCCTCGAAGGTGACGCAGCGCAGGAAGCGCGCCGGGATGATGCGGTCGGTGTCGATGTCGGCGCCGCGCACAGGAACGACGCGGCCGGATACGGTCTGGATCTTGGACATTTTCTGTCTTTCCTTACTTGAGGACGGTGCGGACGTCGGAGACCTGGCCTTCCAGGGCGGCCAAGGCCACCATGGCGGGGCTCATCAGGAGGGTGCGGCCGCTGGGGCTTCCCTGGCGTCCCTTGAAGTTGCGGTTGGAGCTGGAGGCGCTCACCTGCCGTCCGACGAGCTTGTCGGGGTTCATGGCCAGGCACATGGAGCAGCCCGCCTGGCGCCACTGGAAGCCGGCCTCAATGAAGACCTTGTCGAGCCCCTCGGCCTCGCAGGCCACCTTGACCGGCTCGGAGCCGGGCACCACGATGGCCTTGACGTGAGAAGCAACCTTGCCGCCATGGGCCTTCACCACCTTGGCCGCCTCGCGGAAGTCCGAGATGCGCCCGTTGGTGCAGGAGCCGATGAAGGCCACGTCAATTTTTGTCCCGGCGATGGGAGTGCCGGGCTGCACGTCCATGTAAGCGTAGGCCTCCCGGATATTGCCGCGCTCGGCCTCGGGGAAGCTCTCGGCGGCCGGAACGGCCTCCGAAACGCCCGCGCCGTGGTCGGGCGAGATGCCCCAGGTCACGGTGGGCTCGATCGCAGCGGCGTCGAACTTCACCACGTCGTCGTAGACGGCGTCGGCATCCGAGGCCACGCTCTTCCAGTAGGCCACGGCCTTTTCCCAGTCGGCGCCCTTGGGGGCGAACTCGCGTCCCTTGATGTAGTCGAAGGTGACCTGGTCGGGATTGATGTAGCCGCAGCGCGCTCCGCCCTCGATGGCCATGTTGCACACGGTCATGCGCTCTTCCATGCTCATGGCTTCAAACGTGGTGCCGGCGAACTCGTAGGCGTAGCCCACGCCGCCCTTGGCGGTGAGTTTGCGCAGGATGTGGAGGATCACGTCCTTGGCGAAGACGCCCGTCTGGAGCTTGCCATTCACTTCCACGCGGCGCACCTTGAGGCGGCTCATGGCAAGGGTCTGGGTGGCCAGCACGTCGCGCACCTGGCTGGTGCCGATGCCGAAGGCGATGGCTCCGAAGGCCCCGTGGGTGGCCGTGTGGCTATCGCCGCAGGCCACCGTCATGCCCGGCTGGGTGAGGCCGCGCTCGGGCGCCACGATATGGACCACGCCCTGCTTGCCAGTGCCGGGAGTGTAGAGGCGGATGCCGTTCTCCTTGGCGTTCTTCTCGATGGCCGCCATCATCTCCTCGGCCAAACTGTCCTGATAGGGGCGGCTCTGGTCCTCGGTGGGCACCACGTGGTCCACCGTGGCCATGGTGCGCTCGGGATGGAGCACCTTGGTGTGGCGGTCGCGCAGCATGGCAAAGGCCTGCGGAGAGGTGACCTCGTGGATCAGGTGCAGCCCGATAAAGAGCTGGGCCTGGCCCGAAGGCAGGATGCGGACGGTGTGGCTGTCGAAAACCTTGTGATAGAGTGTCTTTCCCATGACATCAAACTTAGGTCGCCCGGCAACGCCCCGCCAATGGGATGTCGTTGTTCCTCTCATAAGACAATCTTATGGAAGAAGACTTTGCCCTGCTCAGAACGCCGGACGGCCCCCTAAGCGCATGGTCGCACGAATCTTCGTCTCGGCCCGCGAACCGACCTCGTTGTCCTTGCTCAACAAGACCCAGGTCCTTCGAGAAGGAGCGATGCGGAACTCGTAGGCAAACTCCCGCGTCGGAGCCCGATGGGTATGCCCAAAGACCCGCACCACTAGGCTATCAGCGCTCCAGCGCAGGGCCTCCCAATTGAGGCTCCCGCTTCGCTCATCCGGCTGCAGGCTGTCGCCAAGCCCCGGGACCAGATCGAGAAGCGGCATCCGCGCTTCTGGATGCACCAGATCGATCAGGACAACCTGGGAGGAACGGCCGCTTCCCCAATCGGTGATGGCGACATGGCTTCCACGCCCTTGCCAAAGCACTTCGCACCAGCGCCCGACCAGGAAGAACTGCTTCCAGGCGGTGTCTTCCGCCCGCGCAGCCTCCAGCAGATAGCCTTGCTTCTCCGTTCCGCGGCAGTTGACCACCCACTGCGAATCCGGAGACACGACAAAGCGGCTGCCAGGAAAGGCGATGCCCGCCGCCGCGGCATGGGTCGCAAGCGCCAAAAGGACAAGCGTCGGCATGGCGATTTTTATCATCATCAGATTTATGGCCTCTCCTTTTGTCCTGCGAGATCCGCAGTGTACGCAAAGCCCAGGAGGGCCCACCGAGGGAATCTATGAATCGCACGGCATGCTTCCAGCTTCTCCTCCCCTTACTGATGGCCGGAAGCAGCGTTTCCGCCGCCGACATCAAGGTCGCCTGCGTGGGCAACAGCATCACCTACGGATACGGTCTCTCTAGCCCCTACTACGAGAGCTACCCCACCCGGCTTGATACCCTGCTTGGAAACGGCTACGCGGTCTCCAACTTTGGCGTGAGCGGCAAGACCATGGTCCATTCGAATGAGGCCTACTGGATCCAGAAGGAATTCACCGCCGCCCGCGACGGCCTGCCCAACATCGTGGTCATAGAACTGGGAACCAACGATTCCAAGGACTACATCTGGCCCTACTACAAGGGCGAATTCGAAACCGATTACCTGGCGATGATCGACACCTTTCGCACCCTCTCCTCCAAGCCGAACGTCTGGGTGACCATCCAGCCGCGTGCCAACAACGCCAGTTGGAGCATGCCGGACACCACCATCTCCAACCAAGTTAACCCCCTCATCCTGGCTGCTGCCCTCAAGGCCGGCACCGGCGTGATCGACCTGCGGGCGGCCTTTGCCGGACACGGCGAATGGATGCAATCAGATAGCGTCCACCCCAATGCCACGGGAGCCCTCCAGCTTGCCAAGACCGTGGCGGGGATGCTTTCCCGCTCCCCGATCGCCATCACCAAGAGCGCCTCCGGACTGGTCGCTCCGGCGGGCTACGGCTACCACTGGTACCGCAACGACACCTTGCTTCCCGACACCACGCAAACCTTGGCCACCAGCGTAATTGGCAGCTACAAGGTCTCGGTGAAGGTGGATGCCGCAACGCTTTCGCGACAGGTCTCCAGCACCTATGTGCTCTCCAATTCCACAGGAATTTCCAGCAGCCAAAGCCAGCGCATCCGAGTGTGGTGCGACGCCTCCGGAAATATCCAGAGCGAAGGCGCTCGCGATCTTTCTCTGCAGCTTCGGGATGCTCGCGGACAGGCCATTGCCCCCACCAAGATTCACAGCGGCGCCTACCTCTATACCCTGAAAAAGGGCTCGCAAGCGGTGCAGCAGGGAATGCTTACGGTGCTACCGTAGCCCATCACTCCGGTGTCGGAGCGCTTGCCTTGGATAGCTCTTCGATGCGGGCGCGCAGAAAATCCACCTTGGGAGATTCGAAGCGGATCTTGGCTGGAACTCCCGGAAGCGCGCAGCGCAACAGCAAGGCGTGGTGAAAGAAACCGGCAAGCTCAGGCGGCGGCGTCAAGCGATCATACGGCAGGAAGTAGCGGTTGAATTCGACGCATACTTCCAAGCCATCCCGATAGAGGAGAATACGAAACATCGGCCAGCGGCCGCGGAAGAGAGAGATTCCCCCGCCGCCCCAAAAGCTCCCCAGCACCTCGCGCCCCTTGGCAAAGCGCGAAGGTAAGAGATTCCCGACCACCGGCAGCACCAAGGCCAGGGCGATCACCACCGCAGGCAGAAATTGCAGCTTTGGAAAGCGCAACAAGCACAGTGCCGAAACCGCAAGCGGCATCAGAAACAGCAGCAAGTTCCCACCCGGCCCGAACGGCAACCATCGCTTACACCAGCCTGTACTCATCTCTTCCGTCTTGCATCTATTCATACGTAATCCCCGCAGGCAGGAATATCGTCACCAAGTGGGCGATTCGGTTGTGATCTGCATCACACTTGTCAAAAAAGCAGCACCCACAGAAATTTCCCGGACGCTCCTCTTTGCCTCAAATCGTTGTCGGAGGGCTCCGATGAAGGCGCGCCGCCACCTCAGAAAATTCGGGACGCAGCGCAGGGACCTCGCCAAGGCACGCATCCCGCACTCGCAGAAGCTCCTGGCCGGCGTCCGTGGCAAGCTCCGCGGAAGCCACGCGGGAAAGGAGATCGTCGCACAGGCAGCCAAAGGCGCGCGCTTCCAGGCGGCACATCCCTAACGCCCGGGACTCGCCGAGCCCCGCGACAAATCCGGCCGCACCGAAGTCTCCGAGCAGGGCATGGCCATCGTCGTCGACCAGGATATTGTGGGCATAAAGATCGCCGTGACAAATTCCGACATTGTGCAAGTGGGCCACCAGGTCCGCGATGCCCGCCAGGACCCGCCAAGCGAAGGTCAAGGAAAAGGCGGTTCCTTCCGGGTAGACGTCGCGAGTACAGGAAGCGCGGCTGGGCGTTCCCCCTAGCACGCGAAAGTGCGGAGGAATGAGCTCCATCACCAGCCCGGCACGACCTTCGGGATGGCCCGCAAGCCGCCCCACTAGCGGCACCAGATTGGGATGCTTCCCGGCGGCAAGGCAGACGGACATCTCCTCCTCAGGGAGCCCGTCGCTGGTCATCGCCCCCTTGAAGAGCTTGAGGGCGACCTCGCGGGAGGTGCCGTCAGGATTTGTCAGGCGGCAGCGAGAGATCACCCCCGAGGCGCCCTGTCCTAAGGGCTCCAGCAGCTCCAGGCGGCTCCAATCGACCGTCTCAACCTTCTCCTGAAAAGGCGAGGGGCAGCAGGGATTGCCCGAGAGGGCAAGCCAAGCAAGGCGCGGCAGGGACAGCAGCGAATCCGGGAATTCGTCCAAGCGATTGGCAGCAAGGCGCACCAGTTCGAGGTTACCCAGGCGCGTGAGCGACGCCGGCAGGTGGCGGAGGCGATTGCCAGCCAACATGAGCTTTTGCAGCCGAGGGAGATCCCCGAGACTCTCGGGCAGCTCCTCCAAGAGATTGTCGGTGAGGATGAGCCAGCGGGTGCGCGGCGGAAGGGCGCGAGCCGGGAGATGCGCGATGCGGTTTCCCTTAAAACCGATCATCTCGAGCTCCGGAAGGCGGGCCAGCACCTCGGGCACGGCCTCGAAGCGGTTCTGAGAGAGGAAGAGCACGCGCAGCCGCGACAGCCGCGCAAAGTCCTCGGGAAGCTCCGAGAGGGAATTTTCCGAAAGGTCCAGCACCTCCAAGCTTTCGGAGAGGTCCCAAAGCCCCTCTGGAAGCCGCTCGAGCCCCGCCCCGACCAACGAGAGCTCACGTTGATGGTCGCTATTCATCCTCAAAAGGTAGCCCGGCCATGGCATTTCTTGAACTTCTTCCCGCTGCCGCAGGGACAGTCGTCGTTGCGCCCCAAGGGAAGCGAAGGGAGCATCTTCCCCGAGCGGTAGCTCCAGCGTCCCGCCTGGCGCAGGAAGAGGGAGCGCTCGTGCAGTTGAGCCACTTGCCCATTCTCAAAGTGGAAAGCCACGAACTCCACTTCGCCGCGCTCTGCCTCCGGCGGCAGCGAAGCCACGATGCGCAGACCAATCCAGCGCACCGTCCCAAGAGTCTCCTCCAGGGCAACCCGATCCTCAGGGCGTCGCGCCTCGGGATGAAGCGTGGCTTCCAGGTAGTCGGCAAGCCCCAGCACGAAGGCGCTGTAGCGCGAACGCATCAGCGCCACCGGAGTCGCAGGCAAGGCCGTACCGAGATGGAAAGGGGCACAGCAGCCCCCGTAGGGAAGCCCCGAGCCGCATGGACACAGATCCGTCATATTGGCTCAGGCGCGGATGAAATTTGTCATCACCTTGGCTACTTCCCCAAGCGCCGTGAAGGTGCAACCGTCGGCGTGGGGGCTGCCGTTTACAAGCAGGACGTTCATGTCATCTCCTTTGGTGCCGCCAAAGTAAACGAGCACTCACGTATAGACAAGAACGGACTAGAAGTGCGCGAACGTCCCTTCGTACGGCATTGGCCAAACAAGCCCCTGACCTGCAGTGAGGACCATCCTCCCAATATTTTCACAAGATCGCCGTAGCAATGTTGCGACCTCCCCCTGCTAAGCAAATCACCAAAACACGCCACACACAGAACAATGTTTTGTTACATTACATTATATGAACGAACAGGAAGACCTGATCTCCAAGAAGGAACTGCTGGAAACCACCAACATTTCCTACGGACAGCTCTACCGTTGGAAGCGCAAGGGGCTCATTCCCGAGAGCTGGTTTCGCAAGAAATCCGCCTTCACCGGCCAAGAGACCTTTTTCCCGCGACAAGAAATCCTCGAACGGGTGGAGCGAATCAAAGGCATGAAGGAAGACGTGGCCCTTTCGGAGCTTGCCGACCTGCTTTCTCCCACGCCTTCGGGGGATCCCCTTTCCATTGAGGAGATCACAAGACGAAACATCGTTTCGCAGGCGACCTTTGATCTTCTACAAGAAGCCGCCTGGGAAAATGGAGCTCCCCCTCTCTCCGACCCGATCCCCTTCGGAACAGCTTTCCACGCCCACCTCAGCGAAACGCTCTTGGGCGATGGGAAACTCTCCCGCGAAGAGGTCCTCCTGGTCTTCCGCACCCTGGAAGAGGCGCGTGGCGCCGAACGTTCCGAGGAACCGGGAGAGCTCGTGCTGGTCAGGAAGCGCGGCGTCGCCTTGTGTCTTGTCCACCGCGGCGAAGTGCTCTTCGACCGGGAAGCGCGAACGGTGCTAGAAATGGATCTTGCCCGCGCCCTCACTGATTTTCGATGGCTTTTGAAAGGAGAACGAACATGAACCCCAATACCGGCGACGACATGCGTATCGCCCGCAACCTGAGCCTCATGGGCACCTGCGACCACGGCGGCGGACGTTTCCGCAAGGTCTCCATCATGGGACAGGTGCATTTCCAGGAGGATCTGCGCTGCCTTTCCTTCTCGTGCATGGGCAAGGCCTGGATGGAAGGCGCCTTTCGCAGCGCCAAGACCAGCGTCATGGGCGAACTCACCTTGGAAGGCCCGGCGGAGGGAGGGCGCATCTCGGTGATGGGACGTGTCTTCTCTGGCAATCTCTCGGCCCAGAGGCTCGATGCCATGGGCGAACTCACGATACACGGAAAGTTGGAGGCCGAAGAGGTGAAGCTCCTGGGACGGCTCACCATCGAGGGAGACTGCAACGTCGACCGCTTTCGCTCCTACGGCGACTTCGACATCTCGGGGCTTCTCTCAGTAGACGACCTCTCGCTCACACCGGGAAGCCGTTGCCGGGCCGGCGAGATCGGCGGGGCGCATATCGAGGTGCGCCGCTACTTCTGGCGCCACGGGGTCGCAGAAGTCTTCCGGGCACTTTCCGGATTTCTCCACGAGCGCCGTCTGGAAGCTCGCACCATCGAGGGGGACGAGATCTTCCTGGAGGACGTCACGGCCGAACTGGTGCGCGGCACTCGGGTGACTATCGGAAAAGGCTGTCGCATCGCTCGGGTGGAGTACGGCGAACTTTGCCACATCCACCCCAAGGCCGAGGTGGGCGAGAGCGTCCAGGGCTGAGGCGCCGACGCCAAAACCAGGAAGAAGTTTTCCAGCACATTGAAGCCGCCAGCAAAACCGGGGGCCCCAGATGATCCCTGCAGGATAGATTCAGCAAGGAATCATTTCGCACAAGGAGCACCGATGAATCTTGCCAAACCAATTTCACTTAGCCTCCTCTTGGGCTTGGCCTCCGCCCATGCGGGCTACCAGTGGAACAGCGTGCAGGTGTGGGGCGGCGGCTATGTTCCTGGCGTCGCCTTCCATCCGCTGTCCAAGTCGCTAGCCTACCTCCGCACCGACGTGGGCGGGGCCTACAGGATGAATGCCGACAAGTCGTCCTGGACACCGCTCACCGACATGTTCACCAACGGCGCCGACATGGGATCGATCGCCCTGGGGCTGGATGAGGCCGACACCAATTATGTCTACCTGACCGGCGGCATCGATCTGAGCGTTGCCTGGGCTGGTGGCGGCTCGTTCATGCGTTCCGCCGACCGCGGCGCGACCTGGACAAAAACCGCCCTGACCAGCACCAACGTCACTGGCACCAACAGCGCCAAGCTCACCTCCAAAGGGGAAATCTGCCTGGGCGGAAACGCCACCGGACGCGGCATGGGCAATCGCATCGCCGCCAAAGGGACCACCATCTACCTGGGAACCAACCAGAACGGCCTGCTAAAGAGCACCGACCGCGGAACCACCTGGGCCACCGTCAAGACCTTCGGCGACACCGCAGGCATCGGCGCCGTGCAGTTCGATGCGGCCGGCAACGTCTACGCCGCGCCCTACTCCGGAGGCATCTACAAGAGCAGCGACGGAAGCTCCTGGACACAGCTTAGCGGATTCACCGGAACCGTCTACCAGATGAGCTACTCGAAGTCCACCAACACCATCTGGCTGACCTCGAACACCTCCTCTCCGCTCGACCAGAACAACGCGGGTGGCGGCAGCGTCTGGACCTTCGACGCGACCGCCAAGACCTTCGCCAAGGTGACCATGCCGGCAAAGGGCGGCAAAGACTACGGCTACCTCGGCGTCAGCGTGAACCCCAGCAACACCAAGGAAGTCGCGATCAGCACCGGCGGCTGGTGGAAGGGAAATGCCGGCCCCAGCAGCAGCTCTTTCGTGCCTCACGAAGCGGTCTTTCTGACACGTGACGGCGGATCCACCTGGACCGACATCCTCGCCAAGGGCAGCTTCGATGCCGCCAGCGCCTACAGCTCGGCAACCAGCAATCCCCATTGGCTCTCGGCCCTGGCCATCGACCCGAACGATCCCGATCACGTGGTCTTCGGAACCGGTTACGGCATCTGGAGCACCTTCAACGCCACAGCATCCACGCCGACATGGACATTCACCGACAATGGCGTCGAGGAGACCGTGCCGCTGGCCCTGGTGAGTTCCACTTATGGCGCACCTCTCGTAAGCGCCGTCGGCGATGTGGACGGCTACTATCACACGAGCCTCTCCGTCCCGCCCTCCACACGGCATCAGATCGAAGCGGGAACCAACTTCGACCTCTCCTACGCAGGGCAGGCTCCCAACAAAATGATCCGCATCTTCAAGGAAGCGACCAAGGGGCTCGGCGCTTACTCGAACGACGGCGGCAAGACCTGGACGGCCTTCAAGAGCTATCCGCCCTTCGTGGCGAGCCAGGGGAGCTCGACCTACACCAACGAATCGAACTTTGCCGCGATCTCGGCCGACGGCAAATCAATCGTCTGGAACATGCAACAAAACGGCGTGTACTACTCGACAGACAACGGTACGACCTGGACGGCATCCAAGACCAGCGCATCGCTCCTGACCACTGCCGACGGAGGATTCCATGTGATCGCCGACCGCGTGACCGCCGGGACCTTCTACATCTACAACGGCGGCACGGGAAAGCTCTACAGCAGCACGGACAACGGCGCCAACTGGACCGCTGCGAACACTTCGCTCCAGTACGACGACTCCTGGGCATACGGCTACTTCCGGGTTTTCGCCTCTCCCAAGCAGGCCGGCGAACTCTGGTTCACGCAGGGAATACACGCAGCGGGCAGCTGGATCGGCAAGGTCGGAAGCGACAACATCGTCTACCGCTCCACAAACGGAGGCAAGACCGTCTCGAAGGTCAGCGGACTGGCGAGCGCCACCTACATCGGCTTTGGCAAAGGGAGTACCGATGCGATTCCGGCCATCTACGTCGTGGGGACCAACTCCAGCAGCGTGAACGGCATCTTCCGCTCCGTCGACGACGGCACCACCTGGACACAGGTCGACGATGCGACCCACAAGTACGGAGGCGCATCCATCGTCATTGGTGATCCGTGCATCTTCTCCCGCATCTACATCACCGGATCGGCGCGTGGCATCCTCTACGCCGAGGACGGAACCAACAAGAACTCCTGCGCCGACCGCATCGACGGCGGCAGCACCACGAGCATCACTTCACACAGCGCCTCGGCCCTGGCTTCGCAGACGTTTTACCGCGCCGGTTCCCAGTTGGTGTCCGACGCGCCGATCCAGCTGTACGGCCTGAACGGACGTTTGCTGCGCCAGTCCCAGCTAAGCGGCTCGACCTCGAATTTGTCCTTGGAAGGCATGAACCAGGGAGTGTTCTTGGCCAAGAGCGGAGCCCAGGTCATCAAGGTGAACGTCCAATAGCCGCTTTCGGAAATTGTCCCACTAGCCTCGGAAGTCCTTCCGGGGCTTTTTTGTTCAGAAGAGGTCAGGAAGCCAGGCAAAGCGACGCGCCAAGCGGCTCAAGAATCCTGGCCGCAGCTCTTCTTCCGCCACCGCACCATCAAGAACGTAGCGTCCTTCCATGAGAGCCTCCAAGAGTTCCTCGGGAGTCTCGACGATCTGGCCTCCACCGCTTGCCCGCAAGGCTTGGGCCGTGGCGTAGCCCCATGCCACGCCAAGGAAGCCGACGCCAGCGGCTTGGGCGGCCTCGGCATCGCGCGGCTCGTCGGCCACCAAGACGACTTGCGAAAGAGCGATCTCCTGCTGTTGCGCCAGATGGCGGAGCCGTTCGCGCTTTCCCGAGAGACCAAGGCCGGCCTCCAGCAGTCCCGGCTCGGGAACGCCGTTTTCCCGCAGAGCGCGACGCACCAAGGCCAGGCCGTTGGTGGTCAGAATCCCCCACTCGACACCTAGGCTATCTAGCGAGCAGAGCAGATCCGCCATGCCGGGAAAGAAGGCAATCGGCTCCGGGTCCCCATGCAACAGCGTGCGGCCTCGCCACAGCAGCGGCGGCACTTTCCACCACGGCACCTTCAGGGCGGCAAGGATCTCGGCAAGAGGGCGCGATCGCAACGCCTGCAACCCTTCCGGGCCGGGGTCATTTAAGCGCAGTTCACGAGCAAGCCGCGGCCACAGACGCAGCACCCGTGGCAGCGTATCGGCCAGGGTGCCGTCGAAGTCGAAGAGCACGAGCATCCCTGCAAGGTAGCCTTGCAGAAACGTCCCTGGCGCGTGGGGAAGGACGAACCCCAAAACCGCCATTGTTTTTTTGTTATAAATACAATAAGCCCCCCCGCAGAACATCTGTGCGGATCCTGGAAGCGCCATACATTCAACCCTCAAGGAATGGGCTTGGCGTTCAAACCAAGCCTGTGGTGTATCCGGCACCGAATCCGGTACTCCCCTTGGGCTAGTGTACGTCTGTATGCTTGCCAGGAGTCCTAGCCTTGGTTCAATCTCAGGAGGTCCAACGTGAAAACGACCAAAATACTACCCTTCGTCCTCTCGTTGGGTGCCCTCGCTCAGGCGCAGACGATCAATTTGCGCGGCAAAGTGACCACTAGCAGCGGACAAGCCATTTCCGGGGCCACCGTCACCCTGGTGGGGAAGAATTTAACGGCCACAACAGACGGCAACGGCGCATATACGATCACGCAGACCTCAACTGCGATTTCACCAAATTCGCCTCTTCACGAAAACATCGTGGTCAACCGGGGCGTGCTGGAGCTCAACCTCGCCACTCCCGCTTCCGTGAAAATTGAAATCTTCGATTTAATGGCCAATCTGCTCAAAGAGCAAAGTTTCCAAGAGGTTGCGGCTGGTGAATTCCACTGGAACATGAATCAAAATTTCGGTGCGACGAACATGCTGATTGTTCGGGTGACCATTGGAGGACACGCATCGACATTCCGTTATTCTCCGCTTCTCGGCGGTAAACTTTCCGTAAAGTCTTCGACGGAATCTTCCTCCTCAACGAATGCACTGGCCAGAGGCATGGCCGGAACCGCAACGGTTGGTTCGCTGGAATTCAAAGCCACTGGTTATGTGACCAAGGCCGTGGATATCTCCTCCTTCCAGGATACTGTCAATGCGAGCCTGGCGACTCTCGACAGGTGGGGCGGCCTGAACAATGCCCCGATCAAGAGCGCGGGATGCGGAAAGGCGCTGGGAGTCATCTCCAAATCCGGTACCTACCACATTTCCAGTGCTGGAGGCAGAGGAGACTACATCGTCGATGTTCCGACCGGATACGATAAAGACAAACCCTACCGCTTGGTTTTCGGCAATCACTGCATGGGCGGCTCCGCTGCAAGAGTCGCGGAAGCCGAAAAGGGAACTGCGGGGGATGATCTGAGTGGATTCTATTCCATCAAGACCATGATGGCCAAAGACAATATCCCGGGCATCTATGTTGCTCTGCAGGGAAATGGAAACGGTACCTGGAATCTTCCAGATGACTCGAAATTCTGGAACGACGTACTCACTTTGGTTGAAAACAATATGTGCGTAGACACCACACGTGTCTTCGTCACGGGTTTCAGTTTCGGCGCCATGTTCTCGTACGTGCTTTCCAACACATATCCGGAAAAAATCCGGGCCGTGGCTACCTATGCTCCGGCCAACTACAACATGACTCAGCCAACCAACCGGCACATCCCGATCGCCTATTTCCAGACGACCGGTACCAACGATGGCACGTGCCCCTGGGTCAATAATGATGGGCTGAAACAGGGTGGGAAATATTGCCTCTTGCAGCATATGCAAGACAATGGGTGCACGTCCACGGCTTCAGATATCAAGCTTGCAACCAGTAGCACTCATGTCGACAACGAGTTCAAGGGGTGCAAAGATGGATATCCGGTGAAATTTAGTTCCTTCCAAGGCGGACACCAGGCCGTGCATTCGGATCCTGGGGCGAACTTTAGCTGGATCGAAAAAGAAGCCTGGGCGTTCTTCAAGCAATTCTGAATGTTCTGGCCGGCACGAGTGAGTGCCGGCCATCCCCCCGCTACGGCGGAGCATCTGCTTAACGAGTTCTCTTAATTAGCCAAAACCACAAAGATTATCTTTGTGGTTTTTTGTTTCAATAATGAATAGAATAGGAATCCATTTCCACCATTCACATTTCGCTTTGCTTCTCCTGGGCTTGTAGCTGGATCCTGACTGCTATTGATAGGCTTAAGTAGAGGTGTGATGTATTAAATTAATTTGATTGTTGGCGGTTGTAGCGCATCCAGCAGAGTGATGATTGCTGCCAATGGAAAATCAGTAGTGGAGCCCGCACCGGAGGCACTGCGAGAAAATTTGCTCACCGAGATCCGTGATGCCTATTTGGCGGACTGGCCTCCGGATGCCCAGGGTCGCACCCATGTGGAGATGATCAGGCTGGAATTGGAAGCACTCGCGGAATAGCTGGTAGTCGCGAAAACTGATCGTTTCCTGGATCCAACAAAGTGGGTGTGGTGACTTATCCAAAACGCTGGACAATTCTTTGGCCACAACCGTAACAGCGAGTAGATCGGCTCGATTAAGACAGAAACTGACACGGTAAAATTCTATGCTCTGGCCCACCCACCTCATGGGTTTCTTAAGGCGCAACCCGGTTCTATATTCAAACAAATCTGTCCCTTCCCTCTCTTTCAAAGAGGCTTCCTCGCCATGAAAACCTGGATCACTTTTATCCTGGCCTGCTCTCTTTACGGGTGCTCCGAGTCATCGCCAACATCATCGCAGGCAGCGGCGAAGCAGATTACTGTAACCAAGCCGGGGTGGGTCTTCCAGAACTGTCCGTCGGATTACGAGACCAAATTTTCTTTGAGCTTGGACGCGTCCATTCACTACACCGGTGCGAACCTGACTCTTGCGGACATAAATTCGGCAACGTTCGCTCCGGTCGGCATGACCTGGATCTGGAATCTCCTGGCCATCAGCAGCGAATTGAACGACTCGGCCAAGAGTATCGGGTACGGATGGCAGAATTTTTACACCTACCAGTTTTCGGACAACGGGAGCGTCATGCCCATCGGCCCGTACAAGTTCTCCGTTGTGTTAAAAGACGGCGATAAGGCTGCCGATACCCTAGCCGTCCCCGCACCGGGAAATACGTCAACGCTTGGCTACCAGTACTTGTACACGGAGGACTACACTGGCCAGGTCACAAGCGCCTTCACCCCTATGCTTCACCGACCCGCCATCTCCTCCGCATCTCGCAGTGGAGATACGATCACGGTGGCGTTTTCCATCAAGGACACCCTCGCCTACGGCGGTTGGCTATGGTTCTACGATGACACGGGCGCGTACATCGGAATGTCTGGGCACTTCCGAAACAGCACGACCAAAGCGATGTCGGGAATCATCAACGGTGCGTCTGGTATGGTTGTCGACGGAGCTTTGAACACCGTGAAGGTCGTAGCGGCGAACTGCACGATGAACGCGAACTTCTCCTTCGCGCAGATCGCCAAGGTCCGGGCGGTTGTAACAGACGGTCACCAGTACGCCAACACAGCCCAAGACTACGATTGCCGATCCATCAGCCCCCGAGTGAACATCAACTAGAGCCAAACTGAACGTGAAAAGTGTCGACAGCGATTGCGGCTGTCAAGATCGACTAGGTCACAGGAGTCAAATCCGGACAGCTCATTGATGGTCTAGAGACCGTATTTAGGACAATGCGTTTGGGGTTGGATCCTCTTGACATCAAACAGTACCAAGAAGAATATAATGGCACCATGGGTCGGAATCGATGTATCCATGAAGACGTTGGATTTCGCTTGTATCGTAGACGGGAAGAAGTTTCACAAGCAAGTTCCCAATGATCGGGAAGGATTCCAGCAGATGCTGGCCGAGATCCCTGGCGCGTGGGGTGCCATGTGGTCTTGGTACTCGCTTCGCGTTTGATGCCTGGTTTTGCAGGCGCTCCGCCCTGCCCTGCCCCCCCCCAATCAGGTCGCGACTCCGCGCCAGACTTACAGAAAAGTAGCCTTGTGGGCTCTGGTAGGTAAGGCATTAGGTGCCATGGTCGGAGGAGCCATGCAGGGCGGCGGCGGCGTAGTGCTTTTCCAGATTCATTCTGTTACAGCTTATTTGCTTCCGAAACCAAAAAAGAATACTTTGCTTTCAATCGACTCTTCAGACTGGCCGTATCAATTTGTGATATACATTTCAATGCCATCTCCTTTTGCGAGAGCATTATCAGAGATTCCAAGTATTGAAGCCCATAATCAGACTCAAGTTTCAAATTCGGAGAGATCGAAGCATAAATATTCAAGGATGTATCTTTATACAAACTCCATGTCGTATCATTTTTTAGTTTTAGATGATACGCTTTTGTACCGAATGAATACGCAAGAGATGCCGCAATTGGCAAGTCGCTTGGATCATGATGATGCGCCAATTTCATCAGCATAATCACTGAATCAATAGGTGATCTGCGCCTTCCTAGAATTGACCCAAAGCCAAAGTATGCCGATGCATTATTTGTATCCAAAAGCCAAGCTTGATTGAAACGCTTCATTGCGACAGCGTCATTTCCTTGGTAATAGAAATACCAGCCTTTTGACGAGTAATATCTTGAGGACGAATCTCTAGGGACACCTTTGGCATCAACTGCTTTTAGAAAATCATTATCCGCTTCAATTAGCGCAGCCGACTTTTGAACCCCGCCATACATTGGAATTAGATTAATTTGATTGTTGGCGGTTGTAGCGCATCCAGCCAGAGCGATGATTGCTGCCAATGGAAAACAAACTCTCTTCATGAGATTTCCTTCCTTGAGTTGGTCGTGAATACGCTTAATGCTTATTTTTTTCTACATCTCCGAACCAAGTTCCATAATTCACGGCAATCGTGTCGCCATTCTTCAAAAACTTGTATGGCGCTCCCTTGGGACTAGGCAACATCCTATCAAATTTTAGGATTTTTTCCGTTAAGGCATTTTGCTCAAGTTTAACATACGCACAAAAAGTATCTGGATCCTTTCCAGAGCTCCTTGCAAGCGCTAAGCACCTATTTGCCTCCCTATAGTGAGGCCATGTGACAGTAGATTCGTCTCCGACATCAAATCTACTTTTGCCCGAGCAGCCCCACCCCGCTATCGTCATTTCTGCCGTCGGCAGAGAAATCCCATTCGCCAAGCCATTCCTTTTTAAGGAATCCAAATAGTTTGAAAAGTAATTGCAAGCAACTTTGGAATTCATAGATGATGTTTTTCCCGACAGATCTCTTCTTTTTGGGGTTACATAATCATCTACCAAATCAAAGAATTTCTCTAAATTCATATTGTCGGGTGGCAGAATCTTTAGAGAAGCATTCTGAGATATGATTCTGTCTGAAAAATCAGACTCAACGTTCCATCTGGCCAATGCAGGAAGATGAGTTTTGGTTCTTAAAGCTCGCCAGATTCTGATGCCAGAGATTGTGAATATTGCATTATTTCTACCTATCCGAACATCCCCAACATCAATAGAGCCAATATCTAATTTCTCATCTCCTAATGTAGCCGAAAATCTAACAACTGATCCCCCTCGTTTTGAGACAAATTCAGCCGAATCACAATCGTTAGTTACTTTTATCCAAAAAAACAGAGTTTGGCGATTCGTTACCGATGTGTCGTAAGTCCCCCATTCTATAAGAGGATTACATTTTTTGGCGCACGCATCACAAGTCCCACCGGAAATGCGCATTGCAAGCACAAGCAATATGATTGCGTAAAATTTCTTATTTACTGTCGCCATTATACTTGTGTTGATCGGGATATCATTTGTCTCTGATTCGATGTGGAATGTGGTGTTCGGTTAGGAAGAAGTTTCACAAGCAAGTTCCCAATGATCGGGAAGGATTCCAGCAGATGCTGGCCGAGATCCCGTCCGATGCGCCCTTCCTGATGGAAGCCACGGGCACCTCTACTACTTCAATGTAGCCCTGTTTCTTCACCAGCAGGGCCTGCCTTCAGCCAGCCCGAGTACTTCAGCCCGGACTGTCTGCTTCGCCTCCATCATGAGATCGCCCATCTCCAGGGTAACCGCTCAGTGATCCCCTCTATATCTCGTCGCTCCGAAACGCTATTTTGCGCGATTTTTCCATTGTATCGGCGTTAGGTCGGCGCAGTCAGCGTCGTTGGGCCGTATCCTCATGCGCAGGAGCACGTCGGAGAAGTAGGCCACGGGGTCGAGGTCCAGCATACGGCAGGTGCCGGCCAGGGAGATCAGCAGGGCGGCCCTCTTGGCACCTTCGTCGGAGCCAGCAAAGAGCCAGTTCTTGCGTCCCA